>Ga0114945_10001885_pt1 | contig 12680 bp, 11 predicted proteins | sample OV2TP3_FD_87194 | JGI IMG/M metagenome (GOLD analysis project Ga0114945, IMG submission 87194) | Hot spring microbial communities from Beatty, Nevada to study Microbial Dark Matter (Phase II) - OV2 TP3 | ecosystem: Environmental > Aquatic > Thermal springs > Hot (42-90C) | place: USA: Beatty... | reverse complement strand
TCATGGCGTATGCGATTGTGCAGCGCGGCTTCCTCGGCATCCATATCGCCATTCGAAAGAGCTTAGTCTATTCGATATTGGTGACCCTGCTGACCGTCGGGTATTTTGGACTGATCTATGGGATCGAGCGGCTGTTTCAGACGAAATTCGGATATCACTCTATTGGCTTGTCAGTGGCCGCGTTCGCGCTCATGGCCCTGGCGTTTCAACCGCTCAAGATGGGGATTCAGCGCCTCGTTGACCAGCTCCTCTTTCGAGTGCCCCACGAGGAGCTGGTGAAGCGAATGGAACGGCTCGAACGGGAGGTGAAGCAGACCGATAAGCTCAGAGCCATTGCGACGTTGGCGGCGGGGATGGCCCATGAGATCAAGAATCCGCTGGCGTCGATCAAGACGTTTGCGGAGTACCTGCCGATGCGCTACGACGATCCGGCCTTTCGGACCAAGTTTTCAAAAATTATCAGCCAAGAGGTGGACAAGATGAACGCCTTGGTCCACCGGTTGCTGGAGTTTGCCAAGCCGGCGACACCTCATCTGGAGCCCGTTCGGCTCTCCCAGGTGGTGAACGACACCCTCGAGTTCCTTCAGGGCGCGCTGGTGCAAAAACAGATCACCGTGCAGGTTGCGTTCGCGCAAACGGATGAGGTGCTGGCGGACACCGTGCAACTGAAGCAGGTGTTCCTGAATGTGCTGCTGAATAGCATCGAGGCGCTGGGCGGCACCGGGCAGATCCACATCGCGACCACCCAGCAGAACGGCTCGGTGCATGCCACCATCACGGACACCGGCTCCGGGATCGCCAAGGACGATTTGCCGCGCGTCTTTGAACCCTTTTACACGACGAAGCCCCGCGGGACAGGCCTGGGCCTATCGGTCGTCCATAGCATTGTGCGCGAGCACGGCGGGCGCATCGCGATTGAGAGCGAGAGGGGACAGGGAACGACGGTGGAGATCAGCTTGCCGCTCAACGGAGGTGCCCATGGGCCGCATGCGCATTCTCATCGCGGATGATGAGGAGGGAATCCGGGAGTCGCTCAACCTCATCCTGGGGGAGGAGTACGACCTGGCGTTTGCCACGGATGGGGAGCAGACGCTGGCGAAAGCCAAAGAGGGCGCCTACGACCTGCTCCTGCTCGACATCAAGATGCCGAAGCTGGATGGGATGGAGGTGTTGCGGCGCTTGCGGGCCGACGGCGACGGCCTGCCCGTGCTCATGCTAACCGCGTACCAGAGCGTGGAGCTGGCGAAGGAGGCCGTGAAGCTGGGCGCCCGCGACTACCTCCCCAAGCCGTTCGAGCGCGAGCAGATCCTCGCCGCCGTCCGCGGAGCGCTCCCCGGCCGCTGAGGCGCCATGACCCCGCTTGAGCAGATCCAGAATTTGCTCGTGGTCGAAACCGCCGGCATCCCCCGCCTGTTCGGGATGTCCCTGCTCGAACACCACATCCTCGCCCTCATCCTGACCGCGATCACCACCCTAGCTCTCGGCCTCCTCGTCTTTATTGCCGGTCCCAACAAGCGCCTGAATCAAATCTTCGGCCTCTACTCGCTCTCTATCTCCTGGTGGGCGATCGGTGAAACTCTCTTTGTGAGTTCACCAAACCTGTTCATAGCTGAGACCTATGCCGACATTGAGTGGACTGGTGTTTTCTTTATCGCACCGATCTTCTTCCACTCTGTATGCTTATTGACTTCCTTAAGAAGTTCATGGATTCGAACCGTTCTACGGATTGCCTACGGTAGCAGTTTCCTATTCCTGGCGCTGCATTTCTTGTTTGACATCATTGCGCTTGATCCACAGCCTGTCGCCTATCTTCCTGTCTATAACCTGCTGACCCCGGTTGGCTTTTTAGTGCCCATCACCTTTTTTGTATTTGTGAACCTGGGATTGTGGAAGCTGTGCTCCGCCTATCGTCAGTCCAGCGGACAGCGACGGATCCAACTACGCTTTCTGTTTTGGGGGTCGCTCATCGGCTACCTGGGCGGCAGTCCTGACTGGTTCCTGATCTTCGGGTTTCATGTTCCTGGCCTCAACCCCTTTGGGATTTATGGTGTGTCGCTCTATTCGATTGCCATCACGTATGCGGTTTTCCAACACAGACTTTTCAACGTGAACCTCGTCATCCGGAAGAGTCTTGTCTATTCGCTTCTTGTAACATTGCTGACCGTAGGCTATTTTAGCCTCGTGTACGTTATTGAGCGGATCTTCCAGACTACGCTTGGCTATCAATCTGTCGGGCTCTCTATGGCGGCCTTTGCGCTGATGGCGCTCATGTTCCAGCCGCTCAAGGTCGGCATCCAACGGTTTGTCGACCGCGTGTTCTTCCGGGCGCCGCGCGAGGCGTTAGTCAGACAAGTCGAGCGGCTCGAAGAGGAAGTCCGGCAGACCGAGCGGCTCAAGGCCGTGTCAACCCTAGCCGCCGGGCTCGCCCACGAGATCAAAAACCCACTGGCGTCGATCAAAACGTTCACCGACTACCTCGGCGCGCGCGCCAACGATCCCGCGTTTCTCGCGAAGTTCCAGAAGATCGTCGGCGGGGAAGTGGAGCGGATCAACCTGATCGTGCAGCAGCTGCTCGAGTTCGCCAAGCCCGTGCCGCCCAAGCTGGCGCCGGTGGACGTGCCGAGCCTCCTCAACGAGACGCTGGACTTGCTGAGCAATGAGCTGGTCAGCCGGCATGTCGAGGTCAGCCGGAACTACCAGGCGACCACCCCAGTCCTCGGCGATTCCCAGCAACTGAAGCAGGTCTTCATCAACCTCATCCTCAACAGCCTCCAGGCGATGAACGGCGCCGCCCGCCTGGAGTTACGCACAGCCCGGGAAGACACCACGGTGCTTGTGACGGTGGCGGACAACGGCGCCGGCATCGCCGAGCAGGACCTGCCTCGCCTGTTCGAGCCGTTCTTCACCACCAAACCGGGCGGCACCGGCCTCGGCCTGGCCGTTGCCCAGGGGATCGTGAAAGAACACGGCGGCCACATCGAGATCGCCAGCCGCCCCGGCCACGGCACCGCCATCACCGTCTCCCTCCCCCTCGCGACCTAACCTCTCTCCGGCCGCCCAGCCGGGTTTTTGATCCGCTCCAGCCTGTCTTGCCAAAATTCTGCTTGCTTTTCTCCCCGCGTTTTGTTATATAAGAACCAACAACAACTGATACCAGTTGTTATTTTTTTGTCCCTATGGCCATGCCGGATACCGACATCCTGACCGTAGAAGAACTGCACGGCTACCTCAAGATCCCGAAGCCGACCCTGTACGCGCTGGCGCAGAACGGGCGGATCCCGGCTGCCAAGGTTGGCAAGCACTGGCGCTTCCGCCGGGCGGACATTGACGAGTGGCTCAAGGCCCAGCAGTGGAACCGGCCGCTGAGGCGCAGAACCCGTCGGCAGATGGCGAATGTCCAGCAGTAACCGCGTGGCGATCACAGGGTTAGGCGTGATTTCCGCCATCGGCTCCGGCAAGGAGGAGTTCTGGGAAGCCCTCCGGACCGGCCGGTGCGGCATCAAGCGCGTCAACAAGTTCGACCCCTCCCCTATCCCACCCAGTTTGCCGCCCAGCTCAACGGCTTTGATTTCAGCGCCTACATCGATCCCAAGTGGTCTCGCCGCATGGACTTAACCTCGCAGTTGGCGGTCTCCGCCGCCAAGATGGCGGTCAAGGACGCGGTAATCGACCTGGACAAGGAAGACCGGGAACGGATTGGGGTCGTGGTAGGCACCGCCATGGCCGGGCACGCCTTCATCCTAGAGCAGCACGACGTCTATAAGGAGAAGGGGCCCATGCGGATCAACCCCTTCACCGCGCTGACCGTCTTTCCGGATGCGCCGGCGAGCTTCATCTCCATTGAGCTGGGGCTGCACGGGCCGAGCTTCTCGCTGGCGACCGCCTGCTCCTCGGCGCTGGACGCGGTCGGCTACGCCTTCAACGCGATCCGCAAACGGGAGCTGGACGTCATCCTGATGGGCGGTGCTGAAGCGACCGTGTTCCCGCAGGCCTTCTCCGCGTTCTGCATGCTGCGGGCGATGTCGCAGCGCAACGATGACCCGGAGCGCGCCTCGCGGCCATTCGACAAGGAGCGCGACGGCTTCGTGCTGGGCGAAGGTGCTGGCATGCTCGTCCTGGAAGATCTCGAGCGCGCCAAGCGCCGCGGCGCGCACATCTACGCCGAGATCCTGGGCTTCGGCATGACGTGCGACGCCTACCACATGACCGCACCCGAACCGTCCGGCCGCCAGGCGACCCGCGCCATCCAGCTCGCGCTGCAGGACGCTGACGTCACGCCCACCGACATCAACTATATCAACGCCCACGGCACCTCCACCCCGCTCAACGACAAAACCGAAACGCTCGTCATCAAGCAGGTCTTCGGCCAGCACGCCTACCGCGTCCCCGTCTCCGCCACCAAGTCGATGATCGGCCATCTCATCGGCGCGGCCGGCGCCGTCGAGCTCATCGCCACCACCCTCGCCCTCGAACATCAAGTCATCCCGCCCACCATCAACTACGAGATCCCGGATCCCGACTGCGACCTCGACTACGTGCCCAACGTCGCGCGCAAGACCACGCTCGATCTCGCCCTGAAGAACTCGTTCGGCTTCGGCGGCAAAAACTCCGCGCTCGTCATTAAAAAGTTCGAGCGGTCGTAACCCCAGGGAGCGGGGATGCCCCCCAAGTGCCCGTTGTTTCACAACGCGAAGGTCCTCTGCCGGATCAAGCCGCAGAGCTCCCACCGGTGGGTCGGCACCGAGCGGATGTGGTACATCCGCAACTACTGCGAGGCGGACTACTACGTCGACTGCGAGGACTTTGAGGCGTACCGCGAGCAGCAGGCGATCGGCAAGGGGAAGATCCTCGTCGTGGACGATGAGACCACGATGCTGGAAACGCTCAGCAGCTTCTTCGGCAGCCGCGGCTATCAGCTCATGACCGCGGCCTCAGCCGAGGCGGCGCTGAAACTGCTGGCCGAGGAGCAGCCCGCGCTCGCCTTCATCGACATCAAGCTGCCCGGCATCAACGGCATCGAGCTCTTGAAGATCATCAAGCGCGACCACCCGGCGGTCAAGACCTTCGTCATCACCGCGTACGACGAGGAGAACAAGCAGGCGGCTGAGGCGATCGGCGTGGACGCCTTCTTCGCCAAGCCCATCGGGCTCGACGCGTTGAAGAAGAAGGTCGTCGAGGTCCTCGCGGAGCCGCTCCAGCCAGCCGCCGCCAACGCCAAGCCGCTCGCAGGCACGCCGTCCGCCAAGCTGCTCTTCGTCTCCGAAGTGCTCCCCAATGAGCAGGACCGCCTCACCCCCTACCTGCGCGCGTGCTTCACCGATGAAGCCCAGTGCGGCGGCCGCTATGACGTCGAGTTCTCCCATGCCATCCACGACACCCTGCAGAAGCTCATGGCCTTCAAACCGGACATCGTCCTCATCAACTTCGACTCCCTCTACCAGATCCCCTGCGGCCAGATCGCCTCCCGCATCGTCGAATCCCCCTACCGGCCCAAAGAAGTCATCGTCTACGGCCTCAACCTCGAGGCCTCCGACAAAGACAACATCGAGCGGCTCGGCCTTCAGTACGTCGACCAGCGCCGCTCCTTCACCAAACTCGTCTCCACCGTGAAACAAACCGCCCTCCGTCATATCTCGAAGGTTAACACGTGAAACGTTTCCAACTGTTCAGACTCACGCGATTGACTGAGGGGCTGGTGGTATACGTCGATCGGGATGAGTCTAAAGAAGCTTGAAAGGGAGCGCTTGAAGTGGAGCGACGCAAGTTTGTGAGGATTGCGAGGTCTATAGAGGCCCGCTACCGCCGGACGGGGCAACCGCCTTCCCACACGAAGTTGGGGTGGACTCAGGATATTGGCGAAGGCGGCATGCAGTTGCGCGTTGGTGAGCCGTTAGCTCCTGGGCAAGAAATCAGACTCGTGCTGCGTTCAAGCCCGACAGCAATGTGGTCAATAGAGGTCAACGGTGTGGTCGTCTGGCAGAAGCAAAACGCAGATTCCCTGAGAGAATTGCGTCTAGGGCGACCTACTGGGATTTACTTCTCCTCAGGACCCCCCCCGGTAGCTTACAACCGGATTCGTCAATTGCTGGAAAGGTCGAATCCTACCGAGATCCAGCAAGAGATTGGCATCGTTGAGTCACCGCTTGAGCCGGTCGAGCTCCTCGCCTCAGCCTATGATGGATCAACGGTTACGTATAAAGTGTTGAGGGCTTTCGGGTGGGGCCCATTGAATAATCTAGGCTACTTTCAGTTTCCCTCTCCTTTCAGCGCGTTGAATCTGCTGTCCAAAGCGCTTCTCTTCAAAACGCTATACCTTCTGCCAGAGGCACAAGAGGAGCTCGTGAGGCAATCTGCAAGGCTACTGGCCATTCAGAAGGGCGATCAGGTATTAGACATCGCCTGTGGCAGGGGCAAAGGGTCGTTCGTCATCGCCAGTCTGTATCCCGAGTCTCGCGTGACAGCAATTGACCTATTGCCGGAAAACATCCGAGTGGCTTCTACGCTCTACGCGACTCATAACCTTAAGTTTCGAGTCGATAACGCGATGGATCTAGAATTTGCCAATGGCTCATTTCATAAAGTTCTCTGTGTCGAAGCGGCGTTTCACTTCCCCGACCGAGCAAGGTTCTTAAATGAGGTCTTCAGGGTCCTTCAAAAGGGGGGCCGACTGGTCGTCGTAGATTTCGTGTGGAAGGCCGATGAGGATCGTGCCATCCATAGTGATGAGCCAACACGATTCGTTAAGGATATTTGGAAATGGAACGATTTTTTCTCAGTGAGAGAATATCTAGAAACGGCAACACGTGCGGGTTTCACAGTAGAGGCATGTCATAACTGGAGCCGTAGAGTAGCCGCTCCATTAGAGTTCGTCTTCAAGACCGTCGCACAGCTTGGACGAAATCATTGGAGTCGCTTAGCCTTATTGCGGTTGAATCCACTGTTGCGCGGTATGACGGATGACGACTGGGACGATTTTTACCAAGCAGCCGAAGCCCACGACCATGTTCGTAAACACATCGAGTACATCGCGTTGGTCTTGAAGAGCCCTTCAGAAGGCAGGGCCACGCCTTCATGAGAGAACAAGGGGCCACACACGCAATTTCATCTCATGGAGGCAAGGATCAAGCGTTCGTGACTGAGCTGCGACACTTGCTGGTCGACGTTGGGCGTTGTCGGTTACAGCATATTAGACCTTTAGCTAGGATGCAGGAAGACCTTGGGATTGATTCCTTTACTGCTGTTGAGATCCTTGTTGCCATTGAGAAGCGCTACGGGATTAAGATTTTGGAATCTGAGGTAAATGACATTGTGACATTTCATGACTTAGTGCACTTCATTTCGCATAAGGTGCGGGCACGTAAGCGATAACTCAGCCATGAGAAGGATCGCGCTGGTAACGGGGGGGGCCGGTCTGTTAGGATCCTGGCTGATTCGTTCCCTCCTCACCCGTGGGTATCAGCAGATTTATGTATTAGCGAGAAGAGATTCCAGGCAATCTGCAGGTGCCCGAGTCTATGCAGCTCTACGCTCTCACACAAATGGTACCATCATGCAACAGGCCACCAAGAGCGTTGAAGTGGTGAGCGGCGACCTGTCCCTACCGGGGTTTGGGTTATCGCCTCGTGTAATCGCTAAGATGCTCAGTCGGACGACCGACATATTCCATGCAGCGGCTGTTGCTGATTTTCGCGTTCCTCTTGAGAAGATTCGACTCTCGAACGTAAAGGGGACGCAACATATGCTAGAGCTGGCGCGGCAAAGAACTCAGGGAGGGAATGTACCGTTGCGCGTCCACCACATCAGCACAGGCGCGGTCGCTGGGACGATGGAAGGCTGGTTTGATGAAGACCAGTTTGATTGTGGACAACATTTCCACAACTCCTACGAACAGACGAAATTTGAAGCAGAACAACTCGTCCGTGAATATCGGGAACAGAACGTTAATGTCCACATTTATCGACCAGGCATTATCACTGGTGATTCCCGATATGGGATGACTACCAACTTTAAGATGATGTACCAGCCCCTGCACTTTATTGCTCTTGGTCTCTTTCGAGAATTGCCTGGCAACGCGCAGTCCCTCCATTCATTGGTGCCAGTGGATAAGGTTGCTGAAGCTATCTGCTTGCTGGCAGGAGCGAGCCGCGGAGTAAATTCTACGTGGCACATTGTGAGTTCTTATGAAGTAGATTTGGGCGAGTTCATCGATACCGCGAGTCAAGTATTTCGTTGTCTACGGCCAAAGCTAATTCCTTTAGAACATTTTCCTCGAAGACGGTTATCACAACTGCAATGGAGCCTCGTTGAGCCGTTTGTGCCATACCTGAATTACCGCGTGAGATTTAAAGCCGATCGAACCAACGATGTTCTTCGTTCATTTGGCTTCCTGTGGCCAAGAATGGACAGAGCAATGTTGACGAAGCTCTTCCAGTATTGCATTCGCTGCGGCTATATCCGCTTACGGCCACAATGACGCTCACTGCGTATCTCGAGCAGAAAAGCCCTCCCCCCAAGTATCCGGCGTTCATTGAAGCGAATAGCAACCGTACCGTGACCTATGAGGAATTTTGGGAGAGTGTTCGGCAGCTTGCAGTAAGCCTTCGACGCCTCGGGTTTCAGCCAGGTGAGCGCGTAGTGGTGGCACTGCCGAACAGTGTTGCCTGGGTGACGAGCTTCTTGGCTCTCTTGAAAGTAGGTGGAATCGTTATTCCGCTTCGTCAGTCAGCCACACCTAGCGAACTCAAACAAGTCATCACCCATGTGAAACCATCGCTTTTTATTACAGATAGTGCATTCATCAATCGGTCACTGCCCTTCGACCTCCTTGATGTGAAAGAGCAGGTGGTTATCTTTAGCAAACGGTTTATGGTCCGCACCAGAGCATCCAAACGGATCAGCCACTTTGATAAGTTGTTTGGACATGGGTATCCAGCGGAGTTCGCAACATCCTCAACGCCGCCATCCCAACCAGTCGCGAGCATCCATTACACCTTTCGAGGATATGGCTATCCACTCGGAGCGGCGCTGACCCATGAGAACTTTGTGAATGGCATTACAACCTATGTGCAAACAGCAGGGCTCTGTGAAAATCAGCGTTTCCTCGCTGCCCTCCCATTCTCTCATACCTACCCGCTCGTTGGGTGTCTCTTAGCTCCCTTGGCGGTTAGTGGCACGGTCATCATCACTCAGAACTCATCTGGCCAGTGTATCTGGGAGGCGATTCAGCGCTATCAACCGAACGTTTTAACAGGTGTGCCGGCTATGTACACAAGTTTGCTTCGCACAACCTCCTCGTCAGCAGAACTTAATGTCGAGGAAGCGATTTGTGGCGGTAGCATAATGCCGGTCTCCCTGTATGAACAGTTCTATCGCCGCTGGTATGTTTCTTTGCGGCAAGGGTATGGCTTGACCGAATGCTTGCCGGTAACATGCAACCCATCACGGGGTAATAGGCCAGAAACCTTGGGTAAAGTAGTGGTGGGAGTCGATGGGGTTGATGTGAAGGTCTTTGGAGAAGGAAGCCAGGAGAAGCCTGTGGGGGAAGTCGGCGAAATTGTAGTGAGGGGACCAACCGTCATGGCTGGCTATTACGCCATGTCACGTGAAACCTCAGAGGCGATTAGAGACGGCTGGTTCTACTCTGGTGATTATGGGTGGTTTGATAGAGATGGATACCTCCATTTCGCTGGTGTGAAGAAGCGGATCGCAAAGGTTGGCGGTAATATGGTAGATCTCGCCGAGGTTGAGCGTGAGATCCTCGCATGCCCCAACGTCCTTCGAGTAAAGGTCTATACAGTGCCTGACAAGAAATTTGGAGAATTGGTGAACGCTGATATTACATACAGGGACGGAGTTCCGCACGACGAAAGTACAATTCGCCGGTATCTCAAAAACCGTTTAGCCTCGTACAAAGTACCTTTCCTTCAATCGCTTAAGTGTGCATGAATCCATTTGCGGTTTCAGGACTCCTAATCGGACTGACATGCGCTGGGATGGCGGGGTGGGTATATGCTGCCAACCGATCACATCACGTTAATCGTCTCTGGTCGATTTTTTGTGTCGCCGTCTCCTTATGGGGTTTTGGTGGCCTGCTCGTTGGCAGCACGAGAGATCCAAACCTTGCATTGTGGTGGTGGCGTCTCGCGTATATCGGTGTCATTTTCATTCCCGTCTTATTCTATCACTTTGTAGTCGCTTTTCTTGGATTGCGTCGTCCAAAGAGCCTTACCGCTGTGTATGTTGCAGGAATCTGTTTTTTACTGGCTGATGCAACACCGTTATTCATGCCTTATGTACGCTGGGTATTCGGACAATTCTACTACGTTTCGCCACCAGGGATCCTCTACCCCCCCTTCGTACTATTCTTCGTCGGCATGGTAACAGCAAGTCACATTGACCTCTGGAGGTCTCTTCGCCATACGAAGGACCTTTTGCGTCGCCTGCAGGTCCGATGGTTCTTCTTAGCTACCGTGTTGGGATTTCTCGGTGGGACGACCTGTTACCTGCCAGTGTTCGGAGTCGACCTCTACCCCTATGGCAATTTCACCGTCCCGTTGTACCCCGTCATTATGAGTTATGCAATCGTTAGGCATCGGTTACTTGATATCGAAGTTGTCGTTAAGCGGACTTTGGTGTTTGCGGGGTTGGTGGCTTCAGTGGTCACTGTAGTGTCGTTGGTGGCGTTTGTGTCGCAGGATGTGCTGGCGCGGTTTGTGGAGATTCCGAAGTGGCTGTCGAACGTGTTGGCGGCAGCGATTATCGCCGGGCTGTACGGGCCGCTGCGCAACCGGCTGGTGAACGCGACGGACCGGTACTTGTTCCAGAAGAAATACGACTACAAGATCCTGCTGAAGAAGTTCACGGATGAGGCGATGGTGATGGTCGCGGACCTGAAGCAGCTCGTGCAGACGACGGTGAACACGCTGGCTGAGACGGTGAAGCTGGACAACTGCAGCCTGCTGTTGCTGGAGAGGGACAAGCGGACCTACGAGCTGGTGGCGGCGAAGGGGACGAACGGGCGGCTGCTGGCGCTGGAGGAGCACGAGCCGTTCATCACGTTCCTGCGGGAGACGCACGAGCCGATCGGGCAGGACGGGGAGCTGGGCAAGGTGCGGTTTCCGGAGTCGGTGACGAGCCGGGTGAAGGCGCTGGGCGCGCGGCTGTGCCTGCCGCTGCACGTGCATGACGATCTGATCGGGGTGCTGTGCCTGGGGAAGAAGAAGTCCGACGAGGAGTTCACGAAGGACGACCTGGACATCCTGCTGCCGCTGGCGAAGACGCTGGCGATCGCGGTGAGCAACGCGCAGCTGTTCGATGAGCTGGCGAAGACGCAGGCCGAGGCGGCGCAGAAGGAGAAGCTGGCGGTGATCGGGACCTTGTCGGCCGGCATCAACCACGAGATCTGCAACCCGCTGGGGATCGTGAAGGCGCAGTGCGAGGCGTTCCTCCTGGACCAGGAGGACGGGATCCTGGTGGGGAAGTCATCCCAGGAGATTCTGGAGCGCACGTCGAACATCATGCGGATGGCGCTGAAGCAGGTGGACCGGGCGACGGCGATCACGCAGAAGCTGTCGAACTTCGCCAAGCCGGTGAAGGAGCCGACCGCGCAGCCGGTGTCGGTGGCGCAGGAGGTGGACGAGGTGCTGCTGTTGGTCGGCCACGACCTGAAGCTGGAGAAGATCGAGGTGGTGAAGGAGGTCGATGCGGCACTGCCGCCGATTCTGGTGGACCGGCGGCAGCTGCAGGAGGTCCTCTTCAACATCATCCGCAACGCGGGGCAGGCGATCACGCCGCCGGGCACGATCACGGTGCGGGCCATGCCGCACGAGGACGAGGTGCGCATCGCCATCGCCGACACCGGCTCCGGCATCCCGCCGGAGAAGTTGGGGAAGATCTACGATCCCTTCTTCACGACGAAGGAGCCGGGGAAGGGGACCGGGCTGGGCTTGTTCATCGTCCGCCAGATCGTGGAGCGGAACAAGGGCCACATTGCCGTCGAGAGTACTGTCGGGAAAGGGACAACCTTCTTCCTGGATTTCCCGGCAGCCCGACAGGCCTCGGCAGTGGCGTGAGCAGGATGAAGCGGTCCGCAGCAAACGGCACACGTCTGGTGCGTCGCATTGTAACGCGGCTGCGTGACACCTACCAACCATCACAGGTGTTCCTCTTTGGGTCGTACGCGCAGGGGCGTCAGACGCGAGACAGCGATCTTGATCTGTTGATCATTAAAGACACCACGAAGCCGTTTTTTCAGCGCGTGTTTGAGGTTCGTACGTTGGTCTCCCCGCTTGTCCGGAGGCAGCCGTTCGACCCGATTGTCCTGACCCCAAAGGAGCTCAGGAAGCGATTGGCCCGAGGCGATCAGTTCTTGCAAGGCATCGTGAGGAAAGGCAAATTGGTGTATGGCAAGCGGTGAGTCCCGGTACCCGGAGGACTGGTTTCGTATTGCCGCGGAGGATTTGCGAAGGGTTGCAAGACGATTGGCGGATCAGGATACGGATGACGCCGCCTTCCATCTCCAGCAGGCGATCGAGAAATACTTGAAAGGGTTTCTGTTAGTCCTGAGGTTTTGCAAAATGGCCCTACGTGAGTTGGAGCACCTGACAAATCCTCGGCGTCGTCCACGCATCCACCGTTGCCCGCTCGACGGCCCACGTGATGGTCCGCTGCAAGGTGTCCCG
>Ga0114945_10001884_pt1 | contig 12681 bp, 15 predicted proteins | sample OV2TP3_FD_87194 | JGI IMG/M metagenome (GOLD analysis project Ga0114945, IMG submission 87194) | Hot spring microbial communities from Beatty, Nevada to study Microbial Dark Matter (Phase II) - OV2 TP3 | ecosystem: Environmental > Aquatic > Thermal springs > Hot (42-90C) | place: USA: Beatty... | reverse complement strand
TGCAGGTTTTTAAGGCTGGTTGCTCTGAAAGGATGGAAATGGGTTAAAGAGAAATCAAAAGATATTGTTGAATTTTCAGAAATATTGAACAGTTATGTGTTTGTTAAAAACGCAAAAGTTTAGAATACCAAACTTTTTTATAGATTTGGATATTCTCATAGTAAACACTTTATGTATTGTTATTTATTTACAATATAGAAAATAATCAATTTAAGATGATGGTTACAACAATCGAAAAGCCCTACGAACCCGAGCAGATAAACCAGATACTCAACCCCATAGCAAAAAAATGGTTTTTTACAAAATTCAAGGAATATTCTTTGCCGCAGCTTTACGGGGTAATGGAAATACATTCCAGAAATAATATCTTAATCTCAGCCCCAACAGGAGCGACAAAAACTCTTACGGGCTTTCTTTCAATTTTAAATGAGCTAATTGATTCCAGTGAAAAAGGAATTTTGGAAGATAAGATTTATTGTGTCTATATAAGCCCTCTTAGGGCGCTCAGCGAAGACATAAAAATCAACTTAATCAATCCATTAAAAGAAATGGATGAAATCTCTGGAAAGAAGCTGAATGTAAGGGTAGCTGTCAGGACTGGCGACACTAATATATCCGAAAAAGCAAAGATGCTGAGAAAGCCGCCGCATATATTAATAACAACTCCTGAAAGCCTGGCAATAGTCCTGTCGTCAATAAAATTTGTTGAATTATTGAAAGATGTCCAGTGGTGCATTGTTGATGAAGTGCATGCGTTGGCTGAAAATAAAAGAGGAACTCATTTATCATTGAGCCTTGAAAGGCTGCAAAAATTAAGCCCTGCAATGGTAAGAGTGGGATTAAGCGCTACAATAGCGCCGTTGGATGAAATTGCGAAATATCTGGTTGGCTATGAAGGTGCTCGGAAACCAACAGACAAGCATGATTCGGTTTCCGGCACCAACTTCGTTGGAAAAGAGCAAAGGCCATGCAAGATTGTTGATGTGCAGTTCATAAAAAAACTGGATTTAAAGGTATTAAGCCCTGTTCCGGATTTAATTGATACAGAGCATGGCAATATGCATCATGCAATGTACACTTTAATGCACCAATTAATCCAGGAGCATAAAACAACACTGATTTTTACCAATACAAGATCAGCTACAGAAAGAGTGGTCCACCATCTGAAGGACAAGTTTCCGAAATTCTACAATGAAAACATTGGAGCGCATCATGGCTCATTGTCAAAAACCCACAGGCATTCTTTGGAGAATAATCTAAGGGAGGGAAAGATAAAAGTGGTTTGTTGCAGCACCTCGCTTGAACTCGGCATAGACATCGGCTTTATCGATTTAGTTGTCTGCTTAGGAAGCCCCAAGTCAGTTGCAAGGGCTTTGCAAAGAATTGGCAGGAGCGGGCATAGGCTGCATGATGTTACAAAAGGAAGAATTATAGTTTTGGACAGGGACGATTTGGTTGAATGCGCTGTCTTGCTGAAAAGCGCAATTGAAAAGAAAATAGACAAAATCCATATTCCTGCAAATGCCCTGGATGTTTTAGCGCAGCAAATCTATGGGATTGCAATACAGGAAAGAATCAATATCAATGATTTATTCAAACTAATAAAAAATTCCTATTGCTATCATGCTCTGGAAAAAAAGGATTTTAATGAAATAATAGATTATCTTGCTGGAAAATACATTTCTTTGGAAGACAGGCACATTTACGCGAAAATATGGCATGATGAGGAAACTGGAATGATTGGAAGGCGCGGAAAATTAGCAAGAGTCTTATACATGACTAACATAGGGACGATTCCGGACGAAACTTCCGTCAAAGTCAAGGTAGGGGAGCAGTTTGTAGGCACAATAGAAGAAGCTTTTTTGGAAAGATTAAGGCCAGGGGATGTTTTTGTTTTGGGAGGAAATGTTTATGAGTTTAAATTCAGTAGGGGTATGACTGCACAAGTTTCTGCCTCTGCTAACAGGTCACCAAACGTTCCATCTTGGTTCTCGGAAATGCTGCCTTTAAGCTTTGATTTATCATTAGAAATCGGAAGATTTAGGAAATTATTGAATGAAATGTTTTGCGCTGGAAAAAGCAAAAAAGATATTATTGATTTTATTAACAGCTTTGTTTATGTAGATAAAAATGCTGCTGAGTCAATTTATAACTATTTTTATGAGCAGTTTAATTATGCGGAAATTCCTAGTCATAGCAGGATTATTGTAGAGCATTATACAAATGAACAAGGAATCAAACATACAATATTCCACACTCTATATGGAAGAAGGGTTAATGATTGTTTATCTAGGGCAGTTGCATTCGCTATATCCAGAACGCAGCATAGGGATGTGGAAATTGGAATAAATGACAACGGATTTTATATCGCTTCTGAAAAATCAATAAATGTGATGCACGCCTTCAAATTAATAAAATCAGGTGAATTCAGGAAAGTTTTAGATGCAGCAATTGACAGGACTGAGGTCCTTAAAAGAAGATTCCGCCATTGCGCTATGCGAGCTTTGATGATATTAAGGACTTATAAAGGGTATACAAAGAGGGTGGGAAGGCAACAAATTAGCTCGCAAATCTTAATTAACGCAGTAAAAAGGATAAGCCCAGACTTTTGCATACTAAAAGAAGCAAGAAGAGAAGTTTTAGAAGATTTGATGGATATAGAAAATGCCCAGAAGGTAATTGAGGGTATAGAGGAAGGGCATATAAAGATAAAGGAAATTGCAACAACAATTCCAAGCCCTTTTGCATTTAATTTAATTGCTCAGGGAATTTCAGACATATTAAAGATAGAGGACAGGGTTGAATTTTTGAGAAGGATGCACAAAACTGTTTTAGCTAAGATTGGGATGAAGAAGGTGGTTGAAAGATAAAAATACTAAAAGTATAAAAATTCGATTGCAAACCCATTTACTATGGAACCGAAGATTTTTGTTAGTGAAAAAGAAAAACGAGCTGTTAGGGAAAGATATCATACTGAGTTCAAAGCTGAATTGGAAAAAGCCGTAGAACTTTCAAAAGATGCAATGAAATTTGCAACTGAAACTCTTGGTATAAAACCATTTGATGTTAACATACATTTTGTACCTCAATATATAATTGATAGGGTAATAGGTAATGTGGATGACTTCAAAAAACACTAAACTTAACTGCACCAAGTCAATTAGAAGCGCTAGTAAAATGATAATCGGGGCAATAGGCAAGACATTTTTACATGAAGTGTTTTACACACAACATGCTTTTAAGAGCTTGTAGGAAACTTTGAACAAAGCCGTTCAAAATTAGGGATATTTGAATGATAGAGTTTTTAAGGAGGATGCACAAGAATGTTCTTGCAAAAATCGGTATGAAAAAAGTTATTGAGAGTTGAATTATGCTTTCAATTTCCTAACCAGCCTCTCAACAGTTTTCCCGCTTACTTCATGCGCGTCTTCAGCAGCACTTAAAACTATCCCTTTTTCTCTTGCCTTTTCCTGTAAATCATAAATTGTTGTATCTAATAATTCGGCAGCTTTTCCTATTGAAAGCCTGCCTCTGTCGCATAAATCCAATGCATAGTCTTCCAATTTGTCGTAAACAAACTTCCTAATTAATATTTATTTTCTTTAAATTTCTCATTAGTACGAGGAAATCAGCAGGAATCATGAATTCTGTTTTATTGTTTTTTAGGAAATTTATAAAAGTGTTGTCATCAGTCACTATTACTCCTTTAGCCTTTTTATGTGATATAAATGTTGATGTCTCGCCTTTGCCAAGATTCATAGTTTCTAATATTTCCTCTTTCTTTCTTACTCAGATTTATAAATATTTATATAATACCTATAAATAGCGATGTTAAATCAGGGGAGGGAGAGCTATGCGTGGACGTGCTGCTGTATATGCAACAAATCCTAATTCTCTACCTTACACACCTTATACACCCCATCCACCTTCTGCTGATTTTAATGGACTGGAAGGAGTTGTTATTATTGATGTAAACCACCAAGGGTATTATGTGTCTGGAATATCCTTTCCTTTTAGCAGAGGGGATAAGGGATGGAAGATTGACGAGCCTGTTTATATAGGTCCATATTCCAACGAGCCTGATGAAAGATTCACAAATAACTTTAATAACCAAGCAGTAGCCTTAGGGTGTTGGAAATCTGCTCGGCAAAAAGGACATTATCGAGAAGAACAAATTAACATAAGTAATCCAAGTAATCCTGATGAAAGTTATATGGCCTTACCTCAAAGATACATGATGATACCAACATCTGAATTCTTATCAGATAATAGAAAAGAAATTGTAAATGTAGTAAATGGGATTATTCAAGGCAATCTTGATGACATCGTTAGAAGATTGAAACTTCATGAAGAATTTATTGTACGTAAAAAAGATTACTTAGATGAGTATAACCTACCCCCTTCAATTGTTCATCCTGGTAATGGAAGAATGCGATTAGCTATAAGTGGTAATATGCATTCTATTTTTAAGCGTACTGTTCAAACTTACAATCATTAATTTAAAATAAACAAAGATTTTAATATAAGTATTGTATTGGAATATCATGCCAAAGGGAGCGTTTCTTAAAATGAGGGCAAGGATGGGGGCCAGGCATGCTAGGCCCCATAATAAAAAAGCCACTGTAGAGGACGAGGAGGAGAAGCTTGATAAAATAGAGGAAAAGCTTGAGAATGTAAGCAGCGAGGTAATGCAGGAAATAGACAAGATAGAAAAACTCAAAGAATCTGCCGCAACAAAAAAGCACGAGTTCGGCTGGATTAAAGGTAAGGTAACAAGTCTTTTGATGCAGGATTTTATCGGGGCATCCTTCGGAGCAATATTCTTTGCCTTTACCCAGGAAGTATGGGATATAACAGCAAGGCTGAGCATGTTCAGCGTCATCGCAATTCTTGCAATATCCTTGATATCAGGATTTTCCTTAGTCTACTTTTCAAGAAGAAGGAAGTCCCTTTCAGTAAGAATATACCATACAGTCATGCTTCGGGGGCTTGAGATCTACATATTATCGTTTTTTACCTCGCTTCTTTTTATACTGCTGTTAGGCATATTCGGCTACGACCCTTTGCTTTTGTTCAAGGGCTCTGTCATAATAGCATTGCCTGCTGTAATATCTGCGGCCACAGCCGATTTGCTGTTTTATTAATAATCAGATTTAGTCTAAATGCCACTGGACATTTTTAGTGAGCACTGGACATTTGCGCGTAGCGTTTATAAAGTAGTTCTTGTATAAAAATTGAAAAAATAAGAGTGGCCGAGCTAGGTTTAAGGCGCCTAGTTGAAGGCTAGGTTGGCATCAACCCGATGTCACGCGGGTTCAAAGGTCAACTACGGAAGTTACTGAGACTCCCGTCCCCGGCGCCGTAAAAATTACGAATTTTAGATATATTCTTAAATATCAATTCTTATCAAGTTTTGTGCGAATAGGAGATTAAATGATACTCGGCATAACAGGCAGCTTCGGAAGCGGGAAAACGACAGTAGCCAACATTTTCAAAAAATACGGCTTTGAAGTAATTAATGCTGATAAATTATATCATGGCATTTACGATAAAAATAAAGCATTAAGAAATAAAATAAAAAAAGAGTTCGGCACATTGGATAGAAACAAAATTAAAAAAATTGTTTTCAATGATTCTAAGAAATTAAAAAAACTTAATAAGATAACCCATCCGCTAATAATTAAGGAAATAGAAAATGAGATAAGTTCAATAAAGAAAAAATTCAATAAAAAAAATAATAAATTAATTAATGGGGAAAAATTTAAAAACGATATTGGAAATAAAATTAAAATTGTAATTGATGCTCCGTTGTTAATTGAAGCGAAAGCCACGAACCTGGTGGACAAGGTAATAGTAGTAAAATGCAATAAAAATGAACAAATTAAAAGAATTCTAAAAAATAAAAAATACTCAAAAAACGAAATTGAACAGATTATTAAATCTCAAGTGTCTATAAATCAAAAAATAAAATATGCGGATTTTGTTGTGGATAACAGCAGAGCAATAAATGAAACTGAAAAGCAAGTTAATGAAATCATTTCTTTACTTTAATTAACAAAACGAGCCCTAAAACAAAAAACACAACCAAAGAACTCAAAGCAACAAAATAATCATACTTAACAACCAAAAATCCAAACAATATCGGCCCTATAACTCCAGAAAATTTTTCTGTTAAGCCTTGAAAACCAAATAGTTCCGCTATCTTATGCTTTGGAGCTAAATCAATAAGCATAGGCCTTGTCAATGTCCATGCTCCGCCTAAAGCGGCTCCTCCAATAACTCCTGCAATCATGTAATTCAATAAATTAGTTTTAATAATTAATAGTAAAATTATTGCAATCCAAATGTATAAAATTGTAATTAATGTTTTTTTATGGCCAAATTTGTCTCCAAATTTGCCAAACAACAAGGCTCCCAACGAGCTTGCAACAGCCATCAATGCAAAAATAGGGAAGAACTGCTTAATGGTTATGCTTAAAGTTTCCCTCCCGTACAAATAAAGAAATATTATTGCAGTGTTCATTCCATCAGTATAAAGAAATGAGGCTAATAAGAAGAACCACAATGAAGATTGCCTTTTGATATTTTTGAATGTAAAAATTAATTGCCGCAAAGCTGTTTTTATGTAGAAAAAGATTGGTTTTCTAATCTTACTGGCCTTTTCTTTGACCAGAATAAAAAATGGTATTGAGAATAGTATATAAAATATTGCTGTTGCCGGAAATATTGCCTGCACGCCTTGCTTAGCATCCCATCCGAAATAGTTTAATATTACAAAAGCCATAATCAAGTTTAATACCGCGCCTAAGTAGCCCAGAGCAACACCATATCCAGAAACTCTGGCAATATTTTTCTTTGTAGAGACGCTAAAAAGCGTGGCATCATAGACATCAAGAGCAGCATGGAAGGAAAAGGCAGCTAAAGTGCCTAAAATCAATGCCCAAAAAAGGCTTGCATAAGCAACTATAGAGGTTAAAGCAACGCAGATTAATGTAAATATCAGCACAAAAACCTTTCTTTTGCCAACAGCGTCTGATACAGCGCCTAAAAAAGGTACAAAAATTCCTGCAAGAAACATGGAAATGCCCATTGCCAAGCCAACATGAAACTCATTCCCGCCAAGATAAACCTTAATAAGGACTGGAAAGAAGAACGTAATAAACAGTGCAGAGAAAGCAGTATTAGCCAAATCATACATTGACCAGCCAAGGACTTGTTTGTTAAGCATTTCTAATAATATAGTATTCTAATCATTCTTTTTAAAACTATTGAACAAAAACCTTAAAAACCCGCTAGCATTTCTTAATACTATGAAAACAGCAGTTTATCCAGGAAGCTTTGATCCTGTGACCAATGGGCACGTAGATGTGATAGAGAGAGCGCTGAAATTGTTTGATAAAGTAATTGTTGCGGTAGGAGACAATCCAGGCAAAAAGCCAACATTTACAACAGAAGAAAGAGTAGAAATGCTTGAGGAATCCACAAGGCACCTCAAAAACATCGAAATAGGCTCTTTTTCCGGCTTGCTGCTGGATTTCGTAAAAAGCAAAAGCTCCAGCATAATAATCAGGGGCTTGAGAGCAGTTTCCGATTTCGAGTTTGAGTTCCAGAGGGCTTTAATGAATAGGGTTGTAGATGACAAAATAGAAACAGTGTTTATCATGACAAAAGAGCATTATGTTTATCTAAATTCAAGCATTGTAAAGGAAATAGCAATGTTTAATGGAAATGTAAATGGATTAGTTCCGCATATTGTGGAGAAAAAACTGAAGGAAAAGTTCTCAAAAACCAATGCTCAGTAAAACTTAGAAATATCTTCCGGATTTATGACTTTTCTTTCCTTCCCTCTTTTGGCCTGTTTTACCAGCCTGGAAGCATACCCAGCAATCATATTCCTTATCTTGGGGCTCTGGATTATAGCATACTTATTCAACACTACCTTATTGCTCTTATAGTCCTCGGTAAATTCCTGGGGATGCTGGGAGACAAGCTGCTTAGTGACCCTTTTAACCAAAACTGTTTTTATCCTGCCCAAGAAAATCATGCCTCTTTGCTTTCTTGATTATGCCTTTTAGTCGTGATGGGGATGAGCCCTTCCTTGAACTCCATTTTGGCTATCTCCACAGGATTGTAGGCTATCTTCTCAAGGTCCTTGTCAGAAAGCTTTATCATAAAAGGGGCGCCTTGCGCAAGCTGCAAAGCCCTTGAGCCTATTATCCTGGACTCATCATATTTGGTGTATTCCATTTTAAACCTATTCTGAAATTTGCGCTGGCTTTTAAATGTTTCTATAAACTTGCCGTGCTGTATGATTCTTAGGTTTTTAGTAGTTTCTTGTTGATATTAATCTCGAAAACAAAATATCTGGCATTATAGTCTCGTAAGAATTTAATAATTTCCTTAACATCCTTGTTATTTACAATAATAACAGATCTTATGGGTCTAAACTTACAATTTGATCATAAATCTGAAGAAAAGGTTGTAGTTGGTATTGATGGCACTGGTAAGAAAGTCACTAATCGCGGAGAATGGATAAGGCATAAGTGGAAGGTTATGGTTTCCGATGGCCTTCCTCAGAAGGAATTTTTTCAGCTGTAAAGACAATATTTGGTGAGTGCCTTAGAGCAAAAAGAAAACGAAATCTGTATAAGGAAGCCAAAAGAAAATTTTGGGCATATAACCAATTATTAAATATAGCTCATTTACTAAATTACCGACAAAATAAGATTCCCATAAGCTAAAGTTATAACATAAGCAACGAAAAAGCTTGGGACAAAAGGAATGCCTTCCTTGATTAATATTTTTTTGACTTTTCCCTTTTTATACAATTCTATCAATTTCCTTATCTTTTTCTTTTCAATGCCCAAATCTTTCGGCCCCGTAACATATTTTCCATCTACTTTGACATCTTTCGCAATCCAGTCGCCTTCGGTAAGCTGCTGGGGCTTGACATACTTGAGCATGCATGAGCTCTCAACTGCCTTTACTGCAATCCAAAGGTAGAAGGTAAGCGCAATAACTATGGCAAGATAAAGCAGCATTAACCTGATAAGATTATCAGGAATGACTGCAGAAAACAAAATTAAAATGATAAATAAAGCCAATATTATTTTTTTCGTTAATGTAACCTTTTTGTTTTTCAATGAACGTTTAAAGGATTTAATGTATTTTCTCCTGTTTTTCAAAATCAAAACCGTACTCCATAAAATTCCATATAGTGCTCCAACAAGTAGGGCATTAATCAAAAAAACTACAAGAAATAATTGTAAAATAACAGAAAGAAATTGCATAATTGATAATCCTACAAAGCTTTTGGAAAAAATATCGATGCCAAACAATGCCCCTAATCCCATCAGCATCTTGCTGTCTCCTCCGCCCCATTGGCCTAAGTAGAACATCAGCCACGCTATTGCAAAGAAAATTCCAAAGCCTATTGCACTGGCCAGAATAAAGTTAATTTTCCAGTAAACAATTGAAAAAAGCAGATTAACTCCAAAACCAATTCCTATCAATCCAAAATTAACCCAATCAGGAACTTCCCTTGTCTTAAAGTCGGTATAAGAGCCTATCAATAGGACTGCAAACCCAATAAAATAAGGTATTATGGAAGTTAATGGTAAAGCAGCCTCAAATGCCATTCTTGCCTAAAAAACAACAATGTTTATAAACCTTTTTTATATAATCCGTATTCGGGTGGTTGCTGATGCTGGAAAGCGTAAAAAGCATGATAGAAAAAAGGAAGTACTCCCTAAAGATAAAATTGCCTAAGCATGTAGCAATAACAACAGATGGAGTTGAGAAATGGGCATTAAAGAACAATGTTCCTTTTGAAGATGCCTATAAAAGGGATTTTTTGATAATTAAGAGCACTGTAAAATTGATGGTAAAGCTAAAGATACCTGTCCTCAGTTTCTATATTTTGGAAAAAAATATTGACAGGGAAAGTGAGCATTATCCCCGGCTTCTTGATGCAATTGTGGATATGTTCAATGAATTGTCTGAAAGCGGGATTATACATGAGAACAAAATAAAAATATCTGTCTTTGGAAAATGGTATAACCTTCCCGGGAGGGTTGTAGACTCAATAAAAAAAACTATCGGGGAAACAAGGGATTATGACAGCTTTTTTGTCAATTTCTGCGTAAATTATGATGGCCAGGAAGAGATAGTTGATGCCATCAAGCTTATAGGGATACAGATAAAGGCCGGAAGGATGGACCCCGAGCTTATTGACAAGGATGTTATAAAAGAAAATATATACTCTTCCTATTTTTTGCCCCCTGACCTGATGATAAAGAACGGCAGCAGAAAAGAGACTTCCGGCTTCTTGTTGTGGGACTCTGTAAACGCGAAGATATATTTTACAAACAAATTATGGCCTGACTTCGACAGGACAGAGTTTATGGATGCAATAAGGGATTTTCAGAAGGGGGATTGATCGTTGCGTGCCTGTAGTATCCCGTAATTATTCAACAAATATACTGATTTAATCTAACTTCACTCCACTAAAATCCTTTTTTACTTGTTCTTTTGTTTCTGAATTTTTAACAACATCCTCAAAAATCGGAATTTTTACTGGTATAGCAAACTTAGCAAAATTAGAGCTGATTAATGCTTCCCCTATATCTAAGGAAGCGATCGTCCTATCATCATCGCTTAAATCTTGGCTTGCAGACTCTATTATTGCAGTCCTTTCAGGCTTCATTTCTATGCCCATGATTATTTTTGTGTTCATGTTTGCCAAAATGTCGCGGGGGATTAATGACGGCAGCTGTGTTATTGCTGTTAATCCTACTTTAAATTTACGCCCTTCCCTCGCTATTGTTGAGAAAATATTATGTCCATGTTCCAAAGCCTCTTTTCCCAAAACTCTTGGCGCTTCTTCCAATACAACAGAAACAACAGGCTTGTCTCTTAGGCTTCCATCCATTTTGTAGTATTTGTAATTGTTGAATAATTCCGTTGTAACTAATGAGCCGATTAAAATTTCAACAGCACCTGAGAAACTTGAGGTATCGATTATTACTGCCTTGCCATTTTCTAACTCCTTGCAAATGTCTGGTATTGTGTTAACCCCGGCATTCAGGTCAAAAATCCCTTTTGTTATTATGTTCTCCCCAGAAATTTCCAAATCTAATAAATACAATAATCTCCTTTTGACAACGGAAATTGTCTGCTCAATGAAGCTAACTCCCTCAATTTTCCTTTCAAATAAAATATTTTTGATCCAATTGCTGCCGTAATACTTATAATATAAAATCAAAGCCTGCTTTTGCGGATCGGAGAAATCAACAACGCCATCAAAGTGCTGTGGCTTAATCATCTGAAGGTTTATTTTTAGCGTCTTAGCTCCTGCCGGAGGAGCTTTTGGCGTATAATAGACAACTTTGTCATTTGAAGAATGATCTTTTAACCCAATCTTGTTCCTGCCGTAGTACTCATCATGAGGGTCCAAAACCAAAACTCCGCAATAATCCTGTTCAATCAGGCTCCATAGAATATTCGCAATCAAATTGCTTTTTCCTCTGCCGGTTGTTCCAGCCAGCAAAATATGGTGGCTCAAAACCTTTTCCCCTTCCAAATAGATGGGTACATCAAGCATCTTGCTGCCAGACCTTAAATTGCCGATGAATAACGGATTTTGAGGTTTAGTTAGAAAAGATAGATCATCCTTTGTTATTTCCCTTACAGGTGAAAAGAAAGCGGGCATTAGTTTGCTTACAAAGGCATTATTATTCCTTATTGTGATTAGGTTTTTTAATCCAGCTAGCATGTAATTCCTTAAATTCTTGTCGAAGAACTCTGTATCTGTGTTTTCCTCCAAATTTAATCCGGAAATCAATTCCAGGTTTTGCTGGGAAATTTGAGAGCCATAAATTAAATCGAAGACCTGCATCAAAATTTTATTTTCTCCTGATTCTGATATTAATAATTCCCCTAATTCCAGTTTCTGGTCTGACTTCTGCCTTACAAGGATTTTTCCAAACTCGCCGCTTATTACTTGGCCTTTGATTATGTAAACCACCCAAGTAAAGAATTATTAAGGATTTTATAAGGTTTTTGTAAGTTTAAATTGAATTTCGGAGCAAAAAGGACATCTAACCGCAGTTAGGCAAACATTTCAATTTTCCTGAGTGTGCTATGCACACGCACTTTTTCCATAATTATTGCGATACGAAAAAAATCTCCTCCTTGGCGGTTCGACGGACAACTTTTCTCCATTCAGAACTAAAGCAAAAGTCGAAAAGCTTGTCCTACTCGCCAAAAATTTCTGCGGATTTTCATGTCTAATGGCTTAATCCTTGAAATTTTTGTCTCGCCGAACGCCACGGAGATTTTTTTCTTGAGAAAAAGCAGAGGGTTTAATTTTTGTTAAGTGAGGTTGCCATAGGCAAAGTGCAACGGCCCAACGAACTCGAAGAGTGAAGAGAGTTCCGAATCCTGCGAAAAGTTATTAGAATTGTTAAAAATAGGGCGGACAATTTTGGATATATTTATAAATTATCAGCATTCTTTTAATAACTATAATGGTTTTTAGTAAGTTTATGAAAGCTGTAAAGGGAGAATTGGGCGTTAAAAAGTTAACATCTGAAAGAGACAAAAAAACAAAAAAGTTAGAGAAAGTAAAAAAAGGTACTATTAAAGAATTTAGGGATAGGGATTTTTCTGAATACTGTGAGT
>Ga0114945_10001883_pt1 | contig 12683 bp, 8 predicted proteins | sample OV2TP3_FD_87194 | JGI IMG/M metagenome (GOLD analysis project Ga0114945, IMG submission 87194) | Hot spring microbial communities from Beatty, Nevada to study Microbial Dark Matter (Phase II) - OV2 TP3 | ecosystem: Environmental > Aquatic > Thermal springs > Hot (42-90C) | place: USA: Beatty... | reverse complement strand
TAGACGCCCGGAAAGATGTTGATGATCACGTAGTAGCCCTTCGCGTCCGCCACCGCGCCCTGCCTGACCCCGTCGAGGGTCACATTGGCCCCCGGCAGGGGCGCGCCCTTCTGGTCCCTGACGTAGCCGTTGATCTTGCCGGTGGTGCCGGCCAGGGCGGCGCCGGGGCAGAGGAGCGCCAGCGCGAGGAGGGCAAGGCTGAGAAACAGAAGTTTGCGCATCATAGGAGAACCTCCGCGGTCAGGACCCCTTTGTTCGCGGCGAGGAGGACTTTGGCGTCCGTGAGGTTGTTACGCAAAGGATGTGCCTGGGTCTTAAGTTTTATATATATTTAAATTTCACAATATCTTAATCAGAAATAGCGCAGATTTGCGAATTGGATCAGGATGGTCACATTTGTTACATAAGCGTACGTATGATTACACTTGTGTCATATTTTGTTACATCACCTGATCTGTGGAAAACTGAATGACCCTGGACTTCCTAAAAATCTCTTGCTTTTCCCTTCCCGAACCGGTAAATTTTGAATCTCTCTCACGACATTACCACGGAGGTTTTCGATGTCCCTCAGATGTGACGTGTGCGGAAAAGGCCCCCTGGGCGGCAACAGCGTCAGCCACGCCAAGAACCGGACCAAACGGCGATTTCTGCCCAACCTGAAGCGCGTGCGGGCGATGGTGAACAGGACCCCGAAGCGCATCTGGGTCTGCACCCAGTGCCTCAAGTCCGGCCGGGTCGCCAAGGCGGCCTGAGCTTTTCGCGAGCCGGTTCCGTCAAAGCTCATCCGAAAGGGTGGGCTTTTTCGTTGGGGTCGCGCCTCAAATCTCCGGTTGACAACGGGCCGGGGATCATATATCTTGCTCTCGTATCCGGGTACCGTGAACCGGGTACCGTGATCCGTAAAACCGGACCACGGACCACGGACCACGAATCACGATTCCTCACTCCTCAAGACTTCTAAACCTATGCCTTTCCCTGTAACCCGCCTGCGCCGCCTCCGGCGCACCGAGACCCTCCGCCGGATGGTCCGGGAGACCCGCCTCTCCGTCCAGGACCTGATCATGCCCCTCTTCGTCTGTCCCGGAGAAAAGGTCCGCAGGGAGATCAGTTCCATGCCCGGCAACTATCAGATGTCCATCGACACGCTGGCCGAGGAGTGCCGCGCCGTCGCCGACCTGGGCATCCCGGCCGTGATCCTGTTCGGCCTGCCGGAGCGCAAGGACGAGGCCGGGTCCGAGGGCTACGACGACCACGGCATCGTCCAGCGGGCCATCCCGGAGATCAAGGAGCGGACCCCCGGCCTCTGCGTGATCACCGACGTCTGCCTCTGTGAGTACACCAGCCACGGGCACTGCGGCGTCATCAAGTCAGGGGACGTGGACAACGACGCGACCGTGGACCTCCTCGTCAGAGAGGCCCTCTCGCACGTCCGCGCCGGGGCCGACCTGGTCGCCCCGTCCGACATGATGGACGGCCGGGTCGGGGCCATCCGCAATGCCCTCGACAGGAACGGCTACGCCCACATCCCGATCATGGCCTACGCGGCCAAGTTCTGCTCCGGGTTCTACGGCCCCTTCCGGGAGGCCGCCGAATCCGCCCCCCAGTTCGGGGACCGGCGCTCCTATCAGATGGACCCGGCCAACGCAGACGAGGCCCTGCGGGAGGTGGCCCTCGACCTGGAGGAGGGGGCCGACATCGTCATGGTCAAGCCCGCCCTCGCCTACCTGGACGTCATCCGCCGGGTGAAAGACCGGTTCGGCGTGCCCGTCGCCGCCTACAACGTCAGCGGCGAATTCGCCATGATCAAGGCCGCGGCCCGGCTGGGCTGGATCGACGAGGCCCGCATCGTGGACGAGGTCCTCACCTCCATCCGACGCGCCGGCGCGGACCTCATCCTCACCTACTTCGCCAAGGACGTTGCAAAAAAAATAAGTGCTGAGTGCTGAGTGCTGAGTGCTGAGTAAAAACAAAGGGCTTTTGCCTTTACTCAGGACTCAGGACTCATTACTCAGGACTGTCTTTAAGGAGGCCCGCCATGGACAACCATCTCAAAGTCTTCTCCGGCAGCAGCAACCCTGCCCTCGCCAAAGAGATCTGCGACCACGTGGACGTCAATCCCAGCAGGCTCACCATCACCCGGTTCAGCAACGAGAACATCAAGGCCAAGATCGAGGAGAACGTCCGGGGGGACGACGTCTATGTCGTACAGACCTCCTGTCCGCCGGTCAACGACAACCTGGTGGAACTCCTGATCATCATAGACGCCCTGAAGTACGCCTCCGCGGGCCGGATCACCGCCGTCCTGCCCTACTACCCCTACGTCCGCTCCGACAAGAAGGACGAGCCCCGCATCTCCATCACCGCCCGCCTCGTGGCCGACCTCCTGGAGACCGCCGGGGCCGACCGCATCCTGACCATGACCCTCCACGCCCCGCAGATCGTGGGGTTTTCACGTATCCCCGTCGATCAGCTCCTGGCCACGCAGCTGATCGCGGACTACTTCTCCCGCCGGGACCTGACCGACTACATCGTCGTGGCCCCGGACGTGGGCAGCGCAAAGAAAGTGGAGGTCTACGCCCGCCGCCTCGACCTGCCCATGGCCATCATCGACAAGCGCCGCTACGCCGACGACGAGAAGGCCGTGGCCAAATACATGTTCGGCGACGTGGAGGGCAAGAACGCCCTCCTCTTCGACGACGAGGTCCTGAGCGGAGGAACGTTATTACAGGCCGTCCATATCATCAAGGAGCACGGCGCTCGACGAGTCTTTGCAGGGTGCGTACACGGCATCTTCTCCGGCCAGGCCATCCCCCGGATCGCAGAATCCCCCATCGAGGAGTTCGTAATCACGAACACCATCCCCCACGCCTCCAGCAAGCTGGGCCCCAAGTTCACCGTCCTCTCGGTCGCCAAGATGTTCGGAGACGCCATCAAGGCCATTCATCAGGGGGATTCGGTGAGCAAGCTGTTCAACTGAAAAGTCTTCTCACGCCTAATAAAGAAGGGCCAGCCCTGGCTGCTCAGCAGGACTGGCCCCGGAGGGCGACGCGCATGCCGACAACGTCGCCTTCGCTATTTTTAAAACGTATCCAGTACCTTGAAGTTCCCTACCTTTTTGATCTTCCTCCCACCAAATATACTGCTCTTTTGTTCATCTGTCAAGCGTAAAGTTTGAGCCATAAACCCCAAGTAAAAAAGCGCCTAACCCGCCAGGCGCCGAAAATTATTTGTCGAAGTTCCACTTTTCAGTGGAATAACTTCCGGTTGGGTCGCCCTACGCAGATTCAAGGCACTTTTCGGAGAAGCATCTCCTGCGCCCAAATATACACAATGGGTGGCAAAAGTCAAGTTCAAACATGTCACAAAAAATGGGATCAGGGATCGGGGATCGGAGATAAGGAAAAACAATCCCTGACCTCTGACCCCTGACCCCCGATCCCCGTCCTTAATCTTACATCTTCAATGCAAAAAGTTTTCCATCTTCCTCCGCTGCAACAACTTCTAAAATACCATCTCCATCCAGATCCGCTGCCCCCAGGGTCAGGACTGGCCCCTTCGCCGCAAACCGTCCGGCCTCCCGACCGTCCCCGTTCGCCAGCACGCGCACGACCCCGTCCTCACCCCCCGCCGCCACCTCCGGCCTCCCATCGCCGTCGAAGTCCCCAACGGCAATGCACGTGACCACATCCCCGGTGTCCGCCCGCCAGACCCGGCTCTTTCCATCCCCCTTGAGGACATAGATATTGAAGCTCATGGAGGACGCCACGACCTCCTCCAGCCCGTCCCCGTCCACATCGGCCATCACCACCTGCGTGACCTCATCCCCGGTATTATACTGCCACAGGAGCTTGCCGTCGGCACCCAGCAGGTGGATATTCCCATCCGCCCCGGCAAATGCCACCTCCTTCAGCCCGTCTCCGTCCATATCCCCGGCGGCTGCGGAATTTGTCCGGGGCCCGGTCGCCGGGTGATAGGACCACCGGATCGCCCCACCCCCGTCAATGCAGTGCCACCGATGGTAATCCGTCCCGGCGATCACCTCCGCCTTCCCGTCCCCGTCTAAATCCGCCGCACACCCCGTCGAGGACGGCCGCACCGTCATCTGGTGCCACAGCTCCCGGCCGTCGTGCGCGAAGGCGTAGTAACGCCACGACTCCACCGCCGCCACCACCTCCAGCATCCCGTCCCCGTTCAGGTCCCCCGTAAACACCGACCGCACGACCGGCGTCTGGAAGTAGAACGGGATCGCAAAGCGCCACCGCTCCGACCCACCGGCGTCCAGGACGTAGACGTGCGTGTCCGCAGACCCGGCGATCACCTCCGGCCTCCCGTCCTTCTCCAGGTCCGCGGCCCAGACCGACCGCACCTCCCCCCCGGTCTCGAACCGCCAGAGCGCCCGCCCATCCTTCACCGCGCAGACCGAGGCCCCCCGCCCCCCGGCGACCACCTCCGCCCGCCCGTCCCCGTCTAAGTCCGCCGCGCAGACGGAGAGGAATGCCCCCCCATCCCGGTAGGCCCAGACCTCCCTCAGCGAGGGGACCTTCCCGCCCCGACGCCTGACCGGCGTCAGCGGCGTCACGCTCGGCCTGGCCTTCCCCGACGCCGTCCGGCGCAGGCCGGAGGCCACGTTGGAGGTCAGCCCGACCCGGCGCCTCCCCTTCGGGACCCTGAACGCCAGGCCCCCCCTCGACGAACGCGCCTGGGCGCGCTCCCCATCCACCGTGACGCCCTTTCGCCCGTCGCTCGCCAGCGAGACGCTGACGGCCCTCGACGCCACGATCACGCCCTCCCCCCTCACCGCATCGTACTCCACCGAGACCGGGACATCGCTCCTAAAGCTCAGCCCTCCCCACGACAGCGCCGTCCCGTCCACCAGCGCAAACCCCGACGGGGTCACGTGGAACTGCGCCGCGGCCACGGCCGGCCCCGACGGGATCTTCTGAATCACGTCCGCCTGCCCGACCCCCGCGAACGCCGCCTCCTCCCCCCCCGTGATCCGGACCGCCCCGTCCGTCAGCCGCTCCATCTTCAGGTTCTGAGGCTGCTCCCGGTCGCTGCAATACAGGAGATTGAAATACCTGTAATTCTGCCCCCTCTCCAGGCGCACGTCCGCGATCTGCTGGAGGATGCGCACCACCGGCTCCGCGTGGGGGTAGACCGCCCAGTTCTTCCCCGTGACCGGGTCGTCCGTCAGCTTGAGCGCCGGGCCGGGCAGCCCCTTGATAAAGAACCGCGCCCCATCCTGCTCCACGGCCAGCCCCCCCTCCCGCACCTTCACGTCCCCCAGCGTCTGCCAGATGCACCGGAAGGCGTAGTCCCCCGGCTCGACCGCCTCCATCTCGTCCACCACCAGGAAGTAGCGCCCCCGGCTCCAGAGGACGTTCCGGCGCCAGTCCACCCCGCTGTAAGCCCGGAGCGTCGTCTCCGAGAACCCCGACCGGTCGAAGTCCGCGGCCCGCTCCAGCTCCGCAAACGGCGGGATGGGCGCTGACTGCCCGTCCTTGAAGATCAGCACCCCGTTGTGGAACTTGGGCAGGGACTTGATGTAGTCGCAGTCCGCCAGCCAGATCCGGCGATTCTCCGTGATCCGGCTGATGGAGTTCCCGTCGTAGTGCTTGTGCCCCCCGTTGGACAGGCCGTCCAGGAACAGGTACTGCGCCTCCGGGTCGTAGCCGTCCCGGAACACCACCTTGTCAAACGTCTTCTTCAGCGGCAGATCCCCCTCGTTGGACGCATAGTAAAGGGGGTCCACCGGAAAGACCTGCGTCCCCGACAGGTCCTCAGGCTCGACCGGGTCCACGCGCCGGTGGTACTCATACGCGGCCCAGCGCGGCTCCACGGCCGTCTTCTTGTCCAGCATCCACTGACACCTCCCGTCCCCGGTGGCGCAGACCACCGCCCGCAGGAACGGCAACTCGCTCCACCACCCGAACGGCGAGGCGTTGTCCCCGTAGGGCAGGGCGTAGCCCAGGTTGTCCGTCGTCAGGATCGAGTAGTTCGCGTCCCGCCGGGCGTTCCCGTTCTCGAAATAGGTCAGGTCCCCGCTCGAAAGAGAGTACTTCACCAGGTGGTAGTGCGTCAGCCACTGGTAGCCGCTGCAGTCCTCGCTCGGCTTGAACGCCTTCGCCTGGAACTTGAAACACCTGTCCGCCAGCGCCAGCCACCCGTCCGCCTCCGTCGCATTGTAGTATTTGTGAAAGTAGACCCCGCAGTAGTGCAGGGCCAGGGCCGCGAACGTCGTGTGGTTGTGTCGCACGCGGGGCACATCCACGTTCCCGACGTGCGGGATGCAGTCCGTGATGAACTCGAACAGGATGCGCGTGATCCGCAGCCGGTCCTCGTCATACAGGACAGGGCTCTCCTCCACCAGGTCCCACCCCGGCATGACCCTGTGCAGCGCGAAGTCCGCGTCGAACCCCCAGACCCCCCCGTAGTTGTCCGGCTTCGACATGGCGTGCTCGTACATCCGGTAGACCAGCCGCTTGTATAGCTCCGCATAGACCTCCTTGCCCGTCAGCCCGTAGAGCAGCCCCTTCTCCCCGATCCGGCCCCACAGCCCCGTGTGCTCCCCCCGGCGCAGCGCCTCCTCCGCCCCCGCCATCTCCGCCGCGATGTCCGGCTCGTCCAACAGCTTCGGGATACGCAGGGCCTCCGGCCCGAACTTGACGTCGAACAGCCGTCCCACCGAGATCGTCGGCCCCCCTTTCAGGCCACTCAGGAACCTTCCGACCGCCGTCCTCACCCCGTCGAAGTCGCTCCCGAACAGCCCGACGGCGTTCCGCCCGTTCCCCCACGGGTCGTGGATCGTCTGGACGAGATACCCCCCGCGCCCCGGGTACAGGTCGTCCGCAGGCGTGTAGTTGTAGCCGTAGAGCCGGAACGCGACCCGGTTCGTGTTGAGGTTGCCCAGAAGGATCAGGTTCGCCTTCGGGGGCTTTCCGTCCACCTCCTCGTCTGTCACGACCGGGACCTTCGCGCCGGAGAGTTCCTTCAGGCTTGCCTGCACCTGCTCCGCCAGGCCGGCATAGCGAGCCTCGCGGGGCCGGACGATGACCGAGGTCGCCTTCCCCGCCTCCACCAGGGTTGTGTTCGGGTAGAGCCGCTTGGGCTCCTTCAGGTCCTTCAGAGACATCTTTCGCGACGACATGGCATCCTCCCAGCTAAAACCCACCGCGCTTGAGCCGGATCACCTCCCGGCGCTGCTTCTTGGTCATCGGCCCCCTGTGCGGGATCGGGGCCGGTTGCAGGCGCATCTGCTCCCTCAGGGCCTCCCGCCTCTGCCTGCTCTCCTCCGTCTCCTCGTAGAGCAGCGCCGCCTCCGGCGCCGGACCCCGCCGCGCCGAAAGCCCCTTTACGATCACCACGTGCTCGTAGGGGGGCTGCGTGATCGTGAGTTCATCCCCGACCCGCAGCGCCCTGGCCGGCTTCGTCCGCGCGCCGTTGAGGTGGACCTTGCCCCCCGTCACCGCCTCCGTCGCCAGGGCGCGGGTCTTATAAAACCGCGCGGCCCAGAGCCATTTATCGAGGCGAGTCCTGTCGTCCTCGTGACTGTCTTCCATATCTATCCTTCCCTCTCTCATCCCCCCGCCCCGACGGTCTCCCTCTGCATCGGCAGCACGAACGTGAAGGTGCTCCCCCGGTTGACCTCCGACCGCACCCAGATCTCCCCCCCCTGAAGCTCCACGAGGCGTTTCGTCAGGGTCAGCCCCAGCCCGGTCCCCTCATAGTGCCGGGCGTAGGACCCGTCCGCCTGCTCGAAGGCGTTGAAAATCCTCGTCTGGTCTTCGGGCCTGATCCCGATGCCCGTGTCCGACACGGCCACCTCCAGCCACTCCCCCTCCCCGTCCCCGTCAGGGAGAGCGGGAGAAGAAGAAGGCGAAAGGGGGAGGGGGAGAATGGGAGAGGGGGAGAAGACCTCTTTCTCCCTTTCTCCCTTTCTCCCTTTCGCATTTCGCCTTTCGCCTTTCCCCCTTTCTTTCGGCTTTTGCACCCTCCTCGCCGTGATCCCGACGCTGCCCCCCTGAGGCGTGAACTTGACGGCGTTTGAGAGGAGATTATACATGATCTGCTTGAACTTGGTCTCGTCCGCCACGATCCACATCTCCCCGTCTGAGACCGAACAGGTCATCTTCAGCCCCTTCTTGGCGGCCAGGGATCGAATCAGGACCTGAGCGTCCTCCAGGGCGCGGGGCACGTCGAACGGCCTGAAGTGGAACTCCACCTTCCCCGCCTCGATCTTGGACAGGTCCAGGATGTCGTTGATGAGCTGCAGCAGGTGCCGGGCGTTGCGCAGGATGGTGTCGAGGTAGTCCGTCTGCGCCGGAGTCAGAGGCCCGAACGCCGGGTTCTGCATCAACTCGGCAAACCCGATGATGGAATTCATCGGCGTCCGCAGCTCGTGGGACATGTTGGCCAGAAACTCCGACTTGAGCCGGCTGATCTCCTGAAGCCGCTCCACGGTCATCTGTTCCTGCCGGTAGAGGCGGGAGTGCTCAATCGCCACGCTGAGCTGCTCCACGATGGGCTGCAGGACGCTCAGGTCGCGTTCCGAATAGGCCTTCTCCTGCCGGCTCAGGATGTTGAGCACGCCGAGCGTCTTCCCTTTCGAGAGCAGAGGCAGCTGCAGGGCCGACCGCATCCCCTCGCCTATCACCACCTCGTCCATCGCAAATTCCCCGAGGCTGACCCTGATCAAAGGCACCCCGTGATCCACGACCCATCCTGCGCCCGTCCCCTCTTTCAAAAACTGTGTCCCCGGCGGAAAGCCCCCCGTGTGTTCCCCCTTCGGGTTCAGACGGAGGAGTATATCGAACGCCAGCCCGTCCTCGCTCAGCAACAGGATGCTGACACAGTCAAAGGAGGTCAGGCGGTGGACCTCCTGAGCAAAAATGCGCCCGATCTCGTCCAGGTCCAGGCTCGACGAGATGACGTTGGTGATCCGGTTGATCACCCCGATCCGCTCCAGCGAGGCGGCCAGCTCCTCCGTCCGCTGCGCCACCTGGTACTCCAGTTCCTCGTTCAGCCGCTCCAGGGCCTCCCGGGACCCCCGGAGGCTCTCCGCCATCCGGTTGAAGTCCGTGGCCAGATGTCCGATCTCGTCCGAGGAGTGGACCTCCACCCGCGCCGTCAGGTCCCCGGCGGCGATCCGGCCCGCCGCCGTCGCCAGGCGACCGATGGGCCGGGTCAGCCCGCGGGCGACCAGATAGCTGGCGATCACGGCCGTGGCGATGCCCGCAGACCCGAGCGCCGTCAGCAACCAGAGGATTTCCCCCAGGACCTGCTCCTCCCACTCCAGCGAGCGGAGGATGACGTAGACCCCGACCGTCTGGCCGGCCCCGTCCCTCAGGTCCCCCCATTGACCCTGGTATCGCTCCTCCCCCACCCGGATTTCCGCAATCTCCGACGTCGCCCCCCGTCCATCCAAGACCTGCTCCAGCGCCCGCCCGACCGCCTGCCACTCCTCCGGCGGCAGCGTGGAGGCGGTGATCTGCCCCTCCTGGGCGAACACGATATCGCTCTGGGTGACCTGCTTGAGGATCCCCGCCAGGACGTTGTCGATCCGGAAACCGATGCTCAGCGTGCCGATGATGGAGCGCGACTGAGGGTCGAACAGCGGCGCGGAGGCCACCTGATACAACTGCCCCCCCTGGCCCAGAGGCCCGGCCTCCTCCTCCCCGACCAGGGCCTTCTGAATCAGAGGCTGTGAGGAGATATCCACACCCCGCAGGTCAGGCATATCCGTCCGGGCCAGGACGGTCCCGCGCCGGTCGGTCACCGTGAACAGGTCGGAGCGGAGGTCCTCCTGAAGGGTCTGCGCGATGTCGAGCACAGTGGGGGGGTCGTGGGTGTCCACGGCCGCGATCAGGCGGGGGGAGTCTGCCAGGAGGCGGCAGCGCGAGGTGAGGTCCTCGTAGCGGAGCCGGAGATGTTCTATAAAGACCTTCTGCGTCGTGCGCAGCTCCTGGGAGGCGACCTCATGGGCGCGTTCCTCCGCCCACCGGCCGAGCACCACGAACAGGGAGCCGACAAGCCCCAGCACCAGGCAGGAGAAATAAAGCGTTATCCGGCCGCGAAGACGGAGTCGAAACATAAAACGTCTACCACAAAGAGCGCAAACAATCTCTATTTTTTATAAGACAAAGTCGACCTCCACCACCCCCGACTCCGGGACAACGACCTCCTTCTCGCGGTGCGGCAGGGCCGGGTATGGGTGCCACACCTTGATCAGGTGGCGTCCGGGCGGCAGGTCGCGCAGGACGAACTCCCCCTCCCGGTCCGGCACGGCGAAGAAAGGGGTCTCCAGCACCAGGATATAGGCGGCCATGTCCTTGTGAATCTCGCAGAACACCTTGACCAGTCCCGGCTTATCAAAAGTTACGCTCCTGGACGACCCCGTGGGGTAACGCCCCAGGTCGAACCGTTTGACACTCCCATACGAGAAGACATTGTGGTAGATCTTGTCTTCATTCGGGAAGTCCACCGTCGTCCCGACCAGGACCGGGAGCACGGGCGGGATGAAGGTCTTGGCCCGCTGGACCAGCTGGGGATGCGCCGCAGGCGGCGAGGGGGTCGAAAACCCCTTCACCTCCACGTAAAGGACCACGCTCTGGGCCTCGCTGAAGTCGGGCCTGGGCTCGGCCCTCGCCTCGAACGCCCCGCCGTGTCCATAAGCGCTGCTGGGGCTACCCCCCGAATCAGAGACGCGACTCCTGACCTCCACCCTGCCCCGGACCTCCCCCGCGCCGGCCAGACTGTGACAGATGAGACCTCCCCACACCACACCGATAAAAACCTTTCTCAATCCCGGCATAGAACTCCTTATTTTTAGAAGGACACCGACAGTTGCCCGGCGTACAGATTGACCTCCTCCTCGGCCTCCCCCTCGAAGTAGTTATACTGCCAGACCAGCTTGAACCGCGCGCTCCGGGAGATATGATAGCCGATGCCCGACTCCACCCGCCGGGCCGGGCTATCCCACGCCCTTCGCCCCCCTTTTCCATCGTCGATCCTGTCAAAGCGCATCCCGCTGTACCGGACCGCCCCGTAGAGCCCCGGCCAGAACGTGTATTTCCATTCGATATACCAGGAGGTGTTGGTCAGGCCCTCCTGGATGCGCGGCGAGTCCCACCGGTTCCGGACGAACTCCGAAAAGAAGAGCAAATGGCCATAGCCATATTCCAGGTCGAACCCGAAGAGCCTCTGCTTGTAATCCTCCAGCCGCGCCCCTGGCGGCAGCCCCGGTGTCCCGAAGACCAGATAGGGGCCATAGGCCCCTGACACCCCCATCCGAAGCCCGATCACGGGCTTGACCCCCACCCGTCCGATCACCTGAAAGCCGTCGTTCGTCGACGCCCGCATGGTGGAGGGCGTCCCCCGCCCCACCCCGACGTTGTACTCCCATTTGCCCGCCCCCCCAAAGGCCGTGACCCCCAGGTTCCAGCAGGAATCATAGAGGATCGGCATGCCCCCGCCTCGCCCCGGGGCGCGTATCCGGCGGTAGGTCTGAAGGGTGTCGAAGTTGGCCGGCGCCCGGTCGCTTCGCGCGATCGTATGGTAGTGATACATGAGCGGAAGCCCGATCAGGGGGTTCTTGTCGGAGTAGGTCCGGGGGGCCCACGCCCCGAAGGGCGACGGGATCTTTCCCGCCTTCAGGTTGAAAGCGGGCGTCCCCATGAAGACCGCGTAGGCCCCGTCGATCCGCACGACGTTGACAGTGCCCCCGGATTCATCGAACAGGATCTCCGTCAAAACCCCGATGTTGGAGGAATGCCACGCATCCAGGAAGAGCTTGACCCGCAGGTCGCTGAACGGGCTGTCTCCGGCCAGGTTGTTGTTGATCGTGGTGCGCTTGGCCCCCTGTCGATGGACCATGTCCACAAGCCCGGAGACCTCGACCTCCGCTCCCCAGACGCAACCTGCGCCAGCGCATCCCAGAATCATAAAAAAAATAACGATGCATCTCATCATGTCAATAAATACCTAAAAATTAAAAGGTTTAAAAATTAAACAAAACAACTTGACATCTGCCGTCTGACGTTGTATATTACATAGCGCCTGGCCATACGGAGAGGTAAAACGACCCCCGACGTACCTCTTCTATGGTCCATGCGGCGGGCCACTGCGCAAGCAGTGGCCCGCATTTTTTATGGTTCACAAAGCGCCGTCCCGCGCTATTTCCCCCCCTTCTTCGCGACCAGAGAGTACTCCGTCAACTCCGTGATCGTATTCGGGACGAACAACCGCACCTCCCGCACCAATCCCACCTCCGGGGCATACCATCGCATCGTCTCCGCCGGCCTGGAAGGACCCTCGGTGATATAGTAGACCTTCAGGACATTCTCGAACTTGTGCCCCTTGAACAGCGTGACATTCTCCCTGGCCACGACCTTCGCCCTTCGGCGATAGCTAACAGTCTCCCTCCCGGACGAGTCCCTGACGATGCGGGGCTGCGCGAAGTCCCACTCCTCGTCCAGGACTACGGGATATGCGACCCGTCTTTCAGTGAGCTCGCCCGTGTCGCCCACAGTGTAGACGCCTGTTTCGTCCTTGTAGAAGGCCTCCTGAAAGGAGGTCCGGGTTGAAAATTCACGATAGTAGACGACCGTATCTCCGCTCCGGGACGTGCTCACCACCCTGTAGGTCACAGGCTCGGCAGGCAACTGACGCCCGTTCTGGTCGAAAAG
>Ga0114945_10001881_pt1 | contig 12684 bp, 16 predicted proteins | sample OV2TP3_FD_87194 | JGI IMG/M metagenome (GOLD analysis project Ga0114945, IMG submission 87194) | Hot spring microbial communities from Beatty, Nevada to study Microbial Dark Matter (Phase II) - OV2 TP3 | ecosystem: Environmental > Aquatic > Thermal springs > Hot (42-90C) | place: USA: Beatty... | reverse complement strand
CGATGCGGCGGTGAGCGCGGTCAAGCAGATGCTCGCGGCGGCCAACTCGGCCTACGACAACTTCACCAAGGTCGCCAAACAGGCCACCGAAATCGCCGAGGCCAACGTCGCCGCGGCAACCGATGCAGTGAGAGGCATGGCGACGATCAGGAAAGCCGCATAAGCGGATTCCACCCGCTGTAGCGTTCAAGCCCCGCCCGTGCGGGGCTTTTGTTTTTCGGCAAGGTAAAATTGAGGCCGGAACTCCCGCATCCTTTCCATTCAAAAGAGGGACAGCATGGACAAGGCGCTCCTATCCAAGACGGCAGCCGCGCTGGTCGCCAGAGGCAAGGGTATTCTTGCCGCCGACGAATCGAGCGGCACCTGCGAAACGCGATTCAAGTCGGTGGGTGTCGAATGCACCGAGGAGAACCGCCGTGCCTACCGCGGACTGCTCTTCACCACCTCGGGCATCGAGCAGTTCGTCTCGGGCGTGATTCTTTTCGACGAAACCATCCGGCAGAAGACCGACGACCGGATGCCGTTCGCCCAGTACCTGGCGAGCAGGGGCATCATTCCCGGAATCAAGGTCGACCAGGGCGCGCACGATCTTGCACTCTGCCCCGGTGAGAAAGTGACCGAGGGGCTCGATGGACTGCCGAAACGCCTGGCGGAGTACTTCGCGCTCGGCGCGCGGTTCGCCAAGTGGCGCGCCGTGATCACGATCGGCGATGCGATCCCGTCGCACACCTGCCTCTACGCCAACGCGCATGCGCTGGCGCGCTATGCGGCCGCGTGCCAGGCAGCCTCGATCGTGCCGATCATCGAGCCCGAGGTGCTGCTGAACGGCAGCCACACCATTGAGCGCTGCGAAGAGGTCACCGAGGCGACGCTGCGGGCGACCTACGCCGCGCTGGCGGCGCACAATGTTTCGCCCGAACACGTCATTCTGAAAGCGAGCATGGTCGTGTCCGGGAAGGAATGTGCGCGCCAGGCCGCGGTCGACGAAGTCGCAGAGCGCACCGTGCGAGTGCTGAAGCGCACGGTGCCCGCGGCCCAGCCGGGCGTCGTGTTCCTCTCCGGAGGCCAGTCGGACATCTCGGCGACGGCGCACCTGAATGCGATGGCGGCGATGAAGGGTTTGCCGTGGCCGCTTACGTTCTCCTACTCCCGCGCGCTGCAGAATCCGGCCCTCAGCACGTGGAAAGGCCAGAGCGGCAACGTGGCGGCCGCGCAGGGGGCGTTCTTTCACCGGGCGCGCATGAACGGGCTTGCCTGCCAGGGCAAGTGGAAACCGGAGTTGGAGCGCCAGGCCGCATGAACGCGACGGTCTACGAATCGGATTTGAAGAGCCTGCCGCGTCTCGGCAAGGGCAAGGTGCGCGACATCTACGCCGTCGATGGCGACAAGATGCTGATTCTGGTCTCCGATCGTCTGTCGGCGTTCGACGTCGTGCTCGCCGATCCGATTCCCGACAAGGGAAGGGTGCTCACCGAGATGGCGAATTTCTGGTTCCGGAAACTTGCCCACATCGTGCCGAACCACCTCACCGGCATCGATCCCGAGAGCGTCGTCCAGGGCGACGAGGACAAGGCACAGGTGCGCGGCCGCGCCATCGTGGTGAAGAAGCTGAACCCTCTGCCGATCGAGGCGGTGGTGCGCGGCTACCTCATCGGCTCGGGCTGGAAGGACTATCAGAAGACCGGCGCGGTCTGCGGGATCCCGCTTCCCAAGGGTTTGCGTCAGGCGCAGAAGCTCGCCGAGCCGATCTTCACGCCTGCGACCAAGGCGCTCGAGGGGCACGACGAAAACATCTCCTTCGAGCGCATGGGCGAGATCGTCGGCAAGCCGCTCGCGGAGAAGGTCCGCGACGTGAGCATTCGGCTGTACAAGGAAGCGGCCGACTATGCGGCGGGCAAGGGCATCCTCATTGCGGACACCAAGTTCGAGTTCGGAACCGATGCAAGCGGCGAACTGGTGCTGATCGACGAGATTCTGACCGCCGACAGTTCCCGTTTCTGGCCCGTGGATGGGTACGAAACCGGCATTTCGCCCCCGTCCTTCGACAAGCAGTACGTACGCGATTACCTGGAAACGCTGGATTGGGACAAGACGCCGCCCGCACCCAAGCTCCCTCAGGAGGTGATCGCAAAGACTTCAGCCAAGTATCGGGAAGCGCTGGAACGGCTGACCGGGAGAAGGCTATGAGGAAAGACGCCGCAAGTTCGCAGGGGAAAAGCACGCATGGCTAAGGCGCTCGTGGGAATCGTGATGGGGTCGACGTCCGACTGGGACACGATGAAAGCCGCGGCGAAGACGCTCGAGGAATTCGGCATTCCGTACGAGGCCAAGGCGATGTCCGCGCACCGCACACCCGACCTTGTTGCCGAGTGGGCGGGCGGAGCGGCGAAGCGCGGCCTGAAATGCCTGATTGCCGGCGCCGGCGCGGCGGCGCACCTCGCCGGCGTGGTCGCCGCGCATTCCCGGCTTCCGGTGCTCGGCGTGCCCGTGCCGTCGAAGCATCTCCAGGGGCTCGATTCGCTGCTTTCCACCGTGCAGATGCCGAAGGGAATCCCGGTCGCAACGTTCGCGATCGGCGAAGCAGGCGCTGCCAACGCGGCCCTTTTCGCGGTCGCGCTGCTTGCGCTCGCGGACGCCGGGCTGGCGGAAAAACTCGCCGTGTTCCGCGCCAAGCAGGCCGAAGCCGTCAGGAAAGCAGAGCTGCCCAAACCGTGACAGACGACATCCTGCGCGCGGTGGAGATTCTCCGCGCCGGAGGGCTCGTCGCATTTCCCACCGAGACCGTGTACGGGCTGGGCGCCGATGCGTCCAACGCGGCCGCGATCGCACGACTCTACGCGGTCAAGCGCCGGCCCGTCGATCATCCTGTCATCGTGCATTTTGCTGCCGATGCGCGTGCGTTCGAGTGGGTGCGCGAAGTGCCAGAGGCGGCGCGCCGCCTCGCCGCGCGCTTCTGGCCGGGACCGTTGACGCTGATCCTCAAACGCGCGACACGCGTGGGCGACTTTGTGAGCGGCGGGCAGGACACGATTGGCGTGCGCGTTCCCTCGCATCCGGTCGCGCGTGCGATGCTGGAAGTGTTCGGCGGCGGCGTCGCGGCACCGTCGGCGAACCGCTTCGGCAAGGTGAGTGCAACGACCGCGGCCCACGTGCGGGAGGAACTCGGCCAGGACGTTGACCTGGTGCTCGAGGGCGGTCCAAGTGAAATCGGCATCGAGTCCACGATCGTCGACTTGTCGCGGGGCAAACCGGTCATGCTCCGGCCCGGCGCAATCTCGGCGGCGGAGCTGGAGGCGGTTCTCGCCGAACCGCTCGGAGCGGCAGACTTGCGTGCACCGCGTGCGCCGGGAACTCTGGAACGCCACTACGCACCCCGCACGCGGATGCGACTCGTTGCAGCGCATGCGCTGGATGCGGAAATCGCGAAGGCGCCAGGCAAGGCGGTGCTCGCCTTTTCCCGGCCCGATGAGCGCGTGGGCTATTGGTTACGCATGCCGCGCGAAGCGCAGGCCTACGCGCGGCGGCTCTACGCGGCGCTGCGGGAGATCGATACTGCTGGAAGCGACGAAATCCTGGTCGAGTCGCCGCCCGAGGCACCGGAATGGACTGCCGTGCTCGATCGGCTGCGGCGCGCGACCTCTCCCCGTGAGGGTTCGTGAATGCGCATCGCGTCGCTCGTCTGCATCGCGGTGCTTGCGGGGTGCGGCGCGCACACGAACGTGCGCGTTGGCTCGGGTGCCGGCGTGCCGCCGGGAACGACCGTCCTGAGATCCTCGGTCGGCGTCCATGTCGAATCCGGTTCTGCGGCTGCCGCTCTGGTTGCGGCCGGCATTCTCGCCGCGGCGTGGCACGCCGACGAGCGCGAACGTGACCGAAGCGGCAACCGGGCGGGCTTGTTTGCGGGCGCCGGCGCCGCGCCGCCGCTCGCCGAGTGGCGGCGCGTGAACGCGCAGGATTGCACCCGTCCGATCGCGGACGCGTCCGCCAACCTGAGCTGCAAGTGACGCGCTACGTTCGCTGCGGGCCGGCTTTGCCGTTTTCCACGGCGAAGCTCGCCAGCGTACTGCAGGCGGCGTCCCGGGATCGCACGCTTTGCATCGCACGCAGGTCGGCGCGCATCGTCCCGGGCGTCACCTCGACGCGCACATAGCCGCGAAAGCGGCTGTCGGCAAGCTTGATGTGCGGATTGTCCGGCAGCCTCTGCTCGTACCACTCCTGCGGCCAGCCCTGCGAGGTGAGCGATGTGCCGACGAATTCGCTCGCCACCGCAGGCGATGCGGGATCGTCGAAATCGAGCCTCAGGTCGCTGACGTTGAATGCGTGCACGTCGCCGCCGATCACGACCGGGTTTGCGACGCGGCGATCGTGCAATGCCTGCAGAAGCCGTCGGCGCGCCGCGGGATAGCCGTCCCAGGCATCGGTCCAGGCGCGGCGGCCCGGACCCGGAAGTTCGTCGAGCCGCGCCATCCGTGTCTGCTGCGCCAGAACGTTCCAGCGCGCGCCGCTCGCCGCGAACGCCGAATCGAGCCAGCGCTCTTGGGCGTTGCCGAGCATCGTCCGGCGTGCGTCGGAAAGTTGCGGGCACTCTTCCGGACTGACCGAATTCGAGCCCCCGCGGCGACCCGGCCGCGGGCACGCCTGCCACGAGCGGTACTGGCGATCGTCGAGCACGAAGAAGCGTGCGAGCGTTCCCCAGCCGAGCTGCGTGTAGATGCGCATGTCCGGTCCGCGCGGCCGCATGCGCGGCGGCAGCGGCAGGTGCTCGTAGTACGCCTGGTAGGCGGCGGCGCGGCGCGCCAGAAATTGCTCGCGCGGCATGCCGTCTTCGGGCCGGTTGTCGGCGTAATCGTTGTCGACCTCGTGATCGTCCCAGGTGAGGATCCACGGACAGGCGGCATGCGCGCTCTGCAGGTCCGGATCGCTTCGGTACAGCGCATGGCGGATGCGGTACTCGGCGAGCGAATAGGGTTCGCCGGCGTTGTGCTTGCGCACGTGCTCGCGGCCCCAGGACGACTCGTAGATGTAATCCCCCAGAAATGCAATCAGGTCCGGTTCGTCGCGCAGCATATGACGGTAGGCGCCGTAGTAACCCTGTTCGTACTGCTGGCACGAGGCAAACGCAAAGCGCAGATGCCCCGCCGCTGCACCGGCCGCGGGTGCGGTGCGCGTGCGACCCACGGGGCTGACGGCGTCGGCGACTGCAAACCGGTACCAGTACCAGCGCTCCGGCTCGAGCGCCTTCACCTCCACGTGCACGGAATGCGCCCACTCGGGAAACGCCTCCGCCGTACCCGACGCGACGATCGAACCGAAAGCCTCGTCGCGCGCGATTTCCCAATGCACGGGGACAGCGACTGGCGCCAAACCGCCGCTTTCGTGCGCGGGGTCGAGCGCAAGGCGAGTCCACAGAATCATCCCGTCCGGTCGGGGGTAGCCCGAGGCGACGCCGAGCGAGAACGGGTAGCCGGCAAGGCGTGGGCGCGGCCCGGAACAGGCAGGCAGCGCGCCCGCCGCGCCGAGCGCTGCCATACGCCGGAGAAATTCGCGCCGGTCGAACATGCGAACAGGATAACGCGCCACCGCCGCAGCACGCCGACGCCGCGGTAGACTCAGGTCTGCGCGTGTCAGGAGGTTGGATGATTCATTTCGTGGTGCATGAGGAAGGCGACGGCGTCGGCGTGGTCGTGGTGGAGGGCGTGAAGGCAGGACAGGAACTCGTCGGCTGGATCATGGAGGACGGCAAGGAAATCCGGCTGACGGCAAAAAGCGATATTCCGATCGGCCACAAGCTGGCGCTGAGGGATTACAAGCCCGGCGATACCGTGATCAAGTACGGGGTGGACATCGGCAAGGTCGTGGCGCCGATCGCGAAGGGCGAGCACACCCACGTGCAAAACCTGAAGACGAAACGGTGGTGAACATGGCAATGGACCTTTCCAAGGCGAGTTTCTGGGGCTACCGGCGCGAGAATGGCCGGGTCGGCGCGCGCAATCACGTCATCATCCTGCCGGTGGACGACCTGTCCAACGCGGCGGCACAGGCGGTGGAGAACAACATCAAGGGCACGATGGCGCTGCCACATCCCTACGGGAGGCTGCAGTTCGGCGCCGACCTGGAGCTGCACTTTCGTACGCTCATCGGCATGGGCTCGAACCCCAACGTCGCGGCGGTGGTGGTGATCGGGATCGAGGAACAGTGGACCGAGCGTGTCGTCGAGGGCATTGCGAAAACCGGCAAGCCCGTGGCCGGGTTCGGCATCGAACTGCACGGCGACCACGACACGATCAGGCGCGCCTCGGCGGCGGCGAGGGAGTACGTGCAGTGGGCGAGCGAACTGCGCCGCGAGGAGCGGCCGCTGAAGGATCTCTGGGTCTCCACCAAGTGCGGCGAATCCGACACCACGTCCGGATGCGGCTCGAACCCGACGGTCGGCAACGCCTTCGACAAGCTTTATCCGCGCGGGGTGACCCTCGTGTTCGGCGAAACCACCGAGCTTACGGGCGGTGAGCACCTGGTCGCGGCGCGCTGCCGCAATGACGAGGTGCGCAAGAAATTCCAGTTCGTCTTCGACCGCTACCAGCAGGTGATCGACCGGCACAAGACGAGCGACCTGATGGATTCGCAGCCGACCAAGGGCAACATCGCCGGGGGCCTCACCACGATCGAGGAAAAGGCGCTCGGCAACATCCAGAAGATCGGGCGCCAGTGCAGGGTGGACGGCGTGCTCGAAAAGGCCGAGACGCCCACTGGGCCGGGACTGTGGTTCATGGATTCGTCCTCCGCCGCGGCAGAGATGGTGACGCTGTGCGCCGCGGCCGGCTTTGCGGTGCATCTCTTCCCCACCGGCCAGGGCAACGTGATCGGCAACCCGATCCTGCCGGTAATCAAGCTGTGCGCCAACCCGCGCACGGTGCGCACGATGTCCGAGCACATTGACGTCGACGTGTCGGGGCTGCTGCGCAGGGAGCTCACACCCGACCAGGCGGGCGACAAACTGCTCGAGTGCATGCTGCGCACCGCGAACGGGCGGCTCACCGCAGCCGAGGCGCTCGGCCACCGGGAATTCGTTCTCACGCGGCTCTACGAGTCAGCTTGAATTCGCTGCACGTCAGCGTCTGGAGAGGCGGCGCGCAAGGCGCCTTCCAGGCGTTCGAGGTGCCGCGCCGCGCAAGCCAGACCGTGCTCGACGTGGTGAGCTACATCCAGCGCTCGCTCGATCCCACGCTCGCCTACCGGTTCGCGTGCCGCGTCGGCATGTGCGGCTCCTGTGCCATGACGGTGAACGGGACCGCGCGCTGGACCTGCCGGACACACGTCGACAAGGTCGCAAAGGAGGACCGGATCGAGATCGCACCGTTGCGCAACCTGCCGGTGATTCGCGACCTCGTCACCGACATGCGCGAATTCTTCGACAAGTGGGCGCGCGCAAAGGGGCAGTTCCGGGGCGCAGCGACCCGCCACGACGGGTTTGCCCGCATTCGCCCGGACTCCACGGAGCGGCGTCGCGCCGACGCCGGCATCGAATGCATCGGCTGCGCGGTGTGCTACGCGTCCTGCGAGGTGGTACAGCGGATTCCCGACTACCTCGGCCCCGCCGCGCTCAACCGCGCCTGGACCCTGGTGAACGACGCACGCGACGTGATGCGCGCGGAACGCCTGCGCGCGGTGGCAGGCGACGCCGGCTGCCACGCGTGTCACACGCAGATGGGGTGCACCGAACGCTGCCCGGTGAAGCTTGCGCCGACCGCCTCGATCGCAGGCTTGAAGCGCGAAACCGCGCGCTGGATGATGCGCGGCGAACGATGAGTGCGCGTGTCGAAACGTTGCTGTGGATCGCGCAGCGCGCCACCGCCGGGGTGCTGGCGGTATGTGTCGCAGTGCATCTGGTGACGATGACATACGCGATCCGCGGCGGCCTGAGCGCGGAGGAAATCCTCTCGCGCACGCGGGGTAGCACCGGCTGGCTCGTGTTTTACGCGCTGTTCGTGGTGGCGGCGGCGGTGCACGTGCCGATCGGACTGCGCGCCGCGCTCGCGGAATGGTTCGGCTGGCGCGGCCGCTCGCGCGACGCAGCCCTCGCCGCCTTCGCGCTGGCGCTCGGCGGGCTCGGCATGCGCGCCGTGCTCGGGGTCTTCTCATGAGGAGCCACTCCGGCTACTGGGCTTTCGCGGTGCATCGCGTGTCGGGGATCGGGCTGGCGCTGTTTCTCCCGGTTCATTTCTGGGCGCTCGGACACGCGCTGGAAGGTGCCGCGAGCCTGGACGCGCTGCTTGCGTGGACCGAGCGGCCGCTGGTCAAGTTCGCCGAGTGGGGAATCGTGCTGCTGCTCGCGGCGCATTTCGCGGGGGGGTTGCGCATCCTGGCGCTCGAATTCCTTCCCTGGCGGGACTGGCAAAAGAGCCTTGCCGCGGCTGCCGCCGCGGTCTCGCTTGCGATCGGGCTTGCATTCGCCCTGGCGCTGTAGAATCACCAGAGAAAAAGGAGGACTGAATGAAATTTGCCAGACTGTTTGCCATCCTGGCCGGGTTTGCGCTCGCCGCGGTTGCGCAGGCGCAAGGCTGGCCACAGAAGCCGGTGCGTTTCATCGTGCCGTTTCCTCCCGGCGGCGCGACCGACATCTCGGCGCGCCTGGTGGGCCAGAGGCTCTCCGAGAAGTGGGGCCAGTCGGTCATCATCGAGAACCGGGGTGGCGCCGGCGGTGGCGTCGGGGCCGCGGAAGCGGCGCGCGCCACGCCCGATGGCTACACCCTGTTCTTTCCCTCGGGCTCGGTGATGACGGCCAACCAGCACGTCTACGCCAAGCTCAACTACGACCCGGAAAAGGATTTCGTGCCGGTGACCAACGTGGTTTCCGGGCCGCAGGTGCTCGCCGTACCGGCGAATTCGCCGTACAAGAGCGTGAAAGATCTGATCGACGCGGCGAAAGCGCAGCCCGGCAAACTCACCTTCGGGCATGCGGGGATCGGTTCTCAGACCCATCTGGCGGCGGAAAATTTCGTCAATACGGCGAAGATCGACGCCATCGCGGTTCCCTACAAGGGCGAAGGGCCGGCGCTCACCGGTCTCGTGGGTGGCGACACAACGTTCGCCGTCACCAATGTCGCCGCGACGATCGGCCACATCAATTCCGGCCGTCTGCGCGCATTGGGCGTCACCAGCAGGACCGAGGCGGCGCAACTTCCGGGTGTGCCGCCGATCGCGAAAACGCTCCCGGGATTCGAGAACAGCGGCTGGTTCGGCATCGTCGCCCCGGCCGGGACGCCGAAGGAGATCATCGACAAGGTGTACCGCGACACCAAGACGGTGCTCGAGTCGACCGAGATGAAAGCGCGCTTTTTCGTGCAGGGGCTCGCTCCCGTCGGCAACTCGCCCGAGGAAATGGGCCGGGCGATGAAGGAAGAGTCCGCACTCTGGGCGCGGATCGTCAAAGAGCGCAAGATCCAGGTGAAATGAGGCAGTGAAGGTCGATCTCGGAAAGGTCGAGGAGGCAGCCAAGGAGCTCTACATCCGTGCGCTGAAGCTCCTGCCGCCGGACGTCAAGAGCGGGTTCGACGCGCTCGCCCGAAAGGAATCCGACGCCGGGGCGAAGCGTGTGCTCGGCACCATGATCGTGAACATCGGCGTTGCCGAGAGCACGGACAACCTGCTCTGCCAGGACACGGGCATCCCGATCTACAACGTGTGGATCGGGCGCGGCGTGGAGGTGGACGGCTTTGCGCTCAAGCAGGCGATCCGCACGGGGTGCGAGCGCGCGACGCGCGAATATCCGTTGCGCTCTTCGGTGGTTCACCCGGTGACGCGCAGGAACGAGCAGACCGGTTGCGGCAGGCACGTGCCGGTGGTCCGGATCGACTTCACCGCGCAGACCGAGGTGCTCGAGATCGAAATGATCCCGAAGGGCTCGGGTTCGGAAAACAATTCCTGGCTGCGCATGGCCGTCCCGGCCGAAGGCGTGGACGCGATCAAGACCTTCGTCGTCGATTGCGTGCTCGAGGCCGGTGGCAAGACCTGTCCGCCCACCATCGTCGGCGTCGGCGTGGGCGGCAGCGCCGACCTGTGCCTGCATCTTGCGAAGGTGGCCGCGACCCGCGCGCTCGGATCGTGTTGCGAGGATCCGGAAGGCGCGAAGCTCGAAGCCGAACTCAGCCGCGCAGTGAACGAGCTGGGTGTAGGGCCGCAGGGCCTGGGCGGGGATTCGACCGCCTTCGCGGTACATGTCGAGACCGCGGCGACGCACATCACGATGAACCCGGTCGCGGTCAACATGCAGTGCCATTCGGCGCGCCGGGCGCGCGCGACATTCCGTCCGACCGGCATCGAATACGGGTATTGAAATGAAGCGGGCACTTGCGCTGGTTCTGCTCCTGATCGCGCCCCTCGCCTGGGCGGCCGAAGTCGCGGGCGTGAAATTCGACGATCGCATGCGCCTTGGCAGCGCCGACCTGGTGCTGAACGGCGCCGGTCTGCGCAAGCGCCTGTTCATTCAGGTCTACGCGATCGGCCTGTACGTCGGCGAGAAAAAGCCCTCCGCGGCCGAGGCGATTGCGCTTCCCGGGCCGAAGCGGGTCGCCATTCACATGCTGCGCGACGTGGATGCGGCGACCTTCACCGAAGCGCTCGCCGACGGCATGCGCGCGAACCACGACGAGGCGGCGATGAAGGCGCTCGAGCCGCGCATCGCGGCGCTCTCCGCGATCATGGCCGAACTCAAGGAGGCGAAAAGGGGAATGTCGATTGCGCTCGACTGGCAGCCGGCAACCGGTACCGTGGTCAACGTGGACGGCAAGCCGCGCGGCAAGCCGATCGAAGGCGACGACTTCTACCGCGCGCTGCTGCGGATCTGGCTCGGGGACAACCCCGTGCAGGACGATCTCAAGCGCGCATTGCTCGGCGAGCCGCAGTGACCCGATGGCGCACTACGAGCTGACAACGCCGCTTGCCGAACCCCAGGTTCGCGGCCTGCGCATTCACGACACGGTCACCCTTGCCGGCGCCCTCTACGGAATCCGCGACGCGACGCAGATCCACATGTTCGACCGCGGCCGCCGCACGCGTTTCGATTTGAATGGCCAGGCAGTATTGCACACCGCCCCGAACGTCAAGGTTGTGCCGAAAAGCGCGGCGCACCCCGCGGGCTACGCACCGATCTGCGTGGGCACGACGACGAGCGACCGCATGGAACGGTTCACGCGGCCCCTCCTGCGGCAGCTCGGCGCGCGGCTCATCATCGGCAAAGGCGGCCTGCGCGACGATTCGCTCGCGGCGTTCCAGGAATTCGGGGGCGCCTACCTTGCGCTCATCGGCGGTACGGCTGCGCTTGAGACCACCTGGGTCGAGGCGATCGAGGACGTCGACCTGGACGACCTCAACCCGGAGTCGCTGTGGAAATTCCGCGTGCGGGGCTTCGGTCCGTTGCTCGTCGCCATGGACAGCCACGGGGGAAGCCTCTATGCGCAGGTGAAACAGGCCGCTCAGGAGCGCCGCTCCAAGGCGCTCTCCCGCCTCGGGGTGAAGTAAAATCCGGCATCCCCGACGAAACCCGCAGGAGGCTAAGATGAAGTTCGCAACGCGTATCCTATTGGCCTGCACCGGCGCGCTCGCGCTGCAGGCGCATGCGCAGAACATCTCCATCGGTACCGGTGGCACGGGCGGGGTCTACTACCCGCTCGGCGGCGGCATGGCGGCGGTGCTTTCCAAGTACGTCCCCGGAATGCAGGCCACGGCCGAAGTGACCGGCGGCTCGGTCGCCAACCTGCAGCTCATCGGCACGGGCAAGCCCTACCTCGCGATGACGATGGTGGACGCGGGCCTCGACGCCTACAAGGGACAGGAGAAGTTCGCCGGCAAGGCCGTGCCGGTGCGCACACTCATGGTGATGTACCCGAACCGCATGCACGTGGTCTCCATCACGGCAACCGGCATCAAGTCGGTCGCCGACTTCAAGGGCAAGCGTGTGTCCACCGGCTCGGGCGGCAGCGCCACCGAGGTGATGGCGTTCCGCGTCATCGAGGCCGCGGGCCTGGACAAGGACAAGGACATGACGCGCGAGCGCCTCGGCGTCGCGGAGTCGGTGAACGCGCTCAAGGACCGCAAGATCGACGCCTTTTTCTGGGTGGGCGGACTGCCCACCGCGGCAGTGACCGACCTCGCCAACTCGCCGGGCGTGACGATCCAGATGATCGACCACGCCGAGCTGGTGCCGGCGATGAACAAGAAGTGGGGCAACCTCTACGTGAAGGACGTGATCCCCAAGGACGTCTACAAGGGCATGACGGCGGACAACCACCAGGCCACGGTGATGAACCTGCTGGTCGCGCACGAGAAGATGGACAACCAGACCGCCTACAACATCGTCAAGGCGATCTTCGAGCATCGCGAGGAACTGATTCGCGTGCACAAGGAGGCGGCGAACTTCACGCTCGACAAACAGAAGACCGCGGCCACGGGCGGCATTCCCTGGCATCCGGGTGCGCTGAAGTACTTCGCGGAGAAGGGCGCAAAGGTCGACTAAAAGCACTCGGCGCGAAAGCCCCGTCCAGCTCGCTGGCGGGGCTTTTCATTTTCGGGAGGAACGATGAGCGAGGAACTCGCGCGGCTGCACCAGCCTGCCAAGGAAATCAGCGACGAGGCGCTCGCCCGCGCCGAGGAGATGATCGAGCGCGAGGAGGGCGTCCATAACCAGCT
>Ga0114945_10001879_pt1 | contig 12687 bp, 12 predicted proteins | sample OV2TP3_FD_87194 | JGI IMG/M metagenome (GOLD analysis project Ga0114945, IMG submission 87194) | Hot spring microbial communities from Beatty, Nevada to study Microbial Dark Matter (Phase II) - OV2 TP3 | ecosystem: Environmental > Aquatic > Thermal springs > Hot (42-90C) | place: USA: Beatty... | reverse complement strand
CCATCCTCACCTTCCCCCTCGTCTCCATTTCTCCTCCCCCCTCGAGGGGATAGGCGCCAGGTTAAGGATAAACCGCCGGACTGACAGCCTTTTCTGATCTCCTCCCCCCTTGCGGGGGAGGATTCAGGTGGGGGGTAGGCGCGTGAGATGCCGCTCAGCGCGCGAGCGCAACGGGGAGCTGCCCGAGGGCACGGGCAATGCTCTCCTGCAGGGGTGGGCGCAGGACGCCGACCTCAGTGATGATGGCATGCACATAGGGGTGAGGTGTGACATCAAACGCTGGATTGAGGACCGCAACCCCGACGGGGGCGATGCGCTGGCCGCCGATACACACGACTTCATCGGGCTGCCGCTCCTCGATCGGAATGTGATCGCCCGAGGCCAGGGCCGGGTCGATTGTGGACAGCGGTGCGGCGACGTAGAACGGGATCCCATGGGCTTGGGCAAGCACCGCCACACCATAGGTCCCGATCTTATTGGCCACGTCCCCATTGGCGGCGATGCGGTCGGCACCGACGAGCACGAGGTCGATCGACCGACGCCGCATCAGGGAAGCGGCCATGTTGTCGGTGATCAGCGTCACGGGAATGCCATCTTGCATGAGCTCCCAGGCGGTCAGGCGAGCGCCTTGCAACACCGGTCGCGTCTCATCCGCGATGACCTGGACCTTTTTGCCCTGCTCCACAGCCGCACGAATCACCCCCAGGGCCGTCCCGTAACCAGCGGTAGCAAGGGCGCCGGCGTTACAATGCGTCAGAATGCGAGCGCCATCCGGAATGAGGGACTGGCCATGCCTTCCCATCTGGCGGTTATTGGCGATATCCTGCTCCAACACGGCACAGGCCTCTGCTTCGAGGCGAGCGTGTAACGCGGGCACAGATAGGTGGCGGTGGGCTTGCGCACAGCTTTTCATGCGCTCGATCGCCCAGAAGAGGTTGACGGCCGTCGGGCGCGTCCCCGCCATGACTGCACAGATGTCGAGGAAGCGGGGCCAGAAGTGATCGAAGTCGTGCGCGTCGATCGCACGCGCGCCCAGCGCCAGTCCCAGGGCTGCAGTCACGCCAATCGCCGGGGCCCCGCGGACCGCCAACGTTTTAATCGCGTCTGCCACAGCGTGGTAATCGCGGCATTCCAGCACGACCTCTTCCCCGGGCAGCCGTCGCTGATCGATGAGCCGCACCAGGCCAGGGGTGTATGCAACCGTGGCAACCATTGTGCTCCTCCCGGGCGTGTTCCCCAATCCTGCGGTTGTAGGGATTCAGCCGTCAGAGAAAGGGCACTCCCTACATTCATCACGCCGCATTCAGCACTCAGTCCTGTCCTTTCCGCGGCCCAGCTCGCGCGGATTTGACGAGGGATCCGGCGGCTCCAGCGCGAGTGGCTGGGCAACCTCGGATCGGCTCTCCCGATGTTCCTCCTCCTCCAGGAGTTTCAGATGTTGTTCCAGGATGCTCCGCATCTGGAGCACGAGCTGGTAGCGTTGCCGCTTGAGCTCTTCCACGTGATGTTGGAGTGCTTCGAGTCTCCTTTCGGCTTCGGTTACAATCTGCCTGGATCTGGATTCTGCTTCAGTCAAGATTTGTGTGGCCTGTATTTCCGCCCGCCCAACCCAATCCTCTTTGATCTGATGGATCGCCATTAACGCCTTTTTCAGCTCGTCCTCCCCGTCGTGCATCCGTTGGAGGTCTTGATCCTTCTTCGCCAGGCCTTCCTTGAGGCGGGTGTTTTCCTTGACTAATTCCTCCACCTCGCTGGCCACGAGCTCTAAGAAGGTGTCCACTTCCGCCTGGTCAAAGCCGCGAAAGCGAACAGCAAACTGCTGCTGCCGGATGTCCAGCGGCGTCACTTTCATCCCGGTCACCTCCCAGCTGCACCCGTCGCACGGCTTCTCAGCGCAATCTGAACGCGATGCCTTGCAGGGTCTCCACGAGAAACATCCGAAGAAAAATGATCGCCAAGATCACGATGATGGGGGAGAAATCGAGCCCCATTGCACCACTCGGGAGCTTGCGCCGGATCGGCTCCAGCACGGGCTCAGTCGCGCGATACAGAAACTGGACAATGGGATTATAGGGATCCGGTGAGACCCATGAGATCACCGCACGGGCGATTATGACGAACATGTAGAGCAGTAAGATATAATCGAGGAGCCATGCGACCGCGCTCAGGAAATTCCCCATCACAAACATACTTGTGCCCTCATCCTTGTCGAGCGTTTCTCGAAGCCCGCACTGTCCGCCTACAGTCTCACATGAGCTCGCTCTTGCGGGGACGCTTGCGTCTCGTGTGGCTGGCCGCGTCCCTGGGGCCGAACACCTGTGCCAGCTACCGCCCCAGTTCCTGCGAGCGGAGCGTGGCACGTTCCACCGCGTCGATCACGGCCGCTCGGAATCCCCCTGCTTCCAGGGCATGCAGGCCCGCGATGGTTGTTCCCGCCGGCGAGGCCACACGGTCTTTCAGCTCGCCCGGGTGCAGACCGGTTTCTAGCAGCAGCTTGGCCGAGCCGTACACTGTCTGGGCCGCCAGGGTCAACGCCACGTCCCGTGCAAGCCCCATCTTCACCCCACCATCGGCCAGCGCTTCGATTAACACGAAGATGTAGGCCGGCCCGCTCGCGCTCAGCCCTGTCACAGCATCCATCAAATATTCGGAGACGACCACGGTCTTGCCCAGGGCCTCGAAGAGGGAGCGTGCGATCTCGACGTCCGCAGGCGTGGCGTGCTGCCCTCCACACAGCGCCGCCGCTCCCGCCAGGACCAGGGCAGGCGTGTTGGGCATGACACGGACCACCCGCACCGGCTTCTCGAAGGCGCCCTCGATCTTCTGCGTTGGCACCCCGGCCGCAATAGAGATCACGAGTGTCCGGCCATCGATGGCAGCGGCCATCCCCTGGACAACCTGCACGATATCCTGCGGTTTCACCGCCAACAGCACCAGATCGGCCTGTGCCACAGCCCTGGCGTTATCCGTCATCACCCGGACGGCATAGGTGTCCCGCATGTAGGTGAGGCGCTTCTCGACGACGTCCGTCACAGTAATCTGCTGGGGTCCGACGAGGTGCGCGGCGATGATCCCCTTCGTGATCGCCTCACCCATGTTACCCCCGCCCACCAACACGAGTTGCGTATCATTCAGCATCGGGGCCATCCCTTATCTATGTCGGTCGCGGCCCAAAAATGGCGCTGCCCACCCGCACCAGCGTGGCCCCCTCTTGGATGGCCACTTCGAAATCGTGCGACATGCCCATCGACAGCTCAGCCATACCGACGTGTGGGACGTTCGCCCGCTGGATCTGCTCCGCGAGCCTTCGAAGCTGCACGAAATAGGGACGAGCATCCTCCGGGTCTTCCACGGCAGGCGGAACACTCATCAACCCCTTCACGGCGATATGGGACAACGTCGCCGTGGCCTGGACCAGGGCGAGAGCCTCGGCGGCGGGCACTCCTGATTTCGTCCCCTCGTCCCCAATATTCACCTGGATCAGGATGGGCATGACGATACCGCGCTGCGCTGCCCGCCGGTCGATGTCCTGCGCCAGGGGCAGACTGTCCACCGAGTGAATCATATCGAAGAGATCGCCCACATAGCGCACCTTGTTCCGCTGCAAGTGGCCGATCAGGTGCCATTGGACCTGGCGACCGAGCGCCTGCACTTTCTCCTGCGCCTCCTGCACACGGTTCTCGCCGAACACCTGCTGGCCCGCCTCGATCGCCTCACGGATGCGATCCACCGGCACCGTTTTCGTGACCGCCACCAGGGTGATACTGTCCGGATCACGCCCGACGCCGGCGGCAGCTTTCGCGACGCGCTCCTTCACCGCCCCAAGGTTCTCTGCCACGATCCCCATGACCCCACTCCTTCTTCATGTCAAAGGCCTGTCGTCCCAGTCCGCGGTAGCTCTGGAGTATCGATGGAGCCGTTGTTTCGCCCTTGCCGTTTCTCGCGCGCGATCCCACGACAAGCCACCAGGAACACCACTCCTCCCAACACGTTGAGAATGGCAAGGGGCTGCAGTGCCTGTTGCAAGCCGATTCGGTCGGCGAACCATCCGACAATAGGCGGGGAGAACGTATCCCCCAACAGATGAATCAGAAAAATATATAAAGCCTGGGCCGTTGCTTTCACATCCGACGGCACGACATCGTGAATGACCGCGATAATCGGCCCCGTGTACCACACAATGAAAAAGACGGCCAGGAAAAAATGGGCCAACATCGCGATGTGGTTCGTGGTGTTCAACGCGAGCATGACAAACGGGCTGGACAGGATAAGTCCCATCCCGATTGTTGCCATTCGACCCCATGGCCAGCGTACATACAGCCAGTCGGCCAGGTAGCTCCCGACCATGACCCCCATGAGTCCGCCTGTGACCCCGACGGCGCCGATAAGTAGCCCCGCATCCCGAGGACGGAAGTATCGGATATCCGTGACGAACTGGGGCATCCACACAATCAGCGCACCCACGGAGAAGGCTGTGACGATCCCCCCACTAAAGATATATTGCAGCATGCGATTACGGAGCGCGGCTAGCACACCCGCCGCAGCACCAGCCAGTATACACACATAGATGAGCGTTCCGAATAGCGAGTGGTTGGTAAGAGCAGCTACTGCGCCTCCCAGCAGTCCCCCGACAACCACATACACTTGCATATGACTGCGAAAGAGCGCTCGCAAGGCCGTGGGCTGGTGCGTGGTCATTAGCGGGGGCTCGCGCAACTTCCATCCCAGCCCTGCCAGTAGGAATCCGGGAGCGCTGACGAGAAACAAGCTGTGCCGCCAGCCGATCCAATCCCCAAGAACTCCGCCCAGGATAAGCCCTGCAGCTCCCCCCATAAACATTCCCACATTGAACAGGCCCAAAATACGGGCGCGCTCCTCAACTGGGAATACATCGCTCAACAGCGAGTTCGCTGGCGGTGCATATGCGGCTTCCCCAATCCCGACAGCAGCCCGTCCGGCCAGAAGCTGTGCAAAATTGGTGGCGAGTCCTGAGGCCAAGGTCGCAGCGCTCCAAAAAAAAACGCCGAGCGCGATAATCTTCCTGCGAATCCAGCGATCAGAAAGGATACCAAAGGGCACTGAGGCAATGGAATGGATCAGCATGAACATGGTGATCAGCCAGCCGAATTGCAGATAGGTAAGCTCAAGGTCCTGCCGGATGAATGGGCCGAGGGAGATGACGATCTGACGATCCACATAGTTGACGAAGTTGATCGCGGTGAGGATCAGCAGCATATACCAGGCATAGCGTTTCGTCATCGGAATGGCCTAGGGAGTGAGGGATGACGGAGGACCGGTGCTGACCGCATGATCCGTCAAGCAGCGGTCACCGCGATCGCTTCAATTTCGATCATCAAGTCCGGCGAAACCAAACTTTTGACCTCGACCAGCGTGCTGGCGGGAAAGTCTCACCCGCCGCGTTACGCGCCACTTGCCCCGAGACAAAGATGAGATTGCCTTGATGCGCCTCAGGCCAAAGTTCGTCCGAGCATAATACCCACATACGGTAAAAAAGTCCAGGAGTTCCAGACCAAAGGGAGCGCGTCAGAGTTTTGCACCCGCTTTCCAACTGAAGGCCCTTCCCCTAGCGGGGTGGAGCCTTGCTTAATCCTAACCCCTTCCCCCCTGGAGCATAGGCGCCAGGTTAAGGGAATGCTAGTGCAAAAACAAGCCTTTGAGAGCTCCTCCCCCCTTGAGGGGGAGGATTCAGGTGGGGGGTAGGCCCCGGATTTCCCCCCCATCCTGACCTTCCCCCTCGCCGGGGGGAAGGGATGTAGAGCCCATTTGACAAGGATTTACGGCTTAACCTGGCGCCTATGCCCCCTGGAGGGAGAAAGAACAGTGGTTCGTGATTGGTGATTAGTGATCAGAACCAACCCACTTTTCACTAACCACTAACCACTAACCACTGCTTTTCCCCTGGAGGGGGAAGGTGAGGATGGGGGGGAGTTTTCTCTTGCGCGCAGCGACACCCGATGGTAAGGTGACAACGCTGGATCTGGATAATGTAGGTATATACATGGCTCACGGGTACGGCCGCATGAATGTCATTTCCGATCTTCGCCGATTTCCGAAATCGCTTCCGACTCCTGTCCTCACCATCGGGAATTTCGATGGGGTCCACTTGGGACATCAGACGATTTTCCGCACGCTCCACCAGCGGGCGCGCGAGGTTGGCGGTACCTCCATCGTCCTGACGTTCGATCCCCATCCATTGAAAGTGCTGGCCCCGGAGCACTGCCCGCCATTGATCACGCCGACCCCGCAGAAGCTGGTGCTGATCCAGGCGTGCGAGCCAGATCTCATTGTCTGTCTTCCCTTCACGCATGCGTTCGCGAATCAAACCCCTACGGCGTTCGTGGAAGAGGTCCTGCTGGAAACTATTGGCATGAAGGAAGTCTACGTAGGGTACGACTTTGCCTTTGGCAAGGGGCGTCTCGGGACGATTACCCTCTTGCAGCAGCTCGGCATGGAAGCGGGCTTTCGTGTCCATATTATCGAGCCGATCAGCATCGAGGGGCGGGTGGTGAGTAGCTCGGTCATTCGGCAGTGGGTCCAGGCGGGACGCGTCGATGAAGTGGCCCCCCTCCTTGGTCGCCTCTACGCGATCTCCGGCACTGTGGTGGAGGGGTACCAAAGGGGGCGTGAGCTGGGGTTCCCAACCGCCAATATTCGCTCGCCGCACGAGTTGCTTCCCGGGCGCGGCGTGTATGCGGTCTTGACCGATTGGAAAGACCATCGCTACCCAGGGGTCGCAAACATCGGCTGGAACCCCACCTTTGCTCGCACGCAGCTGAGCATCGAAATCCATCTCTTCGATTTCTCCGAACAGTTGTATGGGGAGACGATTGAGGTGCACTTCGTGAAAAAGATCCGGGATGAGCGAGCCTTTCCTTCACTCGATGACCTGGTGGTGCAGATCGGCCGAGATGTGGACACCGCCCATCGCCTGCTGGCCGCCTATCACACTTAGATACTCATCATCCCCGCCGGATGTTGTTCTTCCCATGCATCATTAGACGAGGTGGTCTGTGAAGCAACGGAACATGTGGATAGGGCTAGGTATTAGCCTTGTGCTGCTGTTGTTGCTCTTCTTCAGGATCGACTATGCTGCATTCTGGGCTGCGGTCACGTCCGCTAGCTGGCCATCCGGCCAGATTTTTCGACCCAGGATCGACTTCGGTCGGCTGTGGATGGCGTTGGGCTCGGCGGATCGCACCTGTTTGGTGCTGGGAGGTTTTTTATTGCTGGGGAATCTGGCGATTCGGGCGTGGCGCTGGGGGTATTTACTCAGGCCGTTGAAAGCGATCGGCTTTTCCAGCCTATTCTCGGCCACGTCCATCGGCATGATGGCGAACAACCTGTTCCCCGCCAGACTGGGCGAGCTCGTGCGGGCCTTTATTCTAGGGCAACGCGAGCACCTGGACACGAGTGCGTCTTTTGCCACCATCGTCGTCGAGCGTGTCCTCGATCTCTTCTCGATTCTGTTCATCATGACTCTGCTGTTATCGACAATCCCGCTCCCGATCGAGGCAGGGCTGGCGCGGGCGTTGCGCTGGGGTGGCGTGGTGGGCTTCATCCTGGTCACGCTCGGGCTCTACCTCTTCGTGCGCTATCTGCACCGCTCCACCGCACAGGCGATGCGGGGTATCCGGCGCGTCTGCTCTCTGCTGCCGCAGCGCTGGGCAACGGCGCTGTATGGGGTGCTGGAATCCTTCAGCACCGGACTGCAGACGGTCGGGCAGGGAGAATCCCTCGGTCAGCTCATCGTAGGATCAGCTGCCCTCTGGAGCACGATAGGCCTGTACAATTTCTTCGTGGTGCTGGCCTTCGAGCTCCAGTTGCCGCTCGCGGTGGGTTTTTTCCTGCTGGTCTTCCAGGCCTTCGCTGTCAGCGTTCCCTCGTCCCCTGGCTTTGTCGGACCGTACCATGCTGCCAGCGTGCTCTGTCTCTCCCTCTGGGGTGTGCAAACAGAGGCTGCTCTGGGCGTGGTGCTGGTGATGCACGCCCTCGGATACCTGATCACGATTGCCGCGGGCCTCTGCTGCCTGTGGGCGGTCGGCCTGTCTCCCCGGGATCTCACGCGGGCGAAAATCGCGATTCAGCGGCAACCGTCTGCGTGAAAAACGCCTTGCGGCACTTGCACGGCTCCGCTATCATAGCGGCATCCTCTGGAACGAGTTCTGCCAGGAGCAGGACGGCGGATGCCAGACAAGTTTCCAAATGCCTACGGGGATGGAGCTCCCACACGGCGTGTGCACGAAACGTACGGTGATTATCACGATCGACGGTCCGGCGGGGACGGGCAAGAGTACCGTGGGGCTCCGGCTGGGACGCCATTTTCATTGGCGGTATATCGATTCGGGGGCGATGTATCGAGCGCTGGCCTTCTGTGCCCAGAAGCGAGGGATCTCGTGGGCAGATGAGCAGGCCCTGGTACGACTTGGGATGGCCCTGCGCTTTGACTTCACCCTGGGGGAGCGCGGGTCGCTTATCGCCGTCGATGGCCGTGATATGACCCAGGCGATCTATACCCGCTCGATAGGGCTGGGGGCCTCGCAGGTGGCGACGCTCGGAGGAGTGCGCGAGGTCTTGGTGCACAAACAACGCACACTGGCACAGGGTCGGGGGATCGTCATGGATGGGCGCGACATCGGGACGGTGGTCTTCCCCCAGGCCGATGTCAAATTTTACCTGGACGCGTCTCCCGAGGTGCGTGGAGAGCGCCGCTGGCGCGAGTTGCAGGCCCAGGGCGAGCGGGTTTCCCTGGACGAGGTCATCGCGGAGATACGGCGGCGTGACCATGAAGACCGCACGCGGGAGGTCTCGCCCCTGCGCGTACCTGAGGGGGCATATTGCATCGATACCACGCATTTATCCATTGACGAGGTCTTTGCCGTTATGGTAGATAACATACACTTCTCCGGTATCTCCTTCTGCGATGCTGATCTCCGCTTGGAAAGAGATGCCCGTTACCGACCTCATCCGTAGGTGGGAGATGGTGAAGGGAGGATGCTGTTTGTATGACAGACGAACAGAAGACCCAAGAAGATACGCCAGCCCAAGGTCAGGCCAGCGAGTTTGACCCAGAGTATGACCAGTCGGAGGGCGGGAGGACTCCCATGATGGGGCTCGGCAGCGGGAGCTCAACCGACGACGAAGCGGTGGATATGGAGGAACTCTACCGGGAGAGCCTCGAACATATCCAAGAGGGCGAAATTATTAAGGGTAGGATCGTTCGAATCGAGCGAGACGCCGTGCTGGTGGATGTCGGCTACAAGTCGGAGGGCCTGATTCCCCTCAGCGAATTTAAAGAGGCCAGCAAAGACCTCAAGGTCGGCGATGAAGTGGACGTGCTCCTCGAAAGTAAAGAGGACAGCGAAGGGCTTGTGGTGCTCTCGAAAGAGAAGGCCAACAAGATCAAAGTCTGGGATGAGATCAGCCACGTCTACGAAAACGACGGCATGATCGATGGCGAGATCATCGGTCGGATCAAGGGCGGCTTGATGGTCGATATCGGCCTCAAGGCCTTCCTGCCAGGCTCCCAGGTGGACCTGCGCCCCGTGCGCAACCTCGATAAGCTCATCGGTCAACGCCTCCCCATGAAGATCATCAAGCTCAATCGCCGACGGGGGAATATCGTGCTGTCCCGCCGCCTCCTCCTGGAGAAGGAACGCGAGAAGGCCAAGCAGGAGACACTGGCGAACCTGCAGGAAGGGCAAGTGGTCGAAGGGGTGGTCAAAAACATCACGGAGTACGGGGCCTTCGTGGATCTGGGTGGCATCGACGGATTGCTGCATATCACGGATATGTCCTGGGGCCGGACGGGGCACCCCTCGGAGCTGTTCTCCGTCGGGGATAAGATCAAAGTGATGGTGCTGAAGTACGATCGTGAGAACGAGCGCATCTCGCTCGGCCTGAAGCAGATCAGCCCCGATCCGTGGACGGATGTGGATAAGAAGTACCCCGAAGGGACGCAGGTGCGCGGAAAGGTGGTCAGCATCACCGACTATGGCGCCTTCGTCGAGCTGGAACAAGGGGTGGAGGGCCTCGTGCACGTCTCCCAGATGTCCTGGACCAGGCGCGTGAAACATCCATCCAAGATCGTGAATATTGCCGACATGGTGGACGCGATCGTGCTGAGCGTGGACAAAGAGAAGAAGCGCATCTCGCTGGGGATGAAGCAAATGGAGCCCAGCCCGTGGTCCTCGGCCGATGAGCGCTATCCCATCGGCACGACGATCGAAGGCAAAGTGCGCAATCTCACCGACTTCGGCGCCTTTGTCACCCTGGAAGAGGGCATTGACGGTCTGATCCACATCTCTGACCTCTCCTGGAGCCAGCGGGTGCGTCACCCGTCCGATGTCCTGAAGAAGGGGCAGAAGGTGACGGCCAGGGTCCTCAGCATCGATAAGGAAAACGAACGGCTTTCCCTCGGGATCAAGCAGTTGTCGCCCGACCCATGGGAAGGCGTCGCGTCTAAATATCATGTGGGGGAGAATGTCCAGGGTCGTGTCGTGAAGCTCACCAACTTTGGCGCCTTCGTGGAGCTCGAGGAGGGGGTCGAAGGCCTCATCCATATCTCCGAGATCAGCCGCGACCGCATCGCGAACCCTGCGGACGTGGTGCAGGTCGATCAGGAGCTCTGGGTCAAAATCCTGAAGGTGGACCCTGAGGGACGAAAAATCGGGCTCAGTCTCAAAGCGTTCCAGGAAGAAGGGGGGGAACCGCCTGAGCGGGAGACGGAGTAACCCGATGGCCATGGCGGATGATGGATCAGGTTTCGGGACCTAAGCACCAGAGGGAAAAGCGATGAGGGCCGGCGGCGCGCCGTTGCTGTGGGGGTTGTTCGTGACAGGCCTGATCGCCACCGCGTTCTTCCTTCTGGTCCTTGGCCTCACCCTCCTCGTGATGGGTAAGCCGGATCTCGCAGAGAGTGGCGAAAAAATCGCCATCGTTCGGATCGAGGGTGTCATTTCACGCGAGCTTGCCGACCGCACGATCCGACAGCTCAAGAAGTATGCGGACGATACGTCGATCAAAGCCATCGTGCTCCGCATCGATAGTCCTGGGGGAGGGGTTGCCGCTTCCCAAGAGATCTATCAGGAGGTCAAGCGCACGCGGGCGAAGGGAAAGCCTATGGTGGCCTCCATGGGCAGCCTGGCCGCCTCCGGCGGCTACTACGTGGCGGCTGCGGTCGAGCGGATCTTCGCCAATCCTGGGACGATCACGGGCAGCATTGGGGTGATCATCCAATTGGCCAATGCCGAGGACCTGTTGCGGAAAGTCGGCGTCGAATCCACGGTGATCAAGAGCGGGCCCTTCAAGGATAGCGGTAATCCAACCCGGTCGCTGCGGGATGATGAGCGCCAGGTCTTCCAGGCGGTCGTCGATGATGTGTATCAGCAGTTTGTCGAGGCGGTCGTCGAAGGGCGGAACCTCCAGGAAGCCGATGTCCGTGAGTTTGCGGATGGACGCATTTACTCGGGCCGGCAGGCCAAACATCTAAATCTCGTCGATGAGTTGGGAGCGTTACAAGACGCGGTTGCCTACACGGCCAGCCTGGTTGGCATTGTTGGGAAGCCCAAGCTGGTCCAGGAGGAAAAGGAAAGCTTCTGGTGGTTCAAACTTCTCTTCGACAGCCTCTCCCATGTCCCCGCCCTCCGGCCATTCCTCCCCGGAGATAGCATTTTGCAGTATCGCTGGATATCCCCACGCTGAGGTCTTCTCAGACTGTCCCTCCCACACAGTATGCTCTATAGCGCGCCACACTAATCGCGTTGCTGTGCCAGGGAAGATGGTGTACACTACAGATTGTCCTTCCGCGCTGGTAGGGAGACCCCTGCGGGTAAAGATAACCCGATCAGGTTTGTTTCCGCAGCTACCGAGGCTGCGGCCCCATTGAAGGATGGATGGAAGGAACATACATGGCGTGGCATGCACCGAACGTCGCCGTACACAGCGGAAGGACGTTGGCAGACGGTATCCAGATCCATCTGGGAAGCGTAGCTCAGACACCAAAGAGGAACAGGTCCTATGACAAAAGCTGACCTGGTCGACCGAGTCTCGGACAAGATCCAGTTGACGAAGAAACAGACAGAGGTGATCGTCAATACGCTGTTCACCAGTATTACCGACGCCCTGACGGAAGGAGATAAGGTCGAACTGCGCGGGTTCGGCAGCTTTCGAGTGCGACAGCGGAACTCCCGCGAAGGCAGGAATCCGAAAACGGGACAATCGGTACACATCCCAGCGAAAAAAGTCCCTTTCTTCAAAGCCGGCAAAGAGCTGCGTGAGATGGTCGATAGCTGACACGCCCCTTCCCCCCATGCACGCATCAATCGGCCGATCCCTGGGGGTGCATTCCAGCCAGCGCACGGCGATGTGCCTACCTGTTGCTGTGGCTGTCCGATGGCTATGCATCGCATCTCCCATCGTGAGCAAGTGTGCACCTCTGAGTCATGGCATCCTGACCTGGACCGCCGGGAGCTCGCGGCCTTTCCCACATAGACTCGTATCAGGGGAGGCTCCCGCAGCAATGTTCGGACACCTGTGTCGCGGCCGCAGCCATCCGCAAGCTCAGGAAGAGGATCGAGGAGGAGATGCCACATGTCCAGGACCACTGGCCAGGACCGGATGATGGAGCTGACGCACAAGATTAAAGATCGCTCCGCACGCGTCGGCGTG
>Ga0114945_10001875_pt1 | contig 12725 bp, 12 predicted proteins | sample OV2TP3_FD_87194 | JGI IMG/M metagenome (GOLD analysis project Ga0114945, IMG submission 87194) | Hot spring microbial communities from Beatty, Nevada to study Microbial Dark Matter (Phase II) - OV2 TP3 | ecosystem: Environmental > Aquatic > Thermal springs > Hot (42-90C) | place: USA: Beatty... | reverse complement strand
TGCAGGCGCTCGCCCGCGAGTTCAATTTCGCCGAGACGACGTTCGTGCTGCCGCCCGCCGATCCAAGGCACACGCGCCGGGTGCGCATCTTCACCCCGAAGACCGAGCTGCCCTTCGCCGGCCATCCGACCGTCGGCACCGCCGCGGTGCTCGCGCATCTCGGCCTTGTCGAGGCATCGGCTGCGACGACGATAACCCTGGAAGAGGGGATCGGGCCTGTGGCGGTCGAAATCCGCCCCGGAAAAGCCGGCATTCATTGCCGCTTCAGCGTGACTCAGGCGGTCGAGCGTCCATCCGCCGTCCCCGACCGCAAGGCAGCCGCCGCGGTTCTATCGCTGCCGGAATCCGCAGTGCTGGAGACATGGTTCGCCGGCATCGGCCCGCCGTTCTGCTTCATCCATCTGGCTGGCAACGAGGCCGTCGATCGTGCCGTCCTCGATCGCACCCTGTGGTCGCAGAAGTTCGCGAAGGCGTGGGCGCCGAATCTGTATTTCTTCGCCGGCGACGTTCGGCCGTCCGGCCGACTTTACGTCCGAATGTTCGCTCCGGCCCTGGGAATCGAGGAGGACCCCGCCACCGGGTCCGGCGCGGCGACGCTCGCCGCGTGCCTGTCGGAAAGATTGTCGGATCGGGACGGGATATTCACGTGGATGATCGATCAGGGCATCGCCATGGGCCGCCCCAGCGTCATCGAAGCCTCCGCCGAGAAGAGTCAAGGCCGGATCGTCAAGGCGATGGTCGGCGGCTACACGGTTCCCATTGGCGAAGGCGAGATCACCGTTCCCCTCGATCGGTGAGCGGCGGCCGAAACCGGCGATATCGACCGCCCGTCACTTCATCAGCGTCTGCGGCAGCCACAGGATGATTTCGGGATACGCGATCAGCACGCCGATGGTGATCACGTCGGCGACGAAGAACAGCGCGATGCCGCGGAACACGTCGCTGAGCGGGATGTCGGGCCTGACCCCGTTGACGACGAAGCAGTTGAGCCCGATCGGCGGCGTGATCAGGCAGATCTCGGCCATCTTGACGACGATGATGCCGAACCACACCGGATCGTAGCCGAGCGCCATTACCGCCGGATAGACCACCGGCAACGTCAGCAGCAGCATGCCGATGGCGTCCATGAACATGCCGAGGATGGTGTAGCCGAGGAGGATGGCGAGCAGGATCACCAGCGGCGGCGCGTTGACGGTGGTGATCCACTCGGTGAAGGCGGCCGGCAGGCCGGAGAAGCCGAGGAAACGGACAAACGTCAAAACGCCCCAGATCAGCGAGAAGATCATCACCGTCAGCTTCGCCGTCTCCATTAGCGCGGCCTTCAGCGTCAACCAGCGCATGCCGCGCCACCACGCCATCACCAGCACCACGAATGCACCGAGCGCGCCGGCCTCGGTCGGCGTCGCCCAGCCGAGGTAGATGGCGCTGATGATGATCAGGACGACGAGGGCGATCGGGAACACCCCGGGCATCGAGCGGAAGCGCTCGCCCCATGAGAAGCCGCCGACCGGCGGGCCGAGTTCGGGTTTCATGGCCACCCGGATGACGATGATCGCGACGTAGATCAACGCCGACACAAGGCCCGGCAGAAAGCCCGCGAGCAGGAGTGCGCCGACTGACTGCTCGACGATGATGGCGTAGATGACCAGGATGGCGCTCGGCGGGATCAGGCTGGCGAGCGTGCCGCTGGCCGCCACCACTCCGGCGGCGAGCCGGCGGTCGTAGCCGTATTTCAGCATGTCCGGAATGGCGACGCGAGCGAACACCGCCGCCGTCGCCGTGCTGGCGCCGGACACGGCGGCGAAGCCGGCGGTCGCCATCACGGTGGCGACGGCGAGCCCGCCGGGCACCCAGCCGAGCCACTTGCGCGCCGCGTCGAACAGCTGGCTCGTGATGCCGGCATGGTAGGCGAGATAGCCGATGAGGATGAACATCGGCAGCACGCTTAACTCATAGGTCACGGATTTCGAATGCGGGATGGTGCCGACCATGCCGGCGCCGGCCTCCCAGCCGATGATCTCCATCAGGCCCAGCAGGCCGACGATGGTGGCGGCGAAAACGACCCGCACGCCGATCATCACCAGGATCACCAGCAGGACGACGCCGACGATGCCGACGGTGAACGGGTCCTGGATTCCGAGGTACATGCGCCCGCGCCTCAGCGTCCGCCGTTGTCGCGGCCGCCGGGACCGAATGCGTCGCGGATCTCGTCTTGGGCGAGCGCCGCGGCGTCGAGCACCACCGGCATGCCGACCGGCTCGGCGTCGGGGTAGCGGGTCAGCCTCAGGAACCCGAACAGCTGAAGAGCCAGCCTCAGGAACCAGACGAAGAACGCCACCGGCACCAGCAGCTTCGACGGCCACACCGGATATTCGGCGTCGATGGTGGTGTCGCCGAGCGTGTACGAGCGCAGGAAATGCTCCCATCCGAACCACACCAGCACGCCGACGATGGCGAGCGCGGCGAGCGTGCTGACGAACTCGGCCCACCACAGGGCGCGGCCCCTCAACATGCCGATCAGGATGTCCATGCGGATGTGGTCGCCGAACCGCTGGCAATAGGCGGCGCCGAGGAACGCGAACGTCGCCATGGCGAGCTCGACGGCGTCGATGTAGCCGACGATCGGCGCGTTGAAGATCTTGCGCAGCGCGATCTGCGCCACGCCCAGGCACATCAGCGCGAAGATCGCCAGCGCGGCGATCAGGTTGAGTCCGTCCTCGACCGGCTTGAGCCAGCGGTCGAGCAGACTGAGGCGCCTGCCGTCGGATGCCAGCAACATGACGCTATTCGCCCTTTTGTCGCGTTTGGGGAGTCAAGCCGGGCGGGCGGCAAAGCCGCCCGCCCGGCCGACGATGCCGATCATTTCGCCTTCTTGGCGATTTCCCAGACCGCGTCGAATACGCCCTTGGCGTCGAACTTGTCCTTGTTGTCGGCGATCCATTTGTCCCACACCGGCTTGCCGGCGATCCGGTGGAACTCCTTCAGCGTCGCCTCGTCGTAGACGACTTTCTTGTGCGTCTTCTCGAGCTTCGGGACGTTGACCTTGTCGGCCTTCTCGTATTCGCGGATGAACACCTGCGTCACCTCGTCCCTCAGACTCTCGAGCAGCTTCTTGTACTGGGGCGGCAGCTTCTCATGGGCGGTCTTGTTGAAGACCATGGGGCATTCGGCCGTGCCGGGCGACATGTTGGCCGTGTACCAGTCGGTGACCTCGTTGAACTTGTAGGCGAAGTGCGCGTAGCTGAATGGGAACGACACCGCGTCCATGGTGCCGCGCTCGATCGCGGTGTAAGTCTCGGTCGCGGTCACGGTCTGGCGCGTTGCGCCGAGCTTCTCCATCGCATCGCCGATGCCGCCGCCGGCGCGCACCCGCAGTCCCTTCCAGTCCTCGAGCTTCAAGGGCGGCTTGCCCTTGCCCATGAACTCGTACTGCGGCAGCAGGGTCGAGGCGTAATGCACCGCGTTCCAGCGGTCGAGGTCGGCCTTCAGCGCCGGGTGCTTCGGCAGTTCGTTGCGCACCGCCACCGACTGCTTCCACTCGCCGAGCGGCAGGAACGGCAGCGAGAACACCATGTACGCAAGGTTCTTGCCGGGATGGTAGAAGTTGCAGAAGTGCGCCGCCTCGAAGGCGTTGATCTTGAGGCCGTCGAGGTTTTCGCGCGCCTTCGACAGCGCCTCGCCGTAGAACACCTTGAGCTTGAACTTGCCGCCGGTCTCCTCGGCCAGGCGTTTGCCCAGGTGCTCGACGCCATCGGTGAAGGCGCGCGGCTTGCCCCAGGTCGAGAACCGCCAGTTGACCTCCGGGCCGTCGACCTTGGCCAGCGCCTGCGACAGCGCCGCATCCCAGGCGAAAACCGAAGCCACCGCTGCCGCCGCCAGGCGAATATGTTTTGAACGGACCGCACTCGCAATCATGGCTAGACCTCCCTGATATAGATAAGATTTTGATTTTATTATGTTTTTCGTCTGCGGTCGGAGAGCCGATTCGACCCCTTCGCCCGCCAGCCCCCGTGGGTGCGGATCATACCACCAAAGGGCGCATTGGCCACAGCGATCTCAGGCGTTGGCGGCGCCGATCCGACGGCTATCGGCCCGGTTGCTATCGCCTGTCGGCGGCCAACGGATTTCGACCCGGCACGATGCGCCGGTAGGTGAGCGCCTCCGCAATATGCAGCCGGCTGAGGCCGGCGTCGTCCGGCGCCGCGCCGTCGAGATCGGCGAGCGTGCGCGCCACCCGGAGCACCCGGTGGTAGCCGCGCGCCGACAGGCCCAGCCGCTCCGAGGCCTCGACCAGCAGCTTGCGCCCGGCGGCGTCGGGCTGGGCGACCGCGTCCAAGAGCTTGCCGTCGGCCTCGGCGTTGGTGCGGATCGTCTTGTCGCCGCCGCGGCCGGCATAGCGCTCTCTCTGGGTGTCACGTGCCGCCGCGACGCGGGCGGCAATGGCGGCCGAGTTCTCGGTCGGCGGCGGCAGGTCCAAATCCGCCGGGTTGACGGCCGGAACGTCGACATGAAGATCGATGCGGTCGAAAAGCGGCCCCGAGATCTTGGATTGGTACTCCTGGGCGCACTTCGGCGCCCGCGTGCACGCCTGCGCCGGGTCGTCGAGGTAGCCGCACCGGCACGGGTTCATGGCGGCCACCATCTGGATGCGTGCCGGATAGGTGACGTGCGCGTTGGCCCGCGCGACGGCGGCGCGCCCGGTCTCCAGCGGCTGGCGCAGCGCCTCGAGCACGCCCCGTTGAAACTCCGGCAGCTCGTCGAGGAACAACACGCCCAAGTGCGCCAGCGACACTTCGCCCGGCCGCGCCCGCTGCCCGCCGCCGACCAGCGCCGCCATGGAGGCCGAATGGTGCGGGTCGCGGAACGGCCGCACGCGGGTCAGCCCGCCGTCGGCAAGCTCGCCGGCCAGGCTCCGGATCATGCTGATCTCCAGCACCTCGCCGGCGTCCAGCGGCGGCAGCAGGCCGGGCAGGCGCTGGGCCAGCATCGACTTGCCGGCTCCCGGCGGGCCGATCATCAGCAGGTTGTGGCCGCCGGCGGCGGCGATCTCGACCGCCCGCTTGGCGGACTCCTGGCCCTTGATGTCGGCCATGTCCGGGTATGCCGGCGCGGTATCGTCGAGCCGCGCCTCCGGCGGCGTCAGCACTTGCGTGCCCTTGAAGTGGTTGATGAGCGCGAGCAGGTTCTTCGGCGCCAACACCTCGACCTCGCCGGCCCACGCTGCCTCGGAGCCTTGCGAGGCCGGGCACACCAGGCCGCGGCCGCAGGCGTTGGCGTGGATGGCGGCCGGCAGGACGCCCGCCACCCGCGTCAGGCGGCCGTCCAACGCCAGCTCGCCGAGCGCCGTATAGGCTTCCAGCTCGTCCGCCGGCACCACCCCCATGGCGGCGAGCAGCCCGAGCGCGATCGGCAAATCGAAATGACTGCCTTCCTTGACCAGATCGGCGGGCGCCAGATTGACGGTGATGCGCTTGGCGGGAAGCGCCAGGCCCATGGCATTGAGCGCCGCCCGCACCCTCTCGCGGCTTTCGGCCACCGCCTTGTCGGGCAGCCCGACGATGGTGAACGCCGGCAGGCCGGCCGAGGTCTGCACCTGCACGTCGACGTCGAGCACCTCGATGCCCTGGAACGCCACCGTCGCCACCCGCGCAACCACCGGCAGCCTCTTCTCCCATGAAACCCGCGCCGATTGTAGTGGCCGGCTTATCGGCGCGCCACGGCAGATTTCACCACCGTCGCCGGACCACGAGGGCGTCAGCGGTTGGCGGCGGCGATGCGGCGCATCAGCTTGGCGAGGCGGGCGGTCTCGCGGTCGTCGAGATGATCGAGGAAACACGCCCGGAGCGCGTCGTGATAGACCGGCCACATGCTCCGCATCAAGGCGCGCCCCGCCGGCGTGATGACGGCGAACGCGCCGCGGGCGTCGTCGGCGCAGGCCTCCCGCGTCACCAGGCGTTGCGTTTCGAGCCGATCGATCAGGCGGCTGACGTTGGACTTCGAGAGCAGCACCCTGCCGCCGACCTCATTGAGGCGCAGCCGGCCTTCCGGCGCCCGCCGGAGCTCGATCAGCACGTCGTACCAGGCGAGCGGCGGCAGGCCGCGGGCCTTCAGCGCCGCCTCGACGCCCTCCAGCGCCTGGCGGACGGCGCGGATGGTGCCGGCCCAGGCGCCTAGCTCGGCGTCGGTGAGCTTTTTCGCGGCCATCGCGCAGCCTAGGCGATTTTAGTTGCAAGTGCAACCAAAATCCGGTACCAGAGGATAGTTGCAAACGCAACCATTAACTTCTGAGCAAGGAGACTCCCGATGCCCAATATCACCCGCGACGCCGTCAAGCGGCATCTCGACAACGGCGATTCCATCGTCCTGGTCGAGGCCCTGCCGGCCAAGTATTACAATGAGGCCCACCTGCCGGGCGCGCTGCAGATCAACCACGACGAGGTGGCGGCCAAGGCGCCCAAGCTGCTGCCGGACAAGGCGGCCAGGATCGTCGTCTACTGCGCCAACGCCGAGTGCCGGAACTCCGCCAAGGCGGCCGGCGCGCTGGCGGCGCTCGGCTACACCGACGTGCACGAGTACGTGGACGGCAAGGCCGACTGGCGGGCGGCCGGGTTGCCGACCGTCGGCGCCGCCTGAACGCCGCCGCCGAAGCGGGGCCGCCGGATCAGCGGCGGCCCTTCTTGGCGCCGGCTTTCACCCGCCTCTCGATGGCGTCCCAGATGTCGGCCTCGAGCGTGACGCCGTCGAAGCGGTTGATCTCCTGGATGCCGGTCGGCGAGGTGACGTTGATCTCGGTGAGATAATCGCCGATGACGTCGATGCCGACGAAGATCAGCCCGCGCGCCTTCAAGTCCGGCCCGATGGCGGCGCAGATTTCCTTGTCGCGCGGCGTCAACGTCGCCTTCATCGGCCGCGCGCCGACGTGCAGGTTGGCGCGCGCCTCGCCCTTCGCCGGCACCCGGTTGATGACGCCCGCCGCTTTGCCGTCGATCAGGATGATGCGACGATCGCCCCGGCGCACCTCCGGCAGGTATTTCTGGGCGACGATCGGCTCGCGGTAGAACTGGGTGAACATTTCGAGCAGCGCGTTCAGGTTCTCGTCCCCCGGCGCCACGTGGAAGACGCCGGCGCCGCCGTTGCCGTAAAGCGGCTTCAGGATGATGTCCTTGTGGCGCTTGCGGAAAGCGAGGATCGGCGCCCGCTCGCTGGAGATTAGCGTCGGCGGCATCAGCTTCGCGAAACGCGTCACGTAGAGCTTCTCCGGGGCGTTGCGCACCTCCGCCGGGTCGTTGACCACCAATGTGCGCGGGTGCACGTGCTCCAGGAGATGCGTGGTGGTGATGTAGCCCATGTCGAACGGCGGGTCCTGGCGCAGCAGCACCACGTCCATCGTCGCCAGGTCGATGGTCCTGGGCTGGCCGAGCGTGTAGTGGTCGCCGCGCTTCCGCCGCACCGTCATCGGCTCGGCGGTCGCCGTCAGCCTGCCGCCGGCGAACGCCAGTTGCCGGGGCTGGTAATGATAGAGGACGTGGCCCCGCTTCTGCGCCTCGAGGGCGAGCACGAACGTCGAGTCGGCGTCGATGTTGACGGACCGGATGTGGTCCATCTGGATCGCCACCTTCAGCGGCTTTCTGGGCATCGGGTCGGTGTCCTCACCAATCGGCCGTCGCGCTCAGTTGAGCCGCGTGCGCAATTCCTGCAGCAGCATCGAGGTGTTGTAGCGCGCCCGGTCGCCGCCGCTTTGGCGCATGTATTCTTCGAGCGCCGCCACCGCGTCCTTGACGTGGTCGAGGCGCGCGTGCAGCAGCCCGGCCTCGCGCCACAATTCCGTCGCCTCCGGCGCGAACAGCACCATCGACTCGATGATTTCCAGCGCCTCGTACAGCCGCTCGCCGCGCAGCAGCCGCGTCTTGATGTTGCCCTGCAGGCGCAGCAGCATGTCGCGGTTCGTCATCTCGCGGTAATGGCCGGGCGTCAACTCGACGTGGTTGCCGGCGACCGCCTTGAACATGTCGCGCATGTCGCGCGCCGTCAGCACGCGGCCGCCGCCGAACGGATCCAGGATGCGGCGCTGGCCCCCGGCGGCGATCCGGACCAAAAACCGCCCGGGGAAGTCGAGCCCCGCCATCGGCCAGCCAAGGGCGCGCGCCGCGTGGATGAACAGGATGCCGATGACGATCGGCAGGCCAGCGCGGCTGTCGATCACCCGCATCAGGTTGGCGGCCTCGAGGTCGTCGAACACGGATTCCGTGCCGCCGTAACCGTACTTGCGGACGATCACCTGCACCAAAGCCTCGATGCGCAAGCTCAACGGCGCCTCCGGCTGGGCGCCGCCGGCGTAGGCGCGCACGTCCGCCACCAGCCGCTCCAGGTGCCGCCGGTAGGGATCGAGCGGCACTCCCGGCCGATCGGCGGCGGCCAGGGTCAGCGCCGCCTCGGCGAGGTCGATGTCGCGGTCGGGCAACCGGCCGATGCCGACCAGCCGCGTGCGGATGTCCGCCGGCAGCCTCACGATACGCCCTTCTTGACGCGCACGTGGCTGATGATCTGGCGCACGTAGTTGATGCCGCGGGCGTGGGCGATGACGCGGTCGAGCTCGTCCTGGTTTTGGGCGATGCCGATCAGGTAGACGATGCCGTTGACCGTCTCGATCGAATAATTGATGGCGAGAATCTGCTTATCCAGCGTCATCCTCGACTGCAACTGGGTGGTGATCCACGAGTCCTTCGCCAGATCCCGCAGGTTCGACGCGCGAAGCTGGATCTCGTTGATGACGTCCTTCACGCCCTCGGTCTTCCACGCCATCTGGGCGGCGTTGGCGCGCATCGCCTCGGTGGCGAGCGTGCCGGTCAGCAGCACGCGGCCTTCGTAGACCTCGACGCCGACGCCGGCGACGTACGCCTCGCCGGCATTGAGCAGCTCCGTGCGCACCTTGGTCGCCGTCGCCAAGTCGCGGGCGACGCCCTGCACGCCGCGCTCCTGGTAGGCGGCGGTGCCGACGGCGGCGCCGGCGCCGACCACCGCGCCCGCGCAAGCCCCGAGGGTGCCGGCGAGCGCGCCGGCGACGACGCCGACGACCAGCGCTCGCGCTGCCGCGCGGCGGAATCGGGTGACGGCGTCGGTCGGGATCATCGGTGTCGGCCTCATGGGGCGGCTGCGCGGGCGGCGAATCGCCATTTTAAGGTCCAAGGCGACTCGCTTAAAGGGCTTGTTTCCCGCCCCCGCCGTGAGCGTTCGCCGACTCACGCTTCCGGCCGCCAGGCATCGGCGACGTGCACCGGCAGCCGCCACGGCCGCACCAGCATCACGTCGAAACGCTGGTCGAGCGCGGCCAAGCCGGGATGCGCCTGAACGAACGCCACGGCGGCGCGGGCGATGCGGCCGGTCTGCCGCGCCCTCAGCGCTTCGGCGGCTGTGTCCAGGTCCCGCCGCGCCTTGACCTCGACGAACGCGAGGACGCGGCCGCGCCTGGCGACGATGTCGATCTCGCCCTGGCGCGAGCGGAAGCCGCGCGCAACGATGCGATAGCCGCGGAAGCGCAGATGCCACGCCGCCGCCCATTCGGCGACGCGGCCGAACCGCCGCGCCTGGCGTTTCGACTCCGTCGGTGCCGTCATCGCCGCCGCCTACGCCGGCTTGCGCGTCAGAGCCAGCGCACGGGCGTACACCCGGCGCCGCGGCGCGCCGGTGGCCGCGGCGACCTCGGCGACGGCGTCGCGCAGGGTTCCGCGCCCGAGCGCCTCGGCGAGCCGCCGGTCGACGGCGTCATCGTCGGCGGATTCGCTCGGCTCCGCCGCCGGCGCCACCACCACCGTCACCTCGCCCTTCGGCGGGCCGGACTCTTTATAGTGCGCCGCCAGCTCGGCGAGGCTGCCGCGCCGCACCTCCTCGAACAGCTTGGTCATCTCGCGGGCGACGGCGCACGGGCGGGGCCCAAGCGTCTCGGCCATGTCGGCGAGCGACGCGGCGAGCCGCTTCGCCGATTCCAAGAACACCAGGCTGGCGGCGACGCCGCGAAGCTCATGGAGGGTCCGCCGCCGCGCCGCCTGCTTCGCCGGCAGAAATCCGGCGAACAGGAAGCGGTCGGTGGGAAGCCCGGAGGCGACCAGCGCCGTCAGCGCCGCCGACGGGCCCGGGATCGGCGTCACCGGGATGTTCTCGGCGAGACAGGCGCGCACCAACTTGTATCCGGGGTCGGAGACCAGCGGCGTGCCGGCATCCGACACCAGCGCCACGGTTTCGCCGCTTTTCAGGCGCTCAATCAGCATCGGTCGGGCGCGCTCGGCGTTGTGCTCGTGGTAGGCGATAAGGGGCTTCGATATGCCATGGATGGCCAGCAGCTTTGCGGTGACGCGGGTGTCCTCGCAGGCGATCGCGTCGACTCCGCCGAGCACATCGAGCGCCCGCAGCGTGATGTCGCGGGCGTTGCCGATCGGCGTTGCCACCAGGGCGAGCCCGGAAAGCGGCGCGCCTCGTGGTCGTTCGGGCCGTTCGTGAGGGCGGCGGCGCGGGGGATGTCCAGCCGGTTGTTTACTAACCTCGCCCTCGTGACTACGCTTTGCCGGTCCGGCGGGTCCGGATTTGGGCCGCGCCGTCCGAGGGGAGATGGAAGCCGCCGATGACCGGTCTTTCCGCATGGCGTTGGAGTCCCCTGGCGCTGTACCGCGCCCACCCGCCGGCGCGCCGGCGAATCGCGCCGTGGTCCCTTGCCCTCGCGCTGGCGCTGGCGGCGTGCCAGTCTTCCGAAATACCGCCCTGGTTGCAAGGCGAGACCGCCGGCCGGCCGCCGTCGGACGCATTGCGGACGCCGGCGCAGAGGACGCAGGCGCAGCCGCGGCCCGAGACGCCGCCGTCGCCGCTGTCGCCGCTGTCGCAGGTGCGGCCGCGGCCGGTGCCCCACGCCGAGCCGCCGACGCAGCGCATGCCGCCGGTGGCCGGGCCCCGCACGGCGCCGCCCGGGCGGTATCCGGAGCCGCCGTTTCCGCTGCCGACGATCCCGTTTCCGCCCGCCGACGACGGCCGCGCGGCGGCGCCCGGCGCCGACCCGCAGCTTTCGTTCGTGCCGCTGCTCAGCCGCGCGCCGAAGGCCGGCGTGGCGGCCGCGGCCCAACGCTCGACGGTGCCGCCGCCGCTCTCCAAGGACATCGTCCGCGTCGCCCTGCTGCTGCCGCTTTCCGGCGCCAACGACGAGCTCGGCAAGGCGATGCTGAATGCCGCGCAGATGGCGGTGTTCGACTTCGCCGACAGCCGCTTCGAGCTGCTCACCCACGACACCCGCGGCACGCCGGAGGGCGCCGTCGCCGCCGCCGGCGCAGCGATCGGCGACGGCGCGGCAATGATTCTCGGGCCGCTGCTGGCATCGTCGGTGCGGGCCGTCAGCCCGATGGCGCGCGCCGCCAACGTCCCCGTCATCGCGTTCTCGTCCGACCGCTCGGTCGCCGGCGACGGCGTCTATACCCTCGGCTTCCTGCCGAGCGCCGAGATCAGGCGCATCGTCTCGTTCGCGCGCTCGCAGGGGATCATCCGCTTCGCCGCGCTGGCGCCCGAGAACGCCTACGGCGAGACCGTGGTCGCCGCGTTCCAGGACGCGGTCTCCGCCAACGGCGGCACCGTCACCCGCGTTCAGTTCTACGATCCGGCGGGCGAGGATTTCACCGAGCCGGTGCGGGCGCTCGCCAACTACGCGGCGCGCCGCCAGGCGCTGCTTGACCAGCGCCGCCAGCTCGAAGGCCGCGACGACGAGGTCTCGAAGCACGCCATGAAGCGCCTCGAGCGGCTGCAGACCATCGGCGAGCTGCCGTTCGACGCGCTCCTGGTCGCCGACGGCGGCAAGCGGCTGCAGACCATCGCGGCGCTGCTGCCGTTCTTCGATATCGACCCGGCGAAGGTGCGCATGCTCGGCACCGGCCAGTGGGACGAGCGCGGCCTCGGCGCCGAGCCGGCATTGGTCGGCGGCTGGTTCGCGGCGCCGCCGCCGTCGGCGCGCGGCGACTTCGAGATCGCCTTCCGGACGCTCTACGGCGCCGGCCCGCCCAGGCTGGCGACGCTGGCCTACGATTCGACCGCGCTCGCCGCGGTGCTGGCGCGCTCGGACAAGGGGCCCGACTTCTCGGCCGCGGCGATCACGGCCTCCAGCGGCTTCTGGGGCCGCGACGGCATCTTCCGCTTCCTGCCCCAGGGCGTCGCCGAGCGCGGCCTGGCGGTGATGCGGGTCACCCGCCACGGCGCCGAGATCATCTCCCGCGCCCCGGAAACCTTCCAGGCCGCCATCAACTGACGGCCGGTCCGCCGGCCGCCAGCCGGCCGGCTACGCGGGCCTTGACTCCGTAGTATGCTACGGAGTTTACGATGGCGGGCAGTTGGAGGTCGACCATGCGTATCGGCGAGGTTGCCAGGGAGGCCGGAGTCGGCGTCGAGACGGTCAGGTTCTACGAGCAACGGGGCCTGATCGGGCAGCCGCCGAAGCCGAGGACCGGCGGCTACCGGGACTACCCCGACGCCGCCGTCCGCCGCATCCGGTTCATTCGCCGCGCCCAGCAGCTCGGGTTTTCGCTGGCAGAGATCGTCGAGCTCCTGGAGCTCGAGTCCGGCGACGACGCCGGTTGCGTCGACGTTCGCCGCCGCGCCGAGGCCAAATTGGACGCGGTCGCCGCCAAGATCGGCGATCTCGAGAGGATCAAGGGCGCGCTCGGGGCGTTGATCGAGGCGTGCCCCGGAGAGGGTCCCGC
>Ga0114945_10001873_pt1 | contig 12731 bp, 9 predicted proteins | sample OV2TP3_FD_87194 | JGI IMG/M metagenome (GOLD analysis project Ga0114945, IMG submission 87194) | Hot spring microbial communities from Beatty, Nevada to study Microbial Dark Matter (Phase II) - OV2 TP3 | ecosystem: Environmental > Aquatic > Thermal springs > Hot (42-90C) | place: USA: Beatty... | reverse complement strand
TCTTCCCGAAGGCGGCCACCCGATCCGGGTCGGAGGAAAGCTGCCGGGCCGCGAGGATGTCGGCGCACGCGGGACCGTGAGGACCCCCCGGATGGGGGTAGTGCGGGACATAGCATCCGGCCAGAAGGATCAATCCGACCACCGAAGAGCGATTCATCGCTCAATCCAGAAATTCGGGCACCGCGCGATACGGCAGGATTCCCTTTTCGTGCCCCAGTTGCAAGAGGAGTCCGACGGCCTGCTCCCCCCGCTCCCCCAGCTCCACCGCGTACGTGTTGACATAGAGATGGAGGAGGCGGCCGATGCGGTCGAAGTCGAGACCGTCCGCATAGGTGCGGGCATATTCGATCGCCTCCGGCGCGTGGTCGAGGGCGTAGCGCACCGAGTCGCGGAGGACCTCGCCGACGTCCCGCTGGACCGCGGGGTCGAGCGATCGCCGCACGGCATACCCCTCCAGCGGCAGCGGCAGCCCCGTCTCCATCCGCCACCATTCGCCGAGATCGACGATCCGACGCAGATGGTGATCGGTGTACCGCACCCGGCCTTCGTGAAGGAGCACGCCCGCGTCCAGATTGCCTTTCGCGACCTCCTCCGCGATCCGCTGGTAAGGGAGGACGCGGGTTTGGACGCCCGGGCAAAAAAGCTTGAGCGCCAAGCACGCCGTGGTGCGCTCTCCGGGAATCGCCACGATCGATTCGTCCAAATCGAGGGATGTCAACGAGCGGCGCGAGACGACGACGGGTCCATATCCGTCTCCCACGAGGGTACCGGCCGGACTGAGAACATATCGATCGGCGCTGTACGCGTACGCGTGAAGCGAAATCGCCGTGACGTCCCAGACGCCCTCGAGCGCCTGTCCGTTGAGCGTTTCGATCGGCTGGAGCTCCTGCCGAAAGACCAGCCCTCGAGGATCCACGAGCCCGCGCGCGATGCCGTAGCCCAAGAACGCGTGCTCGCTTTCAGGAGGGAGCGCGAGCGTCAACGTTCGGGACATGGTGAACCACTATACCACGGAGCGGGTTCGCCCGACAAAAGACGTTCTCATCTTCGGCGCCGACGAGGTAGAATGAGAGTGGATGACAGAGAAGCGATCGCGAACCCAACCCCAGAACACCCGCATCTACATGGAGAATGTGATGCAGAGAGTGTTCCGGCGGAACGTGCCGGACCATCTCGCCAAACTCCTTTCCGGGGACCGCGAAACGCTCGAGAAGTGCGCGGAGTTCCTCTCGAAGAATCTCGACTTCCACCAGCTCCTGCACACCTTGTGTCTCATCACCGGCCAGCGGTTCGATCTCGAAGAGCGGGATCAGGCCAAGGCCGCCGACGCGTGGGTCTGCTGGTGGCAGGAAAACAAGGAACGTCTGGCGTGGAGCGCGGAAAACGAACGCTGGGCGATCCCCACGTAATCGTCACTTCGCACTAGGGAGGGAGCCATGAGGATCAACTGTAGTTGCGGTCGGGTGATGTCCGTCGATCCCCAAAAGTACGCGGGACAGAAGGTCGCCTGCTCGAGTTGCGGCCAGCGGTACCGGCTGCCGAGCGGGGCGGGGGGGGGAGTGACGCCCGTGCCCGGGGATGCGCCCGTGGAGCCGAGAGCGGCCGGCATCGTCCCGCTCGGACACAAACTTTCCGTCCTCTGGATCCTCCTTTCCACGCTGATCATGCTCGTGATCACGATCGGTGGAATCTACGGCGGGAAGATGGGGGTGAAGGCTCTGGTGGATCGCCACGAAATCCAGAAGTACGGCGTCTACATCATCGGATTCATCATGTGGGCGCCGACCCTCGCCTTCGTGATTTCCGGATGGATCACGGCCCGCTTCTCGCCCGGCCGGACGATCGCCGAGCCCGCGCTGGCGGCGGCCCTCACCGTGGCCGTTCTTACGGGACTCGTCCTCTTCCGTCCGGGACCGGTCGACACCTTCCTGGGGGCGGCACGGCTGGATCTCCTCGACCTCCCGGTGCCCATCGGGCTCAAGGCGAACGTCTTCGCTTTGGCGATGTTCAACGCGGCGATGCTCTCGCTGGCGGGCGCCTACTTCGGCGAGGTGGCGCAGGAGAAGGCGACGGCGAAGGGTTAGTGTTTTCGCAGAAGCTCTTCGATTTCCTTGCGCCGAGGCCAGTCGTGCGGGGCGATCTCCAAGGCGGTCTTCCAATCCCGGAGGGCCGAGGCATGATCGTCGAGAGAGCAGTAGACCTTCCCGCGCTGCGCGTAGGCGTCGGCGAATTTCGGCGCGATCTCGATCGCGCGAGTGGAGTCGGCGATCGCCCCACTCTTATCGCCGAGGAGAAACCGAACGGCGCCGCGGTTCGCCCAGACGAGGGCAGTGCCGGGATCCAAGTCTAGCGACGCAGAGTAATCCAGGAGCGCAAGAGGGAGTTGTTCTAGGGCCAAGCGCGAGTTTCCCCGATTGTTGTACGCATCCGCGAATCTCGGATTCAACGTCAGGGCGCGGTCGTAGTCGGCGATGGCCCTCTCGTAGTTTCCGATCTCGTGGTGCGCGACTCCTCGGTTGAAGTAGGCGTGCGGCAGATCGTCGCCCGAATCGATCGCTTTGGTGAAATCCTCCAGGGCGGACCCTGGATCCCGGTGCGACCATCGCACGATTCCCCGACGGCAGTAGGCGTCCGCAAACCGCGGTGCCACGCGAATCGCCTCCGACAGGTCCTCGAGGGCGCCCGGGCGATTCCCCGTCTCATACCGCAGGCTTCCGCGGAAAAAACGCGCCAGGACGTGGCGAGAACAGATTCGAATGGCTTCATCGTAGGCCCGGATCGCGGCCGCATCCGTCGAAGCCGCACGGCCGGCGAGCCAATGAAACTCCTCGCACCCCTCTTTCCCCGCGTAGTCCTGGAGCCCCTTCGCTACACAGCGCTCGACGGCGGCCATGTCGCGTCTCGAAAGCGCAAGAAGACCCTCGGCGAGATCGCGATGGAGAGGCTCCTTGAGGCCGCTCCCCGCCTTTTCCAGGTGAGCCACCGCCTCCTCCGCGAGGGATCCGGTCTCGCGACGCCCGAAGCCGGTGTCGGCGGAAAAGCGCCCGATGGTGGCAAGACAAGCTCGAACGACCAACATTCGACCGAGTCGAAAGCGAGCGGGAGAGAATTGAGGATCCAACTCGATGGCTTTTCGCCAACTCGCCTCGGCGCGATCCCACCATCCTCGGATCTCCCACGCGCGTCCGAGAAGATAGTGACCCGAGGCGAGCCAGGGCGCCTTCTCGATGCCCTCCTCGATCATCCGTTGGGCCGAATCGACTTTCGCGAGCAACTCCTCGTACCGCTTCTCCGAGGTGTACAGGTATCGTAGGGCTTCGTCGATCGCGGGACGGCCCTGCTCGAAAAGGGCGAGGGCCTCCCTCAACCGGCGCTCGCGTCCCGCTTCCCGTTCCGCGATCTTGCGCTCGACCCGCTCGGCTCCCGTGCCACCGCCCCTCGTTTTCCGATAGATCTCGCGAGCCTCCTCGAGACGTCCCGCCGACTCCAGGTGCACGGCGGTCTCCATCCGAAGGCGAGAAAACCGGGCTTCTCGCAGACCCAGGGACAGGAGCCCGACGAGAATCGCGGCGAGAAAACCGATCGCGATCGAAGTCTTGGGATGGCGGGAGATGCGACGCCACGCTCGGGCGATGGGTCCCCCACGGCGCACCCGGATGGGCTCGCCGGAGAGGAACCGTCGAAGCTCCTCGGCCAGTTCGCCCGCGTCGCCGAACCGCCGCCCAGGGGCCTTCTCGAGGCATTTCTCGACGAGGGCCACGACATCGGCCGGAGCATTCAGATTCAATGTCCGCATCGGAATCGGAGTGCCTTTGCGGATGCGATCGTAGGACTCGAGCGGGGTTCTGCCCGGGAACGGCCGGGAGTCCGTCGTCAGCTCGTAGAGCATCACCCCGAGCGCCCAGACATCGGTGGCAGGGCCCATTCGATGGACGTCGCCCGTCACCTGTTCGGGAGCCATGTAGTCGGTCGTGCCCATGACGGTGCCCGTGCGCGTCAGCGCCTCCTCCTCGCGCACTCGCGCGAGACCGAAGTCGGTGAGATAGACGCGCCACGGCAGCCCCCATCGCTCGGGGGGCTGGGCCCGCTCCAAGAGAACGTTGGCCGGCTTGAGGTCGCGATGGAGGATGCCGTTTCGGTGTGCGTAGCCTACGGCCTCCGCCAGGATTTGCATCACGGCATACCGATGGTTCGGACTCAGCGAGGGCCACGCGTCGGCCAGGGTCTCCCCCTCCACGAAATCCATGACGAGAAAGTGGAGCGGCTCGCCCGAATCGCCGGCGCTCCCGACCTCGTGTACGGGGACGATGTTGGGGTGTCGGATCTTGGCCATGGCCGTGGCCTCGCGGCGAAGGCGCTCGATCCGTCGGGGATTCGACTTGGCATCGTTGAGCACCTTAAGGGCGACACGGCGCTTGAGTCCGGGATCGCGGGCCTCGTAGATGACGCCCATGCCGCCGCGCGCCACCTCGCGGACGATCTCGTATCGGTCGATCTTGGGATACGGCGAGGCCTCGCCGTCCTCGCTCTTGAGGTCTTCCAGGAGATCGTCGAGGGGATGGCCCACGTCTCGGTGCCTCCGACGTGAAGTATATCGTGCCGAAGGGCCGGTGGAGGGGTCGACTCCACCGGCCCGGGGCGCGCGCCTACTGGAGCGTCTTCACTTCGACCCTCTTGGTCGCGGTGTAGGCGATCTTCACCTTGCCGCCGATCGCAGGTTTGGCAGCCAGCTTCGCCTTTTCGCCGTCTACTTGCACCGGGGAGGTGGAGATCTTTGCCGGAGGGCTCCAGAGGCCTCCCGAGGATAGGGTGCTGGCCAAGAGCTCCGCGCCGGCGTCCGCGTCCGGCTTTCCCGTGAGAAGAAGGATCGGAGATCCCCCGTCGCGATGGATCACCCTCTGAGGCGTAGCATTCGGAAGAACCGCTTCGGGAGAGAGTTGCTTCGCCGCACCGTCGAAGGTGCGGAAGGCGGTTTCCGGAGAGGTTCCGTTCTTTCGGGACCACGTCACGATCGCCGTCTGGTCCTCCGCGCGTTTCACGTGGATTCTTCCCACGAACTCTTGCGACACGGCGCTTTGGAAAGGGAGATCCTGGATAGACAAGGATCCCTGGCCTCCTTCCTTGAGATTTGCCATGGAGAGACTGGCTCCGACCTTTCCGTCCGATTCCTCGTGTTTGTAGCCGACCAAGAGTTCTCCGGAGGCCAGTTCCGTAGCCGAAACCTCGCGAATCTTGCTCTTGGGTGCCGTCAGCTCGACGGGGGTGATATCGCTGCCGCCCAACCGTCTCGCCTTGACCGTCTGGGAGTCGAAGGCGCCAGAGCTCTTGTCCTTCCAGACGAGATAGGGGGCCTTCGCGTTCGGATCCTCGGACTTCACGAGACGCGCGTCCGTCGCACCGAAGTCCTTTCCGTCGTCGACGATGTTCCAGGGGGTGTCGATCGTTCGAGTGGCGCTCGTCACGAACGAGACGCCGTCGCTTGTAGCCGTCCAGACGACGAAGGCGTTGTAGTTCTGGAGAAGGGTGTCGGTGTCGTCCCCCAGGCTCTCCGAGGCGAGCGGAGAACTGATGTAGGGCTTCGTGGCCCATTCCACCCACGACGGCGCGATCGCCTGCTGAGCGAACTTGCCGAAATTGGCGTCGTTCGGATTCAGACCGAAGAGTCCGACCACCGGGAGGCGATGCGTGGCGCCGTTGAAGGTGAATTCCTGATGTCGAACGAACATGAGACTGTTCGTATTCGAGAGACCCCCATCGACGAACTCCACCGTATGGCGGAATCCGATGGAGTCATGGCCCTTCAGGGTCGTCTTGAGGATGGGGACCTGGATCGGATCGAGACTGATGGCTTTGGGAGAAGGATACGCTTCGTCCTGCGCCATCGTACCCGACGCGTCGATGACGTACCGCCGGTACAGGAGGGCCCGGACCGTCGTCCCCTCGTGGGGGACTTGCTGGTACCAGAAGACGTGAACGCGATCGATATCGCTGTCCGAGAGCTTGCGCGTCACGATCAGGCGCACGGATTCCGCCTCGGGCGACGTTTCGATTCCGTCCTTCCGATCCACGCGCTGGGGACTCGATTCGCCGCCCTCCGGGGAACGAAACGCTACCCACAATTCGTCTCCCGTCGCGGCTTTCTTCGTGTAACTCACGACCGTCCGGTCTTGGGAATCGTATTCCACCCCTCCCTCCGAAACGATTTCCGCGGGGCCAGAGAGGTCGTGCGCCACCGGCTCGGTGTCGCCGCCTCCTCCGCTCCCACCGCAGGCGGCGAAACAGATCGACACGGAGACGACGACCATCCTCAGTCTGCCCATCTTGTTCTCCTTCCTCTTCGGCGCGACCTGCGCCGACGGAGGAATAGGCGCAAATAGGGCGGAATCACATAGGCGAAACCGAATGGGGAGACGGATGGACATCTTGACAGGAAATGCTCACCCCGTTCGGCTCCGCGGGAAATCTGGTCTCGGACGCGCATCTGGCCGCGCTGGCGCGCGAGCACGGCGCCGAGCTCTGTTCGTGCGACGGAGACTTCGCCCGATTCCCAGGAGTCCGCTGGGTCGATCCGTTGGGCTAGAACCGGCGCAGAACCCGTTTCCAAAATCCCATCGGTCGAATCTCCCCTCGCCGGAACCGCGCGAGTTCCTCGCGCATCTCCGCCGCGTCCGAGAATCGGCGGGTCGGATCCTTCTCGAGCGCCCGGAGGATGATCGCCTCGAGATCGCGCGACAGATCCGGCCGAAATCGAGAGGGCGGGTGAGGGTCGCTGTGGAGAATCTGCTCGAAGAGGACGGCGATCGACGAAACGTCGTGAGGAGTTCTCCCCGCCACAAGCTCGTAGAGAATCACCCCGAGGGCGTACACGTCCGTACGGACGCTCTGCAGGCCCGGTACTCCCAAGACCTGTTCGGGAGACATGTAGGGAGCGGTCCCGAGGACCGTCCCCGTGTCCGTGCCGGGGTTCGTGGCTTCCAGGCGCTTGGCCAGCCCGAAATCGGTGACCCAAGGGTTCCCCTCGGAATCAATCAAAATGTTCCCGGGCTTGAGATCTCGGTGGACGATTCCTCGGGAGTGCGCGAAGGCCACCGCATCGGCGATTCGTTCCAGGAGCGCCGCCGCCTCCCGCGGTTCGGGGTTCAAGTGCGCCAGCGTCCGCCCTCCCCCGATGTAGGCCATCGTGAGGTAATGGACCGGTTCTCCGGCGGCGTCGAAGGCGACCCCGCCGTCGTAGACGGGTACGATCCCCGGATGTCGGAGGAAGGACGCGATGGAGATTTCCTGCCGAAACCGGACGAGGAGTTCACCCCCGGCCGGCTCGCAGTGGAGGACCTTGATCGCAAGGGTACGGTCGTGATCGCGATCCCGCGCTTCGTACACCGTCGCGGTGCTGCCGCTCCCGACGACCCGGACGAACTCGTAACGGTCCGTAAGAAAGGGCGAGAGGCCGACCGGAAGGTCCAGGTCCTTCCGGAGCAGCTCGAAGGACTCGATTTCGGTGGTTTCCATGATCACCCTCCCAGCACGAAGCGGAGTTCCGCTTCCGCTTCGGGATCGGAGCCCACGGTCTCGCGCACGCACTCCATCAGAATCACGCGAAGCCGACGGCGGACGTATACCAGCGAATTGCAGACGTCGTGAGGGAGGAGTCCCCATCGCTCCGCCACTTCCGCGTAGCTCGGACGGGGATCGTCGGGCGATCGATCCACGTAATAGTGGAGGAAGACGCGCAGGTGCGTTTCGCGTCCCTCCGTCGTCAGGGATCGTTTCAGCCGGCGGAGGGCCTCCCCGACGGTGGCGGCGATCCAACCGCGATCGTACGCTTCGTCTCCGGAGATCTCTTGCTCATCGAGGGGAAGGCGAACCAGCAAGCCGCCTCGCTTTACGGCGTTCTCGCGACGCGTATGATCGACCAAATAGTGGTGAAGCGTCGATCGAAGATAGGCCCGCAGGCCCCCGCGCTCGGAGACGACTCTCTCGAGAGAGCCGTCCTGAATCAGCCGCGCGAAGAACCCCTGGGTGAGATCCTTCGCTTCCTCGTTGTTCCGCCGCCACCGACAGCGGATCCACCAGTAGACCGGCTTCCAGTAGATCCCCAGAAGGCGTCCGAGGCGGTTTTCCTCCTCGGGAAGGGCGTCCCATCGGGTCGGAGGAAAGGTCCTCGCAGGACCGCCGATGACGGTCTCATCCAGAGCGTACCCCATCGCATCCTCCCAGGCTACTCCCTCTTCCGTGCGACCGAGGTCGGCGTCGGGTACGGAAAAAATGACGGTCGATCGGATTTGGGATAGAGTGGACGTCGATGCCCTCCGAGACGTCGATGGGCGGGGAGCGCCGCTCCTTCGGCGAGACTCATTGGAGCCTTCTCCTCGAACTTCGCGATCCCTCGAGCCCCGAATACGCCCGCCACTTGGACGAGCTGATCCACGCCTACTGGAAGCCCGTCTACTATTCGATTCGAATCGGTTGGCGGAAGAGCGTGGACGAGGCGAAGGATCTGACGCAAGAGTTCTTGGCCCGCCTCGTGGAAAAGGAATACTGGCCTCACCTCTCTCCGGATCGCGGGTCTTTTCGCGGATACTTGAAGACGGCCCTACGGCATTTCCTCATCGATGCCGCGAAGGCGGAGCGGGTTCGCCGGCCGCGCCAGGGACGACGCCTCTTCCGATTCGAGGATGCCGAGGAGGAGTGGAAGCGGTTCGATCCGGAGTCGCCGGAGGCCGACCCCGAAGAGGTCTTCGAACGGTCGTGGACACGCGAGGTCGTTCGAGAAGGACTTCGGGTCCTCGAGGAGCGCCTCGGAACTTCCGTAGTTCTCGAGGTCTTCCGTCTGTATTACCGGGACGCCTGGGAGTGTGCCGGAGACTCTGCGTCGAACTCCGCAGCGGAACGGTTGTCGTACGAGGCCATTGCGGAAAAGTTGTGCCTTCGGGAATCCGACGTCAAACTCCACCTGCGAAGCGCGCGCGGGATGCTGCGCTCCATCCTGCTGGACATCGTGAGGCGGTTCGCGGCTTCCGAGAAGGAGGCGGAGGAAGAGTTGCGTCGGGTGTTGCCGTGACTACTCTCCGAGCAACTTCAACATCTTCTCCATGTCGGCGCGCTGCGTATCGCCGAGCTTGAGCGAGAGCGCCTTCTTCGCGTCCTCCGCCGCGCCGCGGCGGTCGCCCGCAATGAGGCGGGCCCGGGCGCGTCATCAGTAGGCCTCGCCCCACTCGGGCTTCTTCTCGACGGCGCGCGTGAAGTCGGTGACGGCGTCCGAATAGCGCTTGAGGGAGAGATAGGCGAGCCCGCGGCTGTGCCATCCCTCGGCGTACTCCGGCTTGATTTCGACGGACCGGGTGTAGTCCGCGATGGCCCGATGGACCTCGCCCGATTTCCGATACGCGCGCCCCCGGCTGTGATAGGTGAGATGCACGTTGTCCTCGGGCCGGGCGAGATCGATGGCGCGAGTGAGATCCTCGATCGCGCCCGACCACTCGCCCTTCTCCTCTTTCGCGACCCCCCGGAGCTCGAAAGACTTGGAATGACGGGGATCCCGCTGGATCGCCTCGGAAGCGTCCTCGATGGCCCGATCGAATTGCTTCAAGGCGAAATGGGATTTGCCGCGCCCGTAAAATGCGGGAGCGGCGCTCTGCGGTCGCCTCCGAATGGACTCCGTGAAGTCCTCGATCGCCCCCACGTCGTTTCCCTGCTTGTGGCGCACGATCGCACGGTGGTTGTATATGGTCGGACCGTAGGCATCCACCGACAGCGCCCGGTCGAATTCGGCCTCGGCATCCGCATGCCGCCCCAGGTGATAGAGCGAGTGGCCGAGCAGTTCGCGAGCACGGGCGTCCCCGGCATGAATCGTCACGTACTGTTTCAGGAGATCGAGCGACCGGGCGTATCTCCCCTCCCCGAAGTCGAGAAAGGCCTGGGCGCATAGGATCTCGGTCTGCTCCCGGCTGAGGGAGCGCACGCGCGAAAGGTCGAACTCGATCTTCCGGCGCAATTCCTGAACCAGAGTATTGGGTAAGGAACTCTCATGATTCAGGTATTCGAGCGTTTCCGCCCGGATGCGGGCGCGGTCCAGGTACGCCGTGGCCAGATCGGGCGACAACTCGATGACCCGATCGAGCTCGGAGATGGCCGACTCGTCCATCCGAACCAGGATGTACACGCGCGCCATTCCGAGGTGCGCTTCCGGGAGGTCGGGGCAGAGCCGGAGCGCGTTGCGGAAGTCGTCCAGGACTCGACGTACGACGAGGGCCATTTCCTCTTGCGAGATTCTCGGATCGGCCAGTCGAAGTCGAAGCTGCTGGGTGTTTCCACGCGCCGCCTCCAAATGGAGGAGCGCCCGTTCCCGCGCTCTTGCCGCACCCTCCTCGCGCCTTCGCGCCTCGAGGAGTTCTCTCTCCCGTTCTTTCCGGAGCGCCCGTTCCTTCCTCCATCGGGGGACCGCGATCGTCGCGGCCGTCGCGAGGACCACGAAGAGTGCCGCGGCTCCGAAAATCCGTCTGCGCCGGAAACATCCGCGAACCCACACGCGCAGCGCCGTCGGCGGACGCGCCAGGATGGGTTCCCCGTCGAGCCATCGAGTCAGATCCTCGGCCAGACGATCCGCGGTCGGGTACCGCTGCCGAGGCTCCTTCTCCAAGCATCGGAGGAGGATGGTGTCGAGATCCGGATCGATTTTGGGATTGAGCAATCGAGGGGAGAGCGGATGGCCGTCCATCACCTTGGCCAGGAGCTTGTAGAGATCCCCCGCCTGGAACGGGGGGCGACCGGTGACGAGCTCGAAGAGCGTCGCGCCGAGGGAGTAGACGTCGGACCGCGGGCCGACCTTGGAGAGAAGTCCCGCCGCCTGTTCCGGCGGCATGTAGGCGGGAGTCCCCATGAGATTCCCCGACGCGGTGAGCGAGCTCGCGAGATCCATCCGCTTGGCGAGCCCGAAGTCGGTGACGACGACTCGCCCCTCCTCCACCAGAATGTTGGACGGCTTGATGTCTCGATGGACCACGCCCCTCTCATGAGCAAAGTGGAGGGCGCGGGCGGCGTCCCGAACGAGGCGGACGAGCAGCCGATGGTCGTCTCGAGGAACCGAGAGGAGCTCCGTCCCGCGCACGAGACGCATGGCGATGTAGGGGACGCCGTCGATCTCGCCGGACTCGTAGACGGTGGCGATCGAGGGATGGTCGAGACCGGCGGCGGCCTGCGCTTCGCGGCGGAAGCGGGCGATCTCCTCCGGTTCTCGGTGTTTGAGGAGCTTGAGGGCGACCCAACGGCGGAGGCGCCAGTCGTAGGCCTTCCAGACCTCGCCGCAGGCTCCCGTCCCGAGGAGGGAGAGCCGGAGATACTTGCCGAAGGCACGAGAAGAACCCGGACCTTGAGGGAGTTTTTCCGGAGCGAGGTATCCCTGATCGACGAGAAGCTCGCCCAAGTCGGGAAGAGGTCCGTCATGGCCGGCGGCGAGTTCGTCCAGAAGCCGGAGAGATTCGCGCACCGTTTCGGGAGGGACTCCGCCGTCTTCGATAAGCCGGCGCACCAGGTTGAGCGGTTCCGAGTCATGCACTATGGGGAAGTATAGCCTAGGGAGCTTGCCCGGCGTCCCGAAGTAGATCCTCCATCTCCCTCTTCATGGGAGGAGCCAACGGATAGGAGAGCGCTTTTCGCGCATCCTGGACGGCTCCCGCCGTTTTGTCGAGCCCCTTCCGTGCCGTGGCGCGACCACAGTAGGCGGGGCCGTGGTCGGGAAGCAACTCGATCACCCGAGTGTAATCGGCTTCCGCCAGGGCGAATTGCCGGAGGGCCAGATGGGCGCACGCGCGATTCTGAATCGCCGGCGTTAAGTCGGGCTTGAGGGTCAAGGCCTTCGTGAAATCCGAAATCGCCTGAGGGTATCGGCGGCTGGAGAACAGACTGAGACCGCGGCTGAAGTGTCCCCAGTACCGATCCTCGAGACTGCGCCCGAATTCGATATAGCGCGTGTAGTCTCGGATCGAGCTCTCCCACTCCTTCTTTTTCGCGTGGGCGTTTCCTCGAACCAGATAGGCGTCCGCATGGTTGGGGTTTCGTTGAAGAGCTTCCGTCGCGTCCATGACGGCGTCATCGAGTCGATCCAACGCACCCCAAGATCGGGCGCGCCCGTAATACGGCGACGCGGCACCGGGAGCAAGTCGGATCGCGTTCGTGAAATCCTCGACTGCGGCCTCATAGCGACCGAGCTCATGGCGTAGGAATCCGCGGAGGTTGTACAAGAACACGTCATGGGCATTCCCTTCGATGGCCCGACTTAGGTCCGCTTCCGCTTCTCCGAGTCTCCCGAGATGGTAGAGCGCATGACCTCGCGAGCCTCGGGCGTGGGTGTCCGTAGGGATCTCCCGCAGGTATTCGTCGAAGAGAAGGAGCGATTCCGCATATCGCCCCGAAGTGCAGGTGAGGATTGCCCGAGCCATCAAGACCTCCCGCCGATCCCGGCTGATCTGCGCGACGCGGTTCAGGTCTTCCTCGATGCGGCGGCGAAGATCCTCCGACGCCGCCGTGTGAACGATCTCGCTCATCTGGTGCGAGGCGGATTCCAACTGCTCGGCTCGAATTCGAGCCCGATCCAGATACGCGGTGGCCAAACCGGGCGCGATCCGGATCGCTTCGTTCAAGGCCTGAAGCGCCTTCTCCTGATACCCGACCCACGCGAGAGCCCGGGCCATTCCCAGATGCGCCTCGGGAAGATCGGGACAAAGGGCGAGCGC
>Ga0114945_10001871_pt1 | contig 12738 bp, 13 predicted proteins | sample OV2TP3_FD_87194 | JGI IMG/M metagenome (GOLD analysis project Ga0114945, IMG submission 87194) | Hot spring microbial communities from Beatty, Nevada to study Microbial Dark Matter (Phase II) - OV2 TP3 | ecosystem: Environmental > Aquatic > Thermal springs > Hot (42-90C) | place: USA: Beatty... | reverse complement strand
GGCAGGTGAGCGAAGGATCTGCTCGTTGCCGCCAGACTTTTCTTGACCTGCCGCCTCTGCCAAGGTATTAGTCTCCCAAACATTCGAGGTTCTCGTGACACGCTCGACTCGATTCTGGCTCGCAGTCGGTACCCTCAGGAATTGGCTGACGACATTTGAGCACCGCTACATGTGGGGCTTGAAAGCCAGCCAACGTCCCTACTGGGAAGCCCTCAATCCCAATGCAGACATCGTCTTCTTCTACGTAAACGCTCCTGTGGGGGGTGTGGTCGGCTTCGGCCTAGTGCGGAACAAGCTTCACCAAACAAGTCCCAACTGGGATGAAGAGTTGCTGCGGAACGAAGTCATTTGGCCGCTTCGGTTCGAATTGGACGTGCTCAGTGCTATTCCGCCTGCCTTATGGAAGCAGCAGCGAGTTTTTCGAGAGGACTTGAAGATAAGGGCGCGAGGGGGCTTCCAGTCGCTGGAAACGCAAGTCGCTGAAGAACTGATGCGCGCGTTGCCCACACCAGTCCCACAGGAGCTCGCTCTGATCGGATTGCAACGTCCCGTTGCCGCCGCAAGCCTAACATTCCCGCCGGCGCTAGGTCCATCAGACGACCCCCACGCTCACGCGCAGCGCCTATTGGTCGAAATCGGACGGATGCAGAAGTTGCTCGCCGAACCGGAGTTCCCTCTGGAGAACCGGCGGCTAGATGTTGTGTGGCGGCGTGTCCAGCGGTCCGTACCAAGTTATGTCTTTGAAGTCCAAGTCAGTGGAAACCTGACCGAAGCACTGGGCAAGCTCAAACAGGCGCGCGATCTCTGGAATAGCAGTGTCTGCATCGTCGGCAAGGAAGAACATCGCAGCGCGGTCAACCAACTTCTTGGCAGCACATTCCACGAGATTCAAGGCCACCTTCGCTTCATCGAGTTGGCTCAGGTAGATGATCTCTATGGGCGCAAGCTCGCCTATCGCCAGTTGGAGTCCGACCTCGGAATTCTTCCCTGACACCAAGCGGATCATCTCGCTTGTTGCGTCGCTAGGCGTGGCAGCGGTGGGCTAGCTCGACCAGTTCGTCGAAGCCCCAGGTGCCCCGGTCGGTCACGCGCCGAGCAAACTCGAGAGGAAGCCGCTCCAGCCCCAGGTGGGCGCCGCTAATGGCCCCGGCCATCGCTGCGGTCGTATCCGCGTCGCCGCCCACCTCAATGGCAGTGCACACCGTTTCCCAGTAGTCCTCGGGCGTCCGCAGGAAGGAGTAGAGGCTCCACAGCACGCTGGGCACGACGTAGGGCGAAATCCATTTCCAGTCATCGACCACGTCCGGCGCGCCGCAACGCGCGATGATCTGCGCGGCCCGTACGGGCGGCAGGCTCACCCAGTCGGCCAGGGCTACGACTTCTTTGGCGAACGCCTCGTCCACTCTTCCGACCCACTTGCTCAGTTGCCCAACGAACTGCTCTGTTTGGATGTCGGCGGAGGTCGCCGCCAGCGCCGTCGCGCCCGCAATCGCCACCGCGCCCGCCCAGCAGCGCTTGTCCTGGTGGGTGATTCGGCTCTGGTCGCAGGCCACCTGAATCATCCGGTCCGGGTCTCCTCCGAAGATCAGTCCGACCGGCGCAGCGCGCATGGCGGTCCCGTTGCCCGCGGAAGGGGCCGGCGTGCCCGCCTGCTCCCAGGGGACGCCTTGCGCCAGGCGCCGCGCCGCGGCATCGGTCGCCAGCCCGCGGCCCACGATGCGGTTCTCGGCGAAGATGTTCTTGATTCTGGCCGCGTAGTCCGCTGGGTCGAAGCGCCCCAGTTCGGCGTAGCTTTGCATCCACTCCCGCGCCAACTGCGAGTCGTCGGTGTATTGCCCGAAAGGGAATCGGTCGCGCGCCTTGGCGGGAGCTTCATGGATCAAATACTTCATCTCGCTTACATACTCGCCACAGACTTCAGGAGGAGCGCCTTCGACACGAAAGCCAAGCGCGTCGCCCAGGCACTGCCCGATGAGGCAGCCGCTGAATTGTTCCTTGCGAATGCCGGGCATTGCTACTGCACCACCAGGGTCACAATGGTCGTTTGCTGGAAGGAGCCCGAGGTCGCCGTCACAGTAATGTTGTAGCTGCCGCGGGGCGTTCCGGGGCGAGGCGCGGGCCCGGGCGTCGAGCTGCCGCCGCCGCACGCCGCCTGCAGAATCAGCCACACGGAGAGCCCCGCTAGCGCCACCGCGCGCCGTCTGGGTCGGCGGCTGGTCGCCAAGGGAATCAACGCCAGACCCAGCAAACCGAACCCGAGCGCATAGAACGGTTGCGGGCCGGACGGCGCCCGCGCCACCGAAGGCGCGGTGGTCGAAATCGTCAGCGTTGCGGTCGCCGGGTTGCTCCCCGGCGTCGTGGAGCCCGGGTTGAACGAGCACGCCGCCAGCGCCGGCAGCCCGGAACAGGAGAAGACCACCTGCGCGTTGAACGCGCCGAGCTGTGGAGTCACCGTCAGGTCGTAGCTGGCCGACTGCCCCTGGGTCACCGTCCGGCTCATCGGGGTCGCGCCCATCGTGTAGCTCGTCACCGTGAAGCTGGCCGAGTTGGAGACGCCGCCGCCCGGCACCGGATTGAGCACCGACACCTCGCGCGTGCCGCCCGCCGCCAGGTCGCCGGCAAGAATCTGCGCCGTCAGTTCGGTGGCGCTGACGAAGGTTGTCGTGCGGTCGCTGCCGTTCACCTGCACGACCGCGTCGGCGGCGAAGTTCGTTCCCTGCACGGTCAAAGTGAACCCCGCGCCGCCAGCCTCGGCACTAATCGGCGAAACCAGGCTCAGCGCCGGCGCCGGGTTCTCCACCAGCCGCAGCACGAACAGCCCGCCCTGGATGTCGCTCACGAGAATCGTGCCACTGGGCAGAAACGGATAGACGCCCCAGGCGCCAGCCAGTTCGGAATCGTCGCCGGTGGGAAAAGTGTCGAAGAAGGCCACCTGGCGCGGGTTGTTGGGGTCGGCGAAGTCGAGCACGGTCAGCCCGCGCTTGTAGTTGGAAATGTAGTAGAGCCCCTGGTGGGCGAAGCCGTTGTGGTCGGTGGCGCGCGTGGGCCCGGCCCAGCCGCCGCTGAGGACCGGCGCCGTCAGGCTGGAGATGTCGAAGGTGCGCAGCGTGGTGTTCAGCCCCGAGTCTCTCTCATCAAATTCGTCGTGCACGGTGATGAACCTTCCGTCTTCCGACGGCCAGCCGGAGTGCACGAAGCCGAGGTTGGGGTAGGTAGTCGAGCTGAGGAACACCGGCGCCGACTTGTCGGTCACGTCCCAGAGGTCAACGGCGTTCGACGCGTAGTCGATGAGCACTTCGCAGGGGTTGTGCCCGGCGCCGCAGGCGCTGGCGCGCACATCGGTGACGAGCAGGCTGGCGGTGTCGTGCGAATCGCGCGCCCCCGGCGGCGGCGCCGTCACCTCCACCGGGTTCACCGGGTCGCTCAAGTCGAGAATGCGGAACGATCCGCCATCCAGGTTCGAGCCGGAAATAAATGCGTAGGGCGTGCGGGCCGGAAGGATTTCCCCGGTGGCGTAGTCGGCCACGTTGCTGATTTGCAGGTTGTGGGCGCGGTCGAAGCCGGTGTAGGTCGCGGCCAGCGACACGCTCGCCGGCAACTGCGTCAGGTCGATGATTTGCAGCCCTTGAACCACTCCGTCGGCGGTCACGTAGGCGTAGGCCTTCCAGCGATTCGCCCCGCTGTCGAAGAACTGCTGCACCTTGATGTCTCGCCAGACGGTGGTGAGACCGGCGATGGTCCCGACTTCGACCGGGTTCACCGGGTCGGTCACGTCCACCACCGCCGTGCCGTTGCCCAGCCCGACGATGGCGTACTCGCGGCCGTCGTTGAGGTCGACAAAGCCCCAGACGTCGTTGGCGCGCGCCGGGTTCGAGCTGAAGCCGTCCAGCGGGATGTGCGCCAGCAGGTCGACCCGCTGGCAGGCGAACCCGCCCGCGTCTCCTTGGACGCAGGCCGCCGGCTGCGCGCCGACACCGGCGGCGCGGCTCACCGGAATCGGCAACAAAGCGCTGGCGCCCGCGAGCAGCGCCAGCGCCACCGCCGGCCGCGCGATTCGGTTCATGGTCTTTTCTTCGCCACCTGTTTCGGCTATACAGGGCACGCCATTATCAGATGCCTGCCATGGCCGGACAAGGGCAACCCTCGGCGATGAACCTGGAGGCGCACTTTCCGCTGGTGCCGCCGCCGCGGCCGGTGCCCTTCCTGCTGCGCGTCCAGGTGCTCTTCGGCGGCGTCTTCAACTTCATCGGCTGGATCTTCTTCACCTTCGGGATGGTTTTCGCTGTGGTCTTCGGCTCGCTGGCCGACGTGACTTCGTGGTACCACTTCCGCGGCCCGGTCGCCACCGCCAACGGCACGCTCCTCGAGGTGAAGGAGACCAGCGCCTCGGAGAACAACGTCCGCATTTACTCCTACAAGTATTCGTTCCGCGCCGAAGGCACCGACCACGAAGGAGTCTCCTACTCTACCGGACGGCGCCACGAGCCCGGCGAGCAAGTGGTGGTCGAGTACGTCGAAGGCAACCCGGCGCTGTCGCGACTGCGCGGCATGCGTCGCGCTGAGTTCGGCCCCTGGGTGCTGTTCGTGCTCATCTTCCCGCTGGTGGGGTTCATCTTCATCGTCGTCAGCCTGCGCGGCGGCCTCAAGGCCAACCGGCTGCTGGCGCACGGCAAGCTGGCCTGGGGCCAGCTGGTCTCGAAGGAGCCCACCAACACCCGCATTAACAACCGTGTGGTCTACAAGCTGACCTTCGACTTCCAACCCGAAGAGGGCGGCCACGCCCAGGCGGTCGCCCGCAGCCACATGCCGGAGAAGCTCCAGGACGAGCAGCGCGAGCGGCTGCTCTACGACCCCTTCCGCCCCGAGAACGCCGTGCTGCTCGACAGCCTCCCCGCCTCGCCCGCCATTGACCTCACCGGCAACCTCCGGCCCCGCAATCCCGTCCTCGCCGCGCTGACGCTGCTTCTGCCCGGCATCCCCCTCGCCTCCCTCGCCGTCCTCCTCTACTTCCTCTACCTCCGCTGACAAGATTAGCCACAGAGGCACAGAGACACAGAGTAGAATACCCAGAGCATGCCTAAGAGAGCCAAGCGCGAGTTCATTGTCCTGATTGAACGGGATGAAGATGGATTCTACGTGGGGACGGTTCCGCAACTACAAGGGTGCTACACGCAGGCAAAGAACCTAAACACATTAATGAGGCGCGTCCGCGAAGTGATTCAACTTTGCTTGGAGGAGGAGGGCGAGCCCTCGGATTCCTCGGAGTTCATCGGCATCCACCGCGTCAGTCTGTAGAAAATCCTTTCTCTGTGACTCTGTGTCTCTGTGGCTGATTGTTCTTAGAGTTCGCGGAGGGCGGCGGCCACGGGCAGGCGCGCCGCGCGCCAGGCGGGAAACAAGCCGCCGATCAACCCCATCGCCAGCGAGTACAGCACGCCCTGCACCAGCAGCGCCGGCGTGACCGCAAAGGCAAACGCCACCTGGCTGAATGTCTGCCAGTTGATGGTGGAAGTGGTAAAGCCGTTGAAGCCGACGAAGGCTGCGACGCCGCCCAGCGTCCCGCCTACCAGCGCCATCAGCAGCGATTCGGCCAGCACCGACACCGCCACCGGCCCACCGCCGAAGCCGAGGGCGCGCAGCGTGGCTATCTCGCGCGTGCGCGCTGAAACCGCCGAGTACATGGTGTTGACCGCGCCGAACACCGCCCCGATGCCCATCAGGCCTGCAATCAGCCCGCCCAGGCCGGTGACGATGCCGCGCAGCAGCCGCGACTGCTCTTCGTAATACTGCGTCTCGCGCAGGACTTTCACGTTGAGCTGCGGGTTCGTGGTCAGCCAGTCTTTGAAGGAGTCGAACGCCTGCGGCGATTCCAGCCGCGCGTAGACGGACTGGAAGGCCTGGCGGCGGAACGAAGCCATCAGCACCTCGGCGTCGCCCCAGATTTCCGAGTCGGCCGCCGTGCCGCCGGTGGAGAAGATGCCGACCACCGTCCACTGGCCTTCGCCGAGCTTGAGCGTCGAGCCGAGGTCGAGCCCGGAGAACTCGCGCACGGCGCCTTCGCCCACAATCACCTCGTTGCGCCCGAACTCGAACCGCCGCCCCTCGACCATGCGCACCCGCTCGCGCACTTCGAACGCGGCCGGGTGCACGCCCCGCACCGGCACGTTGGCTTCGGTGCCCGTGGTGCGCTTGGGGAAGTCGGCAATCATGTAGGCCTCGGCCGACGCCACCGGCGTGGCGGACGAGCGCACGATGCCGGGTGCGTCCTGGATGACGCGGGCCTCGTCGCGCGAGATGGCGCTCATCATCTCCGAGTCGCTCCCGCCACGCATCACGATGACGGTGTCGGGCGACCCAGTGCTGGCCATCGTCGCCGCAAAGCCTTCGCCGATGGAGAGCACGGCCACGAACACGCCCACCACGCCCGCTACGCCCACCATGGCCACCACCGAGGCCACCCACCGTTGCGGCAGCGTGCGCAGGTTGAGCTCGGTCGCCACCAGCACTTGTTCCAGCCAGCGCAGCATGGTCATACCCTCCTGAGCGCGTCTACCACGCGCAGCTTCATTGCCTGCACCGCCGGCAGGATGCCCGCCGTCAGGCCCAGCGCCGCGATGTAGCCCACGCCGATGAGCATGTCCGTGCGTGGGAAGAAAAAGATGGGCAGCGCCCCGCCTGTGGGGTCGCCCTGCAGGATGGCCAGCCACGCCAGCCCGAGCCCCAGGCCGCCGCCCAGCGCCGCCAGCGCCAGCGACTCGGCCAGCACCAGCCCGAGCACCAGCCCGTTGGGGAAGCCGACGGTCTTGAGCACGGCCAGCTCGGCAATGCGCTCGCGCACCGATTGCATCATGGTGTTGCCGGTGACCAGCAGGATGGTGAAGAACACCGCCGCCAGGATGCCGCCGATGATGGCCCCGATGTTGCCGATCTGCTCGGCAAAGCCCTGGATGAAGGCGCGCTCGGTGGAGGTCTTGGTCTCGTAGAAGGAGTTGGCGAACTCGGCGTCGATGCGTTGCGCGATGTCGGCCGCCTTGTCCTTGTCGTGGATGCGGATGATGTACCAGCCCACCTGGCCTTTGGCGAAGGCGCGCGCTTCGTCGAAGTAGTCATAGTGAAACAGGAACTGCGTGGTGTCGGTTTCTGCGTTGGCGCCGTCGTAGATGCCCACCAGCTCGAACTCCCACGTGCTGGTCCCGTCGGCTTTGCGCCACAGCGTGGCCTGAATGGGGACGCGGTCGCCGATCTTCCAGCCGTACTTCTCGGCCGTGGCGCGCCCGACGATGGCACTGGAGCGGTTGGCCAGCCACGCCTGCTTCTGGTCCTCGGGCAGCAGGAATTCCGGGTACAGCCTCAAGTAGGCCTCCGCCTGCACCGGAAGCTGCGGAAAGAAGTTGCGCGGCTCCTGGTAGATGCCGCCGAACCACGAGGCGTGCGCCACGTCGGTCACGCCCGGCAGCGCGGCGATGCGCGGCCCGTAGCTCTCCGGCAGCAGGATGCTGAACGAGACCTTGTGGCGCAGCACCAGCCGGTCCTCGCCGGTCACGCTCACGCCCAGCTCGAAGGCTTTGTTGATGGCGGCCAGGTAGCCATAGAGCACGAAGGCGATGAGGATGGAGAGCAGCGTGAACGCGGTGCGGAGCTTCTTCCGCTTCAGGCTCCCCCACAACAGCGGCAGGTACCTCATTCACACCCTCCGCATGGCGTCCACCACGCGCAGCCGCATCGCCTGCACCGCCGGCAGCAGCCCCGCCGTCAGGCCCAGCGCCGCGATGTAGCCCACGCCGATGAGCACGTCCCTGGGCGGGAAGAAAAAGGACGGAATGAGGCCGGTGATGGGGTTGTACTGACGGATGGCCCACCAGGCCAGCGCCAGGCCCACGCCGCCGCCCAGCGCCGCCAGCGCCACCGATTCGGCCAGCACCAGCCGCAGTACCAGCCCGTTGGTGAATCCAACCGTCTTCAGCACCGCCAGCTCGGCCACCCGCTCGCGCACCGACTGCATCATGGTATTGGCCGTCACCAGCAGCATGGTGAAGAACACCGCTGCCAGAATGCCGCCCAGGATTACGCCGATGTTCCCGATCTGGTTGGCCACGCCGCGCACGAAGGCCTTCTCCGGCGAAGTCTTGGTCTCCCAGAACGAGTTGGCGAACTCGGCGTCGATGCGCTGCCCCACCTGCGCCGCCTCCGCCGGTTTGTGGATGCGGACGAGGTACCAGCCCACCAGGCCCTTGCCGGTGGCGCGGGCTTCGTCGAAATAGTCGTAGCGGAAGAGGAATTGGTTGGTGTCGGCGCCGTCGTAGGCCCCGTCGTAGATGCCCACCAGCTCGAACTCCCAGGCCCCGGAGCCATCCGCCTTGCGCCAGATGGGCGAGCGCAGCGGGATGCGGTCGCCGATCTTCCACCCGTACTTATCCACCAGCGCGCGCCCGGCCACGGCGCCGACGCGGTTCGCCAGCCAGGCCCGCTTTTGCTCTTCCGGCAGGACGAACTCGGAAGCCACCCGCAGGTAGGACTCTGGGTCCACCGGCAGCGACGGAAACAGGTTCCTGGAATCCTGGTAGACGCCGGCGAAGAAAGTGCCGTGCGCCACGTCCTTCACCCCCGGAATCTGCGCGATGCGCGGCCCGTGACTCTCCGGCAGCAGCATCGTGAACATCGAGAACTTGTGCCGGATCACCATGCGGTCGTCGCCGCGCACCGCCACGCCCAGGCTGAAGGCGGTGTCGATGGCGGAGAGATACCCGTAGAGCACGAAGGCGATGAGGATGGAGAGCAGCGTGAACGCCGTGCGGAACCGCTTCCGCCTCAGCCCGCCCCAGATGAGCGGCCCGTACTTCATTCCACCGGCTCCGGGCTCAGCACGCCCTTGTTGAGGTGGAGGGTGCGGCGGGCGCGGGCGGCGGCGTGCGGGTCGTGGGTGACCATGATGATGGTCTTGTTGTGTTCGCGGTTGAGGAGCTGCAGCAGGTCGAGGATTTCATCCTCCGACTTGCGGTCGAGGTCGCCGGTGGGCTCGTCGCAGAGCAGCAGCGTCGGGTCGGCGGCGATGGCGCGCGCGATGGCTACCCGCTGCTGCTGCCCGCCGGAAAGCTGCATCGGCCGGTGCTTGCCGCGGCCCTCCAGCCCCACCACCGACAGCGCTGTCTGCACGTGCTTCCTGCGCTGCGCCGCTGAAAGCGGCGCCAGCAGCAGCGGCAGCTCCACGTTGCGCTCCGCGGTCAGCACCGGCAGGAGGTTATAGAGCTGGAAGATGAACCCGACGTGCTGCGCGCGCCAGCGCGCCAGCTCCGCTTCCGACATCTGGTCGATGCGATGGCCCTCGACGCTCACGCTGCCTTCCGTCGGGCGGTCGAGCCCCGCCAGCAGGTTGAGCAGCGTGGACTTGCCCGAGCCCGACGGGCCCATCAGCGCCAGGAAATCCCCGCGCGGGACTTCGAGGTTGACCCCGGCGAGCACGTCGATGCGCTCGCTGCCGCGGCGGTAGACCTTGTGGACATTGGACACGTGGACAAGCGTGTTGTTGGTGGTCACGAGTGGCCCTCCGGAATCTTCTTCAGCCCACGCCCTTCAGCGCACCACGACCCGCGCGCCGTCGCTCAGGTTGTTCGGCCCTTCGATGACGACCTGCTCGCCCGCGGCTAGCCCCGCCAGCACCGTCACTTGGTCGCCGTCCGCCCGGCCCGTCTGGATGGCGCGGCGCTCGACCCGGTCCTGCTGCACCACGTAGACGACGCTTTGCTCGCCTTCATGGCGCACGGCGCTGCGCGGAATCACCAACTGCCTCGTCGCCGCCTGCGGGTTGGTTTCGAGGAAGCTCACCTTCACGCCCATGTCGGGCAGGATGCGCGGGTCGAGCTTTTCGAAGGCGACGCGGACCTTCACCGTCGCCTTCTGCCGGTCGGCGCTGGGGATGGTGGTGATGACGCGCGCCGGGATGCGCCACTCGGGGTAGGCGTCGAGCACGGCTTCCACCTTCTGCCCCGGTTCGACGCGCGCGATGTAGGCTTCGTTGACGTCCACTTCAATCTCGAGCGAGCTCATGTCCACGATGGTACAGATGCCGGTGCGGGTGAAGCCACCGCCGGCCGAGATGGGCGAGACCATCTCGCCCACCTGCGCGTCCTTGGTGATGACCACGCCGCTGAAGGGCGCGCGCACGATGCTGTCTTCCCAGAGGCGGATGCGCAGCGCCACCTCGCCCTCGGCGACTTTCACTTCCTCGCGCTGCAGGTTCAGCCGCGCTTCCAGCGAGTCCACCTCCGCTTGCGCGGCGTCGAGCTCCGCCTGGCTGCGAATGCCGTCCTTGGTTAGTCCTTCGGTGCGCCGGAGGTTGCGCCGCGCTTCCTCCAACCGCACTTCCGTTTCCGTCAACGCCCGCCGCGCCGATTCCAGCCGCGCCTGGCTCCAGGCCAGCTCGGCCTTCGAGGTGGTGTCTTCGAGCCGCGCTACCACGAAGCCTTCCTTGACGCGCATGCCCTCTTCGACGTTGACTTCGGTGAGCTTGCCGGTGATCTTGGCCGCCAGCGTGGCCTTGCGTCGCGCGGTGACGTAGCCGGTGGCGTTGAGCACCGTGCCCGCGCCCCCGCCGCCCTTTTCCTGCACGGTGGCGGTGCGCACCGTGGCCGCTTGAGCTTGGCCGAACCACCACCAGCCGCCGACTCCGGCCACTGCGAGCAGCACGACCACCAGCAGCGCCCACACGGCGCCGCTGCGCGGCGCCTGCGCCCCGCGGTCGATGCGCAGCTCTTTCAGGAGTTCACTGGTTTGGGCCATGAGGAGCTCCCCGACGCCAGACCACCATTATAAGCATTATCTACGAGCGGATGGCCGCCGCGATTGCAGAGCTGTTGTTTCTACGCTAGCATACGGATTGCAATGACTCTCTACACCTACCCGATTACGATTGAGAAGGAAGGCTCTCGCTACTACGCCTACAGTGACGACTTTCCCGGCGTGTACGGGCTCGGGAGGGCCGTTGAAGCCGCCAAGCGCAGCATCCTCAAGGCCATGCGGCTTTACATCGAGCACTGCCGTAAGGCCCGCAAGCGCCTTCCAGAGCCACGCACTGTGTACGCAGAAACCGTGACGCTGGCTGTCGACTGAATGCCGACTGCGCGGGAACTGCTGCGCTTCCTCAAGCGTCAAGGATACCAGGAAGTTCGGCCAGCGGGTTCACACCTGATGCTGGAGCATTCTCATCGAGGTTTGGTTGTGGTTCCGGTCCGCCGTGGCGATCTGCCCAAAGGCTTGTTCCTACGTGTCCTGAAGGACGCCGGATTGCCACTCGAGGACTTTCGCAGAAAGTAAGATACCCGCTCCGCGTTGCGTTTTGGCGGAGAATCCGCTATAAAACCCGACGTGACTTCGCGGGGAGAAACCACGCAGCCTGAGCGCGAAGCGGGCGCGCGCATCGCGGAGCTCGAGCGCACGTGCCCGCGCTGCGGGCGCGAGATGGCCGAGCGCAAGTGCAAGCTCGTTTGCGCCCGGTGCGGCTTTTATCTTTCCTGTTCGGATTTTTAGACAGCACACCGATTCCATGATGACCGTCGAAGAGCTGGGGGCCGCGCTGCTGGCGCTGGGGTTCACCCGCGGGCGCATCACCACCGCGCCGGAAAGCGACTCCTACATCTACCGCACGCCGCGCGTCCACCTGGCCATCACCGCGCGCTCGCTCGAGCGCGCCTTCGAGCCGCCCCACCAGGACGAGGCCGGCGCGCCCTGGCCGGTCTTCCTCAAGCTGGAAGCCCGCTGGCTGCACGTCGCCGAAATCTTCCGCAAGAATGGCCTGCCCGTGCACCGCCTGGCCTTCGAGCAGTACCTGAGCTGCCTGGGGAAGATCGGCGTCTTCCCCTCGGCGGTGGAGCAGTTTTACGAGTTCGAGGAGCCCCAGTTCCTTGACCTCGGGTTGAGCGTCAACCTGCAGACGATGGCCGACGAGTTGACGCCCGAGGTCATCCGCGAGCGCTTGCAGCCGATGATTGACGCCCTGGTGCGCGCCGAAGTCCACCTCGTCTTCGGCGCCACCCTCGACGTCTTCCGCCACGAGCTGCGCCAGAAGGTCGAGCTGGCCAAAGTGCGCCTGCCCGGCGAATCCTGATTGGAGGTAACGCCCGTGCCCTTGGACATCCAGACCCGCGACGTGGATGGAGTCACCCTGGTCGAGCTGAGCGGCAAGATCATCCTCGGCGAGGAGTCGAGCGCGCTGCGCGAGAAGATCAAGGACCTCATCGCCACGGGGAAGACTCGCATCCTGCTCAACCTGGCGCGCATCAGCTTCATTGACAGCGCCGGCGTGGGCACGCTGGTTTCGGCCTACACCTCGGCGCGCTCGCAGGGCGGCGTGGTCAAGCTCAGCAGCCTGACCAAGAAGTTCCGCGAGACCCTGCAGGTCACGCGGCTCCTGACCGTGTTTGAAGTCTTCGACGACGACCCCTCCGCCATCGCCAGCTTCCGCAAGTAACCCGCCTCTTTGCTTGTCATTCTGAGCCCCGATTCATCGGGGCGAAGAATCTCAGCGTTGAGACGCTTCGCTTTGCTCAGGATGACAGTCCAAATGGTGTGTCTCGTCAGGGCACGGCTTCAGCCGTGCCGAATAAGACGCTCAACTATCCTGGGCTTTAGCCCCTTCTATGAAAGAGGCGTGCCTGTCAAGCGCGACGAGGCGGCAAGGCGGTCAAGCTTCTATGCGTGCTCGGAGCACAAAAGGTTGTTCGAACCCCGCCGCCCCATCTGAGG
>Ga0114945_10001864_pt1 | contig 12791 bp, 13 predicted proteins | sample OV2TP3_FD_87194 | JGI IMG/M metagenome (GOLD analysis project Ga0114945, IMG submission 87194) | Hot spring microbial communities from Beatty, Nevada to study Microbial Dark Matter (Phase II) - OV2 TP3 | ecosystem: Environmental > Aquatic > Thermal springs > Hot (42-90C) | place: USA: Beatty... | reverse complement strand
TAAGGACGGCTTCCGGGCTGTGTCCCGCGCGCAGTTCCGCAGCTCCCGAAGGGAGCGAGGATGTTTGAGCACGGGACACAGCCCGGAAGCCGTTAACATTCGAGGTTTTGAAATGGCTTCTAGAATTGAGGGGAATCAAGGATATCGAGGGGACCGGGTCTGGTGGGATTATCGAGTTTATCAGGGGATCGAGATTAAGCTCGATATTCTGAATATCCTCGATATCCCCCAAGACTCGATACCCTTGATCCTCTGAATATCCCATTGAACAAAGAATGCCTGAAATCAATCTCCTAGAAGATTACCCTCAAATAAAACGGAATCTCGAAGAGCGCGGACTCAAGAAAACCGAGGAAGACCGCGCCATCGCCCGCCGGTTCGGGCCGGAATATTTTGACGGCGACCGGCGCTACGGCTACGGCGGCTACCGCTATGATCCGCGGTTTTGGCAGCCGGTTGTGCCGGCCTTTCAAAAACATTACGGATTGAGCGCGGAATCCTCGCTTCTCGATGTGGGGTGTGCCAAGGGGTTCCTGCTGTACGATTTCACCCGCTTGATCCCCGGGATCAAAGTCCACGGGGTGGATATTTCCCGTTATGCCCTGGATGAGGCCTTGCCGGAGGTCAGGCCCTGGCTTAAGCCCGGCGATGCCCAAGCCCTTCCCTTTCAGGACCGATCTTTTGATCTGGTGATTTCCATCAATACCATCCATAATCTGGCGCCTGAGGATTGCAAACAGGCCCTGCGGGAGATCCAGCGGGTGACGAGGAAAAGCGCCTTTATTACCGTCGATGCCTACCGCAACGAAGAAGAAAGACGCCGGATGGAGATGTGGAACCTCACAGCGCTTACGGTTTTGCATGTGGAGGAGTGGAAAGCCCTTTTTAAGGAAGCAGGGTATCAAGGGGATTATTATTGGTTTATTCCAGAAATCCTATGTTAAGTTCGCCAGCAGCCATGATCGTCTCTACCCGGGAAAAATGTGCTGTATGCCAGAAGGGTAATCTGAAAGCCGTCATCGATCTTCCCGATTTACCATTGACTGGACGATTTTCGCACAAAAAGATGCAAGGAATATCCACGGGAATTGACCAGCGGCTTTTGTGGTGTCCATCCTGTAGCCATGCCCAATTGACCTATCAAGTTGATCCCGAAGTTCTTTATGACGAGAGTTATTCCTTCCGGACCTCCTTAAGCCAGACCGCTAGAAATGGCACAGCCTTCTTTCTAAAGACGTTGCAGGAAATAGCTGGCCCACGGACTTTCCAGTGTATGGTGGACTTGGGGTGTAATGATCTTTTTTTACTACAGGCTTTAAAAGACCGATGCCGGCTTCGCTATGGCATTGATCCCATCTGGAAAGCCAGGGAAAAAGAAACGCTCGAAAGCCTTGAGGACCCAACGCTGACCGTCATTGGAGAAATGATCGAGGAGGTCGATCTTAAAAAGAGCCTTAAGACCCGACCGGATTTGATCGTCCTACGGCACACCTTGGAGCATCTGTGGTCTCCTAAAGAAATCTTAGAAAAACTGCTGAGCGTTGCGGCGGCCGAGGCGCTTTTCCTGATTGAAATCCCTATGTTTGAGGCATTGCTGGCGCGATTGAGATTTGATCAGATCTTTAATCAACATTTTCATTATTTTTCTTGGAACTCATTTCGAAAGCTTTTAGAGAAAATTGGCTGTAAATACCTTGGCCACCGTGAAAATTATCATGACTGGGGCGTGATCTGTGTGGCTTTTGCGAAAGAAAAAGCTCGTCTGAATCACAGGAAGAAAGAAAAGGAGAAGGAGTCTTTAAGCCTTCCCATGATCCAACAAAGATATGAGATTTTTCTTCGGCAGATGGCGCTTACCCGTGAACTCTTGATGGGCATGGGCCATCAGCGGCCTTTGTATGGCTATGGCGCCTCGCAGATGCTGCCGGTTTTGGCTTATCATCTAAAGACCAATTTGTCGCGTTTAGAATGTATCTTGGATGATGATCCGGCGAAGGAGGGCCTCTGGTATGCGAATCTACCGCTCGTCATAAAGCATTCTGAACGGATTAAGGAATTAGAGAACGCCGATGTCTTGGTGACAGCGATCGATCATGCGGTCTCAATCATAAGTCGCTTGTCCACGAGGCGCCCGCGGCATGTGGTGTATCCGTTGATGGTGATGTAGGTGTTAAGTGTCAAGTTTTAAGTGTCAAGTTAGGACGGGTCATGACCTTAACATTTAACACCTGACACTTGACACATTTAACTATTATGAATTTAGGTCTCCAAGGAAAACGAGCACTGGTAACCGGCGCCGGGCGCGGGATCGGCGCGGCCGTCGCCCAGTGTCTGGCACAGGAAGGGGCGCGGGTGGCGGTGGTGGCACGGACATCCCGTGAGGTTGAGTCGCTTGTTCAAAGCCTGGGTGGGCGGTCTCAAGGGCACTGCGGCCTCGCTATGGATCTCGTGGCGAAGGGCGCTCCTTTCCGCCTCATTAAGCGGCTTAAATCTCTTCACTTTGATCCTATCGAGATCGTCGTCCACAATCTCGGCGGCACCTTGGAGGTACGCGATCCCTTTTGTTCCCTAGAAGACTGGCGTCGCGTGTATCGGTTAAATTTTGAGGTGGCGGTGGAACTGAATTTACTGCTGGTCCCCGCAATGCAGAAACGCCAATGGGGCCGCGTCGTGCACATCTCTTCCATCTCGGCTATGGAGAATCACGGACCGGTCCCGTACTGCGCGGTCAAGGCCGCCCTCAGCGCCTACACGCGCAGCCTCGGGGGCGTGGTCGCGCCCGATGGCGTCGTTATGTCCGCAGTCTTGCCCGGAGCGGTTTTCACTGAAAAAGGATATTGGGACAAAATATCAAAAGAAAATCCGGAGCATGTCCGGAAATTTTTGACCGAACGCCAGCGGATCGGGCGCTTCGGCAGACCCGAGGAGATTGGGCATTATGTGGCGTATTTGTGTTCGGAGCTTGCTTCCTTCAATACCGGAGGGATCGTGCCGGTTGACGGCGGTCAGGGGCGCGGGTATTTTGGGCAGTGAAGTCGGTGCCTTTGGGGGGAATTTACTTACCATGAAAAATTTATATTGCAATATCATATTTTCATGGTAACCGTTTGAAACAATCACGGGTGGGATGAAGGGGATCTTTGGATAAGAAAAGGACGATGGAGTCCCAAAATCAGCCGCAGTACGATTCCTACCTTAAGAAGGGGCTGGTGACATTGGGCCCTTGGACGTCGGCGTGTTTCCGCAGCGATCCCAAACGTCTGCTTTTTCAGCTGGCCCGTTATAAATTCTGCGCCAAGATGCTGACGGGAAAAAAAGAGGTCTTAGAGATCGGCTGCGGAGACGGTCCGGGAATTCCCCTTGTCTTGCAGGCGGTCTCTTCCATCTGCGCGATTGACATCGAGCCGATCATCATCGAAGACAACATCCAGCGCTTCACCCGCGAGGGAATCGACCGCTGCCGATTTGTTCTCCACGACCTGACGAAAGATCCGCTACCCACGTCCTTTGATGCGGCCTACGCCTTGGATGTCATCGAGCATGTTGCACCGGCAAAGGAAGATTGTTTTATGCGGAATATCTGTGGCTCGCTCAAACCTCAGGCAATTTGCATCCTGGGAACTCCCAATACAACGGCCCACGCCCACGCAAGTTTGCCCAGCCGCCAGGGGCACGTGAATCTCAAAGCCGAGGAGAGCCTCCGGGCCCTGTTGGAAAAATATTTTCATAATGTTTTCATTTTCTCCATGAACGACGAGGTCGTTCACACCGGCTTTTACCCCATGGCGCATTATCTCTTGGGGTTGGGCGTGGGGATCAAGAAACACTGATAAGAGGCGAGAAGCCAGAAGTCAGAGGCCAGAGACCCGGAGCCAAAGTCAATCCTGTTGATCTGGCTTCTGGCTTCTTGCCTCTCGCTTCTTTAGCTCTGCCGATCATCGAAACATGAGCAAATCCAATCTTTTCAATTCAACAAATACCTCATCTTTTATTATCCTATTTTTTTGTACCACGCTCGCCAGCCTCGCGTTTATGGCCTTCCTAATCCCCTACGTCCTGATCACCCACCAGATCAGCTTTATCACGAGCCTGGATACCGCCACGCATTACATCGGCGGCTTTACGCTTCTTAGCAACCTCTATCATGGTGGGATCCAACTGTGGAACCCTTACGATCAGATGCCGCTGGCCTTTCATCATCTGACAGGAACGATCTACAACTTCGGCAATATCACGACGGCCCTGGCTTATGTTGTTTTGTCGCCTTATGTTTCCTTTCCGGGCGAGCTTTTTCATGCGATTTTCTCCGTGACGTTTTTTGTGTGCGCGCTCTTTATTCGGGTAGCCGGGATTTATCTTTTGCTGAGCCGCTTCTGCCCGAGCCGGGCGGTCTTGTTTTTTGCCACGGTTTACGGGGCTGTGGTCCTTCAGCCGGATTTGCTGGCCGGATTCGGGGTCGCGGAGCTTTACAGCTTTTTTCCGCTTTTGACGCATTTCATTTTGAATTTTTTTGAGCGATTCCGGCTGAAGGATTTTCTGCTGAGCTTAGGAGTCATGGCGATTGCCATCTTCGACTTTAACCTAACGGCCCTGGAATATTTTTATCAGGGGATTCATTTTCTGATCCTCGTTTGTATGGTGTGGGCGATTGCGAAAAATTGGAAGAATCACCGTCGCCTCTTTCCGGCAGGCGGGATTTTCGCTCAATGGCTTAAGGCAGAATTTAACCCAAGAAACCTCTATAAAATTGCTTTTGTGCTCTTTTTTTGTGCTGTTCTTTTGCTCCCCAATATTTATATGCTTCTGGCCAATTATCAGGATTACGACGTGGCGCATGAGACCAGCCGGATGAAAAATCCTTTGAGCATCAAGGCCTATTTTTCCCGTGCCTTTGAGGTCGCGCCTCAGAAGGAATTCTTATGGCGGATGGTGGATTTTTATAACAACCGATGGGATTCCTCGTGGCTGTTTCTGGGATTTGTTCTGATCTTCTTGGTTTTAAGCGGGATCATCCTGAGCCTGGAGGACCGGAAATACATCTTTATGGCGGTTGCTATCTTGTTCTGGATGTTGAACCATCCCCGCCAGATGATTTCCTGGGGCTCGCTCGCCCATTGGATCAATGCCCTGACGAATCCTTTAAAATTTTTACCCCGCTCCTCGGGGATGACGGGCGTTTTTTTGCTTTCCTTTGTTCTCCTTCCCCTGGCCACGATGGGCATGCAGTCTTTATACGATCTTTGGGTGCGCAAGAGCACCCCCCCAGCTAAAACCCTGCGACTGGCATTATTGGCCCTGAGCTTGACGGGCCTTGTCGTTTTGAACTTTTCCAAAGTCAGCCATCCGGCCCAGTGGTATCTTTTAGGCGAATCGGCGGTGATATTTTTGATTATTAGATTCCTCTGGTCACCTCTTTCTCCAACGCCCAATGGCCATGTCGTTAAGGGCCTGGGAATCGGCCTTTTTTTGGCTTTAATGATTCCCGAGATTTTGGCGATGCGTTTTTATATTGCCAACTGCTGGGACAACAATGTTGTTTCTCCCCGGTTGGTTAAGGGTTTGGAAAAACGCGGATTCATCGGTGTGGACTATCAAAATCCGGAGATCCTTCCCCGAAGGGATTATTATAATAATTTTTTGGTTCAAAGCCCTGGCGGAGCGATACGCAATGCGTTTCTGGTCAAGACCCCCCTCAATATGCCGGGGCTTTTTTACCGCTATACCAATCTTCGCAAACAATTTGGCCCGCCGGAAAATCATTTCCCTAGGCATCGGATGTTTTCTGAGCTTGCGTCGGATCGATCCTTACAGGAATATGTCTTAAGGGATACCGTCATGTATTTTTTTACGGATCAAGCGGTGGCATCCGGGGAAGGTGTCTTGGAGGAAATCCTAAAAGAACACAGGGAGCGAGGGGTCGTCATGGCGGAAGGGATCTTCCCTAACGAATCCACCACCCTTGGCGGCCTTACGGAAAATAGGGAGCCTCTTAAGAAAAGACAAGTTTTCCTGACTAAGGTCGATCTTCCATTAGAGGCGAGCAAAATTTCCATCAGAGATAAATTGGTTTATTATGCCTTTGAGCTCCCCGAAGATTTTCCGGATCATCTCTCGACAGGGATCTTCAGCATCGATCAGCTTTTGTTTCAGGTGCATATGGGCCAAAGGGCCCTTAAACCCGTGCAGGGGCAATTCGTCCGCCCTGGGACTTTTGATTTCCAGAATGTCAGCACCCGGCAGTTGATCGTTGCTGTCTCCTTAGACGATATCCCCCAAGACCCTGGTTTTACTTTTTATTATCTACCGGGCGGCAGCGCGAATCTCGGAAAGATCTGGAAAAATCAACCAGACAACTTCGGTTTTGATTACACCGCACCCCAAGACGGATGGCTGGTTTTGCATTTCCCTTATGACAAAAAATGGCAGGCCACGCTCGATGGCCAAGGCGTTCCTATTCATCGCGTCAATAAAATCTTTATGGGGCTTGCTTTAAAGCAGGGCGAGCATAAAATTCTTTTGAGATACTGGCCGGGTACGCTGCTTAGGCCTTTGATCGGGTTGTCGTTGGTTTTGTTCGTTGGAGGCATTTTTTTGGTGATGGGTGTGGGTTGGCATGAAGAAAATTTACGGCGGGTCTCTTCCCAATGAAGACTCTGGCGGCTATTCTCTATAAACTCAATTCACCCCTGGCGCTCGAAGAGGTGGAAATCCCGCCTTTAAAGACCGGACAACTCCTGGTCAAAATCCTCTACAGCGGGATCTGCCGGGCCCAGTTGAATGAGATCATCGGCTTGAAAGGCCCGGACCGTTATCTTCCGCATATGCTGGGCCATGAGGCCTCTGCCGTGGTTCAAGAGACCGGTGCGGGGGTCACGAAGGTCCGAAAGGGTGATTATGTCATTTTGTCGTGGATTAAAGGAGTGGGGCTGGATGGTTTTTGTACGCAATACAAAAAAGGAAATCGCCGGATCAACGCCGGGGCGGTGACGACGTTCAGCGAATATTCCGTGGTCTCCGAGAATCGGGTGACGAAGATTTCCAGGAAGATCCCGCCGGATGTCGCTGCCATTGTCGGTTGCGCGGTGGCGACCGGCATGGGGATCCTTCACAATACCTTGCCGGTGAAGCCAGGAGATTCCGTGGTGGTCTTCGGAGTTGGAGGTGTGGGGACCAGCGTGATCATGGCGGCGAAGAAGATAGGATGCTCTAAGATCATTGCTGTGGATATATCGAGAAGAAAACTGCAGCTTGCGAAAAGATTCGGCGCCATCCATTTGATCAAGGCCAATGGAAGCGCGTTAGCCCGGCTTAGGAGAATTGAGCCGCAAGGCTTGGATTATGCGGTTGATGCCTCCGGCGTCAAGAGCGCCATGGAGATGGCGTTTGAGACGATCAAGCCTAAAGGAGTCTGCGTCATTGCCGGCAATTTGAGCAAGAATGAGAAAATCGAACTGCATCCTTTTGAGTTGATCAAAGGGAAAAAGATTTTAGGCACGTGGGGAGGCGAGACCCTGCCGGATCGGGATTTCCCGCTGTATGTGCGGGCTTATTTAAAAGGAGAGTTGCCGCTGGATCGCTTGATCACGCACTGTTTTAAGCTCAAAGAGATCAATAGGGCTTTTGACGTGTTGAGAAAAGGCGAGGCAGGGCGGATTGTGTTGGAGATGGGCTGATACTGGATGCTCGATGCTTGATCCTCGATGAGAATCTAGCATCAAGAATCCAGTATCCAGTTTTAAAAAAGGAACGACCATTGGACAAGAGCGTCTCGGTCATCATGCCGGCCTATAACGAAGAGGGAAATATCGAAGATGCCTTAAGGGCCGTGACCGGGATTCTAGAAGAGGCTCTAAGCGACTACGAAATCATCGTGGTCGATGATGGCAGCCAGGATCGGACCGCCCTCTTAGCGCAAAGGCTGGCGGTAGGGAATCCCAAAATCAAAGTGACCTCCAACGGCGAAAATAAAGGATACGGATACACCTTTAAGCGGGGGCTTCATCTTGCCCGAAAATCCTATGTCACCATCTTTCCGGGCGACAACGATATGTCGGCAGATATTCTTAAAAACCTCATCAGAGAAATCGATCAACGAGAGGAGTTAATCTTAACCTACCCGAGCTGTGTTCATAACCGATCTTTGTTTAGAAGATTGGTCTCCAAAAGCTTTGTGGTTTTCATGAACGGGGTTTTTGGGTTAAGGCTAAAATACTATAATGGTGCTTTTATTTGTGAGACCAAACGAGTTCAGTCGCTTCCCCTCAAATCCGGCGGCCTGACGGTCTTGGCGGAGTGCATCGTACGGCTTATCCAATCGGGTTGTCGTTATAAAAGCATCCCCTTCGTTCATACGGGCCGCAAGTCGCATCAATCAAAGGCATTCACCTTTAAGAATATTCGAGCCGTGACCAAGTTCATATTCATTTTGATCGGTGACATTTATTTTGCGGGCAATACAAGCAAAAGGGCTTTGTCTTTCCGGAAGAAATGGCCACTGTAATTCGATTTTTTATTCCTTTCTTACTGTGGCTTATTGTCTTTCGTGACTTTTTTCTGCATCATAATACGATCAATCTCGACACCTTCTTAACCTATGCCCTCGCCAAGTTCTTTATCAACAACATCCTCAACGGCATTTTCCCTTTGTGGGATCCGTTTGTGTATCTGGGGACGCCCTTTTATGCAGCGTCGATTTTGGGTTTTTTAAATCCTTTGATCTATCTCGTGGCCATTTTGGTGAAATTGGGCCTGAATTATTATGATGCGTATCTGGTGTATTTGACGCTGAGTTTTTTCTTAGGCTGTGTCGGTTTTTATTTTCTGTCGAAAGTCCTCCTAAAAGACAAGTTCCTGGCCTATTTGAGTTTTTTGTCCATCCTGTTCTCCGGTGTGGGGGGGAGTCTTTTTACGCAGGCCAATATGCTCCTCATGTTTGTTCCTGCGGTATGGTTTTTTTATTTTCTAATCCGTTTCACTGAGGATTTTAGGCCCGGCGCCCTTTTAGGGCTGACGTTCAGTGCGATGATCGTGATGACATCGTACATCCCGCTCCATTTTGTCACGATGGTTGCGGTTTCGATTCTGATTTTTACTTGTCTAAATTTTCAGAAGACAAAGGCGATTGTCCTGGGCTTGTGCCATTTTGTAAAGAAGAATTGGATCGTCAGTTGTCTTTGTGGGCTTGCGCTTGGGGTGGCGTTTTCGCCGTTTGTCTTGTATAAGCTTTCGGAACAGAAAGGTGAGATCGTGCATCCTTCGCGGCACTGCAACTACAAAAATATCCAGGAGTGTTTTGAGGCCACGATGAAGGACGGCCAGAAGATGTCCTATTTTGAAACCGCTTTTGCCGGAAGCCTGGGGGAACGTGTTTGTGTGCAGGATCTTTTTTCGCATCTGGACAAGATCAGCTTTGGGCAGGACGGATTCTTTTACGTGCCTATTTTGTGCTATCTTTTGATTTTCCTGGCCGCTGTTGCCCATTTTGACCGTACCGTGGTTTTGCTCTTGGGTGTTGGCGTTGTCATCCTTCTTATAGCGCTGGGGCCGGCCTCATTATTCCACCGCTTTCTATACGAGCACATTTTTTATTTTTCCTACTTTCGGAATCTTTTCTTCTTTATGGTGTTTCTGATGCCGATTGTGATTCTTTTGGCTTTTGCCCAATTGAAGCTATTTTTAGAACAAAAGGAAAGATCCCAAAACACAAGGCTGCCATTACCCTTTATTCTCACCATCACTTTTTTGCATTTGATCTTCTGGGCCGGTTTGATCAAGACGGGCCATATTGTTGTGAGCTCTTTTGTCACGGTTTTTCTAAGCCTTCTTCTATTTGTCCTCTATGGTCTGGGGTATTTAAAAAAGGACTCTCCAATTTTTAAAGGGATTCTCGTGATTTTGGTTCTGATGCAACCTGTGGAGGTCTTCGCCTTTTATAATAAGAACGCGAGGAGATTTCAGTGTGAGTTGCCTCGATTCTCCGGGGAGCCGGGATTTTCGTTGAGACGGCCGCAAGGGACTCTCGAAAACGCCTGCTTGGTGCATCGCTTTTCCCCGTTCTCCCGGGATTTCTGGTATGACATGCTTATGGAAGATTCTTCCGGAAGCATTGGTTTTCCGGGACAGGTGAATCGCGATGTTTTTCTTTTGTCTTTAGCGCTCGATCCGTCGCTCTTTTCTGGCTATGTCCGGAATAAATTCTGGCTCTATACCCATGTGGGGGCGTTCCCGCAGAATTACCAGGGATGGAATCATCTCCAGGGGACCCTTCAGGCCCAGACCGATATGGCCTGGGTCTTAGACCCAGATCAAAGTCTGTTGGCGGCCTTTCCCCTAGAGCCATTTCACAGCCTTTCCCAGGCTTCGGCTGTTAACCAGGAGTCAGAGGATTTCAGAGTTTTGCATTTCGATGTCAATTCATTAAAATTCTCGACTCGTTTTCCTTTGGCGAAATTCTTGGTTTATACAGACAGCTTTCATACCAACTGGAAGCTTTTCATCAATGGAACAATAAACCGGCTTTATAAAGTCAACGGTGGCTTTAAGGGGATAGGACTTCCGGCCGGGGAAAATATCGTTGAATTAAAGTATGACCCGCCGGGCAAGAATATCTATATCTTTATCACGGCATTTTTTATGCTGTTTATGGCAGGGACAATGGTCATTCTTTACCGCGAGAATAGAGGCTTATCATGATGATTCGCCGGGCCAAATCCTTTTTTACCAGATCCGTCTTTCTGTATCTGGGTCTAATGCTTTTCCTGAAGGTCATGATCAACGAGAATATTGCCAGGGAAAAAAGGGCGCATTTCCTATTGGGGGTCTTTGTCAATGGCGGGATGAAGAATGATAAGGACGGGATCCTTTATTTCGAGAGAAAGACGCGAGAAGATCCTCAAGATGCCGAGGCCTATGCAGGCTTGGGCGCCTGTTATTTTAATTTAAGAGAGTATGATAAGGCTGTCTCAGAGTACGAAAGGGCTGTCCAGTTAAATCCCAACTCAAAGGCCTTACGAGATCAGTTGTCTTTGGTTTATCGGATGAGGGAAAGGAAAAGAGGGCGATGAATGCTTCAATTAAAAAGGAGACTCCATGGCCACCATAGACGATTTTAAAAAGCTCGAAATCATCGTAGCTCAAATCAAGGAGGTCAAAGATCATCCCAATGCCGATCGGCTGTACGTGCTGAAAGTGGATACTGGCAAAGAGGAAAAGCAGCTGGTCGCTGGAATCCGCCAGGCCTACGCCAAAGACGGGTTGGTGGGGCGTCAGATTGTGATGATCAATAACATTGAGCCGGCCACGATCCGCGGGGAAAAATCCGAAGGCATGCTCCTGGCGGCCAAGGATGAGAGGGGGTTGTCTTTGGTGAGCGTAGACCGGGCCGTCACACCGGGCAGCGGGGTGAGTTAAACAACGATTCCGATGGCCCTCATTGAATGTTTATTTCTGATTCAAATACTCAAACGCCCAATGGTAAAAACGTTCTGTCTGTTTAAAAATATCTGACGCCTCGCTTTCACGAAATTCCCTGTCTTCGTAAGCAATGACATTTTTCTTGGCAATAATACGACGGACTGTCGCTATCTGCCTTTCCAGGCCGTCTATGGGTGATCGGGACAGCAGTTCAACCGCCTGCATATGATCATCGCCAGCGGCGCGAATCCCCTCTGATTTCACCAATACGGCATCGCACGATGATATCACACAATGGACCGCGTTTAATCCAACGGAAGTCCACATGCGGTTTTTATAAGCGTGTTGCATGGTGTCATAAAACTCCTCTGCCTTGTTCCAATACACGACATAATCGCTACGATCAACCGTCCGTGTCTTTAAATGCTTCATCATCTCAAAATCTTTTCCAGCCTGTCGCCATAAATGAGTTGATACGATTTAAGGATGTTTGACACCGGTCCCGTCTTTTTGGGGGCATTTGTCTTAAATTCGGCAAGGCTATTGATATAAGGAGAAATAAGATTCCCCCATTGCGAGGAAAGCTGTTGATCTATGCTGGAAAAAAGAATCTCGGCCCTTTGTTTGAGTTCAGCGGTTTTGACCACGACAAAGAGATCCAAATCGCTCGTTGGCTGGTCTGTTTGAGCATGAACGCTGCCAAAAAGGGCGACGCTTAAAATGTCGTCTCTCAGCGGAGATTTCTTTATCGCCTTGCGGATGGCATCAAACAATCGCTCGCTTACAGCTTTCTCATTGGAGAACAGAGGCTTTAACAACTCACGGATTACTGTCCGGTCTTCTCTGAGACGGAACAAATAACTTTTCCCAACCGCACGCATCGTCAACGCCCCTTCATGAAGCAGCCCCTGTAAGATTTCATGCGCGGTCTTGGGGGTCACGCCGGTCAGTTTGGCAATTTGCCGGCCAGTCATCTCACCTGCATTCCGGCAGAAAATCCGCAAGATTCGGACCTTGATTTCATTGTTTAAAATCTTGTCAAGAGGATTGTTCAATCGCATATGTTTATATTTAGAAACGCATGTTTATTTATGTAAACAATTATAAGCGACACTGCCTTTTTTGTCAATCCACTATGAAGGGCCGCATAATCCGCGGGGAAAAATCCGAAGGCATGCTCCTGGCGGCCAAGGATGAGCGGGGATTGTCCTTGGGGGGCGTCGATCGGGCCGTTACGCTGGGAAGCGGGGTGGGTTAAAGCGGAGCTATGAGTTTGTCGTTAAACCACGATACCGATGGCCCTCATGACGGCCCGTTCGATATCGACCAGGGTTGTGCCTTTGATCTTCCCGGCGAAGGGGCCTCTGAGGAGAAATTCT
>Ga0114945_10001862_pt1 | contig 12803 bp, 13 predicted proteins | sample OV2TP3_FD_87194 | JGI IMG/M metagenome (GOLD analysis project Ga0114945, IMG submission 87194) | Hot spring microbial communities from Beatty, Nevada to study Microbial Dark Matter (Phase II) - OV2 TP3 | ecosystem: Environmental > Aquatic > Thermal springs > Hot (42-90C) | place: USA: Beatty... | reverse complement strand
GGTTTGAGCTTTAGTTCTCTATGATCACCTCGACCCGGCGGTTTTTGCGCCGCCCTTCCTCTGTTGAATCTACTATTTGGCTGGCGGTGAGAGAGCTAAATGAGAGATCAGTACTCGCGCTCTTTCTTCAGTCTCTCGAGCTCTCTTTTCTGGCGCTCTAGCTCGGCCTCGTTCTGGTCGATCTGCCGTTGCTGTTCCTGCTGTTTTTGCTCCTGACCCTGGAGCTGGTCTCCGATTAGGGCGCCTGCCCCTAGTCCCAGTGCGCCACCGACGGCAGCGCCGACTCCCGGACGTCCTACGGCGCTGCCGATGATGCCGCCTGCAGCGGCCCCTCCGAGGGCGCCGATCCCGGCTGCCTTTTCCCGCGTGGTCAACGGGGTCGAGCAACCAAGGGATAAAGCCAGCAATGGCACAGCCAAAACGATCAGCACCTGTTTCATAGCTCCTCCTTATTTGAATAAGGTTCCAAAAATTCGAACCAATTTTATCAGAGTCAAGCTGTGCCTTCAACAGACCCTTGAAAAAGGCCTATCTGCCATTGGCCTGCCCGGGAGCATCTTTCAGGTCCGATGCAATACAGTCGTCTTACGCTCGACAAATCGGTGATAGCATCTCTCAGCTACGCCTGAATCTCCTCGTCCGGTGCATCGGCCCTTCAAGATACTCCCGCCAGGCGGTTATCATAGATGCGCTCGACGCGCGTCTCGCATCGGAAAGACTGTTGGACGCGTTTTTCCGATCTCCTATTGACATCACGGACCTTAGGGGTCTATATTCTTTTATGGCGTGAAAGGAGCGCAATGGAAACCGTAACCAAGGAGAGCGTGCTTGAGGCGCTGAAGAAGGTTCAGGACCCGGAAATTCACCGCGATATCGTTACCCTCGGGATGGTCAAGGACCTTGTCGTAGCGGATGGTAAAGTTTCGCTCATCGTTGAGCTCACTACCCCTGCCTGTCCCCTGAGGGAAAGGATCCACGATGAATGTAAGAAGGCCCTGGCAGCGATCGGGGTGGCGGATGTGGAGATTTCTTTTGGTGCCCAAGTTCGCGGGAGCAAGTCGGGCGCAGGCCAAACAGATCTACTCCCCACGGTGAAGAACGTTGTCCTGGTAGCCTCGGGCAAGGGGGGTGTGGGGAAGTCCACGGTGGCGGCGAATCTGGCGGTGGCGCTCAAGATGCACGGGGCGGCCACCGGCCTTTTGGACGCGGATATCTACGGTCCTTCGATTCCGATTATCATGGGAGTCAAGGAAGAACCCAGAAAAGTGGCGGTTAACGGCGGCTTTAAGCTTGGCCCGCCAATAGCTCACGACCTCCCCGTCATGTCGATTGGCTTTTTTCTCGAACCGGACCAAGCAGTGATCTGGCGCGGACCGATGTTGGGAAAGGCATTGCACCAACTGATGGGGGACGTTCACTGGGGCGATCTGGACTACCTAGTCGTCGACATGCCTCCGGGAACGGGCGATGTGCAGATCACTTTTTCTCAGCAGCTCAAGGTCAGCGGCGCGGTCCTTGTGGCCACTCCCCAGGAGGTCGCCCTCGCTGATGTGATTCGGGCCAAGTCGATGTTCGATAAGGTAATGATCCCGATCATCGGGATCGTCGAGAACATGAGCTATTTCATCTGCGATGGCTGCCATAAGAGACACGAAATCTTCTCCAGCGGAGGCGCTGAGCGTGCGGCCGAGCGCTTTAAGATCCCTTTTTTGGGTGAGGTCCCGATCACCCCTTCTCTGCGGGAATGGGGAGACAAAGGCGTTCCGATTTTGGTTAGGGAGCCAAATTCCGAGATCAGCAGGATCTTCTTAGAGATCGCCTCCCGACTAGCCGGTCAACTCTCAGTGCTTTCTGAGGCAGCCAAGCGGGGCCAGTCGCTGAAGATTGTCTCAAGCTGAGCGATCACCGTGGCAAGGCATGTCCCAGTTGAGATCAACCACATGAGGGAGAAGGGAGTCGTGCGGGTTACCTGGGATGATGGACACGCCGGAGATTATCCGCGGGATTATCTTCGCGGTTATTGTCCTTGCGCCCTATGTCAGGGGCACGGGGTCGGGGTGAAGTTCGTCTCCGTGCCGGACGCGAAGCTTACGGAAATCAGCGCGGTAGGGAACTACGCGATCCAGTTCAGTTGGGAAGATGGGCATAGCACGGGCATCTATACCTTTGATTACCTGAGATCTCTCTGTCCGTGCCCCGAGTGCGTTGCTGTAGAGAATAGACCAGAGAGAAGAAAGGAGTGAGCGAGATGGTGACCAAGGAGCAGGTCTACGAAGTGCTGCAAACCTGTTACGACCCAGAGATTCCGGTCAACATCGTGGATCTGGGTCTGGTTTACGATGTCGAGGTGAACGAGGACAAAGTGGCGGTGAAAATGACCTTGACGGCCCCCGGCTGCGGTATGGGTGGCATCATTGCCTCTCAAGCTCGGGAGAGAATCCTTGACCTGCCCGACGTGAAGGAGGCCAGTGTGGATCTGGTTTGGGACCCTCCCTGGGATCCCAGCATGATGAGCGCCGAGGCCAGGCAAAAGCTGGGAATCGGTTAAGAGGGGATCACTACGATCACATCGCCCAGGATGCGGGCGACACATCCTAGGCGATCATCGGGACCGGCATTCATCATTCTCGAGATTAACTCTTCGTTTTCCTTTTTCGCTCATATCGTTACGGATTGCCGCTAGAAGGATCGTGGTTTCCCGCGTGCGGCTGGTGAGCAGCGGATTATAGCCCTGCAAAAGCTCCGCTAAAATAAACAACAACCGTCCCCGCGGTCTTGACAAGAAAGAAAAAAAACCGTCATTTATGATTTCATGGACAATCATCCGCGACTGCGGCCCGTCGAAGCCTTCCCCATCCAGCGACAGGGAAAGACGCTCGTCTGCCTTAGGGACCCGCAACACTTTGCCAAGCCTTTGGCGGTATCTCCCGTAGCCTACTTCATCCTAGCCCACTTTGATGGCCGCCATTCGCTAATAGACATTCAGGAGGCCTATTGTAAGAGATTCGGCGATCTCCTCTTCAGCGACGATCTGAAGAAGATTATCGATCTCTTCGACCAGCACTACTATCTTTACAGCGAGCGGTTTCTCGAGCATCAGGGAAGGATCATCGAAGAATTTCGCCGCCTTCCCACGCGCCCTCCAGCGCATGCGGGAACCGTTTATAAGGAAGATCCGTCAGAGCTTAGAATCCAGATCGCAGGATACTTTCGATCTTCAGACGGGCCCGGAGAGCCCGAGCCAGCGCGCGCCCATCCATCCCCTAAGGCCGTTGTGGCCCCGCACATCGATTTTCACCGCGGTGGGCCGGCCTACGCGTGGGCCTATAGAGAGTTGGCTGAGAGCCCAGGGGCGGATCTCTACATCCTTCTCGGCACTTCCCACGGCGGCGGGGACAATCCCTTCACGGCGACCTTAAAGGATTTCGCCACCCCTCTCGGTGTTGTGGAGACAGATAAGGAATTTGTGCGCGCGCTGGAGAAAAACTATGCCGGAGACCTCTTTGCCGAGGAGCATCTCCACCGCACAGAGCATTCGCTCGAATTTCAGGTTGTCTTTTTGAGCTACGCTGCCCAGTGGCGGGCCAATTTCTCAGGAAAGCACAGACCTTTTAAAATAGTGCCCATCCTGGTTTCTTCTTTCCACCCTATGGTTCGGAGCCATACCCTCCCCGAGCAAGATCCCCGCATAGCCTCTTTCCTCGAAGCGCTGCGGGAGCTCGTGGAGCGGGAAGCGAGACAAGTCTGCCTCGTTGCCGGAGTGGATCTAGCGCACGTGGGAATGCAGTTCGGCGACCGGGAGCCGATCACCCCCGATTTTCTGAAATGGGTGGAAGAAGAGGACCAGCGATTGGTTGATAAGCTTGCCGCTCTAGACGCGCCCGGCTTCTTTCAAGAGATCGCCAAGGATCAGGATCGCAGACGCATTTGCGGCTTTTCGCCTCTTTACTCGCTGATTCATCTCTTGGATGGGAGCCGCGGGAGGCATCTTAAGTACAGCCAGGCCTTTACCCCTGAGACTGGCTCGGCGGTGACCTTCGCCAGCATGGTGTTTGACTAAAAAAGACAGAGATAGAGACAGGGACAGAAAACAAGTTTCTCTGTCTCAAATCTCTGTCTCTGTCTGATCAGTACATGTTCGCGCCGCCGTCCACGTTGATCGTCTGCCCGGTGACGAAGTCGCTATCGTCTGAACAGAGAAAGATCATGGTTCCCACGAGATCCTGAGGATACTGGTCCCGCTGAAAGCAGCGCCGCCGCCGGCGGTCGGCAAGCTGCTCGGGCGTAAGGACTCCCTCCTGTTGCGGCCCTGAGATGGTCAGGCCCGGAGTAATGGCATTTACTGCGATGTTGTCCGGCCCAAGTTCACGCGCCAATGCCCGCGTGAAGCCGATCACCCCGCCCTTTGAGGTTACATAATGGAGAAAGAAGGGCGTGCCGCTAATGGCTGTTCCCGAAGAGATGTTGATGATTTTCCCCTTTCCTTGCTTTTTCATCGCCGGATAGACGGCCTGGACACAGAGAAAGAGCCCCTTCACATTCACCGCCATCACCCTGTCCCACTCTTCCTCGCTGATTTGCGAGAAGGGTTTTTTCTTGATCGCGCTGTATAATGCGGCGTTATTGACTAGGACATCGATGCGGTCATACTTTTGGAGAGCGGCCCGCGCCATTTCCTTTGTCTTTTCAGGAGAAGTCACATCCACGAGCACGGCAAGTGCCTCCCCGTCCAGCCGCTTGATCTCAGCCGCCACCTTCTCCGCCTCCTTATCTTGAATATCCGCCACGACAACCTTAGCGCCCTCTTTGGCCAACGCCAAAGAATAGGCGCGGCCGATTCCAACTCCACCGCCGGTCACGATGATTGCCTTATCTTTTAAACGCATTGTCGACTCCTTAGAGAGAATTTCTGCGGGGGGATCTCCATGCGGTCCGTCAGCTAAAGAACATCTATAACGCCCTTTAGGTGCTGTCAATGTCAAAACCTAGATGCAAGGCGCACGGTTATCGTTACTCGTGTCCACGGCTTGTGTTCGTGAATGAGCACGAATCCGAGCACGAGCACGAATGAGAGCGAGGTGGGCGAGCGCAGCTATCATGACGGCCTGCCCGGGGGTGTCTTGAAGGGCCGATGCACCGGACGAGGAATTTCAAGCGTAGCACAGAGACACTATCGGCCATCTGGCGAGCGTAAGACGGCTGTATTGCATCGGACCTGAGAGATACTCCTGGGCAGGCGATGGCAAATGGGCCTTTTTTCAACAGGCTGCTAGAGAGCCGTTCCTTGACAGGAAACTGGCTTTCCTTTAGCGTCGCTCTTTGGACATAACCTCGAGATAGAAAGCAAAGATGCAAGCCGGCAGTATAGCCAAGATGACAAGCGCCGCTGCTAAGGCCTACGTGGATGACCTTTATCGTCGGGTAGCCCAGCGATGGAAGGAGCGGGTTACGGATCGGCCTTTCATGCGGGAGCTTATCTCTGGAACCCTTTCTCGCGAGGCGCTACGACTCTTTTTCAAGAACTGGGCCTCTTTCACCATCGACATCAACACGCTGGAGTGCGCTGCGTACCACAAGCATATAGCTTTCTTCCGCAAGCACCGCAGCCTCATGACCGCCATGGCCCTGAAGCTGGCGGACGAGCTGATTCACCCAAAGCCGCCTGGTCATATCCATATCGTCCTTGAGACCGCCAAGGCTTTGGGTATCAGCGAGGATGAGGTCTTTCTGGAGCCGATGCTGGCCGAATTCCGCGCCCTTATTGACTTCCGCAGAGCGCTCCTTTGGGAAGGAACCATGGCTGAGGTTTACGCGGCGGGTGCAACCGAAGAGCAGATCGGTTATTGGTCGGCCGAATGTTTCAAGGCCTTAACCACCCGCTACGGGTTGACGTCCGAGGAAGCGGTCTATTTTTCCACGCACGAAGAGGCCGACCTAAGAGAACACGAAGAGGGAATCATAGGACACGGCACTTTCAGGCGCATGGTGCTTGAGCGCCTCCTCGAAGACGGAGCTGAGGTCCGGCCAGGCTACAGTCTCGAATATTGCGCCATGACCTCAGTGGACCTCTACGGAGCAATCTTCCAAGCTGTCTTAGGAGCGGCGGGGGAAAAAACGCCGTAGCGATGAAGCTGGAGGAAAAAGTTGCCCTGGTCACGGGGGCAGTAAGAGGGATAGGATCGGAGATTGCCCGGGCCTATGCCTCAGAGGGTGCGGCCATCGTTATCTGCGACCTCCAGGAGCGGGATGTCGATGAAGCCGTGACCAAGCTGGGTCTTCCTGCGAATAGAGTTTTGGGCACAAAGGCGGATGTTACGGTAGAAGAAGATGTGCTCGCCATGTTTCAGCGCGTAAAAGAAAAATTTGGTCGGCTGGACGTTTTGGTCAATAACGCCGGTTTCGCCTGGCCTCGGGGCGGACCCATAGACCTGGAGGTGGCTCAGACCCCGTTTGAGGTGTGGCTGAAGGTCCTTCACACCAACCTCACGGGAACCTTCCTTTGTAGCCGCGAGGCACTCAAGATCATGCGACCCCAAAAGCATGGCTCCATCATCAACATCTCTTCCCCTCAAGGAAAAAAGGGAAAGGCGCTGCGAGGCCCTTACTGCGCCGCCAAGTTCGGCGTAGAGGGCTTGACCCAAGCGATGGCGCTAGAGAACAGTGCCTGGCACATCAGGGTGAATGCGTTGGACCCGGGTGGAATGGTGGCGACAGAGGCGATAAAGAAAATTCCCGCCAACAAGGGGATAAAGATCCTCCGGCCTGATGTCATCCGGGCGTGCGCGGTCTACCTGGCCTCGGATGAATCATCGGCGATCACTGGAGAGTCGCTAGTAGCTTCCGAGTGGAATAGACAGCGCGGTATCGAGGTCCCTTACACCATCGTCCCTTAGGTGCTGAACGATTCCCGGCTTTTCACCACGGTGTCTTCTGAGGCTCTACAGTAAACCGCTCACCCGCGTCCTGGGGGAGATCCCACTTTTTTAGGCGCCGCCCCTCTTTAAGAGCGCGGAGCTCCCGCTCCCATATCTTTCTGAACAGGATGACGCCCGCGTCGGACCGACCTAAGTGTTCCCTGCCCCGGTTTGCCATCAGCCCCTGGCCGACCTGGGCGACGTAGTCCTGGGCGTGGACCAGAGCGATCTTATCGCACATGTACTTCTCCATATCCTGGAAGCGAATCCTCCCGGAGAGCACGGCCTCGCCCAACTCGGTAACGGACATCCGGTCCTTGGCGGCCTGTGCGGCGCGACGTTCCCGGTATTCCCGTGCCGCTTCTCCCGTTACCGGAACAAGCCGAATGCGGAATTGGAGCGAATGTTCGTCGTCGACGGGCACATCCCACTGCATGCGATCATCCCAGGGAAACTCCGCGTCCGGGGAGGGGTTCCTGAAGACGTAGGCATTGGGGATGACAAACTGGAAGACGTTGGTCCATCCGCCCGGAAAACTGGCATAGCTGGTAGTTCCCCAATCGCTCTCTACTTTGACGAACTTCGGGATGCCGCTGCGCACCCCGGTCCCATGATAGCCTCCTCGATGCACGAAGGAGACATGGGCCGTATCGCCATTGTTATCCACGCGCTGGAAGAAATTGCACGGCCAAATCTGGAGCGGGAGAACTTCAAGATAGCCCTCCCCTTCAAAGTGGGGATAGCGCGCCATCCGAGGCGGCTCCCGCTCTCCAAAATAAGCAAAAATGAGTCCTAGGTATTCCTCTGTCGGATAGCTTCGGATGCAGATCTTTTTGGCAAATCGCTCATCCTCCGCCGGCTGCTCGATACACTGCCCTGAACTATCGAAAAGCCATCCATGGTACATGCACCGGATACAGTCCCCCTCAACCCAGCCTGCGGATAGCTGCGCGCCCCGATGAGGGCAGCGGCAATCCACGAGGTGGGGAGCGCCACTCTCACCGCGGTAAAGAGTAAAGTCCTCACCCATGATCCGAATCGGCTTTGCCTCACCCGCTTTGAGATCCTCGGCGCGGTAGATCGGATGCCAGAACATGCGCAGGTATCTTCCGGCGAGGGTTCCTGGGCCGGTAGAGACCAAGTCTTTGTAGCTAAGCTCGACCCTCGGTTTCTTAATTTTGCCTCTCTTAGACGGCATAGGCTCCCCCTTCTCTCACCGATAACCTTTTCGGAAACGCCATTCTAGCTACATGTTTCTCCCGGTTTCAACTGATGGCGCTTTCCCTTGACACATGCGGAAGAAGCTGTTCTGATCGACGAAAAAGGAGATGAAAATATGCGAAGGACAAATACGGCTCTTTGCCTGGCGGCATTCCTCCTCTCCACCGCGCCTGCGCTCGGCGAAAGGGTGCGAGTGGCCATGCCGGCAAAGAGCCTGACCTTCCTTAACTTCTATGTAGGCGAGAGGTTTGGAGCCTATAAGTCTGAGGGCTTGGAAGTCTCCCTCGAGCAGATAACCCCCAAGGTCGGCATATCGGGCATGTTATCGGGCGAGATAGATTACATAACGGCGATCGGATCCGCTATGCGGGCGACGGCCACTGGAGTTCCGGTAAAGAGCCTGATGTTTACCATGGATAGGGTGCTTCTTTTCATGCTGGCTAAGCCCGAGTTCAAATCGATCAGGGATCTCAAAGGACGAAAGAACATCGTGGCGGTCACAGACATAGCTGCAACTCCCGCCTTTGCTGCTGTTGCCATGGCCCGCGCCCATGGAGTCGATGCGAAGGAGTTGACCATCGTCTCGGTGGGCACGGTTGCCAATGCGTTGGCCACGCTGCAGAGCGGATCGGCCGATGTGGCAATCCTTTCGATCCCGTTTAATTTCAAAGCCGAAGAGCTGGGCTTTCGTAACCTGGGAAGCGCCGTGGATTACATGCAGACCCCCTTTGCCGGCGTCGCGGCTACGGAGGCCAAAATCAGGTCGAACCCGGGCCAAGTCAAGCGCATGCTGCGATCAACGCTGAAAAGCCTTCAGCAAACCAAAGAGCCGGCGAACAGAGAGCAGGTGATCGGCCTTATCGTGAAGGAGTTCACCATCGATGGGAAGACTGCCGTCCGGGCCCTCGATGAGACTATAAGGGCCCTTTCGGAGACAGGCATCATGCCTGACGACGCAGTAAAGGCAGAAGTAGAGGAGCTCTACAAGCGGCTCAAGCTCAGGGGAGAGCTGCCGGTGGCCAAGCTCGTCGACTATGGTTTCCTTAAGGAAGTCCTGGCCGAGATGAAGCGCTAGGGATAAAGCGGTCGGATCAAGGCCTTGGTGGGATAAAGTTCGGGGATCTCGCCACCCACGGCCTGGATGCAGCGTTCGGTCTCCTCTAAGGGAAACGTATGGCTCACCATCTCCTCTACCGGGAAGTTGGTCGATTCAATCAGACGCATCGCCTGCTCGGTAGCATCGTTGTCAGCGGTAAAGACGCCCTGAAGGCAGATCTCTCCCCAAACGAGCTTGTCCATGAGCATCGGCGTTACGGTAGCGTCGCCGGTCAGGCCTCCGAGCACCATCGTTCCATGCCGCCTCAGGCACTCAACGGAAGTTTTGATGGCGTTGGGGCTTCCTGAAACATCTATGACTACGTCTGCCATGGCCCCACCGGTCTCTTCCCGTACCACCTCCACGACGTTTTCTTTCTCCACGTTGATGGTCCGATGCGCGCCGAAACGCTCCGCCAGAGCGAGCCGTTTAGCATCCCGACCGATCCCCGACACGAAAATCCGCGCTGCGCCGGCTTGGCGTGCGGCAAAGGTGCAAGCGAGGCCCTGCTGTCCCGGTCCTTGGATCAGGACGTAGTCTCCCATCTTCACCCCTCCCTGACGGATGGCCCACTGAAAACCATTCGCCATGACGGCGCCGATGAGAACCGCCGCTTCCGCCGGGAGACTGTCGCTGACTTTCGTGGCGAGGACATCCGGCGCAAGATAGATGTAGTCAGCAAAGCCGCCAAAGAGGTGGGGTGGATTGAGGCAAGATGTCCTTCCGCCGTAGCTCGTCCGCTTCTTGCAGAATCTGGCCGCCCCGCGCCGGCAGTCCGCGCACCTTCCGCAGCCCAGAGCCCCTTTGAGGATAATGCGGTCCCCTTCTTTTAGGCCATGGATCGAAGCTGCTTTTGGGCCCAGCTTGGCAACGCGACCGAGGATCTCGTGTCCGAGAATTATAGGCAGGGGGAGCTCTATCCTACCGTGGTAATATTTGACATCCGAGCCGCAAACCCCGGCCATCTCCACCGCGACGAGCCCTCCGTCGGGGGGGATTTCCGGGATCGGGTACGCGCGGATCTCAAGCTTGTTGGGCGCGAGCAACGTCGCCGCCCGGCTTGTTTCGGCCATGGTCATTCCCTTCTTGAACGACTTAAACTGTTCGAACCGTTTAAACCGTTCAAATCGTTCAAACCGTTTAGGGACCTTCTATTTTTCTTAGCGTAGCCGCGTAATCTGCCAACGCCTTTTGCTTATTGTTTCAGCCCGTATTCCTGCGTCAGTTTGTTGATGAACCCGGCTTCGTCCAGTTCTCTCACCAGGGACGGATCGGTAAAACGCTCAGGGTTTTCCTTCAGCACTTTAGGGTCCCTTTTGCCGACTTCCTGGATGGGAAGCTCAAAGTACTCTTTGGCCGGATAGGGTTTTAGAGGAAAATCATATTCGCGAAAATTTTCCTCAAGGACCTCCCGGTCATGGATCTTCATGTACTTGGAAAGAACCCTCAGGCTGAATTCCTTGTTTGCTTTATAGTAATGAATTCCCTCGATCATGGCCTTGACGAAGTTGCGCACATCGTCGCGATTTTTTCCCAGATACGATTTGCGCACGACAAACATGAGGCTGGAATAGGGGATGCCTAGCTTAGATGAATCGATGAGCAAGGGGAATCCCATTTTTCTCGCCTGCAGCGTCATCGGAGGGGTAACAATAGCAGCATCAGCACGCCCGGTTTCTATCGCCGCAAGACGGTTGGACTGGTTGCCAAACTGCAAAAAGGCGACGTCGCTATCGGGCTTGAGTCCAACCCGTTCAAGCAAAAAACGGCCGGCGAAATCGGCATTGCTCGCGAATCGGCTGATGGCCAGGCTCTTGATCTGTTTGATGTCGCTGATTCCCCTTTTTCCGAAGATGCGGTTATCCATGGTGTTGCCTAGCCGGCCCAGCATCACGAGATCCAGCCCCTTCATGGCGCTCGTGATCACCACTTGAGGCGAGAACATGCCTATTTGGGCATCGCCTGAGATCACCGCCGCCGCTGCTGAGGTCGCTCCCTGAATGAAGATCAGCTGCACCTGATTGCCATACTTTTCAAAGAGCTTCGCCTCCTTAGTCACCCACAGAGGTGCGAAAAGGCCGACCTCACTGGTCCAGACAATGTTCAGTTGGGCAGATGGAAGCTCAGCCGGAAAAAAGACGGTGAGGACCATCCAGAACACAAAATGCAACCCAGTTTTGATCTTCATGGCATCTCCTCTAGTTGCCTAAAAGTTTTTTAACCCGCTCGACGACCTGTGGGGGTTGCTCCATGACCTCCTTCGCCAGCTTCTGGAGATGTTCGCCCGGAGAGGGGTCCATATCCATGCGTGCTTTTTTGGCCTCGGCTACAAGCTCGGGATCCTTCATGGCCTTGGCGTACGCCTCGCGGAGCATTCTTACCCGGTCTGGTGGGGTGCCGGGAGTGGCCATCATGGCGCGGCCGAACTCATTGGAAATCAGGATGACCTCGGCAACGCGCCGCGCCGCTTCAGGGGTCTCGTACTCGTCCATGAGTTCCCAAATGGTAGGGGTATCCGGCATCCGCGAATCCCGTTTGCGCGGGTCCTGGACCAGGTGACGGTCAAAGCCCTTTTTGTGCCAGGTGTCGAAGGGCTCCCGGCCAAAGTGAGAGGCGATATCCTGACCGCGGCAAATCACTTCTCCTCTCTCCACCGCCACATCGATCTCTCTGCCGCCTGGATATCCAAGAACGATGTTAAATTTCCCGCCCAAGGTCTCCTCCAGGATCTTGAGGAGGATGAAGCTCGTGCTCGCTGTGCCCGTGGAACCGCATTTTGGCGCCTCTTTGGCCTTGATGATATCTCCGATAGATTTATAGGGGGCGTCGCTCCGCATGTAGAGCATAGTGGAATATTTCTCCTGGGTGCCGATCCATTCGAATTTGCGCGCATCGAACTGTGCCTCTTTACGCCCTACGAGCTGGTCCAGGTATAGGCTGTTGATGGGCATGCCGACGGTTAGGCCGTCGGGTTTGGCGACGTTATAGACGTAGTTGGCGGCGATCACAGAACTGGCCCCTGGCATGTTCTGCACGATCATCTCGGGGTTACCAGGAATATACTTAGGCATATAGCGGGCAATGAGACGTCCCCAGCGGTCATAAAACCCGCCTGGAGTAAAGCCCACGATGATCCGAATAGTTTTACCCTTGTAAAAGGGTTCTTGGGCAAAAACTGGAGGATCAAAGGATAAAGGGATGAAGAGATAAAGGGTTAAAAGAAAAAAACTCTCGATCCCTTTAACCCTTAAACCCTTTAACTTTTTGTTGAAAGACATGTCGGTCTCCTTTGCTTGGCGTTCGAAACGGCACGCCTAGCCTTTTTTGTCTAGCATCTTAGCTTCTTGAGACTGGCTTGCGCCAGGGCCTCGAGGCCATAATGAAGGCCACAATGAGTGTCAGGATAAGCCAATCCCTGCCGATGAGCAGCAGAGCGATCCAAGGATAGCCCCCATACGGCTGACGAATATCTGAAATGAGGTCGTTGAACAAGAGGACGGCCAGGACGACAGGAATGAGGTACTTGATGGAAAAGTCGAAAAGCCAGCCGACTTTAAAAAAAGAGACCGCGT
>Ga0114945_10001861_pt1 | contig 12812 bp, 12 predicted proteins | sample OV2TP3_FD_87194 | JGI IMG/M metagenome (GOLD analysis project Ga0114945, IMG submission 87194) | Hot spring microbial communities from Beatty, Nevada to study Microbial Dark Matter (Phase II) - OV2 TP3 | ecosystem: Environmental > Aquatic > Thermal springs > Hot (42-90C) | place: USA: Beatty... | reverse complement strand
GGCCTCGTCGGTCAGGGCGCTCACATCTCGCGCCCATCGCCATACTCGGCCTCGTTATTCCTCGGCCGGCGATCCTCGCTCCGCTCGGCGCCCGGCGGGGAGAAGTCGCTTCTTCCTCCCCACACTCCTGGGCTGCCAAAGAGGAGAAAAACTTGGGCAGCCCAGCCTCCGCCATCACCGACCGGCAGCTGTTCCCGGTGCAAACGAACAGAATCCTCATGGGGCGCGCCCTGTTGAACCAGAAGGGGCCGGGTCGACCCGACCCCTTTTGAGGAAATTCTCGATCTCTCCGGCGAGGGCCCCTCTTCGCAGAATCTTTGGGGGATCGGCGGCAACATCCAGCACGGTCGATTCGATCCCAACCGGTGTGGGGCCGGCATCCAGCAGGAGATCGATCCGATCCGCCAAATCCCGAAGAACCTCTTGCGCGGTCTGAGGCGGCGGATTGCCATGACGATTCGCCGAAGGGGCCACCACCGGAACCTTCGCCTCACGAAGAAGCGCCAGAGCCACCGGATGACTCGGCATTCGGAGTCCGAGCGTCGAACCGTCGGACCGGGCCAGCACGATCGTCAAGGGTCCCGGCCAGAAGTGGTCCGTCAATTTTCGGGCGATCGGCGAAACCAAAACGCCGGAGGATTCCAGCGCCTGCCGGTCGGCGATGTGTAAGGTCACCTGCTTCTCGAACGGCCGCTCTTTGATCTGGTACAGCTCCTGAATCGCCTGGGGATCCTCCAGGTTCGCTCCCAAACCGTACACCGTCTCGGTAGGAAATGCAACCAGCCCCCCCCGGCGCAAGACCGAGGCCGCCTCATGGATCACCGATGGATCCGGGCGTTCAGGATCGACGGTGAGATGCCGGGTCCTCATGACAACAGGGGTGGAGTGCGAAGGGGCAAGGGTTTCGATTTTCTCACCCTTCACTCCTCACCGTTCACGGCAGTCTCGGTAAAATGTCGCGCTCGGCGCGCGCCACATCTTCCGGAAAGTCAATCTCAATCCACGGAAGCCCGCCGATCCGCTCGAATCCCACGCACACGTGAGCGAAAAACTCCTTGAGGGCGTCCTCATACTCCATGTCGAGCGCCCCTCGGCCGATATGCGCTTCCACCGACTGCACGAGGGGGGCGATATCGGCCCGCCGCACCTTGAGAAAGCCGACCCCTTCCCCCGCGACATCGTACCGGGCCGGCATCTGTTTGGTTAAGGCGACGACCCGGCCGCCCTGGACGACGACCATGCACTCTTCGCCTTGCTGGGTGACGGTCTCGTCCAGTAACAGGGCAGTGGGCCAGGGTGACTCGACGAGGCGCCGGAGAATCAGGGGATGAAACAGGACATCGGCATCCATGATGACCGCGTCGTCGTCGAGCTCAGTCCGGGCCCGCCACAGGGAGGTGATACTCCCGTGGCGGTACTGGTCGCTTTCCAGATACCGGAGCTCCACGCCGTGGAGCCCGGAGCCGGCGGCGCTCCGGATCATCTCGTGCTTGTACCCGACGACGACGGCGGCCTGTTTGATACCGACACCGGCCAATGCCTCGAGATACCGGTCCAAGAGCGTCCGCGTGCCGATCTCGATCAGGCATTTGGGCCGGTGCTGAGTCAGAGCCCACAACCGTTTGCCGACCCCTGCCGCGAGGAGGATCGCTTTCATGAGCGGACAGCCGTGGTCTGCAGCACACGCTGAAATGCCGCGAGGAAGCCTTCGATATCCTGGTCGGTCAAGGCCCCCATGTTGGCGATGCGAAAGATCTTAGACTCCAGCTTGCCTTGCCCCGCGTAGATCACGTAGCCCTGCTCCTTCAAGCGGTCGTGGAGCGTCCGGTAGCTCAGCCCCTCCGGCAGGTAATAGGCCGTGAGCGAATTTGATTGGAGCTCTGGGGATAAAACCGGCTTGATCCCGAGCGTCTCCATTTTCTGTCGGATCATCGTGGCATAGCGCCGGTACCGCTGGATGCGGGCGGCCACGCCTTCCTCCAGCAATTCGTCGAGCGCTTCCGAGAAAGCGGCGTAGAGCTGCACGGCAGGCGTGAACGGAATGGTCCCTTTTTCCTGATCATCATAATAATGAGGGAGGTGCAGGTACCAGGACCGCTTGGGATAGGACTTCAGGCGCTCCATGAACCCCTTGCGCACCAGGACGAAGGACACGCCCGGAAACCCCTGGATGCACTTGCCGGCGGTGCCGGCGACCATATAGATGTGCGGCCCGGCGATATCCAGCGGCTCGCCGCCCAGGCCGCTGACGGAGTCCAGGAGGAAGACGCGGTTCTGGCTGTCCACGACCTCGCCGATCTCCTTTATGGGGTTGATGAGCCCGGTGGTGGTCTCATGATGAACCATGGCGACCACGTGCACTTCCTGATGCTGACGGAGCGCCAGGCGGAGCTTCTCCGGATCCGGCCGGGCCCCCCACTCGATCTTGAACTCGGACTGCCCCAGGCGGTGGACTCCCACCATGGAGGAAATCCGCTCGCCGTAGACGCCGTTGTTGATGACCAGGACTCGCTTGCCGAAGGGGACGGAGGACATCACCGCGGCCTCGACCGCAGCCGTCCCCGAGCCGGTCAGGACCACCGCCGTGTAGTCGGACTGGGCCTGGGGAACGAAAGCCTGCAGGAGCTTCTGCCGGATGCCGTGCAGCAGCTCGGCGAATTCGTGTTCGCGATGGCACAGATCGGGCCCGGCCAAGGCGCGCCGGACCCGCTCCGAGACGTTCACCGGCCCTGGATTCAGCAGAATCATTCGATCGCTTTCATGAACCGGCGTGTGATCTCGGTCGGCTCCAGCGGGACGCGATCCACGTCCTCGGCTTGCTCGGTGATCTTCACGAGCAGGAAGCTCGGGCCATCCTTCTGGAGCATGTCCTTGAACTCGTACGTCACGTCTTCCCGCTCCCGAGCCCGCTCGACATTGACATATCCCGAGGCTTTGGCGACTTGGTCCAGCCGTACGATCCGGGAAATCGTAGGCTGATTCCCGGTGCTGCCATAGACCTCGTTATCGAAGACGACGTGGATGAAGTTTTTCGGCTTGAGCGCCCCGACAGTCGCGAGGGTGCCGAGGTTCATGAGGACATTGCCATCGCCGTCGAGCACGATGACTTTCTTGTTCGGTTTCGCCAGCGCGACGCCGAGACCGATGGCCGGCGCGAGGCCCATTGAGCCGATCATGTAGAAGTGGGTGGGACGATCCGCGAGCTTGCACGCTTCCCGGGACGGAAAGCCGTTGCAGATGATGACCGGCTGGTCGGTGAGAAGATCCAGCACGGCCTTGATCGCGACAGCACGGCTCGGGATGGTGCCTTCTTCCGGTCTCACGGCTGAAGTCCCTTCACGGTCCCCTTCTTGAGCAGGAGTGCGACGGGGAGGCGCTTCTCCATGAAGGTTTTGGCTGTCCAATTCAAATCTTCAACGAGCGTCTGCTCCGACAGAGTGCGGTGGGGAATCCCGACCGTATCGAGGAGTTGCGTCATCGTCTGCCCCATCACCAGATGCTCCGGCGCATCCTTCCCTTGAAAGCCACGCCACGAGATGAGCAGCAGGCAGGGCTGGCGGTAGATCAGATTCAGCGACGCCAGGACGTTCAGGCAGTTCCCCAGCCCTGAGTTCTGCATGAGGACCGCCGGAACCTTGCCGGCCATGTAGGCCCCGGCCGCCATGGCGACGGCTTCGTCCTCACGCACCGCGGGGAGGTACAGTCGCTGGTCGATCAGGACCGCGATGATCCCCGCGAGAATGGAATCCGGCACGCCGGTGAAAAAGTCGAAGCCCGTGTCTTTCAGGGCTCGCACGAAATCATCGCTGTCGATCATGGGTAGTAGGAAAAGCCATCTTCAAGAAGTACGGGGCGCCGCATTATAACGAAGGCTTTCAGACCCACGCAACCACGACGGTTGCCTTGGCGAGTCGTTCGTGGTAGCTTGGAATCCGGCCTTGTCCCACATCAGAGGGCGCGATGATCTCTCACCGGACCGTCTCAGGAGTGGGGGTTTTTCTTCTCGGAGTGGCAGTCGTCACCGGGGTTGTGCTCTTGGCCCAGCCCGTGGCCTTTGCCGTTCCGATGACCAATGATCCAAAGGGCTTTCGAGGAATCCCGTGGGGAGCGTCGTTAAGCGACTTTCCCGATTTGATCCTGGCAGATTCCATCGAACGCATCAATACATACGACATGAAAAACGGCCCTCCCGTCCTGGGAGAGGCGAAGGTCGAGACGATGCGATTCATCGCCATCGACGGCAAGTTCGCCCGCGTGATGGTCCGGTACCGGGGGAAGCAAAATCACGACTTGGTCCTGGCGTATCTCCAGGCCCAGTACGGGCCAATGGACCGGTCCCCCGGCATGATCATGCGCGGCCACAGCCAGCAATACAATTGGCGCGGGGCGGAAACTGAGGTCAACCTGACCTATGACGGCGCGGGCGAACGCGGCTACGTGTTCTTCGACAGCCGGGTCCTGGCCCCTCGATTCAATGAGGGGTACGGGGACGCGGTTTACTGACACGTCGGGAGCAGGCTTCCTACCGCCGCGCGGTGACACCATGCGGCAGATCGGGCAACGCGGGATCGATTCTCGACCTATCCAATTCCAATGTGGTGTCGCGCATGCCGTTCATGTTCCCTTGCTGGTCTTGCTCGGCGTGGTGATGTGGCTCGTCGCTGCTTCCGCCTCGGCCGCTACCATCCTCAAGGACCCTCAAGGGTTCAACGGCATTCCGTGGGGGGCGGCCCTGGCTGAATCTGCGGATCTGGAGCTGGTTGAGCCGGGGAACCTCATCAAAGGCTACAATGTGAAGCGTGCGCCGCTCCAGTTCGGGGATGTGCCGGTGGATTCCATCCGGTACGTCACCATCGACGGCAAGTTCGCGCGGGTGGTCATCCGGTATCGTGGGAGGGACACTCACGAGCGTATCGTCGCCTACCTGGTGTCCCATCTTGGCCCTATCGAGCAGTCCCAGATTCTCCGTGACGTGAGCCAGCCGCTGAATTGGCGGGGTTTGGATACCGAGGTCAACGTGACCTTCCAGCAAATGAGTCAGCGGGGCCTGATCTTCTTCGAAAGCCGTGCGCTTGCGCCGAAGTTTCAGGAGAGTATGGGCGATACGATCAATTGACAGCCGCCGACCATTTTCGCATAGTCACTAGCATGCACAACGCCACAAAGTTGCGGGATCTCCTCAAGCGGCCGGGGATTGTGAGGGTCGTCGGGGCTCACGACGCGCTCAGCGCGAAGCTCGTTCAGGAAACCGGGTTTGATGCGGTGTGGGCCAGCGGGTTCGGCATCTCTGCCGCGTGGAAATGCGTGCCGGACGCCAGCTTTGTCACCCTGTCCGAGCAGCTCGAGGTGGAGCGCAATATGGCCGAGGCAATCACCATCCCGATCATCGCCGACTGCGACACGGGTTACGGCAACGCTTTGAACGTGATGCGGACCGTGAATGACCACGAGAGGGCCGGGATCGCGGCAATCTGCATCGAGGACAATGTCTTTCCGAAGCGGTGCAGCTTCTATGCGGGCGTGCGTCGAGAGTTGGTGTCGATTGACGAGCACTGCGGGAAGATCCGGGCGGCCAAAGCCGCTCAGACCGTGCCGGATTTCATGGTGATCGCCAGGACCGAAGCGCTCATCGCGGGCTGGGGCCAGGAGGAAGCGCTGAAACGGGCCGAGGCCTATGCTCAGGCGGGAGCCGATGCAGTCCTGATTCATTCGAAGTCCGCCACGTTCGAAGAGATGAAGAGCGTGGCCCGCGCCTGGTCGGGGCGCGTGCCGCTCGTCGTCGTCCCCACCACCTTCGACGGAGTGACGACCGCCGAGCTGGAGCAGGCGGGCTTCAAGATCGTGATCTATGCGAACCAGGCGATCCGCGCCTCCATCAAGGCCGTCCGCGACGCCCTGGCGACGATCAAGCGGTACACGACTCCTGCGTCGGTGAATGATCGGATCGTGCCGCTGGCCGATGTCTACGACCTCGTCGGTGTTCCGCAAATGGAACGGGATGAACGGCGATTTTTGCCGGCCGGCGGCGAACGGGTGACCGCCATCATCGCGGCGGCCGGCTTCGAGAAGCAGCTTCTTCCGCTCATCGAGCACAAACCGAAGTGCCTGCTCGACATCAAAGGCAAGACCATCCTCGACCGGCAGATCGCGGCCTTGAACGACTGCAACGTCAAGGACATTGCCGTGGTCCGCGGCTATCGGAAAGAGGCGATCGCGCTGCCCAATCTCCGGTACTACGACAACGACAGCTACGAGGGCACCGGCGAGCTGCACTCCTTGTTCTGTGCCGAACCGGAGATGGCCGGCCGCTGCGTGATCCTCTACGGGGATATCATCTTCGACACCGCCGTCTTGGCCAAGCTGCTGAAGAGCCCTGCGGACATCACCCTGGTGGTGGACGTGGCGTGGTACCACCAGCCGCCCGGCCCGAACCTGAATCCGCATCTGAAGCCGGACCTCGTGCTGCTGGAGAATCCACCCGGCAAGAGCTATCGGTACGTGACGCCCGAGGAGCAAAGCCGGGTCGTCAAGATCGGGCAGGATCTGCTCCATGACCAGTCGCACGGCGAATTCATCGGCCTGGCGATGTTCTCGGAGAACGGGATCGCGCAGTTCAAGCGCGCCTATCATGAGGCGCGCCGGAAGTACGGTGTCGGAGGCTTTCATGAAGCCGGGACATTCGTCCAGGGATCCTTTACCGACCTGATTCAGGAATTGATCGACGCGGGGCACGACGTCCGCTGCGTGCCTATCTTCAAGGGCTGGATGGAAGTCGATTCGTTCGAGGACTACCAGAGAGCCTGGGCCGAACTGAGATCTTAGCTCGTCCTGGGGACAGTGGCGATCTCGCCACCGGCGCTCGCTACCCCTGCACACATGCCGACGATGTTCCGTGCCGCACAAAGGTCGAAGCCCGCCTATTCCCTGTTCAACCGCGCAAAGGTCCGGCCCTCCATTCTCCTTCAATCGCCTGCCCCCGATAACCGCTAGTAGTCTGTGGTATGATGGCGAGGTAAGTAAACACTTACTCACTATGCCAACGCCCCACCGGAATCATCGCGCCTCCGCGCAGGAACGTCAGGCCAGCATCATTGCGGCGGCCTCCTCGCTGTTTGCGGCGAACGGATTCAAGGGAACCACGACGCGGGAAATCGCGCGCACCGCCGGCATCAGCGAAGCGCTCCTGTTCAAATACTTCCCGACGAAGCGGGCGCTGTACGCGGCGATCCTGGCCGAGAAAGCCCCGGTCTCGCAGTTGCTGGCTTCTGTAGAAGAGGCGGGCCGCAAGCGGGACGATGTACGCGTCTTCACGCTGATCGCCAGCTACCGGATCCGTCGAGGGACGGACCCCACGCTGTTGCGCCTGCTGCTGTTCAGCGCGCTGGAGGGACACGAGCTGTCGGACATGTTCTTCCGCCACCAGCACCGCATCTTTTACGATTATTTGGCCAGCTACATTGCCCAGCGCATTCGCGACGGCGCGTTCCGGCGGGTGGATCCGTTGCTGGCGGCGCGGGCCTTCATCGGCATGCTTGTCTATCACCGGTTGCTGCATGAGATCTTTCTCGTTCCCGCGCACGGCTCTCCGGAGGAGGCGGTGTCCACGTACGTGACCCTGTTTCTGGACGGCCTTCGCGTGCCGTCGGTACAGAAGGGGGCGGGCCGCGCTTCTCGCCGCGCCGTCGGCGCCGCCGAATCGGCATGAACCGTCTCAAACAACATCCGGTCCTTACGCTGGTCGTGGTCCTGATCCTGGCCGTGGCCGGCCTGGTGACCTTTCGCCTGACCAGCAGCGGCGCGAAAGGTGATGCCCGGAAGGGTCGCATTATCACCGTCAGCACCATCACGCCGATCCGGCAGGATCTGGATGTCCGCCTGGCGTACACGGCCGATATCCTGCCGTACCAGCAGGTCAACCTCTTCTCGCGGGTGGACGGCTACATCGCCAAGTTTCACGTGGACAAGGGCGATATCGTGAAGGCCAATCAGCTGCTCGTGGAAATCGACCATACTGATTACGTGCACGCGGTGAACCGGGCTCGGGCGAACCTGACGGCCGCACGGGCGACCGTGGTGCGGCAGGAGGCCAACCTCAAGAACGCCAAGCTGACCTTGGATCGGATGCAGGCGCTCATCGTGAATCAGTTTGTCTCACAGCAGGACCTGGACAACGCGCAGATCGCGTACGACATGGCCAATGCCCAGCTTGAGGAGTTCCGCGCCCAGGTCAAGCAGATGGAGGTGGCCCTTCAGCAGGCCGAGACGAACCTTGCCTATTCCTATATCCGGGCCCCCTTTGCCGGGTATGTGGCCCAGCGGAATCTGGACGCCGGCGCGTACGTCTCTGGCTCCACAGCCAGCACATCCACGATGTCCCGGGGAATTCTGACCCTCCATGACATCGAGACAGTTCGGATCTTGCTCGAGGTGGTGGAAAAAGACGTCCCGCTGGTGAAGATCGGGCAGCGGGCGGAGCTGCGCGCCGAGGCCTATCCGGACCGCGTGTTTGTCGGGAAGGTGACGCGAGTCGTGCACGCGCTGGATCGGACGACCCGCACCATGACGGTCGAGGTGGATCTTTCCAACAAGGACCATGCGCTGAAGGGCGGCATGTTTGCGCGCGTGGAGGTGGTGGTCGGCCTGCACCCGAACGCGATTCAGATCCCGCTGGACGCCCTGACCCGGCTCGAAGAGAACCAGTACGTGTACGTGGTGCGTGACGGCAAGGCCTACCAGGTGCCGGTGGAGATCGGCGCCCGCGTGGAGAACCGGATCGAAATCACGAAGGGCCTGACCGGCTCGGAGCATGTGATCGTCTCGGGAAAGGACCTGGTCAGCAACGGTACGCCGGTCGAGGCCCACCCGGCTGCGTCACCGCAGCCGGTAGGCTCGGGGCACGAGGCGCGTGGCGATAGGTGAAATGATCATTGACCCTGACCGAGCAAAGCACGATTCACGCTTAACGTTTCACGTCTTCTATGTGGCTGACCCTTCTCGCGCTGCGTAACAGAATCGGCATCCTGATGCTGTCGCTCGCCATGGTGGTCCTGGGCGCCACCTCCTTGGACCGCCTGCCGATCGACCTGTTCCCGAAGATCCAGGTGCCGGTGGCCTTCGTCGGGGTGATCTACAAGGGCGCGCCCCCGCTCGATATCGAGCAGAGCGTCATCTATCCCATCGAGAAAGCGGTCAGCTCGGCCTCCAACGTGGAGCACGTCGAGTCGTTCGCCAAGTACGGCATCGGGGCCGTCCAGGTGTGGTTCAACTGGGGGGCGGACATCAACGTGGGACAGATGGAGGTCATGCAGCGCATCACGCAGATCCTGAACAATCTCCCGTCCGGGGTCCTGCAACCGTTCGTCGTCAAGTTCGATGTGTCCAACATCCCGGTAGCCTTCGTGACGGTCAGCGGCAGCAATCTCGATGAGCGGGCCCTGTACGATCTGGCCTTCAACACGATCGCTCCGCAGATCGAGCAGCTTGCGAATGTGGCGGCGGCCACGGTCGAGGGCGGCAAGATCCGGCAGATCAACATCAACCTGGATCCGGCGCTGCTGAACGCCCGCGGCCTGTCCATCCTGGATGTGGTCCGTGCGGTCAAGGCCGCGAATCTCATTCTGCCGTCCGGCGACATCAAGATGGGAAACCTGGACTACAACGTCTTCACCAACAATCAGTTCAAGACCGTGGAGCCCATCGCCGACATCGTGGTGAAGGTGAACGCAGTCGGCAATCCGGTTCGCGTGCGGGATCTCGGCACGGTCACTGATTCCTCCGACATCCAGACGAACATCGTGCGCACCGATGGCCGGCGGTCGGTCTATCTCCGCGTCAACAAGCAGCCCAACGCCAACACGGTGGAGGTTGTGGATGCTCTGAGGCGGCAGTTGCCCAAGATGATCGGCATTCCAGCCGGCGTCAGGCTCGGCGTGTCCTTCGACCAGTCGCTGTACATCCGGATGTCCATTAAGAACCTGATGGAGCAGGCCATTCACGGCTCGCTGCTGGCGGCCGCGGTGATCCTGGTCTTCCTGCGGAGCCTCACCAGCACGGCCATCATCTCGGTGGCCATCCCGCTCTCGATCCTGGTCACGTTCATCGTTCTGTACTTCTCCGGCATGACGCTCAACGTGTTCACGCTCGGCGGGCTCGCCCTGGGGATCGGTCGGCTGGTGGACGATTCGATCGTCGAGCTGGAGAACATCCAGCGGCATCTCAACCAGAGTCAGCGCCAATCCAGCACTTCCCTCGAGACGCCGCTGCGGTGGGAGGCGATCCTGGAGGCGGCCCGGGAAGTGGCGATGCCGATCTTCGCCTCGACCGTGACCACCGTGGTGGTCTTTCTGCCGATCTTTTTCGTGGTCGGAGTGGCCAAGCTCCTGCTCATCCCGCTGACCTTCACCATCGCGATCGCCCTGTTCACCTCGTTTTTCGTCTCGCGCACGGTGACGCCGGCCCTCTGCTTCAAATTTCTGAAGCCGGAGACCGAGTACGAGCGGTCGATGCCGGATCGGTGGAAGCGATTCATGGCCTGGAGCCGGGACCGGTACGAGGCGATCGACGAGCGCTACCAGCAGATGCTGTCCTGGGCGCTGGATCATCGGAAGACTCTGATCGGCGGGATCGTGATCTTCTTCGTGGGCTCGCTTGCGCTGATCCCGTGGATCGGCACCGAGTTCATCCCGGTCACGGACGAGAGCCAGTTCCGGATCATCGTCCGCGCGCCGGTGGGCCAGCGGGTGGAAAAGACCGAGCAGCAGGTGATGGAGATCGAGCGGGTGCTCCGGGAGACGATCCGTCCCGAGGAGGTTGAAACGATGGTGTCGAGCTCGGGCGTGTTGACCCAGGGGAGGGCGTCGCTGTTCAATCCGAACACCGGTCCCCACACAGCTATTGTGCAGGTGTACCTGGTCCCTCCCGATAAACGGACGCGCAGTCAGGTGCAGATCATGAACGAGGCGCGGCCGAAGGTCCTCAAGCTCTTCCCCGGCGTGGCCATGTTCTTCGACCCAGGCGGCATCATCAAGCGCATCACCAGCTTCGGCTCGCAGTCCCCCGTTGACGTGGAAATCTATGGCTATGACTTCGAGAAGGCCCGCGGTGTCATCCGCCAGGTGGAGAGCATCATGCATCAGGTCTCCGGGATCGCCGACATCCAGGTCAGCCGCGAGGAAAACTATCCCCAACTGGACATCACGGTGGACCGGGAGAAGGCCGCGTTGCTTGGAGTCACCGAGACCGACGTCGCCAACGCCGTGCTGTTCTCGCTGAACGGAAACGGGCAGACCGACCCGATCATCTTCACCGATCCGAACAACGGCAACGAGTATTACATCAGCGCCTGGCTGGCGGAGCAGTACCGCAAGGACCTGACCGACCTGGAGAACATCCTGCTGACCACCCGGACCGGCGAGCCGGTGCTGCTGAAGAATGTCGCCTCGATCAAATTCAACGCCGGGCCGGTCAAGATCGACCGCAAGTACTTCCAGCGGGTGATCCACATCACGGCCAATCCGGTGGGCCGGGATCTGGGGTCCATCGCGGAAGAACTGGAGACGCGGTTCGCCGAGCTGCAGCTTCCGCCGGGATTCAGTATCCGGCTGGCGGGGCAGGTCCAGCAGCAGCGCGAGACGTTCGAAGGCCTGCGCTTCGCCACGATCCTGGCGATCCTGCTCGTATACATGGTCATGGCGGCGCAGTTCAAATCCTTGATCGATCCTTTCATCATCATGTTCTCGGTGCCGATGGGATTCCCGGGGGTCATCCTGATCCTGTTCCTGACCGGTACCACGCTGTCCACTACGTCGTTCATGGGCGTGATCATGATGCTGGGCATCGTCGTGTCCAACGGCGTGCTGCTGGTGGACTATACCAACGTGCTCAGGCGGCGCGGGGTGCCGCTGCGGGAGGCGGTGGTCCTGGCGGCCCGGACACGACTCCGCCCCATCCTGATGACCTCACTGGCGACGGTCTTCGGGCTCCTGCCGATGGCGCTGGGATGGGGAGTCGGCGGCGAGACGAACGCGCCCTTGGCCCGGGCGGTGGTCGGGGGGTTGAGCGTCTCCACGCCGCTCACGCTGTTCCTGATCCCGACGCTGTACCTGATGCTGGAGGAGCGGTTCGGGAGAAGGCACGACCTCGACATGATGCCAGAGTCGGGGGATGGTCGCGGAGCCGTGCCGGGCTCGGTGCGCAGCCCAAGCTATCCGGTCCCGGTGCCGGAGCGTGAGGCGTAAGGGGTGAGGCGTTAGGGTCGGTCAAAAAAGGAATCAGCCGAGTGAGGGAAACAGAGCTTTCAATTGGAGGGCCAAGCCTAGGTCACCGCGCACGTGTAGGCGGCCGGACATGAACACCGAGGGACCGTCGAGGTGGCCGTTCAGCACCTTGAGACAGTCTTCGGCGGACAGCGAGAAAGTGACGTGAGGTGCCGGATGAGTTCCCTCGCGCACCGAGCAGGCGCCGCCCTCCACCACCAGATGGTACTGGCCGCCCTGGGGGCCGCTGAGGTCGAATTGATAGACGGCGAGCACGCCCTCAGCCGCCTCGGCATCCAGCTTGTGGGGGAGAGTGAGAAAAAATTCTTTGAGGGCGTTCGGTTCCATCGGCGCAGTCTAGCTGTTCCGGGATATCGTTGCAATGACAAACGGCTCCCCGCAGCCGCATAACCAGCCGGACCCCGCCGCGGCGCCGGCCGAGGTGCCGGACCGCCTCTGTACCTGGTGCAAGGTGCCCATGAAGAAGCGCCTGGTCGGCGGCGGCAAGTTCGTCCACTACACCTGTCCCAAGTGCATCTTCCAGCACGCCATGAAGCG
>Ga0114945_10001860_pt1 | contig 12815 bp, 11 predicted proteins | sample OV2TP3_FD_87194 | JGI IMG/M metagenome (GOLD analysis project Ga0114945, IMG submission 87194) | Hot spring microbial communities from Beatty, Nevada to study Microbial Dark Matter (Phase II) - OV2 TP3 | ecosystem: Environmental > Aquatic > Thermal springs > Hot (42-90C) | place: USA: Beatty... | reverse complement strand
TCTGGCATGAACAGCTGTTCGGTGTACAGTTTCATCCCGAGAAAAGCCAGCGACACGGGCTGCGGCTTCTGAAAAATTTCGGTGAGCTGGTGCGATAGGCATTTCCCCCCCATCCCAACCTTCCCCCTCCAGGGGGGAAGGGATGAGAAGTGGCTTCCGCCTCGACGGGGGGAAAGGGAATTCTCGGAGGTTTAACGGAGTTAGCATGCAACTGATCCCGGCGGTAGACTTGAAAGGGGGGCGTTGCGTCCGTCTCCGGCAGGGCCGTATGGAGGCCGAGACCGTCTACTCTGATGACCCGGTGGCCATGGCAGAGCAGTGGGTCGAGCAAGGGGCGAGCTGGCTGCATATCGTGGACCTGGATGGCGCCGTGGACGGAGAGCCGCGCAATCTCTCAGCGATCGAGCGCATCATCGCGCATGTGTCAGTGCCGGTGCAAGTGGGGGGTGGGATTCGGACGCGCGAGCGCATCGAACAGTATCTCGGGCTGGGGGCAGCCCGGGTGATCATCGGGACCCTGGCCATCGAACGGCCGGCGTTGGCCGCTGAGGTGTGTCAGCGATTTCCGAACCAGATCGTGGTCAGTATCGATGCACGCCATGGACAGGTGGCCCTCAAAGGCTGGCGTGAGCATACCGCGCTGGACTACCTCCAGGTGGCGCAGCAAGTGGAGTCGTGCCATCCGGCGGCTCTCATCTTCACGGCCATTCAGCGGGATGGGACCCTGGAGGGGCCCGATGTGTCGGGTTTGCGCGCCCTCTTAGGCGCCGTCAAGCTGCCTGTCATCGTGGCAGGCGGCATCGGGCAACTCGCGCATATCCAGACCCTGTTACCGTTACACCAGGCTGGCCTGGCAGGCATGATCGTGGGAAAGGCGCTCTACGATGGGTCGATTATCTTTCGCGACGCGCTGGCGCTGGTGCAGAGAGGGTAACCAATGCTGGTGAAACGGGTCATCCCATGCCTCGACGTGCGAGAAGGGCGGGTGGTGAAAGGGGTCCGCTTCGTCGATATCCGGGACGCCGGCGACCCGGTCGAAGTGGCGCAGGTCTACGATCGGGAAGGGGCCGACGAATTGGTCTTCCTGGATATCACTGCTTCCCATGAGCGACGGAAGATCATCCTGGATGTGGTAGCCCGGACGGCCAAACACGCCTTTATGCCTCTGACCGTGGGGGGCGGGGTGAGTTCGATCGACGATATCCGAAACCTGCTGAACGCGGGTGCGGACAAAGTCTCGCTCAATACCGCCGCCGTCAAGGATCCCGCCCTCATCCATCAAAGTTCGCAGCGCTTCGGTAGCCAATGTATCGTCGTCGCCATCGATGCCCGTCGGATGCGAGATGCGGCGGGACGGCTCCTCGAACCTCCTCGCTGGGAGGTCTACACCCATGGTGGGCGCACCCCGACGGGCAAGGATGCAATCGCGTGGGCCGTCGAGGCCGAACGGCTCGGGGCGGGGGAGATCTTGTTGACCAGCATGGATCGAGATGGGACCAAGGATGGGTACGATCTGGCCCTCACCCGCGCGGTGTCAATGGCGGTCGGCATCCCGGTGATCGCTTCCGGCGGTGTCGGGACCCTGGAACATCTGTATGAGGGGCTGACGCACGGGAAAGCGGATGCGGTCCTGGCGGCCTCGATCTTTCATTTTCGGGAGCACACCGTGGGGGAAGCGAAGGCATACCTCCAGCAGCGTGGCCTTCCGGTACGGTATCCGTTGTAAGAGGGAAGGGTGATCTGGTTATGGAGGAGCTGGACGAATTACAGTTTAACGAGCAAGGGCTCATCCCCGCCATCGTGCAGGAGGCTGGGACCGGACAGGTGCTCATGCTAGCCTACATGAATCGCGAGTCCCTGACGCAAACCCTTGCCACCGGGCTCGCACATTTCTGGAGTCGGTCGCGTGGGCAGTTGTGGCAAAAGGGCGAGACCTCGGGGCACGTCCAGCAGGTCCGCGAAATCCGTTACGATTGCGATGCCGATGCCTTGCTGGTCCTGGTCAAGCAAGAGGGTGTTGCCTGTCATACGGGCGAGCGCTCTTGTTTCTTTCGCCTGCTCCCCGGGAGCCCCCATCTCTCCAACCCACCGACCTCCGAGGCGATCCTGCAGCGACTGTACGAGGTGATCCTCGACCGCAAGCAGAGCTCCAGCCAAAAATCCTATGTGAAATCGCTCTTCGAGCGCGGGCAGGACCAGGTCCTGAAGAAAGTAGTCGAGGAAGCGGCCGAGGTCGCGCTTGCCTCAAAAAATGGTCGTCCCGAAGAGATTCTGTATGAAATGGCCGATCTCTGGTTCCACGCGCTGGTCGCGCTGGGTTGGCACAACCTCCCCCCTGAGGGCGTCTTGCAAGAGCTACAGCGGCGCTTTGGGGTCTCTGGTCTCCGCTCAGGGCAGGTCTCACCGGCTGCGGGAACGTCAGAGCAAAACGCTTGACGATATTGCGATTTAATGCTAGGTTAAGACAACAACGCTTTTGGCTCTCTTTGGCGAAACCGGTAAACCATGTCTAGGACAATCTCTGGCGACGGGAAGGGGATACGTGTATGCCTGGCGTGAAGGTGCGGGATAATGAACCCTTCGAAAATGCCCTGCGCCGCTTCAAAAAGCAATGCGAAAAGGCGGGGGTCCTCTCTGAAATCCGTAAGCGCGAATACTACGAAAAACCCAGCGTGAAGCGGAAACGCAAGCTGCTGGCCGCCAAAAAGAAGGCTCTGAAAGCCAAGGCCAATCAAATCATGTAGCGGTGAACCGGGTCGTATGCCCTACCGGATTCCTCCGCCGTTCCCTCAACCAGGCGATTCGCCCTGTAAGGGATTGAAAGAGGGATTGAAATTGAATTGGGTGGACCTTGTCGTCGCCATCGCACTCATCGGTTTCGCCGTACGCGGGCTTGTCAAGGGGTTCTTTCGTGAACTGTTCTCGCTGGTGGGCCTCTTCCTGGGATTGTGGGTGGCCCTCCTGAAATTCGGCACGGCGGGGGAATGGATACAGGCGACGTTTCCTTTGTCCGACCCCTTGCCGTATCACCTCGGCTTCTTGCTCATTTTCTTTGGCATCAGCATCCTCGCCAGTGTGGCCGGCTTTGTATTGCATAAGCTCACCAAAGTGTTATTGATGGGATGGTTGGATGCGCTTGTGGGCCTGGGGTTTGGCCTCGTCAAAGGTGTGATGACGTTGGTGGTGCTGCTGTTCCTTCTGGAGCACCTCCCGCTGCCCGATTCTGTCAGCGCGCATATGCGAACCTCGACAGTGATCAGCCACTTGGAACTGGTGAACCCCTTCGTGGAACGATCGGTCCAAACCTATGAGCGGTTTGGGGGTAAGGCCCTTTGGGAGCGCCTGCGTGCGCCCGAGTTGCGCCGCCCCCCCGCCCTTGGCGGTCGTCTGCTGGGACAACCCTCACACGATAGAGCGCACGTATGGCACCCTCTAACCATGACCATGTCGCAACTGACCACACGTTGCGCGCTCTAGAGTTCGAAGCGGTGCGAGAGATGCTCGCACAGTGCATGAACTCTACCCTCGGCCGCTCACTGCTCCCCACTGTCCTACCCCTGAGCGACCTCGCTTCCATCCGCCAGAAACAACAGGAGACCACTGAGGCCAGGGCCTTTTTGTCCGAGGAGGCTTCCATCTCACTGCAGCAGCTGGCCGATCCTCGCCCGCTTCTGGATCAGATCGCGCTCCACGGGAAACTACTGGAACCGCACGATCTGCTAGACCTGCAAGCGCTGTTCAGCGTGGGCAAACAGACCAGGCGGGCCATCGGCCGCGTGGCCGATCGCTTCCCGCTGCTCACCTCCCTGCTTGAGCCCATGGACTTCCCCGACTCTCTCGAAGGGGAGATCGCCCACGCGGTGGATCTGCGGGGAGGCATCAAAGATCAGGCAAGCCCAATGCTGTCCCAGATCCGCAGCGAGCTGCGTGGAACGCGAGAGCGGGTCAAACATATCCTGGAACGCCAGCTCATCCAGCATAAAGAAGTGGTCCAGGAACCCTTGATCACCCTGCGGAACAACCGCTACGTGATCCCCCTCAAACCCGACTACCGACGGGCGCTCTCGGGCATTGTGCACGATCACTCGACGAGTAAGGCCACAGTGTTCGTCGAACCCCTGGACGTGCTGGAGCTGAATAACCGACTGGTGGAGCTGGCGACCGCCGAAGAGGTCGAGATCCACCACATTCTTCGGCGTCTGACGACGGCGGTCTGGGAGGTGCGAGAGGCCATTCGCCGGATCGCCGATACGCTGGCGGAGCTGGACTATATCCTGGCTCGTGCCCGACTCAGTGAGCGCTTGCAGTGTCAAGAGCCGGTGTTCCGCGAAGACGGCCGGATCGAATTGCTCCAGGCACGTCATCCACTGCTCGTGGCGGCCGCTCAGGCCTCTCCCCCTGGCCAGCCCGTCGTGCCATGTACCCTTGCCATGGAGCCCGAGACACGCACGCTGGTGATCACCGGCCCGAATACCGGAGGGAAGACGGTCCTCTTGAAAACCATCGGACTGCTCACCTTGATGGGGCAAACCGGGCTGCATATCCCAGCCGCTGAGGGCAGTCAGCTCAACCGCTTTGCGCGCGTGATGGTCGATATCGGGGATGAGCAGAGTATCGAGCAGAGCCTCAGTACCTTCTCGGGCCATATGCGGCACATCGTGGCGTTTGTGCGGGAGGTGGACGACCGCTCGCTGGTGCTCCTGGATGAGCTGGGGGCGGGCACGGACCCGGCTGAAGGGGCCGCCCTCGGGTGCGCGGTTTTAGAACATCTCTATGGGCGCGGGGCCAAGACGCTGGCCACCACCCACCAGAATCAACTCAAAGTCTACGCCTATCTGCACCCCGGCATGGAAACGGCCGCGATGGAATTCGACCCCGAGACGCTGCAGCCGACCTTTCGCCTGAGTCTAGGGCGTTTCGGCGGCAGCAACGCCCTGGCCATTAGCCAACGGCTGGGCATGCCAGCCGAGGTGTTGGCGACTGCGCGCGCCCAGATGGATCCCGGGGAACATCGGTTGGCAGAGGTGACCGATCGTCTCCAGGAAGAGGTCCGGACGCTCGAACGCTTGCGATGGGAAACGGAACGAGAGCGACAGGCCGCGGCCCACTCCCGTGCCGAATACGAGGGCAAGCTCGCGGACATCGATCACGAACGACGGCTGCAGCTGGCCCAGACGGCCGAAGCGGGTAGACAGTTGCTGGGGGAGGCGCGTCAACGGTTGGAGGAGGCGATTCGACAGGTGCGTGTGCAGGGGGCAACGCCCGACGCTGCTCCTGCACGGGAGGAGCTGCAACGGGTGGCGGACACGTTGGAGGCTGTCGCAGCCGAAGCACAGCCCTCTGATCTGGGGCGCACGCCACTGCGCGCCGGGGACCCCGTCTGGCTTCCGATGTGGGGCATTCGCGGGACCGTGCTGAGCTGGCCGGAAAGCGGGGATCTGGTCGAAGTCCAGGCGGGTCGGATGACCCTGAAGGTCCCCCCCTCACAGCTGACGCCGTTGCGCGGGGTTGATCCAGCCCGCGGGAGCCGTCACACGCCCGCAGGAAAAGTCCGCATCGACTCCTCACGTGACATTTCCACAGAGCTCAATCTGATCGGTCAACGAGTGGAGGAGGCTATCCCTGCGCTGGATAAATACCTGGATACGGCAGTGGTGGCTGGTCTCCCGCGGGTCCGGATCATCCATGGCAAAGGGAGCGGACGTTTACGGGCCGCCGTCCATGAGCGATTGACATCCTACCCGCAGGTGAAAGCGTTCGTCCCCTGCACTCCCAATGAGGGCGGGTGGGGGGCGACGCTGGTGGAGTTGGACGCCTAACGGGGGAGCACGCGTGGCTGAGCATATCCCTCAAGAAGTGATCGAAGAGGTCCGTCGGCGGAATGACATCGTCGAGATCATCTCCGAACACCTGCCCCTCAAGGGAAGCGGCGACTCCTACAAAGCGCTCTGCCCCTTCCACTCCGAAAAGACTCCTTCGTTCACGGTCACCCGTCAAAAACAGATCTTCCATTGCTTCGGGTGCGGTGTGGGCGGTAATGTCTTCCACTTCATCATGAAGTATGAGCAGATGACCTTCCCCGAGGCAGTCGCCTACCTGGCAGGGCGCTCCGGAGTCAGGCTGCCCCGCGGCAAATCGCAGCCGACAACCTCCTCCCTGGACGGGCAGCGCGAGCAGCTCTACCGCTTGAACGAACTGGCCGCCGACTATTTCCATACGCTCCTTCTGTCGGCACCCCAGGCGGAAAAGGCGCGGGTCTACCTGCAAAAGCGAGGCATCGACGCACGCTCGGTGGAGGCGTTCAAGCTCGGCTACGCGCCGGCGGGCTGGGACAGTCTGCTACGCCATGGTAGTGAACGCGGCGTGCAGCCGCAGCTGCTGGCCGAGGTGGGGCTGGTCAAGGCCCGCGAGGATGGCCATGGGTTCTACGATCGCTTCCGCGACCGCCTCATGTTCCCCATCTGCAATCTGATGGGCCGCGTGGCTGCGCTGGGGGGACGGCTCCTGGAGCAGATCCCAGAGGCGCCTAAATATCTCAACTCTCCCGAGACCGCCATTTACAAGAAGGGCAAACTGCTGTACGGACTGCACGCCACCAAACAGGCGATCCGACGGGAGGGAAAGGCCCTCATTGTGGAGGGCTATCTGGATTTGATCAGCCTGGTGCAAGCCGGAGTCGGGAACGTGGTCGCCACCCTCGGCACCGCGCTGACGCGGAGTCATGTGCAAGCCCTGAAAGCGTATACGCAGGAGGCGGTGCTCGTCTTCGATGGCGATGTGGCCGGGCGGTCCGCGGCGGTGCGCAGCAAGGAGTTTTTCCTCCAGGGCCAGGTCCGCTACTTTCTGCCGGGGGCCCATATTTCCTCGCTGAACGCCACCGCCGAGGGCAATCTCCAGGCGAAGGTCGTGCTGCTGCCCGCAGGGTATGATCCGGATACCTTTGTGCAGAGCGAAGGGCGCGAGGCCCTGCTGGCCAGAGTCCGTGAGGCGAGGCCCTTTATGGAGTTTCTGCTCGAGGCTGAGGCGGGAAGCCACGATTTGTCCTCGGTGCAAGGCAAGCTGGCCTATGTGCGCAAGCTGCTGCCGGTGATTATGACCACGGGGAACCAGGTCGAACGCACGGAATATCTCTCCCAACTCGTCAAGCGCACCGGCATTTCCCCTTCGGCATTGGCGGATGAGTTGCACCAGCTCAAACGGGACCACGCAAGCCAGACCGACAAGGCGATCGCCCACTACTTTCCCAGCCTGGGACCAGAGCGCTTGCTCGTGCACCTCTTGCTGATGCAGCGGTCCTGGGTCCCCTATGTGCGGGACCACCTGCCGGTTGAGAGCATCGGCGAGCCTGGCCTGCGGGCCATCCTGCAAGCCCTCTATGCCCTGGCACCCGATGAGGGAACGTTCGAGGTCGCCGCGCTGCTCGGGCGACTGCAGGACGAGCCATTACGGGACATGGTGGCACGTTTCGTGCTGGAACCCCTCGGGGACGAGGAGATCCAACAACAGATCGACGATTGTCTGCATGCTCTGCAACGCCGCAGTATTGAAGCACAACTGAAGGGGCTGAAGGAGGAAATGTATGAGGCGGAACGACGCGGTGATCTGGCACAACTCTCGCACCTGCAGCGGCAGTTTGCTCAGCTCCGCAGGACCGTGATCGCGCAGGCACGGCCCCAAAAGCCAGGACTGAGTCACGAGGCCTGAGAACTACGTGGGAGAACCCATTCCCCGTCCTGCGGCCTCCGTCCTCATCACTGTTTTTGTGGAGGTGTGAAGGGTTATGGCAAAGCGAGGCAAGAATCCGGATATGAAGCAGTTGATCTCCATGGGGAAGGAGAAGGGGTACCTGACCTATGATGAGGTCAACGACATCCTGCCCCCGGACATCGTCTCCCCAGAACACATCGATGACCTGATGGTCCTCTTCGGCGAAATGGACATCGAGCTGGTCGATGCGGACCAGGGTGAATCCAGCGTCGAAGTCGTGAAGGTCGATGATAAGGAGCTTCTGGAGGAAGAGAAATCGCTCGCCCTGCGCGACGGCAGTGGCCATACCGACGATCCCGTCCGCATGTATCTGCGCGAGATGGGGTCGATCCCCTTGCTCACCCGGGAAGGCGAGGTGGAGATCGCCAAGCGGATTGAGGAGACCCAAAACCAGATCATCATGGCTGTCATTAAAAACCCCCTTGCGGCGAAAGAAGTCATTCATCTGCGTGAGAAACTGAAAAATGGCAAGCTCACGCTGGACGAACTGGGTTCACCCATCGACGAGGACGAGAAACGGGCGGTGGCCTGGAGGTCCCAGGGACGCCGACAGCTGATGGAGTTCATGGAGCAGATCACTGGCTGCGACTTACAGCTCAAACGCATCAAAAAGCGCCTCTGCCAGAGTACGTTGTCCGAGAACATCCGCCGGGAGCTCCTCGCCGAAGAGAAGAAGATCCGGGCAAAAATGGCCCGGCTGATTAAAGAGATCAACCTGCAATCAGCGCATCTGGACCGCATCGTGCAGAAGTCCGGCTGTCTGGTCGAGCGGATCCGCCAGGCGAGGCGGGAGGCAGGCGATTGCCTCCAGGAGCTGGTCATGTCGGAGGAAGAATTGAAAACCACGCTCCGGTCGCTTCGCAATGGCGGCGGCCCCACGGCATTGCCGGATCACATGGCGAAGTATACGCTGGATATGCTGCAGGAGTCTGAGAAAAAACTGAAAAATGTGCGCCGCAAGATCCGCCGGATCGAACTCGAGGCAGGAGTGTCAGAGAAAGACCTCGTCGAGATGCTGGACGCCATCAAGGAAGGTCGCGGGAAGGACAAGGAGGCCAAGCGCGAACTGGCAGAAGCCAATTTGCGGCTCGTGGTCAGTATCGCGAAGAAATATACGAATCGAGGACTGCAGTTCCTGGATCTCATCCAGGAGGGCAACATTGGCTTGATGAAGGCCGTGGATAAATTTGAATATCGCCGGGGGTACAAGTTCAGCACCTACGCCACCTGGTGGATTCGCCAGGCCATTACCCGAGCGATCGCTGACCAGGCTCGCACCATCCGGATTCCGGTGCATATGATCGAGACGATCAACAAGCTTATTCGCACCTCTCGCTATCTGGTCCAGGAGATCGGCCGAGAGCCGACCCCTGAGGAGATCGCCGAGCGCATGGAGATGCCCGTCGAGAAAGTCCGGAAGGTCCTGAAGATCGCTAAAGAGCCGATCTCGTTGGAGACGCCGATCGGTGAGGAAAAAGACAGCCACCTCGGCGATTTCATCGAAGACAAAAAGGCCGTTTCACCCCTTGAGGCGGCCATGAAACTGAACTTGAAAGAGCAGACACTCAAAGTCTTGCAGACCCTGACGCCCCGTGAGGAAAAGGTGTTACGCAAGCGATTTGGGATCGGCATCGATAGCGAACATACCCTGGAAGAGGTCGGACAGGACTTCGACGTCACCCGTGAGCGCATCCGTCAGATCGAGGCGAAGGCGCTGCGTAAACTACGACATCCGAGCCGGAGCAAACGCCTGCGCAGCTTCGTCGATAATGTCTAACACCGCCGCATCCGTCGCCCGGCTAGCACACGTGCGATCGCTGCACGATGGTTGGTAGGACCTGAAAACAAGGCTAGCTCGGGCGAGCGAAGGCGGTGAGGTCATCTCTCCCTCTTCCATTGACTCTAGAAGGGGGGAGTGACTATTCTGTATGCCCTTGTCCAACCAACCAAACGTCTCGAAAGCTCCCTGAACGCTCTGACGATCCTGCGCGTGAGAGAGCATCCGCTCCTGGGATGGGCCCATTCCAGGCGATGGGTGTGCGTCAGAGTTTGGCACTCGCGTTCGACCATACGATCCCTTCCCCCCCGGAGAGGGAAGTCTTCCTGAATCCCTTCCCCCCTGGAGAGGGAAGTCTTCCTGAATCCCTTCCCCCCTGGAGGGGGAAGGTGGGGATGGGGGGGAAATCCGGGGCCTACCCCCCACCTGTATCCTCCCCCTCAAGGGGGGAGGAGATTAGAAAAGGCTGTCAGTTCGGCGGTATATCCTTAACTTGACGCCTATGCCCTCAAGGGGGGAGGAAAATAAAGGGTGCACGTTTGCGATGCAAAGCTCTGACGCGCACCCCCTGGCAATCTCACGGTTGACACCGATGCGCCTCCCCGATATATTAGGCGCCAGCGTTCACGAGGACACGCATGAGCATGGAATGACGGCAGAGAGACGCATCATGGATCCAACACTACGCCGAGAACTGCAAGACGTTCTGCTCAGAGATTCGCTGAAGTTCGGAGACTTCACGCTCACGTCCGGCCGCAAGAGCGATTACTACCTCGATTGTCGATTGACGACGTTGCGCCCGAGGGGCGCCTTCCTGGTAGCGAAACTCCTGCTCGATGAGCTCAAATCTCTGCGGGTCGATGCGATCGGCGGCCCGACGATCGCCGCCGACCCGGTGGTCGGTGCGTTGATGCCGCTGGCCTCCCTGGAAGGGATTCCCCTGGTCGGGTTTCTCGTCCGCAAGGAGGCGAAGGGCCACGGTATGCAGCGCTCGGTCGAGGGACCTCTCGAGCCAGGCATGCGGGTCGCCCTCTTTGACGATGTGGCGACGACGGGAGGTTCCCTGAAACACGCCATCGACGAGGTGGAAGCTTCCCGATGTACGGTCGTGAACACCTACGTGATCGTCGACCGTCAGGAAGGGGCACAGGAAAACTTCGTGCACTGGGGCTATCCTTTTCACCCCTTCTTCACCATCGCCGAGCTGAGGGCCGCCCATCACCCATGAGCTCCCCCGACTGGCGCGTTGCGACATCCCCCACGGTTGTGATCGGTCCTGCACGCTGTGGTTGTGGGGACACGCTGAGGACAGATCGAGCCATTGAAGGTTGCTAGCGACTTCCTGTATCCGGAAAAAGGAGAATCAGCATGGCTTCACAGCTGCAGCGCGGTCCAGAGGAGGAACGCTTGCTCGAAAAAGCAAAGCGCTACCTGCCGGGTGGGACCCTGGGCAATATCCGGTTCTCTGAGGAACTCAGCTTCGTCGTCAAGTCCGGGAAAGGGTCGAAGCTGTATGATTTGAGTGGACGCGAATATATCGACTACCTTCTCGGCTCCGGTCCCATGGTGCTCGGCCATGCCCATCCGGCGGTTGTGGCGGCGGTGCGTGAGTATCTGGAACGCGGCTCGACCTATTTCACGTTGAATGAGCCGGCCATCGAGCTGGCCGCGGAGATCTGCGAAGCGGTCCCGTGCGGTGAGAAGCTCCGCTATTGCTCCACCGGCTCGGAGGCCACATTCTTTGCTCTCCGCGTCGCACGGGCGTTTACGAAGAAAGATAAGATCCTGAAATTTGAGGGGGGCTACCATGGCAGCCACGACTACGCCATGATGAGCAGTAGCCCGCGCGTCCCCAAGGACTTTCCGCGCGCGGTCCCGGATTCCGTTGGAATTCCGCGTGTTCTGGAAGAGCAGGTGCTGATCGCCCCCTTCAACGATCTGGATGCGACAAGCGCTATCATCGAGCGTCATCATCACGAGCTGGGCGGCGTGATCGTTGAACCCTTTCAACGCATCATTACCCCACGACCGGGCTTCCTGCAGGGGCTACGCGAGGTCACGCAACGCTTTCACCTCCCGCTCATCTTCGACGAGGTGGTCACGGGATTTCGTCTGGCCTGGGGGGGTGCACAGGAGTATTATGGGGTCGTCCCAGACCTGGCGGCGTATGGAAAAATCATCGGCGGGGGCTACCCGCTCTCGGCGGTGGTGGGTCGAGCGGACATGATGGAGGTCTTCAACCCCGACCGCGAAGCGTCGGGAGAGTTCATCCCGCAGGTAGGGACCCTGAGTGGGAACCCGATCGCGGCCGTCGCTGGCCTGGCGACCCTGCGGGAGCTCCACAAAGAGGGCACCTATCCACGACTCTTCAGGGCTGGGCACACCCTGCGCGAGGGGGTGGCCGTACTCCTGAAGGAGTTTGGTGTGGCGGGACAGGTGGTTGGCGAAGATCCTTTGTTCGACGTGGTCTTCACAGACGAGCCGGTGAACGACTATCGTGGCGTCCTCACCCAGAATTCCGAGCTCTTGCGGCGGTTCAACATCGAACTGCTCAAGCGCGGCATTCTCAAACCGACCTCGAAGCTGTATCTCTCGCTGGCCCATACGCCAGCGGATATCGAGCAGACGCTGGCAGCAGTTCGGGCGTCGCTGGACGTGATCGCAAACGAATAGGGCGCGGCACTTAGCAAGGAGAAGTGGGATGATCAAGCTGACGGATCAGATGCGAGAAGAGATCGATAGCGGGCTAGCAAAGGGCAACCCGTGCCTCGTAGCTACGGTGTCAGGCGATGGGGTACCCAATGTCGGGTATAAAGGGAGCGTCATGGTGTTCGACGACGAATCGCTTGCCTATTGGGAGCGGACGCGCCAGGGCACCGCGAGCAACCTGGAAGCCAACCCGAACGTCATGATCCTGTTCCGCAATACCGCAAGCCGGGCCGCCTGGCGGTTTACAGGCAAGGGGACGGTGTACAAAGAGGGCCCCGTGCGCGACCAGGTGATGGCGCGAACGGTGCAGGCAGAGCTGGATCGGGACCCGGAGCGCAAGGGGTTTGCGGTCATCGTCAAGGTCGATAAAGGGCTGGGGATCACCGGTCAGAACCCCATGCAGAGTCGAGAGGGCTAAGTCCTACGGGCCGCAATTTCACCCCACCCCGCCCCCGGGGAAGGCAAAAGGCAAAGGGCAAAAGGCAAAAGTGAGGTAAAACTAGGAAAGCATCAAGATTTTTGCCTTTTGCCTTCCCACTTTTGCCTTTTGCCTTCACAGAGG
>Ga0114945_10001859_pt1 | contig 12816 bp, 13 predicted proteins | sample OV2TP3_FD_87194 | JGI IMG/M metagenome (GOLD analysis project Ga0114945, IMG submission 87194) | Hot spring microbial communities from Beatty, Nevada to study Microbial Dark Matter (Phase II) - OV2 TP3 | ecosystem: Environmental > Aquatic > Thermal springs > Hot (42-90C) | place: USA: Beatty... | reverse complement strand
TAGTTCAGTTTACATTGGTGATATAGGAACTTTGTTCCTAAATCCATCACTACGTTCAGGATATCGAAACTAACGTTTCGGAACCACTATTCGTGGTAAGCGGACCTTTGGCACAGGCATGTAGTTCGTGCCTCGTAATGCTAAGTATATTTTTCCAACTTTCTATTAATTATCTTGTCAAAAACCGACCCCGAGCTAAAGCACGGGGCGTGTTTTTGAGCATCTCAAAAATGTACGCATTTTTGATGATCATCGGAAATCATAATCTTTCCAAGATGCTCGGAAATCACTGGCTTACTCTGAGCTGAAGCACGAGAGATTGTGCCTTTTGCGATTTCCGACATTTCATTAGTTTGCATACGTTAATGCAAATTATATTAGTATACTTATTTTTATGGATAGGTGGACTGGTCACACAGCCTTCGTAGAAGGCACCGTGATGCAAATACAACAGTGATTAATGTAAATGTTTATTTTTTCATCTTAATTTACGCTTCTTGTATTTATCTAGAATTAGATCTGCAGAATCATCTGAAAGATATTTTGCAGTACAAGTATCACAGGTTCCAACCTCTAATTTTCTGAAGATATCCTTGCCTACATTAACATTTTCTTTGCCCCACGACACAAAACCGCCACAAGAGCAAGGGCTTCGCATTTGTTTTTTCTCTTTTTCCTTTCCACTCATAACTATAAGACCTTAATAGGACCGATATATAAATTTAACCAGAGTATTTTGCTGTAAGGTATAAGTCAACTAGCCATAAAGATTGTCAAAAACCACCCTTCATATGTTGGTAAATGCTTTGCAGCTCGAAAATCAGTGATTTTTAGGACTTGGATTCCACAAAATCTTTAAGATTTTGGGAGCCGAAATCATAGATTTCATGCTTTCGATGGAAGGGTGGCATGTTTACGTATAATGATGATCACGTATGTTTGACACTTCAAAATCCTAAAAGGCTTTTCTGGGTCATTAAAAGGTTTAATAGCATTAAAGTTTATAAATAACACTTATTTTAGAGTAGTAATGAAAGATCCAAATGAATTAATATTTACAAGAAGCACTTTAGAAGCTGCTATGGCTACAAATTGCGGCTATTATCACGGCCATTCTGTCCAGGAAAGGTTTGCTGTGGAGACTCCCATCTTAATTAAGGCTTTAGATGGATTGCTAAGAGATTGCTCAATAGTTATGGATTATGGCATAGGCGTTGGAAGAGTTACTAAGGCTATCCTAAAACAATATCCTCATTTAAGGGTTATCGGTGTTGATAATTCAGACAGAATGTTAGGTTTTGCTAGACAGTATATTCCTACTGAATATTTTGATGAAGGACAGGTAGAATTATACTCTACACAAGACTTAAAGAAGATAGGCTCTGCTTCAATTGATTTAATCCTTGCAGTTTATGTATTGATGCATATTTCAGAAAGAAATTTAGAAACAACATTTGATGAATTATCTAGAGTTATGAATGAACAAGCGAAATTATATGTTTTTAATCAGACTGGAAGGTCAGTTCCCAGAGAGAATAGATGGGGCATTTATAGAGGATTAAGAGTATTAACTGGGTTCTTAGATGAAATTTCACAATATAAACAGGCTCAACGTATGTTACTAAAAGTAGATAATCGAACTATATTTCATAATGATGGGATTGATATACAAAAAGAATTAGAAAAAAAATTTAGGCCATTGCATGATGTTCCTCTTGATTCTCATCCATTAGTGGAACTATTAATGCGACGTCATTTTAGTCGAGTATATGCCAAAAGGCTGAAGATTTCTGAGTAATATTGAGTATAATATATGTGCGCTTGTTATAATCTTTGCTCTAGAAAATTTGATTATTAGATTTAGTTATATAAAGAATCTTAATGATTCTATTGAATCCTGCTCTTGCTTTCTTTGATTTATATTCTCTAGCTAAATCCCTTAATATTGCTGTATTTATATTAATTCCCTTACCTTTTAATATTCCGCTTATTCTCCTATTAGTGAGAAATTGAATAAATTGTGAGACATTCTTAGGCTCTTTAGTATATTTACATCTCTCAAAATCTAATAGAATGGGCTTTTTAAATTTATCAATAATTATATGTTTATAGGGTCTATGCATTTCATATTTATTTACATTAAGCATGTCTAGTTTATAGCACTGCTCTAGGACAGTTTTCAGCACGTTTAATATCTTATCTTTATCAGATTTAATGAGGTAATCAATTATGTAATCCCCCTCTATAAACTCTTCAACAATGTATCTTTTGGTGCCAAATAATAGATTAGGCCCTATTTTATGCTTATTTAATATTTTAAGCCATTTCAATTCGTTGTCTATTCTTCCAATTGCTTGACTTTTTTTATTTTTTATCTTTATCGCAACTTTCTTTTTATTATAATATGCTGTATATACAATACCCCGATTACTTTTCTTATGCAACTTTATGTTCAGTAAATTTTTCTTTTCAAGCTCTTTTAATATGCTTGATTTCTCTAGAAGGTATACAAAAAGATCTTCAAAAAAGAGGTGCTGTTTTTCCAGTAATTTAAAGTCAAGAAGATTATTTTCTATAAACCGATTAACCATTTCTTGTTTTGTTAGGGAAGAGAATAACAGTAGAATTTTTCCATTTGTTTTGAGGTATTTATTCACATCACTTAAAAATCTCTTTATTGTTTCATATCCTTTTTTACCTCCATAAATGGTTAAATCCTTTAACTTTACATCTTGTGGCAGATAAGGTGGATTAAAAATAACAGTATCAAATTTAATTAAAGGCACATATTCAAATAGGTCAGATTGTAAAAATCTTATTTTCTTGTTGTTGATTTTCCTTTTACATTCGTCTATTACCTTTCTGCTTATATCAGTTGCAATAACTTTCCTAACATTCTTCTTTTCTGCAGCAGTGACAGCTTGAATGCCAGAGCCAGTGCCAAGATCTAACACTATACCATTAGAATACTTCTTAACATACTTCTGCAGTAAATAAGAATCTTCTCTTGGCTCATAGATCTCACCAAAAGCTAAAGTTTCCATATTAAAAAGACTAAACAGAAGGGTTTTAAAGCTTTTTATTTTCTCTTTTTTATACCACGAATTATTTTGATAAAGGATACATAGCTTAAATTACTATTTAGTAATAACATTAGAAAATTTTATATACTACACAAAACTCTTTTAATAATAGATTTTAATGGTAGGATTAGAAGATACAGTAATTGTTACAGAAAGGCAATTAGCTAGTTTATATCTAACAGAAGACCCGGAGAGATATTACTCTATACTTAAAGAAATGGGTCTTTTACCACTAACTGTAAAAACCTTAACAACAGAAAGAGGTAAAGCTTTGTTACATCTAGCTACTTGGGCATATTTGAGTGGAGCTTTCAAAAATAGAAAGAAGAGAAAATTTACCCCAAGAATAAGTGGCAATAAAGAATTTTTAGATTATTTACTAGAAACATATCTCAATAATCTAGATCAAAGATTTAGATATAGTAAAAGAAATGAAAAAAGTGGTGAACTTATTTTGGCAGAAAATGGAGGGGCTTTTGGAAGATTAATCCACGCAATGGGTGTTCCAATTCCTGAATATGTCCCAAACCTAGAAGATAATTCTGGAAGACGTTTAAAAAAGTCTGCTTATGATAATACACTCCCTCATTATTTTTTGGATATTGTAAGATCCTCACCAAAGAGTGATCCTTTAAGAAAAGATTTGTTATATACACTAGCAAGTATTTTATTAAAAGATAGATTAAAAATTTATACATATGGTAATGTTTATAAAAAACAGATATACCTTCAATTAAACCGTCATTCAACTGAAGAAACTGCAAGAAATTATGCCTTATCTGTTTTAGAATTTTTAAATGGTGTATTTAGAGTAGGAACTAATCATCAAAATTTATTCCAAGAAGAAAATATTGCTATTCGCTTAGATAAACATAAAAAATCATACGAGTCAAGATTATATCTAACAAAATTTCAATTAGGTCATTTAGTATCTAGAGATCCCACCATACTTGGGGTACATGTAAGTTATTAATAGTAATCAATAATTTTGTCAAAAACTATAAATATAGAGGGTAGGTGAAATCCAGATGTTTCTTGAGGTACTAGCTATTTTTAATTATCTTGATGTAATAATAAACTCCCAAAAATCTCCATGCACCCCTTCTTGCTCATAAACAAGACCGCCCTGTAGTAGGATGCGTTTTCTGATGGGATCAAACTCCATGGCTGCATAGGCTCTTGGACTAGGACCCATGGAACTGTTGATTGCTATTTGTTCCCATGTATTCGTATTCACATCATAGATCCACACATCATTAAAGAATTGATATCCATCCAAACCACCAAAGAGAACAATACGTTTTATATTTTTATCATAGACCATAGAATGCCCAATCCGGCCATGAGGAGATACTTTTGGCTTCATCTCTTTCCATTTATTGGTAGTGTAGTCATAAAACCATGTATCAGCGAGGGTATATTCTGGTCCTCCAGCTCCTGACGGGTCTACATTGCCTCCAAAAAGCACGACTTTATCTGTATGTGAGTCATACGCCATAGCGAAATCAGATCTAGGGTGTGGGCTATCTCCTACTCCTGACTTCATAATGGACCAGTTATTAGTAGTAGGATCATATGCCTATGTATCATCATTATACGCACAAGATATTCCTACAAGAAGATCTGGTTGCAGTTACAGGTTCTTGCTCCTCCAAACAAAATTACTCTTTTTGGAATACTTGCGTACACCATAGCAAAAGCATTCCGTTTAGCTGGGTAGGAACTTTCTTGAGGTTTTTGATAGAACCAATCTCGTTTGATTGTATCATATATCCAAAGATCGTCAAGTGTATCACCTATGTTTGATCCTCCAAAGAGTACAGCTTGGTTAGTCTCTGGCACGTACACTATACCATGAAGCCAGCGAGGTGGAGGTAAAGTTTGTGGATTCTCTTTTGACCACTCTCCTGTACTAGGATCATAGCTCCATACATCATTGAGGTAATCTTCTAATTTCTCTGAAAAGTAACTGATAGTACCGGCGAATAGAAGAAAACGGTCTAAATTGCTAGCGTATACTAAGCTATGAGAATTTCAAATTGGAAAAGGAGGGTTGGCTAGTTTTTTCCATGAGCCTGATATTGTTCCTACTGCAGAAAGAGCTTCCCCATTAGTTTCCTTAGGTTTAGATTCCCCATTCTCCTTTGTCTGACTAGTAAAGAAAGTAATGATAATTATCCCAGTTATAATACCAATTACAAGCGATGCCTTCCAAATCGTTATGTTAAGTTTCTTCATTGGTTAACTTTGATTGATGGAATATATAAATATATAATACCTTCTTGTAATTTATTGGATGGACCTGCCGGGACTTTCAATCAGAAGGATTTAACCTTGCAGACTTTGAACCCGGAGCCTCACCCGTTCTCTAAGATGCGAGGGGCGCATTCTGCCATTGAACTACAGGCCCACATTTTAGAAAAACAAGGACTTATATAAAAGTTAAGATATTACTTTATCATTGCAAGATACTCCTTAATCCTTTCTGATATAGAGCTAAGATAAAATTTCTCAATCTTCTTTTCATATATCTCAGATAAAGGCATATATTCAGCTATCCTATACCCATTATTAACTTTCTCTACAATCATTATCTCCTTAAGTCTTCTGATCTGTCTTCTAATGTTAGAAGAGGCTATTCCAAATATCCTCAGTTTACATTTTTTTCTTGATTTAATAACACTATCTTCTATCTGCTTAGCAGTAAGTAATTTCTTTTTTTTCTTTGCTTTCAGAAGTATATGCAATATATCTACTATAACATCTCTAGAATCACCAGGCTGTAGTACGCCCAAGCTAAGGCATATTTTCTTTATAAGCTGTCTCTTAGGCATAGAAGAAGGTTTCTCATACCTCCTTAAAGTAAGCTCGCTTAGAGGCGTGTCCTTTGAAATATTTGCCATGATTAAAACTTTTAATAACTCTATTATAAAAATGTTACTCTTAAATTACTAGAGACCCTTAACTTAAGCTATTTTAATTTAAATAATAATATATTTTGCATACGAGTGACTTTGTGTCTACCATGTCCGCCTATCAAAACTTTAAATTAAATAATTTGCACTAAATAAAGCTATATTATGCCTTTACTTTAAGGTCTTAAATTACTAAGGTGCAAATTACTGTGATACTAATTTATGTACCTCGAGAAGTTCATCAGAATTCAATAATGAGATTCCAGCTTTTTTACCAATAATCTCAACATTTATTATCTTTTTAGGATCCTCTAGCTCTACATTAGGCCTGTCTATAACCTCTGTTAGTTTCATTATTAATTCAGTAGTATGCATTTTATCGTACATCCTTTTCTCAAGCTTCATTTTCCATGTATCCTTTGGCTTAATATTTCTTGTGATACTTTTAATATATTTCTGCATACCTTGAACATCAGATTTTATCCATTTATCTATAGGAATCCATCGAAAAGTCTTTGTAAACTTAGAAGAGTCTTTTTTACAGGCTTTTATAAGCTTCTTAACTGCCTCTTTCGGATTGGAGATTCTTATCTTTAGAAGGCCACCTACCTCAGATTTTAAGTATTTAGGCTTTTTCTTTAAGCCTTTCATTAAAGAATCAATCTCTTGCCTTGCAAGCCCCTCATGTGAAGGTTCAATAGTTACTAATAGGTTTGCTTCCATCTTCTCCTTTTAGATTATATCTCCTCCTTTTATACTTCATTATCTAATAAGAGAGAGCAAGTTTAAATATATTTCGGTATAGTTAGGTATAATACATTTATTATTTAATTTTACTTATTAAGAGTGGTGAAATCAGAAAGATTTATATAGAAACTTTCGTTTTCTAATACTGCCTCAAAACCAAATCAAGCTCATCAAAAATTTATCCACTCATAAAAACCGAACATCAAATTCTTTAAAAATTTCGCTTATGACTTCAAAGTCACTATCTTTAGTCAGAAGTTGTGCAGAACGATTTAGGCACATTCCAGCGATGAGCATGTCTATTGCTCCAACAGGCTTGCCTTTTTCTTGGAGCTTATGGGCTATCTCTATTGCCTTTATGTAATCAGTTGTCTCAGGAAATATTATCTCAAAAGATTTCTTAACTGAATTAGGATATTCTATTACTGTAAAAATAGTTATTGTCCCTTCTTTTTTTTCAATAGCTACGCTTGTGTCAAGTATTTCTTTCTCTTCCATGATTTCCTTTTCATTTTTTTGTAAAATTTAATTGCTGTTTTCTCGCTTGCCATTCCAATACCTTTCTTCATCTCAGGGGAAAGAAGATTAAATAAATCGTGGCTATGCATCTTGTTCTTTAATAAAGTAGTCTTCTGAATAATGCTATGCCTTGCAATCTCACTCCACTTGATTTCAGGGTGTTTTTTCATTTCCCTATAAACATCATCAGGGATGCTGAGAGTAATATGTACCATACATATAGTAAATATAACACATATTTAAATATTTATCTATTTCTATTTGCGACTTGCGAAATAGAAAATTGTAAAAAAGAATTAAGAGCAAAATAACGGTGGTTTTTGACATGACGCCAGAAAACGCAACCTTTAAAAGTCAGTGAGCATACCCATATTGGTTCTATAATAGAAATTCTAAAAATGGCTGAAGAAAAAGATAAAACTCAAAGATATACAAAATATGAGAAAGCTAGGCTAATAGGTGCAAGAGCACTACAGATTAGCACAGGAGCTCCTTTTATGCTAAAACTTACAGAAGATGAATTAAAGAAGATTAGATATAGCACTCTTGAGATAGCAAAGATGGAATTTGAGAAAGGGCTTATTCCTATGACTGTTAATAGGCCTACACCTAGTGTACCAGAAGATACAAAAGCATTTGCAAAAAAAATAATGGCGCAGCTCCATTTTACAGAGGAAAAGCAAGCCACAGAATAATAACATGAGTATTTTCTCATCAAAAAAAGAGAGTAACGAACAGGATATAAGAGATAGTCTACTAATGTCTTTATCAAATATAAGAAAAGAAACTGAGTTATTAGAAAAATCCTATCAAAAAACCTCAGCTTCAATAGAAGAACTTAAACAGACTCTAGATCGCAATTCTGTTGAGCTGCACAATGGGCTTCTGATTTTAGATAAAAATCTTAGTATTACCAAAAGGAAGTTAAGTTTCATAATTTATGAGTTCAAAAGAAATACAGCAACTCTTAATTATGTTGTGAAGAAAGAGGAGCTTGAAACTCTTAAAAGAAAAATAGACTTATGGTCACCAGAAAATGTAGTAACAAAAAGAGAGTTTACAAGGATGATTGAGGGGGCTAATAAGGGGTTGTAAAATGGAAAGATTATGAAAAAATACTTGATGTTTTAGTTTACAATTAGAGTTTACTCAATAGCTTATTTAATAGCTGATCTGCCTAGATAGAACTTAGCTGCTTCCTCTGGCTTTACTGAGTTCACTATTTCGCCTGTTTGAAGCTCAAATCCGCCCCATGTTGCAATTCTTGGAGTAACTTCTATATGAAAATGCAATTTTTGGCCCTTTGGGGCATAGTGTAAGAAGAAATTGTATGATGGGTTTATTACCTTCAATCTGGAGAATATTTTCTTCATAATTTCAGCTAGATTTAATATATCTTTCTGTGGCATTTCAGTAATATTGCTATAATGCTTTTTAGGAAATATCCATACCTCATAGTTAAATCTAGAAGCAAATGGGGCAAATGATACAAAGGATTTATTCTGGAAAATAGACCTGTTGCTCTTTCCCTCTCTATTTATTATAGAGCAATATCTGCATTTAGAGCCTTTAGTGGAAAGATCTGCTTCATCTTTAACCAAGGAAGGAATTTTATTATATGCCGCAACTTGGAGATGTGAATGTATTAGAGATGTTCCTGCATCAGAGCCATGGTTCTTAAACACAGCAACATACTTTATACCTTTTTTCTTTGATAAGTCGTTGATTCTATTAGATATAACGTTAAGAATATATGATATCTCTTTTATAGAATGCTCTGAAAACTGTTTTTTATGCTCTGGAGTTTCAACAATTATCTCATGATATCCATAAGAATTTCCATATTCAAGCTGCCCCTTTTTTTTTAATTCTGGTCTTCCATAAGCTAAAACAAAAGGAAATCTATTTGGGAACCATCTTATTTTCCATTTTCCATTTTTCTCTATCCTTCCTATCTCCTTAGGTGTAAGATCCTCATTTCCTGGGCAAAAATAACAAATACCTGATTTAACAAGTATCTGTTTCTTAAACTCTTTTGGCCTATCTTTTCTTTTCTCAGAAATAATTACCCATCTGTCTAGAATATAGTCTTTACGGAGTTCTATCATTGTATAGATTTTCCTCTTTATTCAGGGTGACAAAAATGCAAAACACTTTTGAGCAAGTCAATTCCACTTAAACATATAAATACGAACCAATGGCAAAACTAACATTTTTTACTATGGATATAAAGTAGGAAAAATATTTACGAAGTTCAGTTGTGGCAGATACTTATGCAAGAGTTCTACTCTATGGCTAGATCTCCCATTCCTCTCTATGTCTTTTGAAAAAGAAATAAAATCCAATTACCCCAACTAAAACTATTAGGATAATTCCTCCAATATATTTTTTAAGTGAACTAGATATAATTATTGGTTTTGACACTGGCTTTTCTTCTAAAGACTCTTTTTCTTGCTTATTTGTTACGCTTTCCCCTGTAACTCCAACTGAAGACCTAGATGTTTCTGCTGGCTTGGCTGATGGTGTTACTATCTCTGACTCTGGAGCTATTACCCCTTTAGGCTTCTCTAATGTTATTGCAAATAGAGAAAAACTAGGCGTAGTTGCCTGATAACTATATTCTTCCTCTAGTTTCCCAATAAGTTTAGTTGGCAAAGGATCCCATGCAGTGGTAAAGTGCTTCATCACAACATCTGAAGCATCTGCACCATTCTTATTCAGCCATGACTCATTTACCTCGAATTCAATAGTTGCAGTTTTAATTATACTATTAGCAAGATTCTTTGTAGTAATGTTAAAGTACTGATTAGCAATAGGCAATGGAATAAAGACTTTTGACTCGTTAATTTTTTCTACTGCTAGGTTTACCTTCTCGCTTTGGCTTATTGCTGTAAATATAATCTTTGTAATTGCAAAGTCCTTTCTCTTTACGATAAATGAATATTCTTGATTAGCAACTACTACATCAAAAAATTTTTGTGCCCTATCAACAGTGGCTCCACCACCGCCTCCTCCTCCCCCACCTCCTCCTCCACCAGAAGAAGAGCCTCCACTTGAAGATGATGATGTTTTATAAGTTGAAAATTCACAGAAGGGTATTTGCCAGACACAAGTAGATGAATTTATTAACGTAGACTCATTTGTACGATCTACACAACTCTCTCCGCTATCATCACAATGGAAGAGCTTATCACATGTTCCTGAAGGTATCTTTACTCTGCATGCTTCAGGGTGCATATTATTAATTATCTTATCTCTAGTCTCTGAATTAAGACCTACTATTGTGCTAGAGCTGATAATATCACCTGATCCTGAGATTGTCCTAACTTTGTCATTCAACCCAGTCTTTGTTAATGAGGCATTTAAGAACTCAAAGTAAGTAGTAGAGTCATTTAGTTCTAGCTTTATATTGACTTTTCTACCTTCACTGTAATTTGACTTCATTCCAGCATTTGGACCGCAAACCTGTCCTTGTACATGTTCGTAGGTACCATCTTGGTCTACATCATAACTTACCTTCCAATTGCTAGGTGTTTTAAGCCTTGATATGAAATTGCAAAAACCACATTTATTTAATGGGGCTGTTATCAAAGTGCTGCACTTGCTTAGTGCACATTTACCATCGTTATCACAAACCTTTAATTTGTAATAATACTTCGTATCATTATTCAGTGCATAGCCGAGAGTTCCATTGTAGATATCTGCTGCGTGCCAGAGCTTATCATCTCGCACTGTTGCACTTGTTACTCCTATGTCTAAGATTGTTGTATTTATGGTTATACACCGAGAATCATTATAATAAAATTCAAGTGTTCCATTTGCAGGCTTGTTTGTGTCATACAGCACTAAAGCTGAATCTGGGTATTCTTCAATCTTCACCCCTATTACTTGAGGCGTACTTGTGTCTATATAATCAGCAGAATTGACTCCTTTGCTTGAACATTTAGGTGAATACTGGCAATCCCAATCATCACAATCACTATTACCATCTTTATCATCATCAACTGAATTAAAGCAATCTTCGTATTGGACAAACCCTTTGTTTAATATCTCCTCAAATTTTGCAGTATTGACTCCATACTTAAAGGCACTTTCAATTTCAAAATCTACTGCACCTGGTGTAGCATAACCTGGGCCTGCAGTATCACTTGGAGCACTAATATTACCCGTATTCCCAATTGTGGCAACATATACTCGTAAATCTTTTGTTGAATCATACAATGTGGGGAATCTGGACAGTTCTGATTTACCTACAGCTAACATAGGACCTCCAATTTCGCTGCACATCAGTTTTTTCCAAGCACTTATCTTAATATCAGTAACTTTCCATAAGTTACTATCACATTTATACGATGTGAATGATTCTTTTACCTTACTTGCATTTATATCCCATAAAGCCTCATATGTAAACTTAAATTCATAGCCTTTTGCTGAATCATTACTATCAAGAGCGCAATTAACAGTTGTAGAGCCGTCAGTATCTAAATAAACGATAAACTTTACAGTCTCATTTCCTGCACCAATTCTGTCAGAGAATAAACCTATGCTAGTTGGTACAAGTGAAGTATATGCTTGTACATATGAAGTTATTTTCTCTTTATTGCAGACACTTGAATTTTCAAAGTTAACAACAGGACTGCCAAATCCATATGCATCTCCCATATCTTTCATGCCTACAACAAGCAAATCAACTGAATTTTGGCTTGTATCTCCAGATGGGTCTGATGCTAGCGGAGTTGGAGGACCTGCTTCCATACCATCAAACATGGTATTCATACCAGAAGGATTACACCATCCACTATTCCACATACATCCGCTTATTCCTGTGCATCCACCTTCTGTTGTTGCATTGAAACATCTAGGTTCACATCCTCCCCATGAATTATTAGTGCATACCGAATTTGCAGTACAATTATTTAGCCACCCTGTAGGATTATTCCAACTCTGATAGCTTTGATTATTCCAGCATTGTTCCACAAGATTAGTACACCAGCCTGTGCTGCCAGTATATGTACCATTGTTCCACCAACAACCATTGCTACTATTGCAACCATTCTGAGATTTGTATTCCCAGCAATTCTTTGTATTGTCAGCTTCACAAAATGGATTAGTATTTATTGTCCAGCCACAACTTATGTTGATAGCTGTTTTATTAGTACAAAGCGTTCTGTTAACATTGTATTTCCAGCATTCTCCTCCAAAAGCGCTTCCTGCAGCACCTCCTGCAGCTGTTGCTGCTCCTGCGCTGAAACCTGAAATTGGAGAGCACCATCCTGGTGTTTTCCATTTGCATCCTGTGATTGCCTTGCAATTAGCTTGATTGTTTAGGTTGGACGAATTGTAGCATGCAACATTTGCTTCTTCTTGGCACCAACCAGTTTCTGCCTTATAATAACAGCCTTGAACAGAATTACACACACTCTGGTTATTTACCAATGTGGCATTATAACATGCTGGCCGACAGTTTCCTCCTGTCCCAGTTCCCCAGAACTCCCAGAAGCAACGTGTAGCAGTTTCTGATTCGCACGATGATTGAGTGTAACGATTCCAGC
>Ga0114945_10001857_pt1 | contig 12820 bp, 9 predicted proteins | sample OV2TP3_FD_87194 | JGI IMG/M metagenome (GOLD analysis project Ga0114945, IMG submission 87194) | Hot spring microbial communities from Beatty, Nevada to study Microbial Dark Matter (Phase II) - OV2 TP3 | ecosystem: Environmental > Aquatic > Thermal springs > Hot (42-90C) | place: USA: Beatty... | reverse complement strand
GTTCATGGCTCGTTCCTTCCATCTTCTTTGCCTTCTCAGTCAATTTGCCAAACTCGCCTAAAACCTGCCGCTCAATCTCATCTGCCACCGGCTTGTTGATTGGTTTAAAACAATTAATCTTTAAACCGTTAAATAAAGTTTTTGCTGGATAAACCAGCCTGTATCCCTGCTGATCAATGCGCGAATAAATCGCTACGTCGCCGACAAAAAAGGAATCGTCAAGGACAAACGATACAAACCCCACCAACCCGTCCTTCGGTTTCACCGGTACAATCTGAATTTCTGTTAACTTGATCGTCATTACTTTTTCCTTTCATAAAATAAAAAATCCCGTGTAACAAGTTTCATTACACAGGATAGCAAAAAATAAAAAATGCGATAGGACGCAAAAACAGGCCTAAATGCCCTGTTTTCAGTCGACTGATTTTTTCTTCTTTACCTTCTTTTTAGTATACTGAATTTCAGGCTTGAGAGGCTGTTTCAGTAGACCCAGTTCCCCAAGACGCTTAACATTCCTTTGATACCTTCTTGAATCCTCCCTCTCCTCCTTCATCATTTCCTTGATTCTCTGACCATGTCGTGCATAAAATGCCTTGTTCCGAACCTTCTTTCCACAATCCTTGCCTTCAACCTGATAAGAACAGTATTTCTTGTCTTGACGGGACAACATGAAATCTCCGCAATGAGGACACTGCGCAATAAGCTTTCGCGAAAGAAGAGAATTCCTCATGCTGGTCACAAACGAAAAACAAAACCGCTTAAGAGGATCCCCGCTCTCATCTTTTGCGACCAACAGTTGATTTAACTGGCGAATGTCGATTTTCCCAAAATCCCCGTAGAAAACTGCACAAGCCAAATCACCTAGGGTCTTTAAAGAATCGAAAAACTCCCCTTTGCTCATTCCCCGATAATTTAAATCAAGACAAAATATATCGTGCATCTCGCTGAACCATTTCCGAACACCCTCGCTTCCCAATATCCCTGTATCAATCCAATAACATGCCAGGAATGGATGAATGCACAGTGTGGGCGGTTTCCAAGATTCTTTTCTTTTCAAATCTGTCATATAAATCGGGAACATGTCAAACGATACCAAAATAACATCCTGCTGGTCACTGATGCATTTTTTAAGATACGGCGTTGCCGTGATCTCCATGAGGGAGTTTTCAACACTGACTGGGGAAGGATATTCCTCCTCCACAGATCCTTCGCCTTTAAATCCGGGTAACAACATCCGTGTGCGAAAATCCTCAAATTCCGTTTTAGTCTCACCTATAATCGTACCGAATCGATAATCTTCTCTGCCTCCTTTCCAATGCACGTCTTCGCTTATCAGCGTCACCAACTGCATCTGATAGAATCGTAGCTGTGCATCTTCGCACATGTTTTCAGGAGTTTCATACGGAAAAGATAGCGACTGCCCACGGACATGATACCCCTGATATTTTCGTGGACAGAAAAACTCGACCGGCTTAGGGAGTTTTTTAACAAATGGATATTGTTCAAGTCGTGGTTTGAGATGATATTGATAGTTTTTCTTCAAGTCGTCCTCACATCTTCAAAACAGAATTACATTTGTTTCATAATAGCAAAAAACATCATGAGAATAAACCAATATTAAAGCCACGAAAACATCCTTCCCTAAGGATGAAAATATGCAATGTATCGTTTCATAAATTTCATGTTCCGCGCCGTTCCGGCCATAGCCGTATTTCCTAACTACCGTCGAGTATACGCTTAAGCCCCTTTAAAATTTATCAAATTTATGAACATGAAACGGAAAAAATATTTTGCATATCGCTGACCGTCTGCGCTTCGCCCGACCCACATATGCCGGCCACCCAGAAAGGGACCCGTTTTTATTTGTCGATATCCCTAAGCCCATCCCAAAAATAAACTAATATTCAGAATATCGGACAACAACTAAAAGTAAACTCAAGGAATAGAAACCAGAACACAAAGGGTCTATGAAGTTTGCTAGCACAGTGCTAGCACGGCGGGTTTTCGACAGGAACCACAAAAACGAAACCCTCTGTAAGCACTAGACTTACAAAGGGTTAAGTTGGTTGCGGGGAGAGGATTTGAACCTCTGACCTTCAGGTTATGAGAGATTGAAGCGATCTCGATGGTGTTTGATGGTTTTATCTATCTCTTAGTGGTGTTAGGGTTTTGGGAGAATTGATTTGTTTGATGCTTGCCCGTTTTTGCCTATGCTTGAGCTTATTCTGATAGCACAGTGCTAGCACGGGGAACACTTTAACCCCAATTCAGATCATATCGAACACTTCGACCTTTACTTTTGGGATCTTGGATTAAAACTTTTTTCTCAACAAGATCTACGATTTCACGAAAAGCCGTGGCACGACTGGCCTTCGTCAAGGAAACATATTTCCTCGTTGTTAAGCCGCCTTTAAACTGACCTTGGCCTGTGTCCAGAAGACGATTGACAACCTTACGTTGACGTTCGTTTAGAGTGGTTTGGGTGTGGCGTTGCCAAAAATCTGCTTTGGCTAAAACATTCCCAATAATTCTCTCTGATTTTTGCATGGCCCGATTGGCGCAACCCAGAAACCATGACAGCCATTGTGTGAGGTCGTTTTTTCCTTTAGAACATTTTTCCAAAACATCATAATAATCATTTCGCTCTTCCATAATTTGGGAAGAAAGGCTATAAAATCGCATTTCCAGTTTTTCATCCTGAGCCAAAGCCATGTCCGTCAATGCCCGGGCAATACGCCCATTTCCATCATCAAAGGGGTGAATTGTTACAAACCAAAAATGCACAATGGCCGTACGTAAGAAACCTTCCATCTTCCCCTTACTTCTTTCCCACCAATTCAAAAAATCCTTCATTTCTTTTTCAAGCCTGTCTGCTGGCGGGGCTTGATAATGAACTTTTTCTTTCCCGATCAATCCGGAAACAACCTGCATGGCTCTAGTTCGCCATTTCCCAACACGTATTTTGTGTAAACCAGAATAACCTGTTGGAAACAATGCCGCATGCCAAGATTGTAATCTCTTAACAGTGAGCGATTTTTCATAATTTCTGGTCGCATCAAGCAGGATTTCCACCAATCCATCAATATGCCGATCGGACGGGGGCAGTCCAGCCTGTGACAACCCTAAATGTCGAGCGACCGATGATCTTACCGAATCTCTCTTTAGAATTTCACCTTCAATCGCTGAAGTTTGCATAGCCTCTTCCGTTAAAATTTCTGCCTGTGCCTGATTGGTTAAAGGCACACCCAAGGCTTTCACGCGAACTAAGATTTTCCCTTGAGTTTGTCTTGCTTGCCCTAAAAGAGGCAAAAGCTCATCACTAGACCATGAAAAATCTGTCCAATTCTTATTTTCCCAAATATATTTCGAATTGTTGAACATTATTTCCTATTCTACTATGGTTCGATTGATACACCAATCGCTTCATTATTTGATACAATTATAGCCTGTAATTGCTTCAAGGGCAAGATAATGTTCTGGGGAAACCGCCTCCATTACAGAGACTTCCTCGCTACTACGCATCCCTCCGACTCCTTGCACAGCTTCATTCCGGCTTTCCCTTGCGGTTATACCGTCCTTACCCGTTTCACACTCTCCCGGGGCTGTGTAAGACCTCCCTCGGTCACCGCTTCAGAATTTCCTTCCATCCCGACCCTAATCACCGCAAAAAGGACTGACTTAGCTCCTTGGCTTCCTCGTGTGTATGCCGGGTCGCCCCTTCTTACGGCCACCTCTGGTTCGCTTACCGCTCCGGGCTGGAGTTTTGCCTGGCCCCCTTCAGATTCCGCCTCACAACGGACACCCTGGGCTATCGGCTACGAGTCCTCCCCGAGTCAGGAAGCTCGATGGGACTTTCACCCGCTATCCTGCTCAGCTGCGAGGCACGCATACACAAACCACAATTGGACAAACAATAAACAATACCAAATTTCCAATGACCCAAACCCAAAACAAAAATTTCTTATCTAGATCTGGATTGGGGTCATTAGAATTTTGGTATTGAAAATTGTTTGGGATTTGGTTATGGTGATTTGTGATTTTACCTTCTTCCAATAAACTGTTTATAAAGTGCTAACGTCTCATTAACCATCCTCTGTGCCGAAAATTCCTTTTGAATAAACTCCTGCGCTTCTTTGCCCATCTGACGGGCCTTCTGAGGATTCCTCAAAAGAAACAAAATCGCCTCGGAGAGAAGATCGGCGTTTTTCGGATGCACCAGAAGACCCGTGCGACCGTCATCAATTAACTGAGGAAGCCCGCCTACCTTCGAGGCCACGACAGAAAGACCCGCGGCCTGGGCCTCCATCACGGACAACCCCAGCCCTTCCTCAAAAGATGGCAGGACAAAAACGTCCAATAAAGATAGCATCTCCGCCGTGTGGTTGACAATAGGATAAAATTGCACATGCTCATTAAGATTAAGCTCTTTAACCATCCTTTGCAAGGGTTCTTTCCGAGGGCCCTCACCCACGATCAAAAGCCGGGCATCCGGAAATTGCTGGATGACCTTTCCCATAGCCTTGATCAAAATGTCATGGCCTTTGACATCCGAAAGCCGCGCGATGATCCCAATCACGCGATTGTGTTCCAAATGGAAGCGCTGCCGGTTTTTTCTTCGGGTGTCTTCATCGATGGCTAAAAAGTCATCCGAATCAATCCCATTTTTAATAAGGACACATCTTTTAGGATCGACACGAAAGTCTTTCAGCAAATGATCCCGGACCGCCTCACTGATGGCGATGACACACTCTCCCCAGCAGGGAAAGATTTTTCGGGACAGCCGCGTTTTGAAGAAGCCATGGCATGTGGAAAGATATGGGATCTCGGTGATCCTCCCAAGACAAAAACCCATGACCTGAGTCACCCGCGTCTGGGTGTGAACCACATGAATATCCTTCTGCTTAATAAACCGGCGGAGCCGACCCAAAGCCAGATAAATCCGCGGATCCAATTCTGATTTGGTACTAATGTTGAGCTTAAGGTGCTCTACTCCCAAAGACTGAAAAGCCTCCAGCATTTCACCGCTGCTTGAAGCCAGAAAAACTCCATGGCCTTGTTTGATCAAGCCCTTCGTCAGGGTCAATAGGTAACTTGTGATTCCCCCGACGTTGAGGTGGGTAGTCAAAAAGAGAATGTTCATTAGAGAGTCTTTTGCATTAGGGTCAGGGGTCAAGTAGCAAGGAACTTTAACCATGACCCATGACCCTTGACCCTTGACCCTTCTCTGCTTTATCTTCCCCCATCAGCCTCTCCACTTCCCTCGCCACTTGCTCCGGCAGGATCTCCTTCATACACGCATGGGTCTTAATGAGACAATGAGAGCTGTAGCACGGCGAACAAGGCAATTCTTTTTTTAAGACCGCATACTTCGCGGCAGGCGGAAGGTGCCGATGGGGATCCGTTGGGCCGAAAAGCGCAACAAAGGGCGTCCCTACGGCCGCTGCCGCATGCATTGGGCCGGAATCCGGCGTAACAAAGACTTTGCATCTTTGAATGACCACCGCCAACTGCAAAAAATCGGTCTTGCCAACCAAGATGACGGGCTTGCCTCTGGTCAATTGCAGAACCTGCCGCGTCCGTTCCTGATCCTTATCAACGCCTGTGATCAGGACCCGAATGTTTTTCTCTGCCAGGATATCGCACAATCGGGCAATAGACTCCACAGGCCAATTCTTGGTTTCCCATCGCTTCGAGGCGGCGATATGGACTCCCACGATATCTTTGGCGTTTCCCAACCATTCTGAGTCGAAAAGATTCTTAACATAGTCATGATCTTGGGCCGAGGGCCAAAGCTCAAGGCGAGGATGCGGAGGATAGTCCATCTCAAGCAACTTCAAAATCTGAAATTGGTGCTCAACCGGCATTAAGTTTTTTGTGGTATCTCGCAAAGAGTATGCCAGCAAAAAGCCGAGTTTCTGGCGATAGCCGTAGCTCTGCCGGGGAAAACTTAAAGAAGCTAAGATATGGCTTTTGTGGTTGTTCTGGAAATCAATCACTTTGTCAAAATTATACGAACGCAGTCTCGCTGAGAAGCGTAAAAGGCCCCTAAGCCCCCGATCTCTGCCGTTCCCATCGAACACCAGAATATCATCCACGTAGGGGCATCTTTGCAAGATATCCTGGGCTTCCCGGCCGATGAGACAATAAATCTTGGCCAAGGGATATTTTTCCCGCAGGGCCTTAAGGGCCGCGGTCACCAAAACCACATCACCCACAGAGCTCAATTTAATGACTAGGATGTTGGAGGAGTGCAAAAGCTCCTCGTACACCTTAAGAGTCCGGGTGGCCATCTCATTTAAGGTAAAGTGGGCTTCCAGTTTATTTTTTGCCGCGGCCACCAACCGCTCGGCGAATTTGCGATCTTTCAAAATCCGCAGGACCGCCTCGGCCATGCCCTCCGGATCCCGAGGGGGGACAAGCAGCCCTGTGACGCCATGTTCGATGATATCCACGACCCCTCCGACCCGGGTCGCCACCACCGGAGAGCCCATGGCCTGGGCCTCTAGGATGACGCGTCCAAACGCCTCGTGCGTCACCGTGGCCATGACTACGACTGTCGTCTGAGATAATAATTCCGGGATGTTGCGGCGGTTCCCCAAGAATTCTACATGGCCATCTAAGCCCAAACGGTGAACCAAAGTCATTAGTTCCCTCTTATAGGATTCTTTTTGTTCTGGGGTATCGCCAATCACCCAAATCTTAACATAAGGCATGGTCCGAATCACTTGGGCCATCGCCTTTAAAAAATAAGGGTGGCCCTTCAAGGGAGTGATGCGACCTATGATGGAAACGACAAATTCCGATTGTCCGGGCGACTTTTGTGGGAGAGCTCGAAATTTCTCCAAATCAACGCTGCGAGGGATGATCCGGATATTTTGAACCGGCACCCGAAAGCTCTCCATCATGTGCTTGCCAATGACTTGGCTGGGCACAATCACCAATTTTGACCAACTCATCACCCGGCTAAAAAGATGCCTGGAATAGTAGCCATGGCAGGTGGTGACAAACTGGGCCTGTGTTCTTCGGCAGGCAAAATAGCCTATCCACGCCGGCACGCGGGAACGGGCGTGAACGATATCGACCTTTTCCAGCTCAATAATTTTTTTAAGCTCCTTAACGCACCGGAATATCGTGAAAGGCGATTTTTTTTGCACGGGAAGGGCGACGTGTTTGACCCCCGTCCTTTCCAACTCGCCGAGAAAGGTTCCACCAGCCGAGACCACCAAAGACCCGTGGCCGTGCATGGTCAGGTATTTGGCCAAATCCACGGTGCCCGTTTCCACGCCGCCCACATTGAGCGCTGGAAGGATCTGTAAAACTTTCATAGGATCTCTCGAACCGCATCTAAAAGAATGGGGCGGTCATCCAACGTCTTTGTTTTGATCTTCTGCTTGGCGACATCATAAATCAATCGGCCGACCTTCGAAGGATCGCACGCCACAATATAGCCTTCATCGTTTAATTTCTCTATAAAGACATCGTGCTTGAGAGGCGCCAACTTTAAGGGGATGATCTTTTTTCTTTTTTTTATCGTGAACACAATGGTGTCTTTTCCCGAGCTGGCCGCCTCTGAAATCATGGAGACGCTGTCGCCTGAGACAACCAGGATATCCGATAACCCCAAGATCCCGCCCGCGGCCTCCGGCACCTCCAAACGGTTGGCAATAATCAAAAGCGGACACCGGGGATACTTCTTGAGCTCTCTATTGAGAAGACTTTCCACGCGGCCACCGGTGCGCCGGGACGTCGTCACCAGGATATCGCAATCGAGCTCTTCGGCGACCTCTTTGATTTGATCAACAACGACTTTCACTAGAGACTCGGTTACAGAATAGTTTTTGTTATCGCCACCGATGAACAAGCCGATCTTCAAGGCGAGGCGCGATTTCAAATGCGAAAAACGCTTAAGCAATAATTCCGAATGGTGCTCAAGATATTCCAGGGCAATCATGTTAGGGGCCCCGCGCGTCGCCACGATCCCCTGGCGAATCCGGGAAAAATGAGGTTGATCATGCCGGGGCAAAACGACCAGGTTGAATCTCTTAAAACTTAAAAAGCCCGGCTTTAAGACACACAGACTCTTGGCCTGATGATCTCGAGAGAGAAGATGGTTCAAAGACGCGACCGAAGACCCACAAGAGACCACAAAATCCGCCTTGACCGACATAAGCCTTTGGAAAGACTCCGGCGTCAACGCTTGTCTTAAGAGGGCCCATCGTCCCTGGACCAAAAAGGAAGGGAGCAAAGAATTCAAAGGGGGAATCCACCGCGCCCAGAAAGTCTTCCGGAATTCCACATCCAAAATTTGAGTCTGGGATTGGACTCCCCGCTCTGATAAAGCGGTTTCCAGTGTTCGGGCCAAAGCCAGGGACTGATTAAGATGCCCCTTTTTGCCGTCGTTGAGGATCGCAATGACGGATTCTTTGGAATATTTCCAGATCTTATAAAACCACATGTATTCGGCAGGGTATTGTTTGATGTAATGCTCCATGAACCGCGCAAACTTGGTCAAGTTGACAACAACATCTTTTTCTGTCTGACCTGTATTTTCCAATTCTAAGGACTTGTGGAGGATCACCCGGTGGCTCGCGGGGCCTTCGCGGACAATGACCGAAAAACAAAGCGGCACCCCCCACTTGAGAGCCAGACGAATGGCCCCGGCAGACAAAGAGGCCTGTCTCTCAAAAAAAGGAACCAAAACTCCCTCCCTGCCTCCCTGATCCACCACCATGGCGATAACCTCGTTATTGTGCAGCAAGCCCTTGACCAGCTCTCGAGTGCCTGTCTTCCGGGAAAGCACGACCGCCCCTCCCAACTCCCGGTAGAAATTTAAAAGCCCGTCCAAACGGAAAAATCTCTTCTGAGGGTTGACAATCACCTTGTAAGGATGCCCTAGCATCGCACAGGCCCGGCTGGCCAGCTCCCAACTGCCAAAATGCATGGCCAAAATAATCGCTCCTTTTTTTGCTTGCAGGGCCTCCTCCAAATGCTCTCTGCCCTCGATCGCCACCAGCTTCGTCATCTCTTCCGGCTTCAAGGACGGCATAAGAAACAGCTCAATCAAATTCTGTCCGAAATTCTGAAAAAAAGCCTTGGTGATGGCGCGGATCTCCTCGGGGCTTTTGGTCCTGGCAAAGGCGATCTTTAAGTTCGCACACACCTGGGATTTGTGCTTGAGATCAAGATAATAGGCAAGGCTCCCGATGGCCCGCCCTAGCCCCAGCGCCATCCGCAAAGGCAGATGCCGGACCACAAACACCAAGACCCGGACATTAAAATAAAGCAGATATTCGATGGGTGAATTCATCTCGATTTTTGGTGATTGCAATCCGGATCCTTAAACTAAAAATGGAGAATCCCTGGGGCCACGATTCTAAAAAAGGAAGAAGCTGCGCTTCGTCTTTTTGGGTGGTGACGAGTGTGGCAACGGAGTTCTTGCGGGCAAGCTGCATAACAGCGCGCAGGTCGTTCTCGCTATATTGATGGTGATCGCGGAAGGGCGAAAAGAAAGTCACTGCCGCGCCTAAGGAATCAAGCGTTTTTTCAAAGGAACCCGGATCGCCGATCGCGGCGAACGCCCCGATCTTTCTTCCTTTTAAGAATTGAAGGTCTCGGGTTTCTCCCGGATGGGACACGCTGACCAAATTTACCGCTTGATGGATAGTCTCAACCACAGGCACCTGCGGATTAATCTTGTAGAGTCGAGTTTTGATCGTTTCGATATTCCCCTGGCCTAAATCGGTTTTCGTCAACACGAAACATCCTGCCCGCAACAACGCCTTTAAGGGCTCCCGCAAAATCCCCCGCGGAATTAAATGCCCATTGCCAAAAGGGTTTGTAGAATCAATGACCACAACGTCCAAATCCCTTAGGAGGCGCCAGTGCTGGAATCCGTCATCCAGAATAAAGGCATCCGCGGGATACTCTTTGAGAATCCGTCCAGCCGACTTGATTCGGTTGGACCCCACCCCCACCGGCACATCTCCCAGAACTTGTTTGAGCATCTGGGATTCGTCACTGATACAACCGCTTTCAGCCATATAGCCCCGGGTCAGGATCGCCGGCTTTAAATCTCTTCCTTTAAGGTACTCGGCAATCCAACAAACCAGCGGCGTTTTCCCCACCCCGCCCCAGGTGACGTTTCCGACGCTGATCACAGGTTTGGAAAGCCTTTCTTTCTTCAACAAACCGCGCTCATAGCAACGCAAGACATTTTTGACCGCGCCTGCGTAGAGCCAGGAGCAAGCGGTTAAAAGCGGCACTGGAAATTTCGCCAAGATAGTATCTTGCTCATCTGTCACTAACTAATACCCATGGGGAATATCAGGCCATTAGAATTAGGGTAAAAGGTTAAGGTAATGTAGTGAGTTAGGTAGTGGGGTTAAGGAGTGAGTCAAAACCTCACTACTCACTACTCACAACCCACAACTTAACTCACTACTTAACCTTGACCTAACAACCAATCCTCTCTGATATCCTGATCACCTCTTTAAAATACTAAACCGTAATCAACTCCTCAATGACCTTTAACGTCTTCTCTGTTGCCCCCTGATACTTTTGAATCACCTCTCTGGCGCTCTGGCCCAGGCGGGTGATTTCCTGAGGGTGCCGCAATAATCTCCGGATCTGGACGGATAACTGATTGGCATTTTCGACCTGGATGATTGCCTGGTGCTGCAGGAAAATCCCCATGACATCCCGGAAATTCTGCATATGCGGGCCCACCACAATGGCGTTGGCAAAAAACGCCGGCTCAATGATGTTATGCCCGCCCTGCACCGTCAGGCTCTTGCCCACAAAAACGATCTTCGAGAGACCATACAAAGAACGTAGATGCCCTACCGTATCCACGACCACGACCGACCGGGGCTTTTGTGTGGCGCTGTGCAACTCGGAAAGCCTCACCGCGGGAAGATCGAAACCCTTGATTAATCCCACCACCTCATCGGTTCGCTCCACATGGCGGGGCGCAATGACCAGCCTGACGTTGGGAAATTCGAATAATAAAGATTTAAAAACCTTAAGAACAATCTCCTCTTCTCCGGAATGGGTGCTTCCCGCAATCCATAACAATTCATGTCCGTTAAAGCCAAAATCCCGCAGCCCAAATTCGGTCTTGAGCGGTAAATTATCAAATTTAAGGTTGCCGACGGCTTCCACCCTGGAGCAATCAACACCCAGATGAATGATTCTCTGGGCATCCCCTTGGCTTTGCACGCAAAAATGGTCGACACAATTGAGGATTCTTCTTAAGAAATAACGCCATCGGGAATACCCTTTAAAAGCCTTGTCTGAGATCCGGCCGTTAACTAAGATAATCGGAACGCCCTGCCTTTTCAAAGCCATAAATAAATTAGGCCAGATCTCGGTTTCCGCCACGATGTAAATGTGCGGCCGAATCAACTTGATATACCGATTAACAATCCAGCTCAAATCCAAAGGCGCATAAAGGATGGTGCTGGCTTCTTCCTGAAGTTGGGAGGCGGCGACCTTATAGCCGGCCTTTGTCACGGTCGACATAATCACCTGATAGCCGGGGAATCTTTCCTTAAGGGCCCGGATCAAACCTCTCATGGCCAGGACTTCCCCCACGCTGACCGCATGAACCCAGATATTCTTTCCTTGTTTGAGCGTCGTTGGGATGTCTTGGGGGAATACGCCCCAGCGCATCGCAAAGCCGCGATGCCACTTCCGCTTGAAGACTAAATAAGGAAAAAAAATAACAAAGAGGATGAGAAAGACAAAGTCATAAATGAGGGTCAGCGGCATTTTAAAAAATAACATCTTTATCCTGGTTACCCACGGCATTACGCCCGGGGATGCGCTTTTTCATAGACATCTTTCAAACGTTGTGTGGTCACATGCGTGTAGATTTGGGTCGTGGAAAGATTGGCGTGCCCCAAGAGTTCCTGGACCGAGCGAAGATCCGCCCCCCGATTCAAAAGATGGGTGGCGAAGGAATGCCTTAAGACATGAGGAGAGAGGCGGCTTCTTAGACTGGTGAGCCGGATGTATTTGTTGGTGATGTTACAAACGCTCCTGGCGCTCAAACGTTTTCCGGTTTTATTCAAAAATAAGGCGCCGTGGGGGTGGCCGTCTCGGCTGTCCAAATAATCCCGGATGGCCTCCAAGGCCTTGTCACCGATAGGGACAAGCCTTTCTTTCTTTCCTTTTCCAGCAACCTTAGCGATATTCCCAATAAAATCCACGCTATCGACGTTGAGCCCCACGAGTTCGCTCACCCGGATTCCGGTGCTATAGAGGGTTTCCAAAATCGCCCGGTCTCTTTTGCCGGAGATTTGAGCGTTGTTGGGAGATTCGACGAAACGAACCATTTCTTGCTCATCCAAAAACTGAGGAAGTTTTTTGTCGAGCTTGGGACTTGTCAGGCTCAAGGCGGGGTTGCTTTCTATCTGACTCTCCCGCTCTAAAAATTTAAAAAGACTGCGTAAAGACGACAGTTTTCGGGCGAGGCTCCTAGGTTTGTACTGCTTTCCTTTAAGCTCGCTTAAGTACCGCCGCAAAACCGGATAATCGACCCTCTTAAGAGACAAAGACGAGCGATTTAAAAAACTCCAGAATTCCTCCAAATCCACCTTGTAATTGAGGACCGTGTGGGGAGAATAGTTCCTCTCGATTTCGAGATAGGAGAGAAATTGTTGAAGGGCTGGGTCCATGGGTTAATGGGTAAATTTACAAATCCCAGTAGAGTAGGAGATGGGATTACCCCATCGTCCCCTGCTTCAAACCGTGCGTGCGGATTTCCCGCACACGGCTTTCCTGTAACGTTGCCCCATTTCAGGGAGCAATTGAAGTTGCT
>Ga0114945_10001854_pt1 | contig 12824 bp, 9 predicted proteins | sample OV2TP3_FD_87194 | JGI IMG/M metagenome (GOLD analysis project Ga0114945, IMG submission 87194) | Hot spring microbial communities from Beatty, Nevada to study Microbial Dark Matter (Phase II) - OV2 TP3 | ecosystem: Environmental > Aquatic > Thermal springs > Hot (42-90C) | place: USA: Beatty... | reverse complement strand
TCCCGCTCGCGCTGGGCCGCGAGCGCCGCGAAGCGGCGCCGGAACGCCTTGTCGTGGGTGTCCACGAGCAGCTGCTCGCCCGTCTCCGCGTCCTGGATCGGAATGAGGCCCAGATCGGGCAGCTCGATCTCGAGCGGGTCGTAGAGGCGCACCGCGACCGTCTCGTGGCGCTGCGCGAGCATGCCGAGCGGCTCGGCCCAGCCAGGCACGCTGAAGAAGTCCGACACCAGGAAGACGAGCGAGCGCCGGCGCAGCAGCGGCAGCGCCGTGCGCAGCAGCACGCCGAGGTCGGTAGGGGCGCAGCGCTCCAGCCGCGGCCGGCGCATCAGCCGGTGCAGCAGCTGCAGCACGTGGGTCCGCCCGACGCCCGCCGGGATCACCGTGTCCACGCGCTCGCCATAGAGCATCGCCCCGACCCGGTTGCCGTGACGGCTGAGCAGCCGCGCGAGCACCGCGACGAGCTCAGCCGCCACCGAGAGCTTCTTTGCCTGCGAGCCAAAATCGAGCGAGGGACTGCAATCCAGCAGGAACCAGGCGGTGATCTCGCGGTCCTCGTGGTACTCGCGCACGTAGGGCGACTGCAGGCGCGCGGTGACGTTCCAGTCGATGTGGCGCACGTCGTCGTGGTACTGGTACTCGCGCAGGTCGGCCAGATCCAGGCCGTTGCCGCGGAACAGCGTCCGGTAATCGCCCTGCAGCAGCCCGTCGAGCCGCCGCAGGACGGTCCACTCCAGCCGCCGCAGGACGGCTTCAGCCCGGCGCGGCGACCTTGACATGGGCTTCCAGCGGCTTCTCGGGGGCCGGGAGGTGGCGCAGCAGGCGCTGGACGATCAGGTCCGCGCTCACCTCCTCGGCGAGCGCCTCGTAGGTGAGCACGAGGCGGTGGCGGAAGACGTCCGGCACGAGATCCACCACGTCCTGCGGCAGCGCGTAGCCGCGCCCGCGCAGGAAGGCGAGCGCGCGCGCGCCCTCGATGAGGTGGATCGGCGCGCGGGGGCTGGCGCCGAAGGCGATGTACTTCGCCATGTCGGCGAGGCCGAAGCGCTCCGGGTCGCGAGTCGTGTTGGCCAGCCGCACGGCGTACTTGACGAGCGCGGGATCCACGTAGCCCTCGCGGCATTCCCGCTGCAGCGCGCCGAGCTGCTCGGTGGTGGCGACCGCCGCGATCGCCTTCTCGGCGCCGGTGACGCGGTCCACGATCACGAACTCCTCCTCCTCGCTCGGGTAGCCGACCAGCACCTTCATCATGAAGCGGTCGATCTGCGCTTCCGGCAGCGGATAGGTGCCCTCGGTCTCGATGGGGTTCTGCGTCGCCATCACGACGAAGGGCTCGGGTACGCGGTGGGTCTCGCCCGCGATCGTCACCTGGCGCTCCTGCATCACCTCGAGCAGCGCGCTCTGCACCTTGGCGGGCGCACGGTTGATCTCGTCGGCCAGCAGCAGGTTCGCGAACACGGGCCCCAGCGAGGTCGCGAACTCGCCCGTCCTCTGGTTGTAGATGCGCGTGCCGACGAGGTCCGCGGGCACCAGGTCCGGGGTGAACTGGATGCGGCGGAACCGGCCGCGCACCGTCGCCGCGAGCGTCTTCACCGTCAGCGTCTTGGCGAGCCCCGGCACGCCCTCGACCAGCAGGTGCCCCTGCGCGAGCACCGCGACCAGCACGCGCTCGAGGAAATGGTCCTGCCCCACGACGATCTTCTTGACCTCGTAGAGGATCCGTTCCATCAGCGAGGCGGTCTCGCCGTGCTCGGTGCCTTGCATGGGTGCCCGCTTTCGCTCGCCTAGAAGGGTGGGATGCCGACCGCGGCGGCGGCGTTCTCGATCGGCACCGCGAAGCCGATGCCGACGAAGAAGCGCTGCTCGGTAGGGTTCATGATACCCGTGACGATCCCCACCACCTCCCCCGCGCCGGTCACCAGCGGCCCGCCCGAGTTGCCCGGGTTGACCGCGGCGTCAAACTGGATGAGGTTGGTGAGGATCCGCTCGCCCTTGAGGGAGCGGAATTCGCGCCCCAGGCCCGAGATCACGCCCGAGGTCACCGAGGGCCCGATGCCGAACGGGAAGCCTACCGCGACGACGGGGTCGCCGGGGACGAGGCCCGCGGTCGGTCGCAGGGTGGCGGGAACGATGTCATCGGGCAGCCGCGCTGCCTGCACCACCGCGAGGTCGTGCTCGGCACGCACGCCGGTCACCGTAGCCTCCGAGACAAGACCGTCGTGGAAGGTCACCTGGACCCGCTGCGCGCCGTGCACCACGTGCAGGTTGGTCAGGATGACGCCGGACTCGAGGATGATCACGCCGGTGCCGAGGCTGGTCTCGATGTCGTTGCCGTCCGGCGTGTCGGTCCGGAAGCCTCGAACCTGCACCACCGACGGACGCACCGCCTCGGCCGCCTCGGCCGCCGAGAACGGCGCCGGCGTCTCGGCGTCCTCCGGCGGCGGCGGGACCGGCGCGGGCCGCAGCAGCAGGACCGCGACCACGGCGAGCAGCGCCCAGATCGCGCTCGCGACCGTCAGGCGGCGCCGCAGCTTCGGACTGATGCGCGCGTGCTTCGGCGCCGCCGTCACCGGCCCAGGTGCCGCCGAGCGCCGGCGCGATTCGCTGTAGATCGAGTGCTTCCTCATTCGAGGCTCTCCACCGCGAGCGCCGCGCGCGCGCCCGATTTCGCCGCCTGCAGCGCGGCCCAGACGCGCTGCGGCGAGGCCGGCATGTCGAAGCGCTCGACGCCCGCCTGGCGCAGCGCGTCCAGCACCGCGTTCATGATACAGGGCATCGAGCCCGTGACGCCCGCTTCGCCGACGCCCTTGGCGCCGAGCGGGTTGGTGGCGGTGGGCACCGGGTGCTCCAGCACGCGCAGGTTGTTGACGAGAACAGCGCGCGGCATCGGATAGTCCATGAAGCTGCCCGAAAGGAGCTGTCCCGTGTCGCGATCGTAGACCGCGTGCTCGCCGAGGACGTGGCCGGCGCCCTGCGTGATGCCGCCCTGCATCTGCCCCTCGACGATCTGGTGATTGATGATGTTGCCGGCGTCGTCCACCGCGACGTAGGAGACGATCTCGATCTCGCCCGTCTCGGGCTCGATCTCGAGCTCGCAGACGTGGCAGCCGTTGGGAAAGGTGGAGGGCACCTTGGGTCGGTCCCGGTAGTCGAGGTCGAGCCGGCCGGGGTACCTCGCCGCCAGCGCCGTGATCGCTATCGAGCGGTCGGTGCCCCTGATCCGGTAGTTCCCGTCCTCGAACTCGATGTCGGCGGCTGCGCTCTCCAGCGCTTCCGCGGCGAGTGCCGTGCCGTTCTTCACGATCTCGTGCGCGGCGAAATGCATCGCGCTGCCGATGCCGAGCAGCGTCCTCGAGCCGCCGGTCGGATTGGCCGTCATGAAGAAATCGGGCTCCGAGGTGCGCAGCCGGATTCGCTCGAGCGGGATGCCGAGCACGCCCGAGACAACCTGCGCGAGCGTGGTCTCGTGACCCTGGCCGTGGTTGTGCGAGGCCGTGCGCAGCGTCACGCTGCCGTCCTTCTCCCACGTGATGTGGGCCTGGTCGTAGGGCGCGAAGCCGCCCGACGCGCTCGCCTCGATGTAGGTGGCGATGCCGCGGCCGCGCAGCCGACCGCGCCGCGCGGAAGCCGCGCGCCGCGCCTCGAACCCCTTCCAGCCGCATTCCGCGAGCGCCTTGTCGAGCACGCCCTCGAAATCGCCGCAGTCGTAGACGAAGCCGGTGACGATCTTGAACGGGAACGCGGACCTCGGGACGAAGTTGCGGCGGCGGAACTCCGCCGCGTCCATGCCGGTCTCGCGCGCCGCCTGGTCGATGAGCCGCTCCATGGCGTAGGAGGCGACGGGCCGGCCCGCGCCCCGATAGGCCGCGGTCGGCACCGTGTTGGTGAGGACGAGCCTCGCACGCACGTGCACCGCCGGGACGTCGTAGACGCCGCTCACCACGTTGACGAGATTCACCGTGTTGATGAAGGAGCCCGTGAACGCGAGATACGCGCCCACGTTCGACAGGTACTCGAAGCGCATGCCGAGGATCCGGCCGCCCGCATCGAGCGCGAGCTCCCCCTGGTGCGTGACGTCGCGCGCCTGCTCGTCGGCGACGAAGATCTCGGAGCGCGTGCCCACCCATTTCACCGGCCGGCCGAGCTTGCGCGCCGCGAGCAGCAGCGCGCCGTACTCGGGGTAGGCGTTGAAGCGCACGCCGAAGCCACCGCCCACCTCCTCGGCGACGACGCGGATTCTCTCCGGCGGCACGCCGAGCATCGCGCCGACCTGCAGCCGCATCGGGCCCGCGCCCTGTGTGGTCGCGTACAGGGTGTAGAGGTCGGCGGCGGCGTCGTAGGCGCCCGTCGCCGCCCGCGGCTCCATCGGGTTGCCGACCACGCGCGCGTGGTGCGCGAGGAGCCTCACCACCCTCGCCGCGCGGGCGAACGCGTCCTGCGTCGCCTGCTCATCGCCGCCCACGAAATCGAGCACCATATTCCCGGGCGCCGCCTGGTGCAGCTGCGGCGCGCCCGGCGCGATCGCCTGCTGCGCCGTCACCACCGCCGGCAGCTCGCGGTACTCGATCGCGATCGCCTCCGCGGCGTCCTGCGCCCGTGCCGCGCTCTCTGCCACCACCAGCGCGATGGGCTCCCCGACGTAGCGCACCCGGCCCGCGGTGAGCGAGTAGCGCGGCGGCACGAGCTGATCGGTGCCGCCCCGGCCCTTCATGGGCGCGGCCGCCGGCATGGGCTTCTGGCCCGCGGCGAGCACGTCCTGACCCGTAAATACGGCGACCACGCCCGGCATCGCCAGCGCCGCCGAGGCGTCCAGCGAGACGATGTCGGCGTGCGGCCGGTCCGAGCGCAGGAAATGCCCGTAGGCCTGGCCCGGGAGGCTCCAGTCGGAGACGTAGCGTCCCCGGCCGGTGAGCATGCGCTCGTCCTCGAGCCGGCCCTTGTGTCCGAAGCGCTGCAACGCGATTCAGCCCCGTGAAAGCGCGATCAGGATGCTGCAGGGCGCGTAGTCGAGCAGGGACGCCCCCACGGATCCCTTCCACCAGCGCGCCGCCCACGAGGTGCTCTGGTTGTGGCCGATCACGATCAGGTCGGCGCCGACCTCCTTGGCCACGCGGCAGATCTCCTCGACCGGCTCGCCGACGGCGAGGTGTCCGGCGGCCTTGAATCCTTTCTGCGTCAGCGTCTGGATGCCCTCGTCGAGCACGGTCTGCGTGCGCTTCTTCTCTTCTTCCAGCAGCTCCTCGGGCACGAAGCCCTCGGTGAGGAACAGGCTCGGCGGCATGCTGGCCACCGCCAGCAGGTGCGTCTCGGCCTGCAGGAATCCCGCCAGGTCGGCGGCCTCGAACAGCGCGCGCTTGCCCTCCGCGGAGCCGTTGTAAGCCAGAAGGATCTTCTGGTACTTCATGCCTCGCCCCCCTCTGCGTGCGTTCGGGCAATTATAGCCTCGCGAAACTGGGCCGCAGCGTCCTTCACCGCGGCGGGGCTTTCCATTACATTGCGGCCATGCTGGACGCTTCGCGCCCCGACCTCGTCATCGGCGTCGCCGGCGCGGGCACCATGGGGCGCGGCATCGCGCAGGTGCTCGCGCAGTGCGGCGCGCGCACGCTGCTCTATGACGCCAAGCTCGGCGCCGCACGGGCGGCGCACGACGCGGTCGCGGAGACGCTCGCGGGCCTCGCCAAGAAGGGCCGGCTCCCCTGGAACGATGTCGACCTGGCGGTCGCGCGCATCGAGGTCGTCGACGCCCTGGAGGCGCTCGCGCCCTGCCACACGGTGATCGAGGCGATCGTCGAGGACCTCGCCGCCAAGCGCGTGCTGCTGCGCGAGCTCGAGTCGAGCGTCGTGCCCGAGTGCATCCTCGCCTCCAATACCTCGTCGCTCTCGGTGACGGCGATGGCCGCGGTGTGCCGCGTCCCGGGGCGGGTCGCGGGCTACCACTTCTTCAATCCGGTCCCGCTCATGAAGGTGGTCGAGGTCGTGGACGGCGCCCTCACCGCGCCCTGGGTGGGCGAGGCGCTCTGCGCGCTCGCGCGGCGCTTCGGCCACACGCCGGTGCGCTGCAAGGACTCTCCGGGCTTCATCGTCAATCACGCCGGGCGCGGCTACGTGCCCGAGAGCCTGCGCGTGCTCTCGGAGGGCATCGCGGATTTCGCGAGCATCGACCGGATCCTGGTGGAGGCCGCCGGATTCCGCATGGGGCCGTTTGCGCTCATGGACCTGGTGGGACTGGACGTCAACCACGCAGCGCAGAAATCGGTCCACGAGCAGTACTTCCAGGAGCCGAAGTACCGGCCGTTCCAGCTGGCCGAAATGCGCGTCGCGGCGGGGCTGCTCGGGCGCAAGACGGGCCGCGGGTGGTACGCCTACGGCAAGGAGGGCGTCGCCGGGAAGCTCCCCGAGCCCGCGGCGCCCGCGGCGAAGCCCGCCGCGGTCTGGTGCGTGCCCGAGCTCGCCGAGCTCCTCTCGGGACTCGGCGCGCGCATCGAGCGCGATCCCGCCGCCGCGCCGGTCTGCATCGTGGCGCCGCTGGGCAAGGACGCGACGACGAGCGCCCTCGAGCTCGGGCTCGACCCGGTGCGCACGGTGGCGCTGGACCCGCTCCTCGGCTTCGCGCGGCGCCGCACCCTCATGACGACCCCGGTGACGGCGCGCGAAGCGCGCGAGGCGGCCCACGCCCTGCTCGCCGCCGACGGAGTGCCGGTCTGCGTGATCCACGACTCGCCCGGGTTCGTCGCCCAGCGCGTCATCGCCCACATCGTCAACATCGGCTGCGACATCGCGCAGGCTGGCATCGCGACGCCGGAAGACCTCGACAGCGCCGTGATGCTGGGCCTCAATTATCCGAAGGGCCCGCTCGCGCTCGGAGATGCCGTCGGCCCCGCGAAAGTCCTCGCGATCCTGGAAGCGATGCACGCGGCCTACCTCGATCCCCGCTACCGCCCGAGCCCCTGGCTGAGCCGCCGCGCGCGCCTGGGGGTATCCTTGCTCACCCCCGAAGCCTAGGTCCCTGCCATGCTCGACGCCTACCTCTACGACGGCATCCGCTCGCCCATCGGCCGGCACGCCGGACAGCTCGCCGGCGTGCGCCCCGACGATCTCGCCGCACAGGTGATCGCGGAAGTCGTGAAGCGCAACGGCGTCAAGGCCGAGGACATCAGCGACGTGGTGCTGGGCTGCGTGTCGCAATCGGGCGAGGACTGCCGCAACGTGGCGCGCTTCGCCGCGCTGCTCGCGGGGCTGCCGCCGAGCACGCCCGGCGTGACGGTGAACCGGCTGTGCGCCTCCGGCCTGCAGGCGGTGACCGACGCGGCGCGCGCCATCACCGCGGGCGAGGGGGAGCTCTACATCGCCGGCGGCGTCGAGAGCATGTCGCGCGCGCCCTACGTGATCGCGAAGAGCGAGTCGCCCTACTCGCGCGAAGTGAAGATGTACGACACCACCATCGGCTCGCGCTTCACCAACCCGAGCATCCGGGCGAAGTACGGCGACGACCAGATGCCCCAGACGGGCGACAACGTGGCGAAGGACTTCGGCATCAGCCGCGCCGAGGCGGACCAATTCGCGCTCGGCTCGCAGAAGAAGTACGCCCGGGCGGAGGCCGAGGGGTTCTACCAGGGCGAGATCCTGCCGCTCGCCCTTCCCCAGAAGAAGAAGGATGCGCCGCCGGCGGTGGTCAGCGCCGACGAGCATCCGCGGCGCGACTCGACGCTCGAGGCGCTCGCGAAGCTCAAGCCCCTGTACGAGGGCGGCGTGGTCACCGCGGGCAACGCCTCGGGCGTGAACGACGGCGCCGCGGCGCTGGTGGTGGCGAGCCGCGGCTGGGGCGACAGGAACGGCCGCAAGCCGATGGCGCGGATCCTCGCGGCGGCCTCCGCCGCGGTCGAGCCGCGCATCATGGGGGTGGGTCCCGCCTACGCGATCCCGAAGGCGCTCGAGCGTGCCGGGCTCGCGCTCAGGGACATGGACGTGATCGAGATCAACGAGGCCTTCGCGAGCCAGGTGCTCGGGTGCCTGAAGCTGATGCAGGTGAAGTTCGACGACCCGCGGGTCAACCCCAACGGCGGCGCGATCGCCATCGGCCATCCGCTCGGATGCTCCGGCGCGCGGCTCGCGCTCACGGTGGCGCGGCAACTGCAGGAGACGGGAGCGCGCTACGCCGCGGTAAGCCTGTGCATCGGCGTCGGCCAGGGGCTCGCGGTGATCCTCGAGCGGGTGCATTAGCAAGCGTGCGGCGTGCCGTCCCCGCTGTGGCGGCGCTGTGCGGCCTGCTGGCATCGGCGCCGCTGCTTCACGCGCGGGACTGGCCGGAGCGGGCGCTCTGCCGAGGATCGACACGCCCGAGGGGTTCGGCGCATTCCTGCGCCGCGAGAGCGCGCGCTACGCGGCGATCGTCCGCGACGCCGGCCCGCGCAGGTAGAATCGCCGCATGAACGCCCCCGAGAAGCCGTCGCGCAAGGCCCGCTTCGCCTGGGACGATCCGCTGCTGCTGGAGGCGCAGCTCTCGGAGGACGAACGCATGGTGCGCGACGCCGCGCGCGCCTACTGCCAAAAGCGGCTCGCGCCGCGCGTGCTGGAGGCGTTCCGCAGCGAGAAGGCCGAGCCGGGGATCTTCCGCGAGATGGGCGGCCTCGGCATGCTCGGGCCGACGATCCCGCCGGCGTACGGCGGCCCGGGGCTCAACTACGTGAGCTATGGCCTCATCGCGCGCGAGGTCGAGCGCGTGGACTCGGGCTATCGCTCGATGATGAGCGTGCAGTCCTCGCTGGTGATGCTGCCGATTCTGCAGTTCGCCACCGAGGCGGCGAAGCAGAAGTACCTGCCGCGGCTGGCGAGCGGGGAGCGGATCGGCTGCTTCGGCCTCACCGAGCCCAACCACGGGTCCGACCCCGGCTCGATGCAGTCGCGCGCGAAGAGAGTGCGGGGCGGCTACAGCCTGACCGGCTCCAAGACGTGGATCTCCAACTCGCCCATCGCCGATGTCTTCGTGGTGTGGGCCAAGGAGGACGGCGCGATCCGCGGCTTCTTGCTCGAGAAGGGCGCGCAGGGGCTCTCGGCGCCGACCATCCACGGCAAGGTGGGCTTGCGCGCCTCGATCACCGGCGAGATCGTGATGGACGGCGTCTTCTGCCCCGAGGAAAACGCCTTTCCGGAGGTGCGCGGCTTGAAGGGGCCGTTCACGTGCCTCAACTCCGCGCGCTACGGCATCGCCTGGGGGGCGCTGGGGGCGGCCGAGGACTGCTTTCACCGCGCGCGCAGCTACGTGCTGGAGCGCAAGCAGTTCGGCCGGCCGCTCGCCGCCAACCAGCTCATCCAGAGAAAGCTCGCCGACATGCAGACCGAGATCGCGCTCGGCCTGCAGGGCTGCCTGCGGCTCGGGCGCATGAAGGACGAGGGCACGGCGGCGGTCGAGATCACGTCGATCCTTAAGCGCAATTCCTGCGGCAAGGCGCTCGAGATCGCGCGCATGGCGCGCGACATGATGGGCGGCAACGGCATCTCGGACGAGTTCGGCGTCGCGCGCCACCTCGTCAACCTCGAGGTGGTCAACACCTACGAGGGCACGCACGACATCCACGCGCTCATCCTCGGACGTGCGATCACGGGGATCCAGGCCTTCAACTAGCCGCATGGGGCGCTTCGCCATCGCCTGCGCCCTGCTGGCCGCCGCGGTTGCGTCCCCGCTCCTCGGGCAGCCGGCCGACAAGCCGAACAGCCTGCTGCTGGTCGCCAAGCCCTCGCTCCTCGACCCGAACTTCAGCCGTACCGTGGTGCTCGTCACCCAGGCCGAGGACGCCAGCACGGTGGGCGTGATCCTGAACCGCCCCATGAAGGCGAAGCTGAGCGAGCTGGTGCCGGAGGGCGTCCCGACCGCAAACTACCGCGACGCGGTCTACCTCGGCGGCCCGGTCATGCGGCGCGCGATCGTCGCGCTGTTCCGCGCCGACGCGGCGCCCGCGGCGCCCGCCTTCCACGTGCTGCCGGGCGTCTACCTCAGCATGCACCCGGACAACATCCAGGCGCTGCTCGCGGACCCGCGGCGCCGCTACCGCATCTATGCCGGCTTCTCCGGCTGGGCGCCCCGCCAGCTCGAGAGCGAACTGATGCGCGACGGCTGGCACGTGCTGCCTGCCGACCGCGAGATCGTGTTCCGCAGGAACACCGAGAGCCTCTGGGAAGAGCTGCTGAAGCGGGCGACGCGCCCGCGCCCGCAGACGTAGGCGACCCAAGCGAAAAGCCCCGCGCGTGGCGGGGCTTGTGCCCGGAGAACTCCGGGAGACGCCGCAAGAGCGGCGACCGTTTGGTCCGCGGAACCCGCGACGGCGCCGCCTCCTTGGCGCGGCGCATGTGCCTCGGGCGGTATCCGGACAGGTCGCCCGGAATCCCGCCTTGCGCGCTCCGCGTGAAAAAGTTATCACCGCGCGGCCTGCGTTTCAAGCCCGCCACGGCCCCGACCATGGCGCTATTGTCAAAACAACCGGGTATGCCGCAAACTGCAAGCAATGCTGACGCTGTCCGGCTTTCGTGCAGCGCGCGTCGCGGGCCCGCTGCTCGCGCTCCTCGCGGCGGCGTGGCTCGCGCCGGCCGCCGCTCAGGGCGACGGAGCGGTATTCCTGGTGGCGCATCCCGCGTTCCGCGACCTCGACTACCGGCAGACGGTGCTGATCGCCGCGCCGGCGCCCAACGGCGGGCACGTCGGCGTGATTCTCAACCGGCCTACGCGGCGCTCGCTGGGGAGCCTGTTTCCCGAACACGAGCCCTCGAAAAAGGTGCTCGAGCCGGTGTTCTACGGCGGGCCCTTCTCGCGCGGCGCCCTGGTGGCGCTCGTGCGCTCCGATGCGGCGCCGGGCAACGGCTCGGTGGCGCTGATGAAGAACCTCTACATGGCGTTCCGTGCCAACACCATCGACCACATCATCGAGGCGACGCCGAACGAGGCGCGCTACTACGTGGGCTACGTCGGCTGGCGGCCGGGGGAGCTGAAGGGAGAGATCGACCGCGGCCTGTGGTCGGTGGTCGCGCCCGACCCGGAGATGGTATTCCGCAAGGACACCGACGGCATGTGGGAGGAGCTCCTGCAGCAGACGCGCCGCATCCGCGCCGGGGTGCCCGGTCCCGGCGGCACGCTGGTCCAGCTGCGGTACTAGGCGGCGGCTTTGGCCGGCGCCTTCTCGAACGTCATCCTCGAGCCGCGGTAGTCCACGCGGATTGTGTCCTTGGGCGCAAAGCGCCCTTCCAGGATGCTTTTCGCAAGCGGATTCTCGACCCCCGACTGCAGCGCGCGCTTGAGCGGCCGCGCGCCGTAGACCGGATCGAATCCGGCCTTCGCGAGCTCGGCGAGCGCCGCCTCCGACACCTCGAGCGTGAGGTCCATCTTCGCCAGGCGCGCGGCCAGCCGCTGCAGCTGGATGCGCGCAATCGCCCGGATGTGATCGTCCGCCAGGCCGTGGAACACCACCACCTCGTCGATGCGGTTGACGAACTCGGGCCGGAACTGCGTCTTCACCTCGGCCATCACCGCCAGCTTGACCACCGCGTAGTCGGAGCCTGCCATCTGCTGGATCATCTGCGAGCCCAGGTTCGAGGTCATCACGATGACCGTGTTCTTGAAGTCCACGGTGCGGCCCTGGCCGTCGGTCATGCGGCCCTCGTCGAGCACCTGCAGCAGCGCGTTGAACACGTCCGGGTGCGCCTTCTCGATCTCGTCGAACAGGATCACGGCGTAGGGCTTGCGGCGCACCTGCTCGGTCAGCTGGCCGCCCTCGTCGTAGCCGACGTAGCCCGGCGGCGCGCCGATCAGGCGCGCCACCGAGTGCTTCTCCATGTACTCGGACATGTCGACGCGGACCAGGTGCTCCTCCGAGTCGAACAGGAACGCCGCCAGCGCCTTGCACAGCTCGGTCTTGCCGACGCCCGTGGGCCCGAGGAACAGGAACGAGCCGTAGGGCCGGTTGGGGTCGGCGAGCCCCGAGCGCGAGCGCCGGATCGCGTCCGAGACCAGGCGCACGGCCTCGTCCTGGCCGACGACGCGCTCGTGCAGGCGGGCCTCCATCTGGATGAGCTTCTCGCGCTCGCCCTGCATCATCTTCGCGACCGGGATGCCGGTGGCGCGCGACACCACCTCGGCGATCTCCTCGGCGCCGACCTGGGTGCGCAGCAGCTTCGCCCTTGCCGCCCGGTCCTCGCCGTGTTCCGCTTTCTTCAACTGCGCCTCGAGCTGCGGGATCCTGCCGTACTGGATCTCGCTCATCTTCTGCCAATCGCCCTTGCGCCTGGCTTCGTCCATCTGGAGCTTGAGCTTCTCCAGCGCCTCCTTGACGTGCTGGCTGCCCGCGACCTGCGCCTTCTCCGCCTTCCAGATCTCCTCCAGGTCCGAGTACTCCTTCTGCAGCCTCGCGATCTCCTCCTCGATCAGGCCAAGCCGCTTCTGCGAGGCCTGGTCCTTCTCTTTCCTCACCGCCTCGCGCTCGATGCGCAGCTGGATCAGGCGGCGGTCCAGGCGATCCATCGCCTCGGGCTTGGAGTCGATCTCCATCTTGATGCGCGCCGCCGCCTCGTCGATCAGGTCGATCGCCTTGTCCGGCAGGAACCGGTCGGTGATGTAGCGCTGCGAGAGCTCGGCGGCGGCCACGATCGCGGGGTCGCTGATCTCGACGCCGTGGTGCACCTCGTAGCGCTCCTGCAGGCCGCGCAGGATGGCGATGGTGGCCTCCACTGTCGGCTCGCCCACCAGCACCTTCTGGAAGCGCCGCTCCAGCGCAGCGTCCTTTTCAATGTTCTCGCGATATTCGTCGAGCGTCGTCGCGCCGATGCAGTGCAGTTCCCCGCGC
>Ga0114945_10001847_pt1 | contig 12833 bp, 15 predicted proteins | sample OV2TP3_FD_87194 | JGI IMG/M metagenome (GOLD analysis project Ga0114945, IMG submission 87194) | Hot spring microbial communities from Beatty, Nevada to study Microbial Dark Matter (Phase II) - OV2 TP3 | ecosystem: Environmental > Aquatic > Thermal springs > Hot (42-90C) | place: USA: Beatty... | reverse complement strand
TTGCTTTCATTTACAGCAGATTCTGACTCAAACCGAGGCGAAAAGATGCACAAACTTTCAGCGTTTTTGGCCTGAGCAAAATCCTGACCCGTGTTGTACACAAAAAACTTGATCATCGAGTTATAGGTCATCTTCTGGATTTCAAGTCCTCTATTTGATTGTTTACTGGAGTAGGTCATTGATATTTCATTAACTCCCACCCTGATTCCCACTCTGAAGAAGCCAGCAAGCTCATCATTACCAGTGCGAGACAATATTTGATCCGAAGATGTAAACTCTATATTAGACCCTCCAAGCAACAGCCCATCAGGTTCGTATGGTACAACCAGCGTCTGCTTAAGTAGAAGGAGAGGTTGCATCATGCTGGACTTTCCCGAACTGTTGGCCCCGGCGAGAATGGTCAGCGGCCTGATCTCGATGGACTGCTCCCGACTGATAGACTTGAAGCCAGAAACCGTGATCCCGGTAATCCCTTCCGGCTCTTTTTGTTGAGAAGCCTTCTTTTTCACGGCTACTCACTCCGCTTGAGAATCAATACCGCTAAGGGCGGAACCGCCAGCCTCACCGAATAGTCCCTCCCGTGCCAGGGGATGGCCTCCGCCTGTACCTCGCCCCAGTTGCCCACGTTACCCCCCCCGTAAACCTCTGCGTCGCTGTTGATCAGCTCCCGGTAGAACCCCGGCGCCGGCACGCCCACCCGGTAGTCGAGCCGGGGGACCGGCGTGAAGTTGCAGACGAACACGACGAAGTCCTGCCCGTCCTTCGCCCGCCGCAGGAACGACACCACGCCCTGGTCCGTGTCCCGGAAATCTATCCACTCGAACCCCCGGTGGTGGAAGTCCACCTCATAGAGCGCCGGCTCCGACCGGTAGAGCCGGTTCAGGTCCCGCACGTAGGCCTGGAGCCTCCGGTGCGGGTCGAACTGGAGCAGGTGCCAGTCCAGGCTCTTCCGGTGGTCCCACTCGTCCCACTGCCCGAACTCCCCCCCCATGAAAATGTGCTTCTTGCCCGGATGCCCGTACATGAACCCGTAGAGCAGCCTCAGGTTCGCGAACTTCTGCCAGGCGTCCCCCGGCATCTTGCTCAGGAGCGACCGCTTGCCGTAGACCACCTCGTCGTGCGACAGCGGAAGCACGAAGTTCTCGTGAAAGGCGTAGAGCAGCCCGAACGTCAGATGGTCGTGGTGGAACTTCCGGTGCACCGGGTCGTGGGACATGTAGTCCAGGATGTCGTGCATCCACCCCATGTTCCACTTCATCCCGAACCCCAGCCCCCCCAGGTAGGTCGGCCTGGAGACCCCCGGCCAGGAGGTGGACTCCTCGGCGACGGTCACCACGCCGGGAAACCGGGCGTAGACCGCCTCGTTCAGCTGCTTCAGAAAGCCGATGGCCTCCAGGTTCTCCCGCCCCCCGTAGCGGTTCGGCATCCACTCCCCGGCCCCGCGCGAGTAGTCCAGGTAGAGCATCGAGGCCACGGCATCCACCCGCGCCCCGTCGATGTGGTACCGCTCGAACCAGAACAGGACGCTCGACAGCAGGAAACAGCGGACCTCGTTCCGGCCGTAGTTGAAGACCTTCGTCCCCCAGTCCCGGTGCTCCCCCTGCCTCGGGTCCGCGTGCTCGTAGAGGCTCGTCCCGTCGAACTCCGCCAGCCCGTGCGCGTCCCTCGGAAAGTGCCCCGGCACGCAGTCGATCAGCACCCCCATGCCCCGGCGGTGAAAGGCGTCCACCAGCGCCGCGAAGTCCTCCGGCGTCCCGAACCGGCTCGTCGGCGCGAAGTAGCCCGTCACCTGGTAGCCCCACGAGTCGTCCAGCGGGTGCTCCGTCACCGGCATGAACTGGACGTGCGTGAACCCCATCTCCGCCACGTAATCCACCAGGGCCGACGCCATCTCCCGATAGGTCAGCGGACGCCCCTCCCCCGGGACCCTCCGCCACGAGCCCGGATGGACCTCGTAGACCGCCATCGGCCCCTCCAGCGGGTCCCGCGCCGCCCGCCCGGCCATCCACGCCGCGTCGTTCCAGGCCAGGGGGGGCAGGCCGTGCGTGATCGAGGCCGTGTTGGGCCGCAGCTCCGTCCGCGTGGCGCAGGGGTCGCTCTTCAGGAGCAGGCGCCCGGCCTGCGTCCGGACCTCATACTTGTAGAGCGCCCCCGCCTCCAGGCCGGGGATGAACAGCTCCCAGACGCCGGAGCCCCCCCGCGTCCGCATGGGATAGCGCCGCCCGTCCCACCGGCAGAAGTCCCCCACCACGCTGGCACGCCGGGCATCGGGGGCCCAGGTCGCAAAGCGCATCCCGTTCACGCCCCGGATGGACATCGGATGCGCCCCCAGCGTCTCAAACAGCCGGAGGTGCGTCCCCTCCCCGAACAGGTGGAGGTCATAGTCGCTCAGGACAGGGGGAAAGGAATAGGGGTCGTGGACCCACCGCCTCTCCCCCCCGCCGTCCACCCACTCCAGCTGGTAGGTGAACGGGCCGGGCCAGTCAAAGACCACCGCCTCGAAGAAACCCTCCTCGTGGACCCGCGCCATGCCGTACCGCGCCGACGACTCCACGTTCCAGACCGCGACCTCCCGCGCCTCCGGCAGAAACGCCCGAACCGCCACGCCCGCCTGCCCGTTGACGGAGACCACATGCATGCCCAGCACTGAAAATGGGTCGGCATGATCGGCCCTCAGGATGCGGCTCAGGTCCTCCGGTGAGACCGTTTTGTTTACTTGCATTTTCTTAAGCCATTTAGTACATTAACCTTGTGGCATCCACAACCCGAACGGAGAGAGGGGGGGCGGTGGTGGCCGGCCTGGTCCTGTTTCTGGACGGGATCGGCCTGGCGGCCTTCTGTCTCACCGCAGACCGCCTCGGCATCGGCCAGGGATATGGCCTGGGCCTCAAGCAGATGCTGGGGGCCGCGGTCGGGGCCCTCCTGACCGTTGCCGGACTCTCAATCCTCCTGATCGTGGCTCGTCTTCGGCCTGGAACCGGGCGGGCGAAAGCGGCGTCTAAAGAAGTGGAGCGCCTCGAAGGAGGCCCCGCGTCCGAAAAGGGGTGAGTGTTAAATGAACCTTCTAGCCTTCCAGATCTCGGCCATCGCGATCCTGTCGCCGGTCCTGTTCGCCGTGGGTGCCCTGCACCTGCTCTCGGCGTCCAGCCTCGGCGTCCCTGCCGTCGCCCTCAACCTCCTGACCGCGGCGATCGGAGGACTCCGTTTCGGCCTGGACCTCCCCTTCTCCTACAGCCGGCCCCTGACCGTCTGCCTCGTCTTCTTTGCGGCCCTCGCCCTCGTGGCGGACGGCCGGCTCTGCCACCGGTTCTGGAAGGCCCTCTCCTCGCCCCCGGCGCGGGCGAAGGCCTCAGTGCGGACGAAGGCCCCGATGCGGGCGAAGGCCCCGGTCTGGACAGGGGTTCCCAAGCCCCCACCTTTCCCGGAGCGCCCATTCGCGCGGACCGCCTCCAGGCCGGAGGAGGTCAAGCGCGTCGAGATCCTCTCCCCCTCGGCCTGGGTCCTCCACAACGACTGGGGCGACATCCGGGTCTACACCGTTCCACCGGCCATCCTCGAGCGGAAAAAGGGCCTGGCCGACTCTGACCGGACGTTCCGGATCGTGTACGACGAGGAGGCCGAGCCCATCGAGGACACCTTCAGGATCAGCTCCAACTTCCAGATCCTCCTCCCGCCTGAATGCGTGGACAGGATCAAGGGCAGCGAACGCATCCACTTTGAGGTCCTGGATGCCCCGGCTTATGCCTCTGCTTTGACCTCCTCCATCGCCTCCCGCAAAACCTGAAGTGTCCGCTCTATATCCTTCTCGGAGTGTGAGTAGGTAATATACCAGACCGAGTAAGGCATGACCCCCCGCATCAGCAGTTCCCGCTGGAACGCCGTGGACAGCCTCCGGCCCTCCTCCGCGTCTCTCCCCTCGAAACGGACTGAAAAGACCGGGGCCAGCCCCTCTGCCCGGATCCCGAGACCCACGTCCGAGGCCATCGCGTTGATGCCGTTCATCAGCCTCCCCCCCATCCGCCAGAGGTGGTCGTGCGCCCGCTTCTCCCGCAGCTCCGCGATCGTCGCCAGGGCCGCGGCCATCGAGAACGCCTCCCCCCCGAACGTCGAGCTGATCGTGGTGGCGTCCCAGGCCGCCATGACCTCCCGCCGGCCCGCCACCGCGCCGATCGGGAAGCCGTTGGCCATCGCCTTGGAGAAGACCGCCAGGTCCGGGGTCACCCCGAACCGCTCCTGCGCCCCCCCCATCGCCAGGCGGAACCCCGTCACGATCTCATCGTAGACCAGCAGGACCCCCTCCCGCTCCGTCAGCGCCCGCGCCGCCCTCAGGAAGTCCCGGACCTCCCCCTCCGTCCGGTCGTAGGGGAGGGACAGGATGAAACAGGCGACCTCCCCCCGGCACTGCCCCAGCGCCTCCTCCAGCCTCCCCGCATCCCAGGGGATCGAGATCGTCAGCTCGCGCAGGGCCGCCGGCACCCCCTTCGTCCGCGGGAGCGACCAGTCGTGCCACCCGTGGTAGCCCGAGCTGATCACCTTCTCCCGCCCCGTGTGCGCCCGCGCGATCCGCACCGCCGCCGACGTCACCTCCGCCCCGGACTTGAGGAAGCGGACCATCTCCGCGCAGGGCGCCGTCCGCGTCAACTCCTCCGCCAGCTCCACCTCGATGGGGTGCGCCGCGCTGTGGACCGCCCCCAACGCCATCTGCTCCATCGCAGCGGCGTTCACCCGGTCGTAGGCGTGGCCCAGGATGATCGGCCCGCAGGCGTTCTTGTAGTCGATGTACTCGTTCCCGTCCAGATCCCAGATGCGGCACCCCTTCCCCCGGACGATGTAGGGCGGCGCCACCCCCCTCAACTCCGCCGCCGGGCGCTTGGACCCCGTCTGCGTCCCCCACGGGATCGTCCTCAGCGCCCGCTCGTACAGGGCGTCTCCTTTAGGCACTCTGTTCAGCATGGCTTTTACCCTCCCACCGCGCTGTACTGCCGCACCCCCAGGCCGTAGACCACCCGCATGGCCAGGTACGCGCCGACGCACCAGAGGGCCTGCGCGGCCAGCCCCTGCTGCGCCGTGACCGCGTCGATCTTCCCCTGGAAGATCGACAGGCTCAAAAAGTAGAAGTACCGGAACGGCAGAAACTCCCCGACCCGCTGCGCCCACCCCGGCAGGAGGTCGAGCGGCATCACCGACCCCTCGAACAGGAACTGGAGCATGAAGAAGACGTTGAAGACGCCTATGGACTCCGTCATCCAGAAGGCCAGCAGCCCCAGGGCCACCTTCAGGTAATAGCAGAGGAGATACCCGAAGACCAGGCTCCCGACGAACAGGAGGGCCGTCTCCCGCGTCAACCCCACCCCGGACAGGACCTCCGGCCCCAGCCAGAGCAGGAACAGGACCACGACCGGCGTCAGAAACAGGAGCCGCAGGAGCTTCCACGCCATCTCACCCATGAAGTGGTACCGGTTGAACCGGAGGGGGCGCAGGAGGTGCTTCGAGAAGTCCCCCGTCCGGATCTCGCGGCTGATCTCCCACTCCGGGTGGACGTTGAGCAGCGTCCGGAGGGACATCATCCCCACGTAGTAGAGCATCATCTGGCCCTGCGTGTAGCCCCCGATCTGCTCCGCCTGCCCGTAGGCCGACCGCCACATCAGGATCATGACCAGCGGCCCCACCACGTCGAACAGGAACCAGATGAAGCTCTCCGGCCGGTACTGAAACGCCTCCTGCCAGAACATGCTCAGGAGCTTGAGGTTGGACCGGAGCGAGCGCATGGGCTATTCTTTTCCTGCCGTGAAGATGTGCCGGATCACGTCGTCCACCGGCGGCTCCTCGATGTTGAGGTCCGCCACCGGGAACTCGTTCAGCAGGCGCGCGGCCCGGCCGCTCGCCTCGGCGCGGGGCACGCACACCGTGGCCTTCTGGGACTCAAACTCCAGGACCTCCCCGATCCCCTCCAGGGCCTCGCGCGACACCGGCTCCAGAAACGTGACCGCGAGCGTCTTCCGGTCCACGTGCCGCCGGACGATCTCCTCTAACTTCCCGTCGTACACGACCTTCCCGCGGTCGATGATGATGACCCGCTCGCAGAGCGCCTCCACGTCCTCCATGTAGTGGCTCGTCAGAAGGATCGTCGCCCCGCGCCTCCGGTTGTAGTCCAGGATAAACTCCCGGATCTTCTTCTGCATGACCACGTCCAGGCCGATGGTCGGCTCGTCCAGAAACAGGACGGCGGGGCGGTGGAGCAGGGCCGCCACCAGCTCGCACTTCATCCGCTCGCCGAGCGAGAGCTTCCGCACCTGCACCCTGAGCAGCGGCCCCAGGTCCAGCGCCGCCGTCAGCTCCTCTAAGGTCTCGTCAAACTGCGCCCTGGGGATCTCATAGATCTCCCGGTTGAGCAGGAACGAGTCCAGCGCCGGGAGGTCCCACCAGAGCTGGTTCTTCTGCCCCATCACCAGCGAGAACTGCCGCTGGAACGCCCGCTGCCTGCGCCAGGGCCGGAACCCCAGGACCGAGACCTCCCCGGCCGTCGGATACAGCAGCCCCGACAGCACCTTGAGCGTCGTCGTCTTCCCGGCCCCGTTCGGGCCCAAAAACCCCACCAGCTCCCCGGGCTCGATCTGGAAACTCACGTCGTCCACGGCCTTCACGTCATAGGTCTCCCGCCGGACAAAGCTCTTGAGCGACCCCCACAGGCCGGGGTCTTTTTTGTGAACGCGGTAGTATTTGGACAGGTGGCGGACGGAGACAGCCGGGGGAACATCGGGATGGCGGGATGTCAGGATGCCCAGCACAGGGGAGACCTCTTTAAAGTGCTGAGTCCTGAGTCCTGAGTCCTGAGTAAAGACAAAAATTCTGTTCTTTGATTTTACTCAGGACTCAGCACTCAGCACTCAGGACTGATTTCTACCACTCATCCATATCCGACAAGAACTGCGCCTCGGCCCGATGGAACGCCTGGAGCACGCGGTCGTCCAGGGGGCGTTCGCCGCAGTCCCGGTTCCTCCCCTCCCGGTCCAGCCAGGCCGCCGTCCTGGCCACCCCCTCTGCGTGATCCACCCCCGGCGACCACTCCGGCACGTCCCGCCGGAGCGCCGTCGTGTCGAATGCCACGTGATGGCGAAAGATGTCGCGCAGAAACCGGGTGTTCTCCTCCGGCAGGGCGGCCATCAGCCACTCCGTCGGCACGTGGACCAGCTCGACCCCAGGAACGCCCAGCCCCTCGCCCATCGAAAGGAAGTACTCGTCGTGCGTCATCACGGCCGGCCCGTTGGCGTTGTAGACCTTCCCAAACGTCGTCTCCCGCCCCACAGACAGGGCGATGGCCTCCCCCACGTCGTCCACGAACCCCGGATGCCAGAGGTTCAGCCCGCTCCCCGGCACGATCAGCGGTCGCCGCTTGCGAATGCGATCCACCAGGAAGGGGTCCCGTCCCCAGACGCTGTCGAACAGCCCCCCCGGCCCGTAGGTGTAGGACGGGCGGAAGGCCGTGAACCGCAGGTCCCCGGAGGCCCACGCCCGCTCCAGCATCTCCTCGATCCGCGTCTTCCCCTCCCCGTAGGCGCTCACGTAGTTCCTGGGATGGTCCTCCCGCGCCGGCGCCGGGCTGAGCGGGCCGCCGTAGACGCAGACCGTGCTGATGAAGATATAGTGGGTCCTGCCCCCCTTCAGGGCGTCGGCGCAGACCTGCGCCTGCTCCGGTCTCATAGCCACCATGTCGATCACGGCGTCGGGCCGGACGCCTGAAAACGCCCCCGTCAAGGCCCCTGCGTCGTTCCGGTCCCCCTTCAGCCGCCCCACCCGATCCCCGAACCCGTCCGGCCGCTGCCCGCGAGTGAAGATCCAGACCTCGTGCCCGTGCGCCAGCAGGCGGTTCACGACCGCCGTGCTGATCAGCCCCGTCCCGCCGATGACGAGTACGCGCATATCCTCCCCCTCCTTGCATTTTCCCTTACACGTTCAGCGTCCCCAGCTCCTTGGTCAACTTCTCGATCTGCTTCTCCAGGCCCTCCTTCTTCCGGATCGTGACCTGCTCGTTGCGCTCGGCGATGAGTTTCTCGTTCTCCGCCGCCTTCAGCCTCCCCAGCGCGGCCCGGCTGGCCGCCTCCGAGTCCACGACCGTGCGCTTCAAGACCTGGATGCGAACAGTCGTGAAGTATTTTGCCAGAATCACGAGGATGATCGAGATCGCCATGGCGACCCCCAGTATATATGCCATATCCTTCCCCCTTTTGAGATGAGAGAGCCTATTCCATAGCCAGCAAAAATGTCCGGTCCTTCGCCACCTCTTTCAGCATCTCCTCCTCCCACTCCAGAATGCGGTCCGCGTCGATCCCCAGCTTCTTGAACGCAAAGTCATCCGCGACCGGCACGAGTTCGTCGCCTCCCGACCCCACCCCGGCATTCCGGCAGAGGACGTCCGCCACGTGAACCAGGGAGGCCAGCTGGGGGTCCCGGTCGGCCCCGCCGGGCCAGTGATGGTAGGTGATCCCCTCGATCAGCGGGTCCGGGATCTGCCAGGAGGCCGCCAGCTCCTTCCCCACCGCAGTGTGCGTGAGCCCCAGCTCCTCCTGCTCCGCCTGAAAGATCGGGATATTCTGTTCCCCCGAGGCCTTGATGACCGGGGCGTAATAATCGGAGAAGAGCCCGTCCAGGATGATCTTCCCCACGTCGTGCAGGATGCCGGCGGTGAAGCACTCCTCGCGCTCGATTCGCAGCTTGCCGGCCAGAAAGCGCGCGATGGACCCGACGCCGACGGAGTGCTGCCAGAACCTCTTCTTGTCCAGCCCCGCCGACTCCTTCTGGTCCTGCGTGGCGCTGAAGATGGAGATGCTCAGCACGGCGTTCTTGACCGTCTGATTGCCCAGCAGAGAGATGGCGTCCTTCACCGAGCTGATCTTTCGAGTGAACCCGAAAAATGCGGAATTGGCCAGACGCAGCAGTTTGAGCGTGATGGAGGGATCGGACTCGATCACCCGGCTCAGGTCTTCGGCGTCCACGTCCGGGTTCTGACAGAGGCGTTCGACCTCGGCGTAGACCGTCGGCAGGGTCGGGAGATTGTCGATCTTGGAGACGTTCAGGTTTAGCTTTGGGGCGGTTTGGGCGACCCTGGCTTTTACCGGGTCCGGCCCGGAGGCCATCAGCTTCCAGACCTTGGCCAGGAGCGTCTGCGGCAGAAAAGGCTTGAGGATGTAGCCGTTGATGCCCTTGCCCTGACACGCCGGCAACTGCGTCTGATCCGCGGTCACCACGGCAATGACCGTCGATTCCAGCTTTGGGACGCGGCGGATGATCTCCAGTGTCCGGAGAAAGTCCCCTTTCATTTCCGTGTCGAGCAGAATAAGATTCGGCTCCAGACGCAGTTTTTTGACCAGGTCCGGCCCGTTCAGCGCCTCGGTGACCTCAAACCCCCCCATCTTTTCCAGGAAACACCCCAGAAACTCTGCCTCCGCCCTGTTAGCCTGCATAACCAGGGCGCGTTTCGGTTTTTCCTCAGGCATCCTTCACCATGTCCGTTTGGCGCAGAAACACCCCATCCGCCGCGACCTTGGACGACCGGGGTAAGTATATCCAATCGGCGAGGGATTTGGCAAGAAAAAAGATAATCTATTGACCAATCCGTCATTTTTGCTTACAATCATGGGGATGTCCGCCCGCCCGGACCGAACCCCTTTCTTCAGGCAGTGCCCTGTATGAGCGACGATCGTTACGCAGAGGTATCCGACCCGATCATCGAGGTCCTCAGGAAGATCCCGATCTTCGCCGGTCTGGGCCTGCCTGAAATTCAGAAAATATTCACCCTCTGTCGGTTCAAACAGATCGGCTCCGGGGCAGACCTGTACAGAAACGGAACCCCCAGCGCAGACCTGTTCATTCTCCTCGAAGGGGGCCTCGGCGTGCGCACGGCCGCCGGGGTGGAGGTCTCCCGGATCTACCCCATCGGCCTGGTCGGCGAAATGGGGGTCCTCACCGGGGAGCCCCGGTCTGCGGACGTCGTGGCGCTCGAAGACGCCATGGGGCTTTCCATTCATAAGGACGACCTGGACAATCTCTTTGTCCAGAACGCCGAGGTCTGTCGAAAGATGCTGACCAACGTCATTCAGGCCCTTTCTAAAAAGCTCTACAACGCCAACGTCCAGATCGAACAGATCAAGAACAGCGTCCCTGAACTTCACAAGGAGGCGGACGAACTCCTTGCGGGGAACATCTTTTTATACTGACGTCTACCATGCCCGAACTCCCCGCCTTTACCGCCAAAAACTTCGACCGGGAGATCAAGGAATCGGACAGGCCGGTCCTGGTCTACGTCACGGCCCGGTGGTGCCGGCCTGGCCACGACCTGGCCCCCGTCATCGAGCAGGCCGCCGAAGAGATTGCGGACAAGATCAAGGTGGGGACCCTGGACGCCGACGTGGAGCGAGAGGTCGTTCGGAGCAACCAGGTCCGCACCCTGCCCACCGTGCTGTTGTTCAGGGCAGGCAGGCTCAGCGACCGGGTCACCGGCCATTTTACGAAACTCCAGCTGATGGGGCGAATCAGCGCCCTTCTGACAAACGCCTCTGACGGTTGAGGGTGTCCCCACAAGCAACCGAGGTCTCTATGCAACGATTTGGCGAGGGAGCAGGCGCTTCTCCGCGCCAGAATGCGCTCGACGACGACTCTGAGGTGTCCCCCCTGCAGTTCCAGCAACTCGAAGTCAAGCAGGCCGAGGAGCGCGAGAAGGACGTCGACCAGTACGACAACGTGAGCCTGACCGTCTCCATCGAACTCGGGAGGGTCGAAAAGACGGTCCAGGAGGTCCTGGAACTCAGAGAGGGGGCCCTCATCGAGACCGAAAAACTCTCCGGCATGCCGATGGAGGTCATGGTCAACGGCCAGCTGTTCGGCAGGGGGGAGGTCGTGGTGGTGGGGGACAGCCTGGCGATCCGAATCACGGAACTGGTCAAGACGGAGGACACCAGGCCCACCGACAAGCGTTGAAAGTAGGGGCGAAGCATTCGCCAGCGCCACAGAATATTTCAGGGCGAATGCTTCGCCCTTACTATTTTTTGACCGCCTGCCGCACCCCGATCGTCGGATAGAACATCTCGATGGCCTGCCCCGTGGGGGACAGCGGGTCGCACCCGAACCTCTCCCGGAACTCCGCGTGCAGCCGCTCCTCGTGCGCCGTCACCCCCTTCAGCGGCAGGTCCACCGGCATCCCCCCCATCAGCGCCGAGGCCCGCACCGCGATCACCAGTTCCTGGTCCTTTCTCCCCTGCGCGGCCCCATACCCCGGCTCCACGTCCTTCACGATGGCCCTGTGCATCATCGCCAGCTGATCCGCCCGCGCCACGTCGTCCGCCCCCGTCGTCTCGTAGCGCGCGTAAGGGTTCTCCCAGACCACGGGCGGGTCGGTCTCCACGCGGAGCCGCGTGATCACCTTCTTCCCGCCCGCCTCCTCCACGTCCGTGAGAATGGGGTACTGAGCCCGCTCGTCCCCCTTTTCTCCCTTCCTGTAGAGAAACAGGTCGTTGCCCAGGATGTGCCCCTCCGGCCCGTCGACCTCCCAGTAATTTCCCCGCGAGCCGGCCCGGCGCGCCGGGAACTCGTAGACCACCGTCACCCCGTTGTCGAACTCGATCAGCCCGGCCTCCCAGGTGTTGGCCTTCACCGGGATGTCGCCGTAGGACACGTAGGGCCGCACCGGCACGTCCCGCGCAACGCCCACCACGCGCCTCGCCTCGCCCCCCGCGTAGAGCCGGATGGCGTTCATCCCGTGATAGGCCCCGGACAGGTACTGGCAGTGGACCTGCGTCACGGGGCCGAGCAGCCCGGCGTCCACGATCCGCCTCTTCAGCCGCTCCGCCGGGAACCGCCAGACGTTCTCGCTCACCTCTAACTTCACCCGGTTGCGCCTGGCCGCCTCGATCATCCGGTCGATGCAGGGCAGCGTGATCCCGATGGGCGTCTCGCTCATGACGTGAATGTCCCGGTCCGCCGCGGCCTCGGCCAGGACGTGGTGCCCCTCCGGCGGCACGATGACGAACAGCAGGTCCGGCCTCTCCCCCTCCATCATCCGCACCGGATGGTCGTAGGCCTTCCCCCCGTAGCGCCCCGCGGCCTCCTCCGCCTTCTTCCGGTCCACGTCGCAGACCCCCACGAGCCGGTAGAGGTCCGTCATCTTCACGATCGTCGAGAGGTGCGCCTGTGCCCGCCTCCCCGTCCCCGCGACTGCGATCTTCAAAACTTCCATTTCAACCCTCCTTTTCATCTCCCACCCATAACCCATTCTCTCGCACCCTGTTACACACTCGCCGCCTCAAAAGCGACTTGCAGTTGTTCTGACGGAGGAATGGAGAAGTTGAGCTTCTCAAAACCGATCACCCGCCCGGCCCTATCTTTCATCAGGATGATTTCATCGCCGGTCTCTTCGCAGACATACTCATCTTGCGGATTGCCGAACCAGACCGTCAGGGTATTACCTGCGCGATCATAGTATACCTTCACCTGTTCCATAGCCGTTCCCCTTCTTTTATGGCATCCGTTGGATAAGCGGTAATCAAGAACCCCCCATCGCCAGCTCGTTTTGCAACGGCACAAATCCAGCGACCGGGCCTCTCCCGTCGGTAGAAAAGGCAGACATCCGGGTCGCTGCGACTCCTGCGAATTTCTTCCGGATCACGCAGTACGTCCTGCACGTCCGTCTCACGGCCAGACATAGTTTGGTGTTGGTGTGGGTGCACTCCCGGAAAAATGGCAAAAGTTTCGTGGGGGCTGCGGTCTGATAGGTCTCCGTTGAGCTTGACCAGAAGGGCTGCAGGCCCTATCATAGGATGTCAACCTTCCCACAAAGGTGG
>Ga0114945_10001844_pt1 | contig 12849 bp, 9 predicted proteins | sample OV2TP3_FD_87194 | JGI IMG/M metagenome (GOLD analysis project Ga0114945, IMG submission 87194) | Hot spring microbial communities from Beatty, Nevada to study Microbial Dark Matter (Phase II) - OV2 TP3 | ecosystem: Environmental > Aquatic > Thermal springs > Hot (42-90C) | place: USA: Beatty... | reverse complement strand
TTCGTTTGGAGGTAATCCGTCCGGGCAAAATAAACTGTCCCGAGAAGTTCGGGAAAGATTCTCGCGTAGGATAAAAGGACGTGAAACTGGCCAGGTTTTGAATCCAGGACATTGAGGACATCGGCGATCTCCGCTGGGGTGGCATCGATCTGGCCCCGCATCAGCGCCTCGGCCCTCACCTCAGAACCCGGGACGATCATCCATTGAGGGTTCACTTTATAGTAATTCGCCATCCACTTCACCAAGGCCTCTGTGAGGCTAAAGGGGGCGTGATAGGCGACCCTCTTTCCATCAAGCTGCTTTGGCTCCTTGATGGAGACTGGTGTCATGAGCTGCCACTCGTTGCGGACCTGCTCAGCGAAGATTTTAAGATTCCTCCCCTGCTCAATGGCCTTGATGACAGTTATCCCCGCGGCCGCGCCCATGTCGGCTTCACCCGCAACGACGGCCTGGACCGCCAGGTCGGTCTTGGAAAAAAAGCGTGGAACCACCTCATAGCCTTGCTCCTTGAGCTGGCTCCAGGCCAGGAGCGATGGGATGTCGCCCATATCCGCAACTGAAGGGTAGCCAAACCTGATCTTTTTTTGGGCTTCTGCCTCGCCCTTCCAAAGCAGCGCCAGCCCAATGAGCATAAGCGCGGTGAACAATCTCATGTGTCCTTTCTTTTCCATTTTCGTTCCCTCCTTTTCTCTCTTCTTAAAATTACTCGACGGCAATCTCCACCTTCCAGCTAGTAAGGCGCCGGTCGATGACTTCGACGATCTTCATAGCGATCAGCGCTACTACGAGAATGGTGAGAATGATGGCAAAGAGGGCATCGGTGGCGAAGGCAGATCCATACTGCATGATCATAGCTCCTGTTCCCGTAAGGGCAAGGACTACCTCGCCCGTGACCATGCCCTTCACCGCCCTTCCCACCCCCAGCTTGACCCCGGCCATGATCATCGGCAGGGCTGCCGGCAGTTGGACTTTGTAGAAGAGTTCCCATCCTTTAGCGCCAAAAGAGCGGGACATCTCCACGAGGGATGAGTCCACGTATTTGATCCCAGTCATGGTGTTGACAGCGATCACAAAGAAAGAGAAGAGAAAGACCACCACAATCCGCGACTGTACGCCCAGACCGAACCAGAGGATGAGCACGGGGATAAAGGCGATGGTCGGCGAGGCCATCAGGCCGTTAATATAGAGGTCTAGGCAATGCTCCACTTTCTCAAAACTTCCCATCAGGACTCCAATGGCGACTCCCAGAGTCAAGGCCAGGAAAAATCCAACGACCAGTGTTCCGAGGCTGATGATCAGGTTCTCTAGCAATCCCCCGTTTTTGATGAGGTGGAGCCAGGCGCTTCCGACCTGAGAGAGAGGCGGGATCAGAATCGTCTGTAAGCCTCGGCCGAGAGCTTCCCAGATGATGGCCAGGGTCAAAATCGAGGCTAGGTTAGCAGTGATCCGTTGATTCATTGCGTTGTCCGCATCGCCTTTTTCAGGCTCTCCCAGATGTAATTGGTGAGCTCTACGAACTCCCGGCTTCGCCGCACGTCGTGACCTATGCGGGGCCGAGGGAGCGGGACATTGAGGATCTCCGCCACCCGGCCGGGGCGAGGCGTCATAACCACCACCCGGTCGGAGAGGTAAACCGCCTCATCCATGCTATGGGTGATGAAGACCACGGTCTTCTGCTCCCGCTGCCACAGCTCCAGTAGCTCTTCCTGCAAGAGCTGGCGGGTCTGGGCATCCACCGAGCCAAAGGGCTCATCCATGAGCAGGATCAGGGGCTTCACCGCAAGCGCCCTTGCCAGTCCGGCCCTCTGCTGCATTCCTCCTGAGATCTCATGGGGGAAGTGATCTTCAAACTCCGAGAGGCCAACTCGCTCCACATAGGTTCGAGCTATCTGGCTGCGCTCCTCCTTCGGTACCTGGCGGAGCTCGAGGCTGAACTCCACATTGGCCAGAACCGTCCGCCATGGAAGTAGGGCGAAGCTCTGAAAGACAACCGCCCGGTCCGGTCCGGGAGCGGTTACTTTTCTGCCGTTGATGAGGACCTGTCCGCCATCGCACGGGATCAGGCCGTCGATGATCTTTAACAGGGTGGTCTTGCCGCAGCCGCTCGGGCCGATGATGCTGACGAACTCCTTGTCCCGGATGGAAAGCTCCACTTCGGTCAGAGCCTTGACCTCCATAGTCTTCTCTTTGACCACCTTTTGGAAGGTCTTGGAGACCTGCTGGATCTCAAGCATTCCTGACCCGGCCATATAGTCTGGAAACCTCTGTCTATGCGAGCACTGACCTCTGATCCGCGGCTTTCTCCGGCGCGCCAACAGGTGGGGCGAGGATCGCCTCGTAATCCTTAACCGGGTCAAAGACACGCGCGTATTGCCGCAAGTCAATTTGTTTCATGACTGCCTCCGGCGCCTTCGCCTCTTTGGGAAATTCATAGGGGGGGAGAGGCTTGGTCGCGTCAAAGATGAGCTTGGTCTCCATGGGCCCTTTTTCCATCCGATTGTGACCGTAGGCTGTAGGATTCAGGTGGGAGCCCAAGATATTGGGCAGAATCGCCAAATCGCGATCGGCCTGAAAGCGCATGGCCAAGGCCCAGAGGACCTGAGTCTCGTTGAACACGTCGATATCCTCATCGACGACAATCACATGTTTGATCGCGGGTTCGGTGGTGAAGGCTGCCAGCGCTGCGTGCTTGGGTTCCCCTTCGGCGCGCTTCTTTAGCGAAATATAACAGTGGGATCGAGCCGCGCCCGACATGGGCAGATTCACCGCCTGGACGCTGGGGACGACCTCCTTGATCCGCCGATAAAGGCTCCCGAGCCGCGAGGCGGCGCCGATAATGTTATGCTCGAAATGGGCGCTGTGGATGCTTTGGTAAATGGGCTGCTTTCTCATCGTCATGGCAGTGACTTCGATGAAGGGCTGATCGCCCTCTTTGTAGTAGTAGTGGGGCCATTCTCCAAAAGGCCCTTCGTACTGCCGTTTGTGAGGAGGGACGACCCCTTCGATGACGATCTCCGCCCGCGCTGGGACCGACAGATTGACGGTCTCGGCCTTGACCATCTCCAAGGGTTCTCGCAAAAAGGCGCCGGCGACTTCCAGCTCTTGGCCGATCCCTGACAGCTTGCTCACGGCCGCGAGATTCAATGCCGGATGATGGCCGATGACTAGGGCCACTTCCATAGCCTCGTTATGATCTTCGTACTCGGCTCTCACGTAGCTTGCATGATTGGCGGGATTGATCATCAGACCTAATTGCCTCTTGCCCTGCTTCTGGTGCCGATAGATCCCCATGTTGTAAATCTCGGTCCCGCGCTCCTTGCAGATCATGGCCGCTGCATTCACATAACGCCCCGCATCGAACTCGTTATGTTGGAGGACGGGCAAAAGGTCCAGGTCCGTCTTGTCTCCTTTCAGAACCACTTCCTTTACCGGCGCCTCTTCGCGGCGGATTTCGCGCGGCGCCATCGGGTTGCGCTCCATCTCGGCCAGATCCTTCTCCATCTGTTCCACCGTATTGGATCCCAACGAGAGGGCCAGGCGCTCATAGGAAGCCCCCAGGTTGATGATCAGGGGAATTTCCGATCCCTTGATCTTTTTGAAAAAGATCAAGGGGAATTTTTCTTCCCGCTCGAATTTCTCGACCACGGCACAGGCCTCGAAGCGCCAGTCCACCTCGCGATCCACGACGATGACATCCTGTGGCCGCTTTTCGATAAGCTCTTGCAAATAGGTCCTTAAATCCTTTCCCATGTTCCTGTGGCCTCCTTACACCGCTGAGCCAGTAAGCGATATCTGCGGTGGTTATACCTTGCTATGCTCCGTCTCTGTCAAGGGGCATACCTAATCGGGTCAAGCAGTTTGAGACTTTGACTCAAAGACATTGCTGTTTTCGCCTGTTGCTTGACAGGAGCGGCGCTTTCCTTATAGGTATCCAAAGGATGCGAAACTTACCCGTAAAGTGGGGTGTGAGCCTTCCTAATCGGGGAGTTCTCTTTGGGCTCACTTCCGTGGATACTCTCATGGAGGCTGCAGTGCTGGCTGAGCAGTCCGGTGTGTTCGAATCGGTCTGGTTTGGGGATAGCCTCATTCACAAACCGCGGCTTGAGTCCGTGGTAATGCTTGGCGCTGTTGCGGCGCGAACGCGAAGAGTGAGGCTGGGGGTCATGTGCCTGGCAAGTTTTCCGGTTCGTCATCCCGTTCTTTTGGCAATCCAATGGGCAACCCTGGACCAAATCTCCAAGGGCAGAACTATCCTGGCGGTCTGCATCGGAGGGGGGCATGAGGCCGAACTCAGGGCTTTCGGTGTTAAACAGGAAGAGAGGGTGGGACGTCTTAGAGAAGAAATCCTCCTCCTGCGAAAGCTTTGGAGCGGCGAGGAGGTAAACCACCGAGGACGATTTTATACGTTGGAGGGATACCAAATCCTGCCGAAGCCGGTCCAGAAGCCTCCCCCAATCTGGATCGCGGTAAGTCCTGACAGAGAGAAAGTGGGGGACCGGGTTGTCGACCAAGCCATGAGGCGTGTGGGGACATTGGCGGACGGATACATTACCATGGGCGTCACTGCGGATGAATTCCGCCGGCGATGGGAGGTGATCCAGTTCGCTGCGACGGAGACGGGAAAGGACCTTGCAAACTTTGAGACCTCGATTCACGGGATGGTCAACATAAACGACGACAAGGAGGCGGCCTACACAGAATCAAAATTCTACTTCAATCATTACTACAGCCCGGGCTACCCGACAGAAAATCTCCTCAGGCTTTGGCTGGCCCATGGTGCCCCTGAGGAGTGTGCGAGGTTCATTCAGAGCTGGATTGATATGGGAATCACAACGCCGGTGTTGCGCTTCACCTCACGCGACCAGCTGGGGCAGATCCACAGGTTCATTGACGAGGTGCTGCCGCTCTTGCAGTTGAACCAAGTACGGGATGGCTGATATGAGTCACTAAGAGGACTACGAGGGTTCCGAAGAGAGAAGAGGAGGAGCCATGTTTGAAGACCTTCGGGATTACTTGTCCCACCTGGAAGAGCGTGGACAGTTGCTTCGCGTAAAGGAGGAAGCGGACCCGAAGTTCGAGATCGCTGCGGGAATCCGCAAGACCTCAGACGTTCGTGGGCCGGCCCTCTTGTTTGAAAAAGTGAAAGGCTTTCCTGGGTGGCGGGTTCTCGGCGGTCTCTTTGCGACGCGGAAATTGGTCGCCCTCGGGCTCGGGATTTCGGAGGATAGGCTCCTCGACCAATATCTGACCCTGGAGGAGAAGCGCATCGCACCGGAAATGGTGGCCACAGGCCCGGTCAAGGAGATTCGCTGGAAGGGGAATGATGTCGATCTCCATCGTCTGCCCCTCGTCACCCATTCCGAAAAGGACGTGGGACCCTACGTCACCATCGGGGTGCAGATCGGAAAGGATCCCGACAGCGCAGGGCGCAACGTCTCCATTCATCGGATGCTTCTGCTCGGAAAAAACCGTCTTTCCCTCTGGGCGCCTGCGGACCATCATTTGGGTTGGATGATTCTCAAGGCGGAAGAAAGGGGTCGGGGTCTGGAGGTGGCCACGGCCATCGGGGTGGATCCAGCCATTGTCATCGCGTCGCAAGCCAAGGTCCCTTACGGAGAGGACGAGTTTTACGTGGCAGGCGGGCTGCGAGGAAGGCCTGTAAAGCTTATCAAGTGCGAAACGATCGATGTCGAGGTGCCCGCCTTCTCAGAGATAGTTATCGAAGGAGTGACGGTTCCCGGGGAGCGGGTCGCCGACGGCCCCTACGGCGAGTATCCGGGCTGTTACAGCGAGGCAAAACAGGCTCCCGTGGTCCAAGTGACTGCGATCACCATGAGACAGAATCCGATCTATCAAACTGCGCTCACCGGCCTTCCCGTGACGGAGAACCATACGCTGATCGAGTACGCCAACGCCGCCGTCATCTACCGGGAAGTGAAAAAGATCACTCCGGAGGTGAAGGCGGTCCATGTGACGCCGGGGGGGACTTTCCGCCATCACGTGGTGGTCTCCATCAAGAAGAGGCGGGAGGCGGAGGCGCGCAATGTGATCCTGGCTCTGCTCTCCCTGGGGATCGGATTAAAGCAGGTCACAGTGGTCGATGACGACATCGATGTGGAAGATCCAGTCGAGGTCGAGTGGGCCCTGAGCACGCGCATGCAGCCGGATAGGGATATCATCGTCGTTCCTCGCATCTCCTGTTCCACTCTTGATCCCTCTGCCCCCGCGCCGAGGACGACCGCAGGCTGGGGGATCGACGCCACGATGCCTGTTAATGATCGTGCGCGATTTGAGAAGGTGCTGGTTCCTGGCGTGGACAAAATTAAGTACTTGTAATGGAATTTCGTTTAACGTCGCCACCCGCTGTCCGAGCCCGCGCAATGGGTGAGTGCTTACTGCCACCGGTGGTGATCGGATGCGCGGGCTCTTCGACCCGGCGGCGACGTTCACTGCGAGGCCGAGGTGGCAGGGAAGAGGCAAGTGAGGGCGAAGCTGATCGCCGATGGCTGGCAGCTTAAAATTATGATGAGAGATTTCGAGTACCTCGAGCCGAAGAGCGTTGCTGAGGCTTGCGATTTGCTGAAGCGCTACGCTGGCGAGGCTCGACCCTACGCGGGCGGGGCTTATCTTAGCATCGTTATGAAACAGGGGCTCCTTCAGCCCAAGGCCCTCGTCAATCTTAAGAAGATCGACGAGCTTAAAGGAATTCGTGTTGGTCCCAACGAAGGTCTGGTCATCGGCGCTCTCACCACGCACCGCGAGATCGAGACCTCGAAGCTCGTCAAAGAGAAATTTCCCGTGCTCTCGGAAGCGGAAAGGGAAGTTGCCAACATCCGCGTGCGCAATGTGGGAACAGTCGGTGGAAATCTTGCTTCGGGGGAGCCGCTCACCGATCTTTCGCAGGTTTTTATAGCTCTAGGCGCCCGGGTTCGAATTTCAGGCTCAGCGGGAGAGCGTATCATCCCCCTAGAGGAGCTTTTCGTTGACTACTACCAGACGAGCCTGGCCGATGATGAGATCTTGACCCACGTCATGATTCCGCCGCTTCCGAGCCACTCGGGGATCGAATACATCCGCTTCTCCAGCAGCTCTGTGGTCGATAAGCCCTGTGTTGGAGTCTCGGTTTTCGTCGCTCTGGAGGCGCAAAGGAAAGCCTGTCAGACCGTGCGGATCGTGCTCGGATGCGTGGGTCCCACCCCTGCGCGGGCCAGGAAGGCGGAGCAGATCCTCGAGGGCAAGCCGCTGGGCTCGGACCTGGTGGAACAGGCGGCCATCTCAGCGGCTGAGGAGTGCAGTCCCTTAAGCGACCTGCGCGGCTCGGAAAAGTACAAGAGAGCCGTGGTTCGCGCCCTGGTGCGGCGGGCCGCCCCTCGGGCCTACGAGCGCGCTTTAAGGGGTTAGCGAGACCGTTCTCGTTATTATCAAGGAGGGGAAGAACTATGCCCAAAGACCTAAGGACCTACCTCGAACAGTTGAGGCAATCCCGTCCCAACCACATTAAAGTGGTGGATCAAGAGGTGGAGCGCAAATGGGAGATAACCGCCCTCATAGAAAGGTTACGAAAAGACTCGAGATATCCCGAGTTCCCGGCTGTTCTATTCACCAACGTGAAGGGTTGCAAATTTCCCGTACTCATCAATCTCTGCGGGAGCTACGAAAGGTTAGCGCTGGCCATCGATGCGACCGTCAAAACGATGGTGCCTGAGTATGCGAAGCGGGAGGCCAACGCTACTCCTCCGGTGGAGGTTGACCGGCGCGCCGCTCCGGTTAAGGAGGTCATCTGGAAAGGTGATCAAATCGATCTCAGCAAGCTTCCAACGGTCTGGCACAACGAACTCGATTCAGGTTACTACGTAGATGCCGGAGTCGCTTTCCTGAGAGATCCGGACACCGGCAAGGTCAATGCCGGCATTTACCGCCACGAGGTTCAAAACGACAGAGAGTTAGGGTTCATGAGCAACCCGGCGCACCATGCGAGCTACGTCCTGAGGCGGATGCGTGATTTGGGTAAACCGATGGAGGTGGCCATCGCCATCGGCCACCACCCCAGCTTTCTCATGGGCGCCGTTTCCCAGTTGGCTGGCATTGGCGGCGAATTGGAGGCGTCTGGCGGTCTGCTGGGCGAGCCCTTAGAAGTGGTTCACGCCGAGACGGTGGACCTCATGGTACCGGCCCGAGCGGAGATCGTTATCGAAGGCGTGATTGACACGGACCCAAAAGCCATGCGGCAAGAGGGGCCTTTTGGCGAATACCCGGGATATTACACTGGGATCGGACCCATGCCCTACCTGAAAATCTCTGCCATTACCATGCGGAAGAGCCCAATTTACCAAACAGTCTTCAACGCCCATATTGAACATACCTGCCTCGGCGCGCTACCACGCATGGGCAGTCTGTACCGCCGAGTGCGGGAGGCAGTGCCGTCCGTGACAATGGTCAACTTGCCGGTCTCCGGGATGGGTCGCGGCCATGCCTATATCTCGCTCAAAAAGGCGCGCGATGGCGAGCCCAAACAGGTTGCCTTTGCCGCCTTTACGGTAGACCCTCTGATCAAGCATGTGTTTGTCGTGGACGATGATGTCGATGTCTTTGACGAGGTGAGCGTCCTTTGGTGCATGTGCACGCGTTTCCAGGCTGATCGAGATTTGGCGATCATTCCTTATGCCCTGGGGAGTCACCTGAGTCCAAACGCTTACGACATAGACCGAAACGAACACGTGGAGGATCGACACAGGAAAGGAATGGAGACAAAAATGATATTGGACCTCACCAAACCCGCTCCTCCAACTCCTTTTCCGCCCCGCTGTGGGGTTCCGGAGGAGGTGGTTCAGCGTGTGAATCTCGAGGCTCTGCGGGATTACCAAGGTTTGGACAGAGTGTTGAGGGATATTAGCTAGTCAGGAGTTTAATGAAAAAGCAGATTCACATCTCCGTCAACGGAGTCGAAAGGAGTCTGGCGGTCGAGCCTCGCATGACCCTTCTGGAGGTGGTGCGGGAAGAGCTCGGTTTGACCGGGGCCAAGCTCGGCTGCGACATTCAGGTGTGCGGGGCATGTACCCTCCTGCTGGATGGAAAGCCAGTGAGTGCCTGTTCCGTTCTCGCCCTGGATGCCGATGGCCGCGAGGTGCTGACCATCGAAGGGTTGAGCCAGGAGGGAAAGCTCCATCCTCTGCAGGAGGCATTCATGGAGTTCGGGGCTCTGCAGTGCGGCTACTGTACCGCCGGCTTTATCCTCACGGCTAAGGCTCTGCTCGACGAAAATCCCCGCCCGACCGAGGACGAGATAAGGGGCTATCTGGCGGGAAACTTCTGCCGCTGCGGCTGCTATCAGGAGATCATGCAGGCGATTAAGAACGTGGCAGGAAGTTGATTAAAAAAACTCGGCGCTCTTGGCGTCTTGGCGCTTCGTGCTCTTCGTGGTGAGAACCCCCATTTAATCTCCCCCTTGCCAAGGGGGAGATACAGAGGGGGTGACGAAGGACACGAAGGTCTCGAAGGAAGAGAACACATCTCGCGCAGACGCGCAAAGAACGCGAAGAAGAATGCAGGAAAATTCTATGGAACTAGCGGATATCGGAAAATCAGTTCGCCGTTTGGATTACGAGGCGAAGGTTACGGGAAGGGCGAGCTACTTGGCCGATCTGAAGCTCCCCGGGATGTGCTACGGCAAGATCCTGAGGAGCCCGGTCCCTCACGCGCGGATCAAGCGGATCGATGTCTCGAAGGCGCTGAAAGTTCCAGGGGTCGTGGCCGTTCTCACGCGTGATGACATTCTCAAGGACGAGGGCATTGACCCTTACTACGGGCCGGTCTTCAAGGATCAGACCATCGTTGCCGTCGAAAAAGTGCGTCACGTCGGCGACCCGGTGGCGGCGGTAGCGGCATTGACCGTCGATGCGGCAGAAGAAGCGCTGAAGCTGATCGAAGTCGATTACGAAGAGCTGCCGGCGGTGCTCAATGTTCAGGACGCGGTCAAACAGAACCCCACTCTAGTGCACGACGCGGTGCGAATACCGGAATCCGGCTTTGCTGATCTTGCGGAGCTTAAGCCAGTTGACGGCACCAATATCTGCACGCATTTCAGACTCAACCGCGGCGATATCGACAAAGGATTCGCCGAGGCAGACCAAATTTTCGAAGACACTTTCACGCTGCCGGCGACGCAGCATAGCTTTCTGGAAACTCACGCCTGCATCGCTTCCGTCGATCCGGGCGGAAGGATCACAGTCTGGGCGACGACGCAGAATCCGTTCGTCGTGCGCACGCAGCTCGCAAACATTTTCAAGGTCCCGGTCTCGAAAGTGCGCGTGGTCGTGCCGTATCTCGGCGGCGGATACGGGGGCAAGGTCTATCCGAAAGTCGAGCCGATCACCGTGGCATTGGCGCAGAAGGCCGGACGGCCGGTGCGAGTGGTGCTGTCGCGCGAAGAAGTTTTTTACACGATTACCAAACATGCCGCTACCATCCGCATGAAGACCGGCGTGAAAAAAGATGGCACGCTGTTGGCGCGCGAGTGCGAGATCCACCTTGACACCGGCGCCTACGCGGAGATCGGGCCGCGGGTGGCGAAAAAATCCGGCTATACCGCCGCCGGTCCGTATAAGATCGCCAATCTAAAAATCGATTCTTACTCCGTTTACACCAACAAGCCGCCGGCGGGAGCGTTCCGCGGCTTCGGCGTGTCGCAATCGGCGTGGGCCGTCGAGTCGCAGATGGACATCATCGCCGCGGCGCTGAAGATGGACCCGCTCGAGCTGCGCAAGAAGAACGGTTACGAGGAAGGCGATAGGTTCGTCACTGAAGAGACGCTGCGCGCGGTCGGGCTCAAGGAATGCTTGGACGGAGTCGCGAAGTCGATCGGGTGGGAAGACAAGAGGTTGAAGGGTTCAAGGGTTCAAGGTTCAATGGGTGATACCATTCGACGCGGTAAGGGTTTGGCTTGCATGATCAAGGCGACGATCACGCCGTCGATCTCCTGCGCCGTGGTGAAGCTCAATGAGGACGCGAGCCTATCCATATATGCCGGTACGGTGGAGATGGGGCAGGGCTCGGAGACGGTATTGGCTCAAATCGCCGGCAAGGAGCTCGGCATTCCGCTCGAGACAATTCAAGTTCTGGGAGTCGACACCGACGTTGTCCCGTATGATCTCACCACTTCGTCGAGCCGCTCGACATTCCACATGGGCAAAGCGGTGCAACTCGCGGCGCAGGACATCATGCGCCAGCTCAAACAGATCGTCGTCAAAGAGTACAGCGTGCCCGAAGACAAAGTCACTTTCGCCGACGGTAAGATTCGTCTACCTGAAGCGCAGCTCGATTACGCTGAGGTGATGTTCAAGCGCTTCGGCATGCAGGGAGGCACGCTGGTCGGCGACGGGCAGGTCAAGACTTCGGTGAAAAACGAATTCGGCGAAAAAAGCACGTCCGCCTTTTGGTTTCTCGCCGCGGGCGCCGCTGAGGTGGAAGTCGATACCGAAACGGGGAAAATCAAGCTGCTCAAGTATGCGAGCGCCGTCGACGTTGGTAAGGCGCTGAATCCTCTCGGCTGCCGCCAGCAGCTCGCCGGCGCGGCGATCACGGGCATCGGCCAGGCGCTGTTTGAAGAGATCGCTTACGACAACGGCCAGCCGATCAACCCCAACCTCGTCGATTACGTTCTGCCATCGCTCGGCGACATGCCGCCGGTGATCGATCCGATCTGCGTCGAAGTGCCGGATAGAAACGGCCCGTTCGGCGCCAAGGGCATCGGCGAAAGCGCGCTGATCCCGGTCGCGCCGGCCATTGCCAACGCCGTCTTTGACGCCGTGGGAGTCCGCATCAAGGATCTTCCCATTAAGGCGGAGAAGATCTTCCTCGCTTTGGAAGCGTCTAAGCCGGCAGGCAGTAAGCAGTGAGGAGTGGCGGAGAAGGGAGGGAGTCGAACCCTCCGGGGACCTTACGACCCCCAGACTGGTTTTGAAGACCAGCAGCGCCACCGGGCACTTTCCTTCTCCTCGCCCATGATTTCAATAAATTAGACCGTCTGGGCGTTTTCGGCAAGTGGGGGATGTTGTGAAAATTGTTGCGACTTTTTTCCGTATCCAGAGCCTCAACTGCCTTCTTCAAATGATCCGGGGCGAGATGAGCATAGCGCAGTGTCATGTTAACGGTCTTGTGTTCCATGAGCGCTTGAATCGTCCTTAGATCGACCCGTGCCATGACCAATCTGGATGCAAAGATGTGGCGCAGGTCGTGAAAATTAAAGTTCTCAATACCAGCTCGCCGAACCGCGTCGTTAAAGACAGCAGTCACAAGCTTATAGGCTTCTCCGTGGCTGTTCAAGAAACCCTAATCCGTGGTAGGGCTGGACATCTACCCCCAACTGGAGTAATGAGGCTTTTAAATTAGCTGGCTGTAGGAGGGGTCAAAAGTGATCTCTCTTCCTGGAGGGTCCCTATCCAAGCCGGACTCAGCCACTGAATAGCCCGGACTCGTTTTCAGTCTTAGCAATGCCGGCGTGGTTCCAGAAAGGTAAGGCCATGACCGCTCGGCGTATATTTTGGGTTAGCTTCCTCGTCGTTTTGGCCCTGTGGCTAATGCGGGGTGAGGCTTCGGCGACCTCCTTCCAAGTCGTTCAGGACCGCTCCTACCGGCTCGGGTTCTTCCTCGTCGTAGACGCCCTCGTGGAGAACGTATCCCCTCGCTGGGTGGAGTGGGCGGAAGTCTCTTTAGAATTCTACGACTTCTTCGACAAGCTGGTGAGCGTGGAGCACACCGCCGTGCGGCCGTACTCCCTCGGACCTGGCCAGAAGGGAACGGTGCGGGTGGTCACTCCCTTCAATGAGGCAGTTCGCAAAATCCATTATCGGT
>Ga0114945_10001843_pt1 | contig 12850 bp, 6 predicted proteins | sample OV2TP3_FD_87194 | JGI IMG/M metagenome (GOLD analysis project Ga0114945, IMG submission 87194) | Hot spring microbial communities from Beatty, Nevada to study Microbial Dark Matter (Phase II) - OV2 TP3 | ecosystem: Environmental > Aquatic > Thermal springs > Hot (42-90C) | place: USA: Beatty... | reverse complement strand
GTAAAATAACAGACGCAGGATTGAAAAATAGTTCTGCCCAACTGCTCCCATTAAACTCAGTGATTTTGTCTTCGAGGGCCCCGATAGGTCACTTAGTAATCAATACTAAACCGATGGCCACGAATCAGGGTTGTAAGGGAATAATTCCCAAACCATGTCTGTATTATAAATTTTTATTTTATTATCTATATCACAATGTTGAGTTGCTTAATTCCTTAGGGACAGGTGCTACTTTCAAAGAGTTATCCGCGGGTAAGTTAAAGGAAATCTCAATCCCTGTTCCTCCGCTTAATGAGCAAAAAGATATTGTTGCCCAGCTCGATAAGATTGCGGTTCAAATTAAAGCAATCGAGGCTATATGTAAACAAAGGTCAACCCACATCGAAGAATTGAAAAAATCTGTTTTACAAAAAGCCTTTAACGGTGAACTTGCTGGGATCGGGCATGACTGAAAAGACGGCAGGAAAAAGTTTCAGACATTTAGCCGCATTTGGCAAGCGCATAGAATACTATGTCATCGGCCTGATGCTAAAAGAGGGGCTTGATGTCTACCTGCCGATGGTGGACGATGACGCTATTGATGCTGTTATTAAGAAGCCCGACGACACTTTTGTTGAAGTGCAAATAAAGGCGCGTTCCAAACACGTCATTTTTGGGGACGGAGCGTTGTTTGCGGCAATCCCGCATGAATATAGGCCGAATTATTGGTTTGTTTTTTATTCGGAGCGAATGGATAAAATGTGGATTCTGTCGTCCAAAGAATTTATTAATAGCTCTGTTCAAAATAAGACGGGCAAGAATAAAGGCAAACGTTCAATATGGTTTAACGGAAAGAATACAAAGGATAACACCGAGCACGTTAAGCCGCAGTTTACAAGATTTTTGGCAAATGATTTCAGCCGAATATTGAAAGAAAACCCGGATAAGGAATAAGCATGAACGAAGCCGAAACCAGAGCGGAACTGATTGATCCTGCCCTCAGAGCAAACGGGTGGGGCGTTGTCGAGGGTTCCAAAGTCCTGCGGGAATATCACATTACTGCCGGTAAAATCCAGACTGGCGGAGGCCGGGCCAAGCCCTTGATTGCCGATTACGTCCTTGTGTTTCATGGCCGCAAGCTGGCCACGATTGAAGCCAAAAGCGACGAAGAAGAAGTCGGCGAAGGTGTGGCGCAGGCCAAGAATTACGCCGAAAAAATGCACTTGGACACGACCTTTGCCGCCAACGGCAAAGAGATTTATCAAATCTGCATGAAGACCGGTAAAGAAGGCCCGGTCGCCAACTTTCCGACACCGCAGGAACTCTGGAACAAGACTTTTGCCGCGGAAAACCAGTGGCGGGATAAATTTGGAGCTGTGCCGCTTGAGGATGTAGGCGGCACCAAACCCGTCCGTTATTATCAGGAAATCGCGGTCAACAACGCCATGTCCGCGATAGCTGACGGCAGACAACGCGTTTTATTGACGCTGGCCACCGGCACCGGAAAAACCTTTATTGCCTTTCAAATCGCTTGGAAGCTGTTTCATACCCGCTGGAATTTGAAGCGTGACGGCACACGCAGTCCCCGCATCCTGTTTTTGGCTGACCGGAATATTCTGGCTGATCAGGCGTTCAACGCCTTTTCACCGTTTCCCGAAGATGCTTTGGCCCGTATTAAGCCCGATGAAATCCGCAGGAATGGACGCGTCCCGACCAACGGCAGTATTTTCTTCACCATTTTTCAGACTTTTATGAGCGGACGGGATAGCGAGGGCAAACCCGCGCCGTATTTCGGCGAATATCCGGCCGATTATTTTGATTTTATTGTCATTGACGAATGCCATCGAGGCGGTGCCAACGATGAGGGCAACTGGCGCGGGATTCTGGAATATTTCTCCCCGGCTGTCCAGCTTGGGCTGACCGCCACACCCAAGCGCCGGGACAATGTGGACACTTACCGTTATTTCGGTGAGCCGGTGTATATTTATTCGCTTAAAGAAGGCATTAACGATGGCTTCTTGACGCCGTTTAAAGTCAAAAGGATTAAGACCACACTGGATGATTATATTTACACGTCCGATGACCAGATCATTGAGGGTGAGGTTGAAGAAGGGAAAATTTATACTGAGCCGGACTTCAATAAAATCATTGAAATCAAAGAGCGCGAAGCCAAGCGGGTGAAGATATTTCTTTCTGAAATCAATCAGAATGAAAAGGCGATTGTCTTTTGCGCGACCCAAGACCATGCCGCGGCGGTGCGGGATTTGGTCAATCAGTACAAGAAAAGCCAAGACCCGAATTACTGCGTGCGTGTCACCGCCAATGACGGCGCCCTGGGCGACCAATTTTTGCGGGATTTTCAGGATAATGAAAAGACGATTCCAACGATCTTGACGACTTCCCAGAAACTTTCCACCGGCGTGGATGCCCGCAATATCCGCAATATTATTCTTATGCGTCCCATCAATTCGATGATCGAGTTTAAGCAGATCATAGGCCGGGGGACGCGGTTATTCGACGGGAAGGAATATTTCACGATTTATGATTTCGTGGATGCGTATCATCATTTCGCCGATCCCGAGTGGGACGGCGATCCGATTGTTGAGGTCTGCCCCAAGTGTCTGGAAAATCCCTGCGTCTGCGAGAAGCCGCCGCGTGGGCCGTGTCCCCGGTGCGGTCAGCGGCCTTGTGTCTGTATCGTTGAACCGCCGCCGATTTGCCCTAAATGCGGTAAAAGCCCTTGTGAGTGTCCCAAGAAGGTCAAAATCAAACTGCGTGACGGCAAGGAGCGGGAAATTCAACACATGATCGCGACTTCCTTCTGGAGCGCTGATGGGAAACCGATCTCAGCAGAGGAATTTCTACAAAGCCTATTTGGCATCTTACCAGAATTTTTCAAAAACGAAGAGGAATTGAGAAAAATCTGGTCTAGTCCAATAACACGTAAGACATTACTGGAAAATTTAGCCGTGGCTGGATTTGGCAAGGACGAATTAATAACTTTACAGAAATTGATTGATGCTGAAAAAAGCGATCTCTTTGATGTGATCGAATTTGTCTCTTTCGCTATGAAGCCAATTACCAGAGAAAAGCGTGTTGCTTTAGCTCAGTTTAAAATATTCGCAGGTTTGAATGATAAACAGAAAGATTTTATTGAATTTGTCCTCTCCCAATACATTGAAACCGGTGTTGAGGAGCTTGATCAGGAAAAACTTCCAGACCTTTTAACGCTCAAATATCAGGCCATCAGCGATGCGGAAGAGGTTCTCGGCGGCGTGGACAACATCCGCACGACCTTTATTGATTTTCAGAAATATCTGTATGAAAAAACTAATGTTTAAAGATGTGAGAGGGGGAACATATGGCGTTTTCAAAACAATTTGAAAAAGGACTATATAAACTCTTTCGGGAACGCACTCACTGGTTAAGGTCTAAAGTTGGTCTAAAGCGACCGGGAAAGCCGTCGAGGTTTACCCAGAAGAAAGTTCGTAGAGGAATCAAAAACCTTCAGCTTTTAGCTTCCAAAGCATTCTCTCATAAGCTGGCGAAATCAGCGTTTGAGGATCATGTGTCAACTACAAAGACTTGGCACGTTAAAGGACATGGAAGGCCAGAGAAAATTAAATTATTCAAAAAGTGGTTTCATTTAACATTTGGTTCATCCCGTCGCGGATATGTATACTCGTTTTGGAAGAAGAATAAATGTATATATGTTGGACGCACTGGGCGTGGCGGTGGCCGCCCATCTGATCATTTTAATGTTTTTTGGTTTTCGCAAGTAGCTTTCGTTAAGATATTTCGAGTGAAAGGGAAGAGTCAAGTGCCTAAAGTGGAATGTCTCGCAATACATCGCTTTCAACCAGTATATAATTCTAACGTAGCGGCAACGAAAAAGTGGACGAAAGCCTGCCCTCTTTGTGAAATCCATAAAGCAATAGAGAGCGAGCTCAGAGATATTTTCCGGTTTCGGTAGGAATTGGGGCGCTGGAGGTGATTTTTTAGGTGCCAATGATAGGGGTGTATTTTTTTAAAAAATAGTGTATAATTTCTATACAAGGAGCCAACCCGATGGATCAAAATCAAATACAAAAAGAGTTTGAGAGACTCGGCATTCCAGAAAACGAGTTGCCAGAATATCGTGATCCGTATACTTTCACGAGGCAGATAAAGAAGTGTTCTTTGTATCAAGTTGATCAGATAATGTATGCCAACAGCACCGTCCCGCCGGAAAGGATTATTCTTGCCAAACTGGAATGAAGTTTTAATCGAGTTACAGAAAGAAGCAGGTCTTAGTCCGCAAGACAGAGTACGCAGAAGATTCCTCGCCGATTTATCAAATTACACCAAGAGAAATATTATCGCGTATTATTCTGGCTGGCTTCAAAAACCAAACCATGCCAGCGCCATTATGGACGACAACGACATGAATGGCTTCATGACAACCATTCATCAGTTGGATCGCGCAAAAGGGTTGGATTTGATTTTGCATACTCCGGGGGGTAATTTAGCATCCGTTGAATCGCTTGTTGATTACCTGCGAAAAATGTTTGATACGGATGTCCGGGCTTTTATTCCCCAGTTGGCCATGTCGGCGGGCACCATGCTGGCTTGTTCGTGTAAAGAGATCGTTATGGGCAAGCATTCCTTTATGGGCCCTATTGATCCACAATTTAACGGTATTTCAGCAGAAGGCGTCAGGGAGGAATTTGAAAAGGCCGTTGAAGAGGTAAAAAAAGACCCAAGTACTATTCCGATATGGCGGGAAATTATATCGAAATATCATCCGACCTTTATAGGGGATTGTGAGAAGGCGATTCAATGGTCTCAAAGCATCGTAACAAATTGGTTAAAAACGGGTATGTTCAAGGGGAATCCAAAAGCTGAGGAAATTGCACGGAAAATCGTATCCGCGTTGGCGAGCCATAAGGGTACCTTATCTCATAATCGTCAGATTCCAATAGCTGATCTTCAGAAATTTGGTCTTAAGGTCATAAGTTTAGAGGACGATGGCACCCTGCAGGATTTGGTATTAACCGTTCATCATGCTTTTATGCACACATTTTCGACCACTCCCGCCATAAAAATCATAGAAAATCATAATGGAAAAGCTATGGTAATCTTTATGGGTGCGAAATAGCTTTTAGCTGGCCGAAGCTATTAAACAGGTTCGAACCTTCTTCAGCCAGCGACCCTTATTTGACAATGCGTCGAACTTCGGAAGAGTTCGCCCAAATATAAATATTACTGAAAATTGAAAGAAAATTTGTCATTCCTAGCTGAATTCCGAAAAGCCTCAACTTCTTCCTTTTTTTTGTCCTTCCTTTTTTTAATTTCTTGCGCATTCATTTCCTTTTCCCTGGTTTATGCCGAGAAGCCGCTGCGCCAGGTGGAGATTGGTTCGAAGCTATTGGAAGTTACGCCTTCCTGGTCCAAATGGCAGCTTAAGGATTCCGGCATGGATGTTCAGGGCCCGGAATCGTATCGGGCTTGGTCGCCTGCCGGTCCCATCAGTGCATTAGAGCCCCTGGACACCTACAAAACCTCTCCCCATGAAAATCCCGCCACGATTGCCTTAAAGATCGATGATATGATCGCCGGCCTTTCGCCGGCCATCATCAACGCGGCCAGCCACGACTTGACCCAAGAAGATCTGCCGCAGACCATGATGAGGATGGCCGATACCTTGACGGAAAAGACTGACCGTATGTACGCCGATATGAACGGCATGTATGGCGAAATCGAAGGCATGAAAACCCAGCTCAAGCGAAACTACGACACATACAACGCCTCCGAGCAGACCCCGGAATTGGCGCGGAAATTCAATACACAGTCGGATGCCATGGCTGACCGTACGGGCGGCATGCAAATGGCTGTCCAGGGCATGAAAGATTTTGTCCAGCTTGACCAAGGCCTGCTCCACGGGATGTTCGATGTCCTCGATGAAATGGGCCAGAACGGCCGGGAGGCGGTCGAGTATTTCGATCGATTGACCAAGCACGTCCAGGACGTCTCGGGTCGGTTTGAAGCCATGGCCGGGGACCTGAAGCGCCAGGGTGTGGAGGGAACGCAGACTGTCGAGAGAACCCGCCAATACCTTTCCAATCTGCGAGAGTATGTCAAAGGCAACAAGTCTCACGCCTCCCATCAGCTGGACTACTTAAAGCAAGTCGACCTTTATCTGCAAAACACGCAAAAATATTTCGGTGATGTCCTTAAAGATTTTAAAAATACCGAAGCCGATCTCAAGGAGACGGAAGATTATTTCCGCAAGTCAAAGATCGATGCTGGAACCGGGCGGGAGATTGTTAGCGTATCAGAAGCCGCCGGTCACGATGTTTGTGTGGCCGCTAAGACCGAGGATTTAAGCACGCTGCAGGATTGCGCCAAGGATTGCCGCAGGGTGTGCCGCTGGAAGGAAGAGGTCGGCGGCGTGGATTGCTATGAATGCCCCTCGGGCTCGCCGGATTCCTGCTGGGACGTGGGTGCGTGGCCGGCGGACCATCCGTGGTGTGCCCCGGGCGGGGTCTGCCATTCCGATCCGATGCTTTACTGCGAGCCGTTTGGAACCTGGGGTCCGAATAAAGAATTTCTCCAGTGCACGCATTGCAAACAGCGCCCGGATCTGTGCTGGCAGAAAGTCGGCGACGACACCATGACGCTAACGAATTGCCGTCTGGGCTGCTGGGACGGCAAATGCGTCTATAAGGGAAAGTACAAGGAAACCGAATGGGACGGCACGCCGGAATTTATCCACTGTTATAAATGCCAGAGACCGCCGCCTCCGCCCTCGTGCGAGGATTTGAAGTGGGGATATACCTGGTATTCGGACTGCAAAGCGGATTGTCCTGATCCGGGAGATTGTGAAAAAGTGGCAAAGAACGTTCCCGGTGCTCCGAAACCACCTCAACCGCCGGGCCCACCGGGAGCGCCGCCAGGGGGTGGCCAAGATCAACCTCAAGGCGGTCAGCAGGGTGGTCAACAAGAAGGTCAGCCAGGCGAAGGGGCTGACCAAGGGAAAGAGGGCGGCACAAGTCAAGGCGGACAGCCTCCCAGCGGCACCGATGGCAAAAAGGCCGATCCTCCGGGAGGAACCCCCGCCCAGCCAGGCACCGGAGCTGGAGCGGTTGCCGGCCCGGACGCCAAACCCGACGAAGGGGCAAAAGGAACCGACAGCAGCAAAGGAGATGAAGAAACCCAACAGCCTCCGCAGGCCCCTCCCACAACGGCACCGACACAACCGCCGGAGCCTACCGATGAGAAGCCGAAGCCTCCGGAAAATCCTCCCAAGCCTCCGGACAATCCCGAAATCTCTTTCTACCGCAAATGGCTGGAGGAAACCCAGGAACGCGCCCAGAGCCGGGAAGACATCATCGCCGATCCCAATGAGGGTGAATACACCAAGGAGGAAGCCCAGCGTCAGCTCGAAAGCATGACCAGGGAAAAAGAATATCTCGAAAAACGTGTTGGCGAAGAAGAGCAAAAGGAGCTCGAGCGCCAGCAAAAGGAGGCCGAGGCCAAAAAGCGCCAGGAGGAATACGAACGGACCCGTCCGCGGGCCAGAGATTATGCGGCTGAGATGCGCCACACCGAGCAGGAATATAAGCTCAAAAAACTCAAAGAAGCGACCGATGCGCTTAAAGACAAGCTCCAGGAAGCCAAGGATGTCTTTGAAGGCCGCCGGCAACGTCTGGAAACGATTAACCGCGAGATCGACCAGCTCGAGGCCGAGATCAAACAATTTAACGATGAGGTCGCCCAAGGCCGGATGGATGAAGATGATGCCGAGGCCAAAACCCGGGAGCGCCAGAAAAGAATCAATGAGCTTAAAGACATGCGCAATCAGTTCGCCAAGAGATTGCGCGAGCTGGAACGCCAGTACCGGGAAGAAATCGAGAAGCTTAGAGCTGACTATCAGCGCCGGCTCTGGTCCGTCAACGAAAGTTCCCGCCGTAGAGCGGAAGTCGTACGGATCGACGAATATTATCAGAAATACAGTGAGCTCAAAGACCGGGAACAGACCAACGCCATCCGCAATGAAACTTTTGAATCGATTGTCCGGGGCCTGGAAGAGGATCTTAAAAAAGCCGAGGCCGGGGGCGATAGCGACCGCGCCGATGAACTTCGTACACAGATCGAGAATCTCAAACGCGGCCAGGCCGAATGGCAGGAGGCCATGGACCGCCAAATCAGCCGCCTTAAAGATGACCTCTGGGAGCTGGAATATCGTAACGGCTATGAAGGGGCCGGCCCCAGCAGCCCAGAAAGCCTGGCGAAACAGCTGGGCGAATACGAGGGCTTGATTCAAAACGAAATCACCAGCGCTGAGAAGACCATCGCGGATCTGGAAAAGGCCGGCACGACGCGCACCCGCGAACAGAATCAGCAGCTTCAGGATCTGAAGGCCAGGGTGAATAACCTGCGCTCCGCCGTTGATGATCTTCGCGCCAAAAAGGAAACGGTTCTAAAGCCCGCCCCATTCTCCGAGGAAGACCGCCAGAGAGTCATTCAATCGACGGCCATGGTGGCCAACGGCATGATGAACCGCGATGCGGACAAATCCATGGTCAGGCTCTTCGCGGAATCACTGGGAGAAGAATACGTCCATAATTTAAATCCGTTGGTCATGGCTAAAAAATCGGTGGCCTTCACCTGGGGCGTGGCCCAGGGTGTCGGCTCGGCGGTCAAGGGCCTGGCCGAATTGGGCTGGGAGGCCTTGGATACGATCGGTGAAGGCGTTGCCGTCGATCTCGGATTTGAAGAAGGAGGCATCTTTGGGACGGAGAATCTGGATACGATCAATAACGCCCTGACAGGCATCGGCAGCAATGCGAATTTCGACGGTTTGATCAAACTCGTTGTGGCCGGCGGCAAGGCCATTGATGATAAATTGACCGAGCTGCAGCGAAGTGGCGATATCGATTGGGCCACAGCGGAATTTGGCGGCAAGGTGGCTGGTGATGTGGTGGTCGCTGATGCGGTCATCGCGGGCGCTGTCGGCAAAGCCGGAACCCTGATGAGAGGCGCGGATGAGGCCGCCGACCTTGGCCGGGCAGCTGGCAAGGTTGATGACGTCGCCACCGCGGGAACAAAAATCGACGATGCCACCCGGGCCCGGGCCGGCACAAAAATAGATGACGCCGCCCGTGCTGGCACAGCCGGAAGTCCGTTGGATGATACGCAAAGATTTCCTCCTTTTGAGCCTCCTGGCTTGGCAGTTGATGATGTCGCTGGGACGGGTCGTACGCCGGTAACAAAAGTTGATGATGTGCCGGGCAGCAGTCCTCGTGATGCGCCGTCTAGCCGTGGTCCGCCGGAAGCGCCCAAAACGCCCGAAGCCCCAACGACTCCCCCACGCGGAGGAATTGGTCCCAATTCACAAGCCACCGTTATCACTCCAGACGGCCGGCAAGTTACTCTTAAGACAGGGGAAGAATTAGGGCATGGCTCAACGAGCACTGTTTATGCCGATGCGACGGATCCCAAAAAAGCGATCCGTATCACGGAGCCCGGACGGGGAGGCATTGAGTCGGCGCCGGCCTTAGATAGGGCCGGACGTCAGGCCGTGGAGAGTATCCAAAGGCCCAATGGCCCCCTTCGCATTGCCGAGAAAGGCGAGCCTTTTACGGTCACGGATCCGAATTCGCCGTTGAACGGAAAAATCGTTGAAGTTGTCGAACGTGTGGAAAATGGCAGCGCCGATAAATTCCTCAAATCACAGGGCGGGGGAAGAATGACTGAGGGTCAGGCCCAGGCTTTTGCGGACGCAACCCATGAGCTCAATAAAAATGGTTTTGCCTGGATGGACAATCACACCGGCAATTATGGATTTGAAAAAATTCCCGGAACCGAGGACGGCTGGCGCGTTGTTGTTCTTGATCCGGGCGGGATTGTGCCGATGAAAGGATCCAATTTAGCGGAAAAAGCGGCGAATGCCTCGGCTTTGCAAAGGCGCCTGAATGTTTCCGAGGAAGGCATGGCTGATTTTCTTAATTCGGCTAGTCCCGGGTTGAAGCAAAACTTAGCGAAAGTAGAGCGCGGGGTTATTTTTGAAGAATTTGGCGATACCATTGATGCCGCGGCCATGGGGCTTGATAGTCCTCATGATATTGCCTTCTATCCTTTTGGTACCACGGAATTCCCGGAGGTCCAGCGTTTGTTTAGGTGACAATGAAACGTTTATTTTTTTCAATTCTGATATTCATCCTACTTTTGGCTCCATCCATTGCTGAAGCCGCCAAAAAGGATGTTGCCCCGCAATACCCTTCGGCCGCTGAACAGCAGGCCTTCACCGAACAGTATTGGCAGGCCGTGGAAGCAGGAGGGGAGGCTTACCAGGAGTTTGTCGAAGGGGTTACGGGAAAACCTGGGCCGCAGGGTGACATGGAAAGCCGGATGCTCGGCAATTTAGAGCAGGGCAAGGCCGCCGACGGTAGTGAGGCCAAGGGTTTCCATGGCGATCCCAACGATTCCGGTCCTCAGGACTGGTCTGATTGGAATATCGAGACCGATGCTGACGGCAATGTCACTGGTTTTAAAGAAAAAGATTTTGAACAGAAAGACAAAGACGGCGATGGTGAGATTTCTGATGAAGAGCGCGCCGAATGGGACAAGAAAAAGAAAGAGGAGGATGACGCCCGCGGGGGGCCGCCCGGCGATGTGGATAATCCGCCGGATTGGGATCAGGACCGCGATGGCAAGCCCGATCCCGGCTTTGCCTTGGATTGCTATCAATGCGTGATGCCCAAGGATGTGAAATGTATGGACGGTTTGCCAGGCGGATGCGGACCCGCAGCCTGTCAAAGCAATCAACAGTGTTTCGAACATAAGGAAACATATGAGGGAAAGACGGTCATCTGCCATAACTGCGGCCCTAAAGAGGAAATTGTTTCTTTTTGTGAAGGCTGCGGATACTCATCGGATCCCGCGTGCAGCGGAAAATGTCCGGCGATGGCCTGCCTCCCCCTTGATGTTGACACGCAAAGCTGCAAGATTGTCCCGACCATGCAGACCCGCGAGCAGGGTTCGACCCAACGCTGTTATGCTTGTATGAATATTAAGGAAATCGAGATCACCTATATCGTGATTATTATCGAAACACCCTTGGGACGATTTGTTTTGGACAAGGGAAAACAAGATGGTTTTAAACCGACCTCGATCATGGCCTTGGCGAAAGTCGATCCGGCCACCGGAAGGATTCCCAATGTTCTTGGAGAGCTGAAATCTGCAACCGATTTTCTGGGTGGCTTTAACATCGGATCAGGGCCGTTGGGACTGGCCAGCTTGGGCAAAGTCCGGATGGAGAATCTTTCGGGCCTTTTGGCCGGCGGTTTGTCTTCCGCAGGAAGTTTCGGAGCCGATTGCTTTGGCAATGTTTTGAAAGCAGCCGATCAAGACGCCGCAGCCCAGGGCCTGCCGACGAGCACGGACATCAGCGGAACGAGCAGTGAACGCAAGAAAGATAAAGCCAGACGGGAAAATGAAATCGCAACGGAAGCCCAGATGAAGGCCGCAGATCAAGCCGGCAATCCCGCTATCTCCGGGCCGATTGTGGCCTGCGGCAACGAAGGCCGGGAGAAGGTCCTTAAGGTCTACGACGTCGTTGGTCGGCTAGTCGATACCATTACCAAAAACATGCTGAAGCTCAATCCCAGCATCCTGACCGAGAAGCTGGGAGCCGCCCAACACTTAAGCGATGCGTTGATCCAGAAAAGCGGATTCGATTTTGCCCGGTATGCTGAGAAGTTTACCGGGTTGCCCTTGAGCGCCCTAGAGGCGCACGCGGCCCAAATCAGCCGGATTAAGGCCAAGGCGGATCAGCTCATCGGCAAGGCCGCAGCCAAGAAGAAAAAAGGGAAGACCCCGGAACCGGTCGTTCTTCCCAACGATCCCTTATATCAGGAAGGGCCGGTTAAGAAAAAAAAGAAATTATTGGGCATCCTGGGAGGCGGTGGCAAGGCGCCGACCGATCTCTTGGGCGCTATGGGTCTGGGCGCCTCGAGCCCCAAAGAGAAGATGGAAATCAAGGATCAGTGGGCGCTTCGGGAAATCGGCTATACCCCTTGGGATGATCCGCACTCGGCCTGGAATGTCGTCGATGCCAATGCCAAAAACATTGTGGTGGCGGTGGTAGATTCGGGTTTGGATATGGCCCATGAGGATGCCCCTCAATATATCTGGACCAATCCTCAGGAAATTCCCGCCAACAATATTGACGATGATAAAAACGGATTTGTCGATGACATCCACGGCTGGAATTTCCTGGATGAAAACCATGATTTTACCGATGTTCGGGGACACGGCACTTTCGTTGCCGGGATCATCAGTGCGAAATATAACAATGGGGTGGGGATCGCTGGTATCAATCCCGGAGCCGTCATCATGCCTGTTAAGGTCGCCAACGACGAAGGCGAGACCGACAGTCTGACGATTTACCGCGGGATCAACTATGCGGTCCATCACGGCGCAAAAGTCATTAACGTCAGTTTGGGAGGAAGAAACATCTCCAAACTCGAAGAGCAGGCGGTGGAACGGGCGCATGCAATGGGCACGTTGGTCGTGATTGCCGCTGGAAACAACAATGAGAACTTGATGACCTTTGGCCCGTCTTCGTCCAAGCACGCGCTTTCGGTCGGCCAGATCGATTATAGCGGGGTGCGCTCCACGGTTTCCAACTGGGGACCGAATTTAGGGCTGCTTGCGCCCGGCGAGCAGATTTATTCTCTGTGTTCGAAAGACAACAAACATGTTCTGCCATCGGTGCGTAAGTTTGGATACTATAAACAGGATGGGACCTCATTCTCGACACCAATGGTGGCGGCAACCGCCTCTTTGATTTGGGCCAAGAATCCGAGCTTAACCAACAGTCACGTGG
>Ga0114945_10001842_pt1 | contig 12853 bp, 13 predicted proteins | sample OV2TP3_FD_87194 | JGI IMG/M metagenome (GOLD analysis project Ga0114945, IMG submission 87194) | Hot spring microbial communities from Beatty, Nevada to study Microbial Dark Matter (Phase II) - OV2 TP3 | ecosystem: Environmental > Aquatic > Thermal springs > Hot (42-90C) | place: USA: Beatty... | reverse complement strand
TCAGCTATCATTGCTCGACCCACACGTCGTTTACGCGGAAGTTCGAGCGGGTGTTCGGTCCGCCGCGAAATCCCGAGGCCCCGTTTGTCACCGGCGAAGACGGAGATGAGCGGGGCCAGGATGCGGCCTTAGAGGCCCAAAGCCGCCACTACGCGGATATCGCCGCAAGCATCCAGCATGTCACTGAAGAGTTGATGCTGACCCTGGCCACGCAACTCTACGAAGAGACCAAGTTGCCACGGCTGTGTTTGGCTGGCGGGGTAGCGTACAACAGTGTCGCCAATGGGCGGATCATGCGGGAAACCCCGTTCCAAGACGTGTACATTCAACCGGCTGCCGGAGATTCAGGCGGAGCCCTTGGGGCCGCCCTCTATGCGTACCATGTGCTGCTGCAACAGCCAAGGCGCTTCATCATGGAACATGCGTATTGGGGGAAGGCGTTCGATGACACCGCGATCGCCCAGGCGATCCAGCGCCAAGGATTGGCCGCCACACGATGTGACACCGACGAGGCGTTGGTGCGTGCCACGACCCAGCGTCTGATTCGCGGTTCGGTTGTGGGGTGGTATCAAGGCCGCTGCGGATGGGGGCCACGGGCGCTTGGAAACCGCAGCATCTTGGCCGATCCTCGACGCAAGGACATGAAGGCGATCGTCAACCGCAAGATCAAATTCCGCGAGCCGTTCCGTCCGTTTGCGCCCTCGATCTTGGCCCGCAGCGTCTCGGAGTACATCGACTACCCCGCCGGCAAGAGCCTCTCGCCGGCCACGTTCATGCTCTCCGTCAATCCAATCCGGCCAGAGCGGCGAGACGCCATCCCGGCAGTGACTCATGTCGATGGGACAGGACGGCTGCAAGCCGTTGAACAACACACCAATCCGTTCTATTATCGTCTCATTGAAGCCTTTGAGGCGGAAACCGGCGTGCCAGTCATCCTCAATACGTCGTTCAACCTGAAAGGCGAACCTATTGTCAACACTCCGGAGAACGCGATGGCCACGTTTCTCCGCAGCGATATGGATACGCTCGTCATGGGTCCCTACATGATCCATAAAACTTCTTAACATGATGTGGGTTCAACGCGTTCGAAGACGATTCGCCGTCGTGCAGGAGCTCTTTCGCTTCCTGTGGCAACAGCGCCTGTGGTGGCTCATCCCTATGGTGGTTGTGCTGTTGCTGTTCGGGGGGCTGCTGCTCATCGCTCAAACCTCGCCGATCGCCCCGTTTGTCTACACGCTGTTCTAGAGCTCTAACCCCTGTTCCAGGCCCCAGGAACAGGGTTGCATCCTCGATCACGATCTCGATATACTGGTGAAATCATGGGTAAAACCCTCTTCGAGAAAATTTGGGATCGCCACGTCGTCACGACACGGTCGGATGGCACAGCCCTGCTGTACATCGACCGCCATCTCGTTCACGAAGTGACCAGCCCGCAGGCCTTTGAGGGGCTGCGGTTGTCGGGCCGCCATGTGCGTCGCCCCGAGTTGACGATCGCGACGATGGACCACAACGTCCCGACGGATGATCGCCGCGTCATCCAGGATCCCATCTCGCGCGCGCAAATCGAGGCGCTGCGAGCCAACTGTCGAGAGTTCGGCATCACCCTCTACGATCTGGACAGTGCGCACCAGGGCATCGTCCACATCATTGGGCCGGAGCTTGGCCTGACCCTGCCAGGCACCACGATCGTCTGCGGCGACTCTCACACCTCGACCCATGGGGCCTTCGGGACCTTGGCTTTTGGCATCGGCACCTCGGAGGTCGAACATGTGCTGGCCACGCAATGCCTGCGGCAGACGCGTCCCAAGACGTTCAAAGTAGAATTCACCGGCTGTCTCCGTCCGCCGGTGACGTCCAAGGATATGATCTTGAAGTTGATTGGGATGATCGGAACCTCCGGCGGAACGGGACACGTGTTCGAATACTGCGGCGAGGCGATCCGGGCGCTCTCGATGGAGGCTCGTATGACGATCTGCAACATGAGTATTGAGGCGGGCGCGCGGGCAGGGATGATCGCCCCTGACGAGACAACATTTCAGTACCTGGCTTCGAGGGGTCGCCTCTTTGCGCCGACCGGCGAGGCGTTTGAGCGGGCGGTGGCCTTCTGGCGGACGCTTCCTACCGACGCGGACGCGTCCTACGACCGGACCGTGACGTTGGATGCTTCCTCAATCGCCCCCCAGGTCACGTGGGGAACGAACCCCGGGATGGTCGTCGATGTCACGGGCCGAGTCCCTGATCCGGATCGCGTCCCAGGCTACAGCCGCAAAGACGTGGAACAGGCGCTGGCGTACATGGGGCTCACACCCGGCACCCCGATGACCGACATTCCGATCGACACCGTCTTCATTGGGAGCTGCACGAACTCACGGATCGAGGATCTGCGGGCCGCCGCGGAGATGGTCAAGGGCCGGAGGGTGGCTCCGACGGTCCGCGTCCTCGTCGTCCCGGGCTCGCAACAAGTCCGCAAGCAAGCAGAGTCTGAAGGGCTCGATGCGATCTTCAAGCGGGCGGGATGCGAATGGCGCCAATCGGGATGCAGCATGTGCCTGGGGATGAACCCCGATCAGCTCAAACCGGGTGAGCGGTGCGCGTCCACCTCGAATCGCAACTTCGAAGGCCGCCAGGGCAAAGGAGGCCGCACGCATCTCGTCAGCCCCCAGATGGCCGCCGCCGCGGCCATCACAGGACACTTCGTCGATCTGCGCACCTGGACGTCCAAGCCACGATGACACCCTTTACCACGCACCGCGGTCTCATCGCCACGCTCGACCGTGCCAACGTGGATACGGACCAGATCATTCCGAAGCAGTTTCTGAAATCGATTCAGCGGACCGGATTTGGCGAACACCTCTTTCATGATTGGCGGTATCTGCCGGACGGATCGCTGGATGCACAGTTCGAGTTGAACGCCCCACGATTCAAGGGAGCCAGCATCCTCGTGACGCGAAGTAACTTTGGATGCGGATCGAGCCGAGAGCACGCGGTGTGGGCGCTCCAGCAGTACGGCTTCAAAGCGGTCATCGCTCCCTCGCAATCTCGCGGTGGCAGTCACGTGCCAGCGTTTGCCGACATCTTTCGCACCAACAGCACAAAAAACGGCTTGCTGACTATTGATCTGGCTGAATCCGAGGTTGAGAGCATCTTCCAGATGGTGGCCCGTTATCCAGGGCTCGAGGCGACAGCGGATCTCGAGCGTCAGCGTCTCACCCTCCATCTCGCTGAAGAGCTCTCGTTTCATTTCGACATCGAGGCGTCGATCAGAGAACATTTGATCCAAGGGCTGGATGACATTGGCTTGACGCTCGACTCCGCGGAGGCGATCCGCACCTTTGAAGCGCGTCACGATCCGCAGTGGTTCGGCGAGCGTGCTCGGTAGGAGGAAGTTCCTAGCGCAGCTTTCTCCGTCGAAAACTCGGCGGGTGGCTGAGCGGCAAGCGACCGGCTCGACAGGACCCGCCAGCCCGCGGTCCCACCCAATCTTTTCGACAGAACAAGAGCAACTTTCAAAAAAAAACCCAGAAATTCCGGATTTGGATTTTTGATTGCGGATTAGTCCGTCACTCAATCCGCAATTCGAAATCTGCAATCCGCAATGCGGATCGATGTTAAAATACGCTCTTGATACAATGAGTGGCGCTCAGCGGCTGCGCCGATACGTCCCCATCAATTGCGCCTTGGCCAGGATGTGACCCTGCATCGCCGCTTCGAGCTCTTTGGCCGTGGCGCCAGGGGACAAGGACAGCGGGATATCCAACGCGTACAACGTGAAGAAGTACCGGTGCGTCCCGCTGGGAGGGCATGGGCCTCCATATTCGATTCGACGAAAATCGGTCATGCCTTGCCGGGTCCCATCGGGCAGCTCCTTAGCGGTGGGAAAGCCTTCCTGAAGTGTGCGGACGGTGTGGGGAAGGTTGTAGATCACCCAATGGATCCATCGGCCGTTTAGCGCATCAGGATCATCGTTGATCAGCGCAAGACTCTTCGTGTTCGCTGGCGGCGAGGTCCAGTCAATCGGTGGCGAGAGATCGTTGCCATCGCACGTATACCGTGACGGAATCGGTTGCCCCTCCCCAAACGCTGAACTTGTTACGCTCAAGCTCATCGACATCTCCCCCGGCTCCTGACAGAACCCAGACACGAGTAGGCTGAACCACATCGTAGCCCACCCAAGCGTCCACAGCGCAATATCTCTCGTGCGCCTTCCCTGCTTTGTCTGAACCATCGCCGCACCCCTCATGCGCTCCATTCCGCCGCGATCGCGGCACGTCACGGATACAATCGAGTGAGTTTCCATCGGCCTGAAGCCGTTTTGGTAAAGAGCAGCCGGTCGTGCAACCGGTCAGGCCGCTCCTGCCAAAATTCCACACGGACAGGCACCACGCGAAACCCAACCCAAAACGGCGGCCTCGGCACCGGCTTGCCTCGGAAGCGTTTTTCAAACGCCTGCACCCGACGCTCCAAGAGCGAACGACTCGCCAGGGGGGCGCTCTGGCGCGAGGCCCAGGCGCTTAGTTGGGCGGCGCGGGGCCGGCTTCGGAAATAGGCATCCGCTTCCTCGTCGCTCACGAGCTCTGTCCTGCCCTGAATGCGCACCTGACGCCTGAGCGGCTCCCAATACCAGGTCAACGACGCCTGCGGGCGAACGAGTAAAGCCTTGCCCTTGACCGAGTGGACATTCGTGTAAAACACCAACCCCCGCTCGCTCACTCCCTTCAAGAGCACCATACGCCCATCAGGGTGGCCGCGCCGATCGATCGTGGACAGACACATCGCCTCAGGAAACACGATGCGTCGTGAGCGTTGGGCATCCCGAAACCACCTCACGAATTGACGATAGGGGCTGCGAGACCGGACGCGCGTCATCCGTCACCTGAGCGACGCACCACTTGTTGAATTGGTCACTCCAGCAGATTCTGGAAATCCAAACAGACGACGCGCATTGCGGCTCGTCAACGCCCCCAATAACTCAACGGTCGTGTCCCGCAACTCGGCAAGACGCGCGGCGGTATAGGCCACATACGCGGGTTCATTCGGTTGGCCTCGGACCGGTTGGGGAGCCAAAAACGGCGCGTCGGTTTCCAGGAGCAGTCGCTCATCGGGAACGAGGGCGACCAACTCCCGCAAGGCGTGCGCATTGGGAAACGTCACATTCCCGGCGAAGGAGATATGCAATCCCAGCTCAAGCGCTCCCTGGATAAACGCCGGAGGCCCCGAGGCGCAGTGGATCAGACCTCGAAGCGGAAGCCTCGCTTCCTGGCGGAGGAGTATCAGCAGCGGATCGTAGGCCTGACGGCAATGGATCAGCATCGGGCGGTTGGTCCGCTGCGCAAGGTGGATGAAGGCGCGAAACGCGAGGACCTGGTTGTCTGGAGAGGCGTGCTGACGATAATAATCCAGCCCCACCTCGCCAACAGCCACGACGGCGGGGTCGGCGGCGAGGCGTTCGGTCGTTCGGAGCATCTCATCGGTCACGGAATCGGCTTCGTGGGGATGGATCCCCACCGCCGCGTGCACAGACGCGTAGCGATGGGCCAAGGCCACCGTGGCCTGGCTGGACGCCACCGTCGTGCCGATACTCAAACAGTGTTGCACACCTGCCGCATGCGCCCTGGACAAGACCGCCTCCAGCGCCCCGGATAACGGTTCCAGATCAAGATGACAGTGCGTGTCGATGAGTTCAAGCGTCATGCGAGCGACGGTCTGTCAGGCACGCCCCGCAACCCACCAGACAATCCCAGCCAATCCGATGCGGTACCAACCGAATAGCATCAGGCCATGACGTGTCAGATACCGCAGAAGGCCTCGTATCGCCAACACAGCCACCAGGCACGCGCTGGCAAACCCACATGAGATCGTGGTCAGACCAATTTCCTGCCACAACACCTGACCCCCGTGCACCACATCAAACAACACAGCACTACCAATCGTCGGCAAGGCCAACAAGAAACTGTACTCCGCAGCCACCATCGGAGGTAAGCCTAACGCCATTCCCGCCATCAAGGTTACCATCGCGCGAGACGTCCCTGGCCACAACGCGAGGCATTGCGCCAACCCAATCACGAACGCCTCGCGCAGTGTGATGGAGTCGAGGGTCCGCGCTGTCCCGTGACTTGTGCGCTTCAGCCACCCATCAAGGCCAACCATGAGGATCCCACCCGCCGCCAGCGCTGCAACCACCGGCCAGGGATGAAAGAGCCACCCCTTGATCGGGCGGTGCAACGTCGCCCCGGCGATCACCGCCGGCAACACACCAATGAAGAGATTGCGTACGAGGCGCCTGCCGGATTCGTCCCGACCAACCAGCGCCCGTCCCATGGAGACCAGCCTCGACCTGTACAGTCCGATGACCGCCATCATCGCACCACCCTGAATCACGACCTCAAAGGTCTTCACCGCCTCCCCGTCGAGGCCAAGCCAGTGCGAGACAAGAATTAAATGACCCGTTGAGGAAATCGGCAAGAACTCGGTCAGCCCCTCAACAACACCAAGAAGAATCGCCTGGAACCACTCGATCATCTCACGCCTGCATCCCGAGAGGGCCTATTGATGTCAACGGCCGCTATGGAGAGGTTGCGCACCGTGCGGTCTCTCAACCTTACGAGGCGAGATTGGACTCGATCAACCAGCGTTCGCAGTCAAGCGCCGCCATGCAGCCGCTTCCTGCTGCGGTCACCGCCTGGCGGTACTTCTTGTCCTGCACATCGCCACAGGCGAACACGCCGGGCACTGAGGTGTGGGTGGAGTTTGGCTTGGTGATCACGTAGCCGAGTGAGTCCATGTCGAGTTGCCCGGCAACGATGCCGGTGTTCGGGGTGAAGCCGATCGCATAAAAGACCCCTCCGCAGGCCACTTCGCGTTCGCGACTGGTCGTCACGTCCTTGAGGCGCACCGCGCTCACCACATCCTCTCCCAGCACATCTATCACGACGGTGTTCCAGAGGACCTCGATCTTCGGATTGTCGAACACCCGCTGTTGCATGATCTTGGAGGCGCGGAGCTGATCCCGCCGGTGGACGAGGTAGACCTTCGAGCCAAATTTCGTTAAGAACGTTGACTCCTCGGCCGCCGAATCGCCGCCCCCCACGACCACCAGCGCCTTGTTGCGAAAGATCGGCAGCGCCCCGTCGCAGACCGCGCACGCGGACATCCCTTTGTTCCACAACCGTTGCTCGCCAGGCAGACTTAACCGCTTTGCGGTGGCCCCGGTGGCGATGATGACCGCGTGGGTCTTCACCGTTCGCTCTGCGGAGGAGACGGTGAACGGACGAGCGCGGAGATCCACCGCAGTCACATCCTCCGTGAAGATGCGCGTCTCAAATCGTACGGACTGCTTGCGAAACGCCTCCATCAAATCGGGGCCTTGGATCCCGTCTGGAAAGCCGGGGTAGTTCTCCACCTCTGTCGTGATCATGAGTTGGCCGCCTGGGATCCCGCCGACGGCGAAGCCCTCAAACATGACCGGTTTCAAATTGGCGCGGGCCGTATAGATGGCCGCGGTGTGTCCGGCCGGTCCCGAGCCGATGAGTACTACGTTCTCTGGCATGCCCCTCCCGTAACGTTGAGTCGTATTATAGTCGGTTTGGTGGTGTTGCGCGAGCGGTCAAGACGAGGCGACTCCGGACTCCTCACATGGAGTCGTTGGAGAGCGTCAGGGGGGCGAGGGCTTCCACGTCTTTCGCAAAAACCCTTCCCGGCCAGATCCGGTCCGGTACAACGAATAGTGAAGCGGGTTCTTCTTGTAATAGTCCTGATGGTAGTCTTCGGCGGGAAAAAAGGCGGACGCGGGGACGATCTCCGTCACAAGCGGCTTATCAAACTTTCCTGATTGCTGCAACGCCGCTTTGGAGGCTTCAGCCAACCGTTGTTGCTCCTCGTCGTGGTAGAAAATCGCGGTGCGGTATTGTAGGCCTCGATCAGCGAACTGGCCGTCGCGTTGCGTGGGATCGATGTTTTGCCAAAACACCTCCAGCAACTTCTCGTAGGAGACTTTGGAGCGATCGTAGGCGATCTCAATCGCCTCCGCATGTCCAGTGCCCCCAGAGGACACGTCCCGATAGGAGGGATTCGTCTGGGTCCCTCCGGTGTAGCCAGCGGTCACGGAAATCACCCCCTCCAATTTCTCGAAGGGGGGTTCCATGCACCAGAAACACCCGCCGGCAAACGTCGCCTTGGCGATCGTGCCTGCTGCGTTCTCTGCATGCCGCATGTCACCCTCTGCGCATCCGACGTCCGTGACGCCCCACATACCAGTCACAAAAACCAGGACGAGAACACCCCAAAAAACTGCACACCTCGACCGGTCATCCATGCCTTGGCGCTGAATGGGTTGATCCGACCAGACGGCACGCTTGATCGTGACATGGAGCGGCCCGTTGCCAGCCACCAAGCCCATTGACCCCGCTCTACACCAGCAAGCCCCACCCGCGCAGTCCCGCGTGGGACGGGGTTTACTCGGTGAGCCACACCTGAACGGACCGCCCCTCCGGCCGAACCGCCAGCTTGCCCTCCCGGGCCAACCACCCGATCGACAGATGCGTCAGCGTGGTGGGGACATCAATCCGTTTCTCGATGTCGCTCACGCTGGTCTTCCCACTCCGACGGAGATACTCCCACACCCTGCCTGCGGTCTCTCCAATGCTCTCAATGCTCCACGCCACCTGCGTCTGAGGCATCGCGCACCCCTTTGTTTGCTCTCTCCCCACTGTAATACACGGGACGCCTCCTCGCAAGCCTTCTGGCGATCGGCGCTCGCTCGGCGCTCGGAAGACGGCTTGGAAGAATCGACGCTCGTCAGGTACACTTATGAGTGACCCCCCAGAACACGAACCTCCCCAGAGTGCTCAGTCAGTCCCATGGGATCTGGAGCCTGAGACAATGGACACGGACGACACCTCCCAGACAGGCGCATTGGTTCGCGCGCACGACCGCCAAGGAAGCCGGTTTGCTGAAGAGTCGTGGCGCGATCTCAGTGAGGCGCTGCTGGATCGTCTTCGTGGACGGCTCAGCCTCACGCAGTCACCAGACGAACGATCCCAGGAAGTCGCGTCAACCCTCCAGGGTTTCTTGCAGCACAGCAACGGCCGATTCCCTCCACTCACCAAGCCGCAGTGCCACGACTTTCTCCAGACGTTCCTCTCGTACGACCTCATCGAAGAGTTTCTCGAAGATCCCACCATCGAAGACATCATGATCAACTCGACAGGCCCGATTTTTGTCCATCGCACGGGCCAGGGGCTCACGAAGACGGAGAAACGGTTCGACACGCATCGGGCGCTGGCGATCTTTGTGAAGAAGTTGGTGGTCTTTGCCGGGCGCACCGAGGTCGATCCGATTAATGACGTCGAGCTGTTCCAAATCCGCGGGCGCGTCAACATCATCCACTCGCCCTTCGGTCCCCAGATCACCATCACCCGCGGGAAGGCCCAGCCCTTCACCGTCCTGCAGCTCATCGACAGCGACATGATGACCTATGAGCTGGCGGCCCAGCTCTGGATGTACGTTGAGGGACTGCAGGTCAGACCGGCGAATCTGCTGATCGCTGGCGGACCAGGCAGCGGCAAGACGACCCTGCTCAATGCCCTGCTGAGCTTCATCCCGCGGCAGGACCGGGTGGTGACCATCGAAGACACGCTGGAGCTGAATACCACGTGCTTGGAAAACTGCTCGAGGCTGGAGAGCTGCCGCCGCGTGACCATGCCGGAGCTGGTGAAAAACAGCGTTCGCATGCGCCCGGACCGCATCCTGGTCGGCGAGGTGCGCGGCGCCGAGGCGCATGACCTCATGACGGTCGTCAACCTGGGCAAATACTCTATGGGCACCCTGCACGCGTCCTCGGCGCGTGAGACGATCCTGCGCCTTCAGAACGAACCCATGAACGTGCCTCCCTCTTGGTCAGCCTGGTCGACGCCTTCGTCATTCTCAGAAAGTTCAACACCGGAGGCGCACTCCGTCGGCTGGTCAGCGAACTCGTGGAAACCGCTGGCATGGAGCAGCCGGTGGTCCTCCTCTCACCTGTGTGGAGCTACGACCACCAACAGCATCGGACCGTCGAGCGCTCACCCAGCAGCACCTACCGGGACCGCCTGGCCACCGAGTCCGGTCGGACGTCCGTGCAGATCATGGAGGAAACCACCCGACGCGCCGAGGTGCTCAAGTTGATGCAGGCTTCTGGACGTTTCCCAGATATCGACGCCGTCACGAGATTCTGCCAGCTGTACATCGAACAACCGGACGACGCACTCAATCAACTTGGCACCACCGCGCAGCAACTGAGCAAGCCGCAAGGCAACACCACCTAAGTCATTGCCCTGATCGTTCGACCACCGCTCGCCGCTCCCGTCGTGTCTAATCCCTCCGCCTTGAAAATATCCACGCCGGTGATTTTACACTACCTGATTCCTGAGCGGCTAGGGTACAATAGGCTCCGATTTCCCGGCTCGTCGCGGGTGGTCACGTCCGCCAGTTCCTTGATAAGTTCATTCCCCGGTAGCTCAGCTGGTAGAGCGAGTGGCTGTTAACCACCAGGTCGCAGGTTCGAGTCCTGCCCGGGGAGTCGTTCCCGAAAAGTCGCGTGGTCCTCAAGGCCATTGAGCACTTCATCGCCAGGCACGGCAGAGAGCGCGTCGAGAGGGGGTGAGGGAGATGGTGGATGTTCTTCCTATGTTGGCGTTTCTGCAGAACATCGGCTTTCCAGAACTGCTGGTCATCCTGCTAATCGTGCTGTTGCTCTTCGGTGCGAAGCGGCTTCCGGAAATTGCCCGGGGGCTGGGCAAGTCGATCCAGGAGTTCAAGAAGGGTGTGAAGGAGATCGAGCGCGACGTCAACGATATTAAGAAAGTCTGAGTCGAACGTGACAACTCCGGTCAATCGCCCGATGACGGTGGCGTTGAGCATGCGCCTCAGCATCCTGATCGCGATGGTGGCGATGGGCTCCGGGTGCGCGCAGGAGCCTCCCGCAACACTCTCGAGGGCCAAACCGTCTCCGACACCGCAGGTCGTTGAAATGGGCCGGCGGCTCTACGAAAAACAGTGCGCCGTCTGTCATGGCGTCACCGGCTCAGGCGATGGTTCTGCGGCCTACCTCCTGTATCCGAAGCCACGCGATGTTACGCAAGGTGAGTTCCGGCTCGTGTCGACGGACACGATGCAGGCGACGGATGCAGACCTGTTTCTGACGGTTACACGCGGCATGCCCGGATCAGCGATGCCGCCGTGGGAGCATCTGAGCCCGGAACAGCGCTGGGCCCTGGTGTACTACATCCGCTACCTCGAGGAGGTCGGCGAGCAACAGCGCTCCGGCGCGCTGACCGAAGCCGAAGTCGCTCAGGGTCTCCCGTGGACGAAGGTGAAGCAGTTGGTGGAGACACATGCAACGGAAGCCTCCCTTCCTATCCCACCAGAGACACCGAAGACCTCCGAGAACCTCGAGCGAGGCCGCCAACTCTTCGCGCAGGCCTGTGCCTCATGCCACGGGCCGCTGGGCAAAGGTGACGGTCAGCAAGCCATGACGGACAATGCCGGCTTTCCGATCAAGCCGCGCGACCTGACCGCTGGCATCTTCAAGGGCTCATCCGAGAGCCAGGACCTGTACTACCGGATCGTGGCGGGCCTGCCGGGCAGCCCGATGCCAAGCTACGCCGGGGTCTACACCGATGAGCAGCTGTGGGACCTCATCCATTATGTCCAGTCGCTCGTCCCGCCTGGGGTCGAGGAGCGCGTGCGCCTGCGCCACCAGACCGTTCAGGCCCGCCGTGTGCGCGGCGAACTTCCGAGCGATCCTTCGGCGGAGGTCTGGAACACCATGCAGCCGGTCCATGTTGCGGTGACGCCGCTGTGGTGGCGCGATCAGCGGATTGAGGGCCTCGAGATCAAAGCGCTGCACAACGGCAAAGCGCTCGCGTTCCTTCTTTCCTGGGACGACCCAATGCGCGATGACTCGTTGGTGGGCCAACACGCCTTTTCTGATGGGGTCGCGGTCCAACTGTCCACCGAGCCTGATCCACCGTTCTTTGGGATGGGCGGCGACCATGGCGCGGTGGCGATCTGGCATTGGAAGGCCGCCTGGCAGCAGGACCTGGCCGGCTGGCAGGATATCGAGACCGCCTATCCGGACACCGCCGTGGATTGGTACCCCGGCCAGCGCGACTACCGACACGGCGATGCGTTTGAGGTGCGTGACGCAAAGACAGCCTCGCAGGATCCCTCCCTGATGGCCGGCTGGGGCGCGGAGAATCCGCTCTCGACGCCTACGCGGACATCCGCCGCGGAGGAAGCCTCCGCGAAAGGACTGGGTACCTTGACCTCGAAGCCCCTGCCTGCGCCGCAGAGCGAAGCGGCGCGGCAGGCAGGGTCGCCGATCCACCGGGTTCAGGCGACCGGCGAATGGGGTGAAGGCCGCTGGCGCGTGGTGCTGCACCGGCCGCTTGCACCGGCTGAAAAAAGCGATCTCGTGTTGCGCCCAGGTCAGAAGGTCAGCGTCGCATTCGCCGTCTGGGACGGCCAGGCCAAGGATCGGGACGGCCAGAAGAGCGTGTCCATCTGGAACACATTGCAACTGGAGCGGTAGCCGATGTATGTGACGCGTCGTCAGTTTTTGAAGCTCTCCGGAGCGGCCGGCATTGGGTTGTATCTCGCCTCCCAAGAGCTCTCGCTCTGGGCCCTTGAGCCGGTGACCGAGGTGGACAACCCCTTGGCGCATTATCCGTCCAGAGACTGGGAGAAGCTCTACCGCGACCAGTACCGGTATGACAGCACCTTCTCCTGGGTGTGCTCGCCCAACGACACCCATGCCTGCCGGGTGCTGGCGTATGTGAGGAACGGGATCGTCACACGCTTGGGCTCGCAGTACGAC
>Ga0114945_10001841_pt1 | contig 12854 bp, 10 predicted proteins | sample OV2TP3_FD_87194 | JGI IMG/M metagenome (GOLD analysis project Ga0114945, IMG submission 87194) | Hot spring microbial communities from Beatty, Nevada to study Microbial Dark Matter (Phase II) - OV2 TP3 | ecosystem: Environmental > Aquatic > Thermal springs > Hot (42-90C) | place: USA: Beatty... | reverse complement strand
TGGCTTGGTCGATGGCAGTCTGGGCCAGATAGTTCCGCAACACGTATTTCGGATTGACCTGACTCATCACGGCCTTCCGCTCGGAGTCGAGGCTGCCCTCGGCTCGCAGTCGCTCCCGGTATTGAGCTGCCCAGGCATCGAATGCCTCACGGTCGGCAAAGAAGCCGCGGAGGCGATCGTTCGCGGCCTCCGCTCCTGACTGAAACTCCCCGAGCGCCCGAAAGAAGTTGGTGTAGTCCACATGGCTGGAGTGCAACAGGGCCAGCAGATCCGTCACGAGGGTCCCGTCGTGAGTATGGCGCTCCCGCAGCCCGAGCTTGGCGCGCATCAGGTCGGTATAGTGGCGGGTGAGTGTGGACTCATACGCACCCAGAGCAGCTTTCAGCTCTTCCTGCGGCGCCAAGGGCAGCAGCGCCTGGGCCAGGCAACTCAGATTCCACAGACCGATGTAGGGCTGCTTGTCGAAGGCGTAGCGGCCGTGGTGGTCGGAATGGTTGCAAATGAGGCCGGGCTCGTAGTCATCAAGGAACCCGAACGGGCCGTAGTCCAGCGTCAGGCCCAGGACCGACATGTTGTCGGTGTTCATCACTCCATGGGCGAAGCCGACGGCCTGCCACTTGGCCATCAGCTCGGCCGTCCGGGTGACCACCTCGCCGAACATCCTCGCATATCGGTCCTGCAGGCCCGTGAGATCCCGAAAGTGCTGCTCGATCACGTAGTCCGCGAGGCGTGCGAGGTGTTCATGCTGGCGCCGATAGTAGAACACCTCGAAGGAGCCGAACCGTACGTGCGTCGGGGCCATACGCACCAGCATCGCGCCGGTCTCCACTGTCTCGCGATACACCTTCTCCTCGCTGCCGATGACGCACAACGCCCGGGTGGTGGGGATACCGAGACCGTGTATGGCCTCGCTGCACAGGTATTCCCGGATCGCGGATCGCAGCACCGCACGCCCGTCCCCGTCGCGGGAGTATGGGGTCAGGCCGGCTCCCTTGAGATGCAAATCCCATTTCTCCCTGGAGGAATTCCGTACTTCGCCGAGCAGGATTGCGCGACCATCGCCGAGCTGCGAGACGTACACTCCGAACTGGTGCCCGGAATACAGCATGGCGAGCGGCTCGCTTCCCGGCAGGAGCCTCGCGCCGCTGAAATAGTCGACGAACTCAGGACGCGCGGCTTCATCGGGGTCCAGTTCGATCAGCGCCGCCGCGTCCGGATTGAAGCTGACCACATAAGGATTGGGAAATGCTGTGGGGGCGAGGCGGGAATAAAAGGTCTCCGGTAAGCGCGCGTAGGTGTTGTCGAACTCCAGTTCTTCGAGCTTTCGCAGTCTCCGCATGCTTCCATGATGACACGGGCTGCACTGAGGCTTCAACCACATCCAGTACGACCTACGGCGGTATAATCATGGGGTTGGAGGTCGCTTCATGTCCTTGGTCTCACGCCCGCAGTTCTGGATGCTGCTTGTCGGGGTGACCGCATCCTCGATCGCCCTGCTGGCTCTTGGTCGAACGAGTGCAACACCCTGCGCCGCCACACCGCTCCAGACGGAAGGCCCGTTTTATCCTCCCCCCTCTCAGCTCATGGCCCAGGTGGACAAGGACAACGACCTGACGCGCCTGGCCGGAAGAGCGGCCCATGCCAAAGGTCAAGTGATTTATATCGTGGGGCAGGTCAGGGACGAAGCATGCCGTCCGATCGAAGGAGCCGTGGTGGAGATCTGGCAGGCCGGCGCCAGCGGCCGGTACAGCCATCCCCGGGACCGCAATCCCGCCCCGCTCGATCCCGACTTCCAGTTCTGGGGAAAGACGGCGACAGACAGTAACGGCCGCTACCAGTTCAAGACCGTGATTCCCGGGCAGTACCCGGCGGGGCCTCGCTGGACCCGGCCGTCACACATCCACTTCAAAGTCCAGCGGTCAGGGTTTCGGGAACTGACGACCCAGATGTACTTCGAGGGGGATCCCTACCAAGATCAGGACCCGATCTTCCTGAGGGTCCCGGCCGCAGAGCGCGGGCGCGTGATCGTCAGGCCGGAAACTCCTCCTCCCGGATTTGAGCCCGATTCCCGGCTCTGCCGCTTCGACCTGACCCTCAAGGGGCAGTAGCTGGTCGTTCTCATTCGTCATGCGTAACAGTTGGAAGCCTCCCCTCCCCTCTTCGCGCCGTCAAGGAATGAGGGCATGTCCTACATCATCAAGAATTCTCGGAAAGGCGCACAGCAAGGCATCGTGCCGACATTCTGCTAAAGAAGGCCTGACAGGGAGGCTCGAGCTGCCCCGATACTGCGCGCGTCCACCGAGCACCGCCCTTTCCGCCCCCTGAGAAGCAGCACCTGATCCTTCTAAGAAGGCATGACAGGATGGTGAGCGGCATCGCCGGAGGGGCGGGGACCCGTCGAGGGTTGGCCGGGAAGGAAAGCGGAAACTGACTGAAGCACCGCGGTTACTATACCGCGGCTGAAGGAATTTCTGAAGGATTCCGCCCGGCCAACCCCGAAAGGGTCGCACCGGGAGGCGCCAGCCGCGAACATCCTGTCATGCCTTCACTTCCACCCCTTTCCAGAACGCCACGTATCCCGTGATCTTCTGCGCCTCCTTCTTGGGGTTCGGATAGTACCAGGCGGCATCCTTGTTCAATTGGCCGTTCGCCTCAATGTCGTAGTAGCTCGCCTCTCCTTTCCACGGACAGGTAGTATGGGTGGCGCTGTCCTTGAAGTACTGCCGGTTGAGGCTCTCCGGCGGAAAATAGTGGTTCCCTTCCACCACCTCGCAGCGATCGCTATCTGCCAGTACCGCTCCGTTCCAAGTCGCTTTCATCATCGCTCCTTTCAGTCAGGAGTAAGGAGTGAAAAGTGAGGAGTTTCCGCTCACTCCTCACTACTTACTCCTTACTTTTCACTGATTCATGCTATGATTGGTGCCCATGAACAGAGTGCCTTCCTCAGCGATACGCGGGATCGCCACACTCATCGCAGCTGCGACTGTCGCCGGGTGCGCAGCGGCTCCGTCCCGGCCCATATCAAACACCGCTGAAGCCATCCTTCTCGTACCCATTGAGCAAGTCCGGACCACGGCGGCCCGGATGCTGGTTGATCAAGGATATTGTCTTCGAGAGACCAATGAGGAAGCGCAAATCATCAGCACAGGGTATCGAGAAGAGATCGACAGCATATGGGATTGGTTACTCGATTTTCGCTTCGGCGTCAACCGCAGCCGGGTCGATATCGCCCTGGTTCCTGAAGGCGAGAGCGCCACGCTGGTTTCCGTCTACGTGACAGCCGAAGGCAAGGACAGTCTTTTTACCGCCTGGCGTCCCTACGAACCATCCCTCCCCCAAAGCGCGCACAATCAACTCCGCCTCCTCAAAAACGCCCTCGGCCTCCTCTAACCTCCCCGCCCCAACCAGACCGGCGATAGATAAGGTGCGGCGAGTCTGTATCACGAATGGCGAGGCGAGGGCCCCGCGCTTGCCGAGACGGAGAGGTCCAAAGGACGGCGAGCACTGTTCGAAGTTCCGTTCGAGCCGGGCACCCGTTGCTCTTCTGCTTGCAACGGGTGGACCGGACGGAACAAGTTGCGCAGCCGAGCGGAGGCGAGGCTTAGCGCGGTCGAGCCGTAGCCTTTGAGCAGGACAGACTCGGCCACCCTTACTCCCCTTCCTCACCCAATTCGACCCCGAATCTCTCCGCCATCCGATAGAGCGTCCGCCGGTCGATCCCCAGAATCTTCGCCGCCCGCACCTTGTTGCCGCCCGTCTCCCTGAGGACCCTGATGAGATGTTGCTTCTCCAGCTCTTCCAGGGTACAGAGCGCGCCGGCGCCGCTTGCCGCGTCATCAGCGGTCAGGGACGGCTGGCCGCTCCGGACCGATTCCGGGAGATCATCGGGCAAGACCAAAGGACCGTGAGCGAGCGACACGACGCGCTCGATCACGTTCTCGAGCTCCCGCACGTTGCCGGGCCAGGCATACCCCTGGAGCAGCTCCATCGTGGCCGGCAAAAAGCCGCGGATCGCTCTGGCGCTCGCCACGGCAAACTTCTGCAAGAAGTGGTGAGCCAGCATCGGAATGTCCTCCCGACGCCGGCGAAGCGGCGGGAGCACGATGCGGATGACGTTCAGGCGGTAGAAGAGATCCTCTCTGAACCGGCCCTCCTTGACCAGGTCGGGAAGGTGCCGGTTGGTCGCCGCGATGATGCGCGTGTTTACTTTAATGGCCGCCGTCCCTCCCACGCGGCGCACCTCCTGCTCCTGGAGGACGCGCAGCAGCTTGACTTGCAAAGCCGCGCCGATGTCGCCGATCTCATCCAGAAAAATCGTGCCGCCATGCGCGGTCTCGAACAGTCCGCGCTTCGCTCCGACCGCGCCGGTAAAGGCGCCCCTCTCGTGCCCGAACAGTTCGGATTCCAGCAGCGTCTCGGGCAGCGCGCCGCAATTCACCGGCACAAACGGCCGGTCCCGGCGCGGACTGTTCTGATGGATGGCCCGCGCGACCAGCTCTTTCCCCGTGCCGCTCTCTCCCTCCAGCAGGACCGTGCTTTTGCCCGGAGAGACCCGGGCAACGAGCTTGTACACTTCCAGCATCGCCGGGCTGCTCCCGACCAGCTGAGAGAGGCTCTCGCGCTCGCGCTCCTGCTCTCGGAACCGGGCGTTCTCGCGAACCAGACGGCTGTGCTCCAGGCTGCGGCGAACCACCAGCCGGATTTCTTCCTTCTTGAAGGGCTTCGCCAAGTAGTCATAGGCGCCGTGCCGAATTGCCTCGATCGCGCCGTCCATCGAGCCGAACGCGGTCAACAGCACGACGGACGTGTCGGGACTGAGTTGCTTGAACTCGCGCAGGACATCCAGTCCGTCCACTTCTCCCATCCGGAGGTCGGTCAGCACCACGTCGAACCGTTGCTCGCGCCCCCGGGCGATCGCTTCGCCCCCCCCGGCTGTGGCCTCTACCTCGTACCCTTCCTTCCGCAAGGCCTCGACGAGCAGGTCCCGGGCCACCGCATCGTCGTCCACGACCAGGACCCTCGCCTCAGGTTCCATCACTTCTCCCTACCCTTGCTTCCGGAGTTGTTTCTTCCTCAGGCAGTCCCACGTAACCCGGCACCGCCAGCCGCACCGTCGTGCCCTGCCCCACGCTGCTCGTGAGGGACAGGGAGCCTCGGTGCGCCGTCATGATCTCCTGGCTGAGGTACAGGCCGAGTCCGGCGCCGTCCCCGATGGCCTTGCCGGAGAAGAACGGCTCGAACGCCCGCTTGAGGTGCTCTTCAGGCATCCCGCATCCCGTGTCCCGCACGGTGATGGTGACCATCCCCCCCGTCTCCTCCCCGACGCTGACCGTCACCTCTCCGCCGGCGCCGGTGGCGGCTAGCGCATTGCTCAGGAGATTGATCAGCACCTGCTGGAGCTGCTCGACATCCCCGTGCATCGGCCGGCTGTCGGCTGCTAAGTCGACGCTGAGCCTCACCCCTTTGGCCGTCAAGGCGGGCGCCATCAAGGCTACGACCGGTTGCACCAGTTCCTCCGTCGTCAGCCTGGCGAGCGCCGGCTTCCGTTGCCGCGTGGAGGACAGGAGTTCCTGGATGATGCGGACCACGCGGTTGATCTGGGAATCGATGGTGGTGATCCGGTCCCGCATCTCGGGCGTCAGGCTCGGCTCCTCCGCCAAGGCCTGAACGTGCCAGGCGATCGAATGGAGCGGCGTCCCGACCTCATGCGCCACCGACGCCACCAACCGGCCCACCGCCGCGAGGCGCTCGGAGCGGCTTAACGCGTTCTTGCTCTCCACGAGCTGCGCGTTGGCCCGCAAGAGATGCTCGGTCTGCAATGCCAGCTCGGCGCGTGTGGCTTCTTCCCTGGCCTTCCGCTGCTCCCGCGTAAAGGCGAAATAGGCCACTCCGACCAGCACCCCGACAACGACGGTGCGGTTGATGAGCGCCGCCAGAAAGCGCCCGGGCTTGGTGGGCGTGAGCAGACCGGCGTAGGTGGCGATGATGCAGAGGGCCACGGTAAGGAGCATCAGCCGGCGGCTCCGGACGGTTGCCACGAGCAGGATCGGCAGCACGAAGCCGTACGCGCCCACGACATTGGCCGGGACCATGCCCTCGGCGATCACGATCAGGAGATAGAGCGCAGCCGCGGCTCCCAGGACCAGAAGGTCCTTGTTCCGGCCAGCGATGTCCCTGAACAGTCTCAGCAGCCTCATGGAGTCGGCATCGGACGTAGTTGCTGGAGCACCCGCGCAAGCTGCCTGCACCGTTCATCGCGCCGCAGTGCTTCCAACGCGAGGGGACTCTTGCGCGACCAGTTCGGATGGCTCTCCACCGTGCCGGGCACATTCACCTGCGCCCGCTCGCCCACCATGTCTTCGAGCGTCGCGAGCATGAGCCGGCAGGGTGTGCGTGCAAGGTAGGCATGAATCGCCTGGCAGAGAGCCGGGGTCATGGTCCCGTCTTGAGGCTCCTCAGGCAAAAGCGATTCAGCTTTGAGCGCCTCAAGCAGCTTGGCCTTGTCTCGGCGCCGCCCTTCCACCGCCGCACGGCGGTGTCCTTCATCGGGGTACAGGCCCAGCTTCCATCGGAGTTCGATATCCTCACCGGCCCAGAATCCGGCCAAGGTCGGCAGGTCATGTGTCGTGACGGCCGCGGCCGCCTGAATCGGGTAGCTTGCCGGCGGCAGAAACCCGCCGTCCGCCCCGCGCTCAAAATACAGGAGCCGATACGACAACACGCCGTAAGCGGCCAACTGCTCACGCACCATATCCGGCACAGTCCCCAGGTCTTCGCCGACCACCACCACCTGATGCCGCTCGCTCTCCAAGGCCAGGATTCCCAGCAGGTCATCGGCAGGATACCGCACATAGGCCCCGGCCGTCGCCGGCGATCCGCCAGGAATCCAGAACAGCCGGAACAGCGCCATGACATGATCCAGCCGGAGCGCCCCGCCGTGCCGCATGTTCCTACGCAGCAACTCGATATACAGACGGTAGGCGCTCGCACGCAATTTTCCGGGATCAACCGGGGGGAGACCCCAGTTCTGACCCTCAGGCCCGAGCAGGTCCGGAGGGGCACCACAATCGGCATCGAGCGCGAACACATCCTGAAACATCCAGGCATCCCCGCCGCTCCGGTCGTTGCCGACCGCCAGATCGTGGTACAGGCCGATCGCCATGCCGGCCTCGCACGCCAGACGCGCCGCTTGGCCAAGCTGTTCGGCCGCGATCCACTGCAGGTACATGTAGAACCGGACCCGTGAGGCCCGCGCGGCCAGGAAGGCGGCCACGGCCGGCGATACGGGCGAGCGATAGGGCTCGGGCCACTCCTGCCAGACACGCGCATGGGGATACTGCCGGCGCATCGCTTCGGACAGAGCCTGGAACACGGCGAACCGCTCGAGCGATTCACCCTCCTCCCTGATGAACCGCTCGAAGGCCTGACGCCGATCTCCAGCCTCCGGCTCCCTCTCAAAATGGGCAAAGACCAGCTCCAGCACCGAGAGCTTGGCGGCGTAGACCCCGTCGTAATCCACCATGTCACTCTTCCTCAACGCCTCCAGCCTGGAACGGAAAGCATCGTCGTCCATCAGCCGCTGCGCCGCTTCGGCATGCTTGAATTCAGGTAGCCGTTCTACATCCACGTAGAGGACATTCAAGTACAGCCGGCTGTCCGGGGAGTACGGACTGATGTGGTACGGCCGGGAATTCTTCAGGGCGTGCAATGGATTGAGCCCGATGAGGCTCGCCCCCAGATCGCGCGCCGCCAGCTCCGCCATGGCGCTCAGATCTGTGAAATCCCCGGCGCCCCAATTTTGGGAAGACCGGAGCGCGTAAAGCTGCACCGCCACTCCCCATGCCCGACCGGCCCGATCAAACCACGGTGGCGTATAGCAGCGGGGGGGCGCTATGATGAGCCGAAGCGTCCCTTCCACGATCCCTGCCGGAGAACGGCCGCGTGCCCGCAGGCTGTAATAGCCCATCTCCAAGCCTAGCGGAACCGGCAAGTCGAACCGGATCACGAGCCGGCCGTCAATGACGCGATGCCCAACCGGCATCAGTCCAGGCCCCGCCTTCCCGGTTTGCCGGACGGAGCCCGAGTCGTCTTGCAGCTCCCACTCGATCTCGACGTCACCGTCCGACCCATCGGGAACCGGCATACGAAAGGACCATCTGCCCGGTGCATCAACCCGTTGGACCTGCACCGGATCACAGGGTCTGCGCCAAGGCTCCTCGTCCTGGCGCCTGAGCTCGCTCTGGAGCTCCTCGACCGTGCCGGTCGCCACTCCCATGGCCCGAAGAATCGCCCGCTGCGACTCGGCCGAGGTGTCGTGCCGGTTGCCCATGACATCGTAATAGTCCGGCGCGATGCCGCATCGCTCGGCCAGCTCGGCCAGAAGGCGCTGTTCATCATTCTGCTGAGTCATGGCGCTGAGTCTAGAAACTGGCTGCCGCCAAGTCAACCCGCCTCACGCTTTACGCCTAACGTGTCGTGGGGTAGAATCCCGGCATGGTCGAGATCATGCTGGTTATCGGAGCCTTGGTCGTCATCGGGCTCGTCGGTCTGCTCGGCGCGCTTGTGACAGTTCAGTCCGTTATCGAAATCGGGCTCTGGGCTCTGGCGATCGGGCTCCTGACAGGCCTTCCCACCGGCTTCTGGTACCACGTCGTCTTGTACCGGCTGCTGTCGAAAAAAATGACGCTGCCGCGTCGCTGGTGGCTGTCCCCGGTTCAGCTTCATCCCCGTTTGGGAACAGAGGAGACCGCCCGCATCCAGCCATGGTTCCTGTTGGGCGGCTTGAGCTTTGTGCTCTCCTTTGGCGGCGGAATCATCGCGCTGGCCGGCCTACTCTGGACGCGCTGATGAGCCATCAAAACTACCTCGCCAGATACGTGGAGTTTCTGAAGAAGAAAGCGAAGGCCAAGGGCTATGATTTCCATGAGATCTGGCCGCCGGTCGCGCCTCCGCAATCTGGCGACAGGGCCCCCTCGAACTCGTCAGAGAAGCTGCCGTGGTGGAGCCTGACTCGCCGCAAGCACCTGAAAAAGGTTCGAGAGGAGCGGGACCGCCGTCAGCAGGAGATTATTCGCATCCCCACGAAAGAAAATTGATGCTAGTCAGTCGAGGGCGACGAGGCCGCGCAGGCGGAAGTTGAATTCGATGTTGAGGATCTGATTCCACTCGGGCCCGGATGCCGTCCGAGGCCTCGCGCGCGTCCCTTCCTCGGGGCTCACCACCTTCCCGTACATGTAAAACCAGTTCACGATCGCATCGCCGCTGTGCTTGGGGATGATCCAGTACCGGCGGTCCTGCATGATTGTGTTCTGGCCTTCAAACGAAAACACCACCCACTCATAGCGACTCGGAGGCGTCCGGATGGACGCCGCCTGCACCGGGCGGCTCTTGGCGACCAACTTCCCCGGTCCGTTCCCTCCATCTTCATAGAGCTCGACCCACAGCTCGCCGCTCTCTCCGCCGAACCGGTGCAGGGCCAATGAGAAATCCTTCACCAGGACCGGCCGATCCGGCTCGAGGGCCTGCGCGTAGAGCGTGTCCCCGGTGATGTATTCGGCGGTTTCGACCATGTAGTTGCGCTCCAGGGTGAACTGCCCGCCGCCTTCGGCTTTCACCGGCTCGAAGAGCTTGATCTCGCGGGGGAACTCCAGGTTGCCGAACACCACCGGAAAATTGAACTGCTCCGGGCGCAACACACGCTCAGCAGGCACAGGCGGCGCCGGCGGCTTCGGCGGCGCAATGACGGGAGGTGGCGGAGGAACCGGTCTCGCCGTGGGGGTGACCAAGCCTGCGGCGTAGATCAGCTTCTGAGGAACCTTCTCGACCTTCTGGGCTTTCACCACATCGCGATCCTGAAAGAATTCAGCCTCGAGCCGCACGTCCAGAATCTTCGGCTGAGCGGCGCCGCGCGTTCTCCACGACAGCAGGCCATCGGTATGGACAGCCTTGTTGTCCGGCCCGACCTCGACACGGATAAATCGGGTGGAGACGAACGAGTGGTACGCCTGGCTGTCGTACATGAGCCAGCCTTGATCCGGGTAGTACACTTCGAGCCAGGCGTGACGCCCCTCGGCCCAGCGAGCCGTCCAGCGGCGGCGCCCATTGTCCTCATCCACCTCCCATGGCTTCCCCAGGGTCCTCCCGCGGACCATGCGGGCCGGGACGCCGGCCGCGCGAAGCAGCGCCACTGCCAGGTGTGTGTAGTTTTGACAATTGCCTTTGCCTTCGTGCTTCGTGCTCAGCGCATCGTACGCAGCCGGCTCCAGCGTGTAGTACAGGTGATCCACGACCCAGTGCAGGATACGGGTCACCGCCTCCCCCTCTGTGGCAGCTCCCTTGACGAGATCGGCGGCCAGCGTCCTGATCTCTTCGTGATCGGACTGGGCCTGCTCGGACGGCTTGAGGTACACGGCTATGTCGGATGGAAGGGCCTTGGGCGGCAAGGGGTACAGGGTTGCCACCGGAACAGGCACGAACTCAACCGAGGCTTTCACGTCATATTCTTCGAGGACCTGGACCTGGCCGGACGGGGCTTGCCAGGTGAGCGTGAGAATGCGATTCCCATAGGCGTCGGTCCGTTCCTGGACGGATGCCGGCGGCGGGGCCGCGACATAGCGAAAATTCGAAACCGCTTGCTTGGTTGTCTTGGTGTCAACGGATGGGGGCGGCACGAGGAAATACGAAAACTGTTCGATCCCGCTCGGCATGCCGATCACGGTCGTGTCCTTGACGTGAAACGAAGACGACAGCAGGCCATCCAGAAACAGGGTCCGGGCCTGCCCCGCAGGAGAGACCAGCAGCACGGCGCAGAGGATGACGCCCAAGCTCAACCGTCGCACAATGGAGGCGACCATATTGGCTGCAACCTGTTGCGGGCCCGGGATGCCGTCGGCATGTGCGATGGGTTAGCGAGCATGGGTCATTCGCATGCCGGCGCGCTTTCACGAGCTAAGATCAGCGGGCATGGTAGACCGGTCCGCCGGCGATGTCTACCCGTTCCAGACGAATTGGCATTTGCGTTTTCAACGGTGTATTCTCCAACCGATTAGGCACGAGGCGAGAGGCAAGGGGCCCAAAGCCGTGAGGCGTAAGGCGTAAGGGGTAAATGGCTCTGCTCGATTACTACAAGACCCTCGGGGTCCCGAAGGACGCCTCCGATGAGGAGATCAAGAAGGCGTACCGGAGGCTCGCCCTGCAGTACCATCCCGATCGCAATCCGAACAACAAAGAAGCGGAAGCCAAGATCCGGGAGATCAACGCCGCGTATGAGGTGTTGAGCGATCCCGCTACCCGGCGGTCCTATGAGCGGATCACCGTCGATGCGTACGAAGTCCCGGAAGAGCCACCTGACCCTGACGTCATCCTCCGGGAGATGGAGAGGAAGCTTGCCGAGGAGGGCCGGCGCGAGCTGTTTGCCATCCTCATCAAAGACATGACCCGGATCAAAGCAGAGCTGGCGGTGATCCGAGAGGCGACGGTCGCCCGGCAAGGCTATGACACGTTCAAGGACGAGATCGTGCTTGAACGGGCTGCCTACGTGCTGCCTGAGTTCCTCACGCAGGAGATGGAAGGGCGGAAAAAGCGGCTTCTGGACGTGGCGCTCCAGATGATGGTGTCGCAGCGGGTGGCAAAGCGGGAGGATGAAAAGCAGGTGCAAGCGGTCCTCGAACGGCTGGAGAGCGCGTTCAACCGCGGCCGCCTCACGGGCTATCGCGATGCTCTGGAGCTGTTTTACGTGAGACGCTGAGAGGCTGTGATCGGTACCGATCACCTCTTCAGTGACCCGCCGACCAAGCGCCCCGCCTGGACGACCGCGACGAATTGAGCGCGATCCCTGAGCACGGTAATCCGTTTCAGCGGGTCTCCTTTGACGAGCAGAAGATCCGCGAGTTTTCCGACCTCGATCGTTCCGACCGCTTCCTCGATGCCCAGCAGCCTGGCAGCCGCACCTGTCGCGGCCATGATCGCCTCCATCGGGCTCATCCCGAAAGCCACCATGCGCTCCAGCTCCTGGGCGTTCTCGCTGTGATGGTTGAACGGCGTGCCGGCATCGGTGCCGAGCGCAATGGGGATCCCCGTCCGGTGCGCCCGCTTGAAGCTGGATTCCTGCTGGCCTCGCATGGCGCGCGCTTTCGTGACCGCAGACTCCGGAATTCCACAGGCCAGGCCGCATTCCGCCGTCGTGGCCAGAGCCGACAGCGTCGGCACCATATAGATGCCGTGGGTCCGCATGAGCGTCGCAGCCTCTTCATCCATCAAAGTCGCGTGCTCGATCGAATGCACGCGCGCCCGAATGGCATTCTTCATGCCCTCCGCACCGTGGGCATGGGCCGCCACGCGCCGGCCGGCCAGCCGGGCTTCCGTCACCGCAGCCGCAAGTTCCTCGACGCTCAATTGCGGGCTGTCCGGTGACGTGCCGGGGGTCAGCACGCCGCCGGACGCAATCAATTTGATGACATCCGCCCCGGCAGTCAGCTGCTCCCGCACCGCCTTGGTGATTTCCGCCGGCCCATCCGCCTCCCGACCAATGAACCTGGCATGCCCACCGGTCATGCAAATGACCTGTCCGGCCGCCACAATGCGCGGGCCGGCCAGATGACCCGCCTCGATGGCTCGCTTGAGCGCAAAGATCGAGTGGTCGCGGAAGCCGAGGTCCCGCACTGTCGTGAAGCCGGCCTCCAGCGTCACGCGGGCCAATCGAGCCGCTTTGAGCAGGGTGGTGGCCGGATCCTCTTCCCGCATCGCGCGGGCGACATCCGGCTCCGCGCCCAGGCAGAGATGCACATGGCAGTCGATCAACCCCGGCAGCACCGTCATTCCGCGCGCATTGATGTCGATCGTATCTCGCGTCCCCC
>Ga0114945_10001840_pt1 | contig 12868 bp, 8 predicted proteins | sample OV2TP3_FD_87194 | JGI IMG/M metagenome (GOLD analysis project Ga0114945, IMG submission 87194) | Hot spring microbial communities from Beatty, Nevada to study Microbial Dark Matter (Phase II) - OV2 TP3 | ecosystem: Environmental > Aquatic > Thermal springs > Hot (42-90C) | place: USA: Beatty... | reverse complement strand
TCGGGCAGCCGATCCGACTCGGAGGTCGGACGATCTCCGTGAATCTGAATCTGGACGGAATCGATCGAGCATACGCGGATAAGGTCTCCGCTCTGGAGGAAAAATGGGAGGAGGCCCTACGGTCCTGTTTGAAAGGCGATTCGGTGCCTCCGGATCTCCTCCGAGCCCTCTCCCCCCGAGGAGGAGGGGAGGTTCGGAAAGGGGATCTGGCCGCGCTCGCCGCTCTCCCCCCGCACCGCCGACAGTACGTCGTGCGGAATCTGGCCTCCCTGTCGGCCTTCGTCGAACTGTCGCGGAGGCTGGAGGAACTGGATCGCAGGCTTCAGGCCATGGAGTCCGCTCCGATCTCGGAAGGGCTCGCCCCGGTGGTGCGTCGCGAACGGGAGTGGATTTCCTCCGAACTTCGGCGATTGGACGAGACCTTCCGGAGGCAAGCGACCTATCACGAGTCCTTCGCTCGTACTCTGGATGTCCTGGACGGCGATCTGGAACGGCGATTTCGAGAACGGTGGTCCCCGTCGTTCGACGAGCGTCGGTTGCGACAAGTCGAAGACGACACGCGTCGTTGGGGAGGGAAAGAGAGTCGGACCCCGGAGCCTCGGCCCGGAGCGAACTGCGGCGACTGCGGTGGGAAGGCGTATTCTCTCGGCGTGATTCGGGGGAAGTAGGATGCGGCCGAAGTGTTGCATTGATGCAACATTCTGCAATCGCCGTGCGTGCAGATACTTGGAGCGGGCGACCCTGGGAGGGGCTCTCTTCCTTGGACTCCTCTCCGGGAATAGTTGCGGAACGCGACCGAATCGTACGCGTCCGTCCGATGAGGGAGGCTGGGTCTTAGCGGAGGAGCGAGGCCTTCTTTCCTTCGTGTGGTCTTCGCACGGCGTGGGTCGTGTCGCAATCGGCGCTCGGTGCTGGACGGAACGATGTCCCCTCCGAGGGGAGATCGGAGTGGCGGAAGTTCGGATTCTCCATCCCGAATCCGGTCGCCGATATCGATTCGTCGCACGCCCCTCGCTCGAGAGAACCGTGCTCCTCTCGCCCGGGGAAGTCGTCGCAGACTCCAGGGCCCGCTTCCTCTTCGTCGGTCACGTCCCCGGTCAAGCGGGACTGCGTCTGTGGGCGGAGGAAATCACCTCCGAAGGTTCGAAGTGACGACGTCGCGCAGTTGCTTGATCTCCCGCAGCAGAGTCTCGAGTTCGGAAAGCGGGAGCATGTTCGGACCGTCGCTGGGTGCCCGGTCGGGATTCTCGTGGACTTCGATGAAGAGTCCATCGGCTCCGGCGGCGACTCCCGCTCGCGCGAGGGTGGGGATCATCTCCCGCATTCCGCCGCTGGCATGACCCAGCCCTCCCGGTTGTTGAACGGCATGGCCGGCGTCCATGATGACCGGATACCCGAACGCTTTCATTATCGGAATCGCCTTCATGTCGACGACCAAGTTGTTGTACCCGAAGGTCGTGCCTCGCTCGGTCAGAAGGACTCGAGCGCTTCCGGCTTTCTCCGCGATGTGTTTCATGTCCCAGGGGGCGACGAATTGTCCCTTCTTGATGTTGACGACGCGACCGGTCTTTCCCGCGGCCCGCACGAGATCGGTTTGGCGGCAGAGAAAGGCGGGAATTTGGAGGACGTCGGCGACGCGCGCAGCCTGCCGAGCCTCCTCCGGCGAATGCACGTCGGTGAGGACGGGGACCTTCACCTTTCGGCGAACGTCTCGAAGGATCGCGATTCCCTGCCGCACTCCGGGTCCGCGGTAGCTCTTTCCTGAGGAGCGGTTCGCCTTGTCGTAGGACGTCTTGTAAACGTACGGCATCCCGACCTCTCGGCAGATCTCGGCGATCTCTCGGGCGTGTCGAAGGGCGTGGGCGGCGCTCTCGATCACGCAAGGTCCGCCGATGAAGAGGAGATCGCGGCCGGAGCCCACGGCCATCCCATCGATCGAGACCGTCATGTCCCCTCGATGAGATCGTTGATCTGCTGGAAGGTATGCCCCATCTTGTCGCGCTTGGTCCGAAGGTATTCGCGATTGTGCTCGGTGGGGGGGATTTCGATCGGGACTTGCTCCACGATTTCCAGACCGTACCCGGCGATGGAGTGGATCTTCTTGGGATTGTTCGTGAGGATCCTCATCTTGCGGACGCCCAAATCGAAGAGGATCTGGGCGCCGGTCCCGTACTCGCGCAAGTCCGCCGGCAGACCGAGCCGCGTGTTGGCCTCCACCGTATCGAGCCCCTGCTCCTGAAGCGCATAGGCTTTGATCTTGTTGACGAGTCCGATCCCTCTCCCCTCTTGTCGAATGTAGAGCAGCACGCCCCGCCTCGCGGCCGAGATCGCTCGCAAGGCCGCCTCCAGTTGATCGCCGCACTCGCACCTCTGGGAATGAAAGATGTCTCCCGTCACGCACTCGGAATGGACTCGTACCGGCACCGGCTCGTCGATGACGGAGCCCTCTCCCACGTTGCCGGCGCACAACGCGAGATGAAGGTACTCGTCGACTCGGGATCGGTAGAGATGGAGCCGGAACTCGCCGAACCGGGTCGGGAGCTTCACCGACTCGATCTTTTCGACGAGGTTCTCCTGTTTCCGGCGGAATTCGATCAGAGCCGCGATGGTCGTGATCTTGAGTCCGTGCTTGTCGCAGAATTCGAGGAGGTTCGGGAGGCGCGCCATGGTGCCGTCTTCGTTCATGACTTCGGAGAGCACGGCCGAATGGCGCAGGCCGGCGAGGCGGCAGAGATCGACGGATCCCTCCGTATGTCCGGCGCGGACCAGGACCCCGCCGTCTCGCGCCCGAAGGGGAAAGATATGGCCCGGGCGAACCAAGTCCTCGGGCTTACAGTCGTCGCTTGCGGCCGCGAGAATCGTGGCGGCACGATCCGCGGCGGAGATTCCCGTCGTGATTCCGTGCCGGGCGTCGATGGAAACGGTGAAGGCCGTTCCCCGGGCCGAGGTGTTCATCGCTACCATGGGGGGGAGTCCCAACCGATCGGCGCGATCGTTGGACAGGGTGAGGCAGATGACGCCGCCCGTGTGCAGGCGAATGAAATTGATCGTCTCGGCCGTGACCTTTTCCGCCGCCACGACGAGATCCCCCTCGTTCTCCCGCTCCTCATCGTCGACGAGAACGATCATGCGACCGGCGCGTAGCTCGTCCAGAATCTCGGGGATCGCAGCGAAGGAAGTCACGGGCCCCATCTTAGCTCACCGGGCGTGGAGATGCAATTCGGTGTCCGGGCATCACTGGGAACGACTTCGGATCTCGGAGCGGACCTCCGCGCCGTAGGCCTGCGCGCGGGCCGCTTTTCGCGCGCGGGAGAGAGCCTCGTTCGCCACGGCGGCGGTGGACACGGTGCCCCGAAGCCAGGCGACCCGATCCTGACAGCGCACCTGGATCTCCTTGAATCGGGCGTCGTCGCGCAATTCCCAGAGGATCGCCCGTTCGATTTCCACGTCGACGGCCACGGCGTCCGAGGGGCGTGAGGCGCGCCCACAAGAGAGCGCGACCAGCAGTCCGAGGATCGGGAAAGGCCGCACGGGAGCATTCTTCCCCATCTTGGGCCCGGAGACAATGGCGTTCACGTTTTTGGACTCACAATCGTATCACCTTCTGTTAGAGTAGGGCTTTCCCATTCCGCCGGCAGGAGGACCCATGGACGTCGTCGAGGGTGAGGTCGTCGACAAAGGCGCGTCCGCGAGCGATCTCGCGGCCATTCAGAGCCTCAAGAATACGTACGAAACGATGAAGGCCGAGATGCACAAGGGCATCGTCGGTCAGGAGCGGGTGCTCGACGAACTCTTGACGTGCATCTTCTCGCGAGGCCACGCCCTACTCATCGGCGTGCCGGGGTTGGCCAAGACCCTCATGGTGCGCGCCTTGGCTCAAACGCTCTCCCTGAACTTCAATCGCATCCAATTCACGCCGGACCTCATGCCTTCGGACATCACGGGGACCGAGGTGATCGACGTGGACAGGGCGAGCGGCGATCGGGCGCTCCGGTTCATTCGCGGTCCCGTCTTCTCGAACCTCATTCTGGCCGACGAGATCAACCGAACTCCGCCGAAGACGCAGGCGGCGCTCCTCGAGGCGATGCAGGAGCTTCAAGTCACGGTCGGCGGAAAGCGGCACGTCCTGGATCTGCCGTTTTTCGTCCTCGCAACGCAAAACCCGATCGAGCAGGAAGGGACGTATCCGCTTCCGGAGGCGCAGCTCGACCGGTTTATGTACATGATCCACGTGGACTATCCGAACGAGCAGGAAGAACTCGAGATCATGAAACTCACGACGTCGACCTTCGACGTGAAGCTTCGTCCCGTTCTGGCGGGACCGCAAATCCTTCAGCTTCAGGAAATCGTTCGGCGGGTCCCGATCGCCGACCATGTAATCAAATATGCGATGGCGATTTCCCGCGCGACCCGCGTCTCCAAGGGAGGCGTCCCCGATTTCGTGCGGGAGTGGGTCCAATGGGGAGCCGGCCCGCGCGCCAGCCAGTATCTCATCATCGGCGCCAAGGCGCATGCGGTGCTCCAGGGCCGGTACTACGTGACGACGCAGGACATCCGCGCCGTGGCCCATCCGGTCCTCCGCCACCGAATCATCACGAACTTCAGCGCGGAGGCGGAAGGAATCACCACGGACAAGATCGTCGACCGGTTGCTCGAGGTCATCCCCGCGCGCGAAGCGGAATTCGAGAAGGATCCGGGTTTGCCCAAGGTCGTCCAGCCGTAGGCAGGTCCGATGACCGATCCGATTCAGAAGTACCTGGATCCGAAGGTCCTGAATAAGATCACGCGCCTCGACCTCAAGGCGCGGCACTTGGTCGAGGGGTTCGTGGCCGGGATGCACAAGAGCCCCTACCACGGATTCAGCGTCGAGTTCGCCAAGCATCGCGAGTACAGCGTCGGCGACGACATCAAACACCTCGACTGGAAAGTGTTCGGGCGTACGGACCGTCTGTACATCAAGGAGTACGAACTCGAGACGAATCTGCGTTCGCACATCCTCCTCGATACGTCCGAGTCCATGGACTATCGGAGCGGGGAGCGGTCCAAACTCGAATTGGCGTCCTTCATCGCGGCTTCGATGGCCTACGTGATCATTCGGCAGCAGGATTCCGCGGGACTGGTCTGTTTCGACAAAGAGGTGAAACAGTTCATCCCCAGCTCCTCGAGCATGGGTCAGATGCGGACGATACTCGGCACCTTGAATCAAAACTCCGCCCGAAACACGACCGATCTCGGAAGCGTCTGCCACGCCCTGGCCGAACGGTTCCGGCAGAAGGGGCTCGTCATCGTCGTCAGCGACCTCTTCGACAAACCGGAGCGCATCCTCAAGGCCCTGCAACACTTCCGTCACAAGCGGCACGACGTGATCGTCTTCCACGTCCTGGACGAATACGAGGTGACCTTCCCTTTCCAGAGAATGACTCTCTTCGAGGGGATGGAGGAGTATCTCCGGATCCCTCCGATCGACCCCCGAGCGATCCGCCAAGCCTATCTGGAAGAGGTGGAGAAGTTCTGCACCGAAGTGTCGCGGGGATGCACGAAGATGATGATCGACTACGTGCGGATTTCCACCGACCAGGAGCTCGGGGTCGAGTTGACGAAGTATCTCGCGGGACGCCTGGGCGCGAAGGGGAAGCGGTAGCGGCATGGGATGGATGAACGGAGGATTCCTCTGGTTCGCGGCCGGGGCCTCGATTCCCATCATCATCCATCTGCTCCATCGCCAAAAGTACAAGAAGGTCCGCTGGGCGGCGATGGACTGGCTCCTGGCGGCGATTCGGAAGACGCGCCGGCGCCTTCAGTTCGAAAACCTCATCCTCCTTTTGATTCGCATGGCGGTGATGACGCTCATCGCCTTCGCGCTGGCTCGTCCCTACATCAGCCGGGCGACGGCTTCCATCGGCGGGGAGAGCGACACGCACTACATCTTCGCGATCGACACGTCGTACTCCATGGACTACAAAAGGGGACAGGGAAAACTTTCCTCCCTGGACTTGGCCAAGAAGGCCTCCCAAGATCTCATCGCGACGCTCCAGCCTTCCGAGAAGGACCGATTCACCGTGTTGGCCGCCTCGGAACATCCCGAGACGCCCCTGCAACCGGGCTGGAACGAGCTCGGACAAGTGAAGAAGGCAATCGAGGATTTGCGCGTGCGGCCCTATGGCTCCGACCTCCTCCAAACGATGCTGGAGATCGAACGGCTTCTGGACCGGGACGCCCCCTCGAATCCGAAAAACGCGGACCGGCGGGTATATCTCATTACCGATCTGCAGCGAACCGGATGGGAGTTCGCCGATCGAGGCCCCGCCGACCGCCTCCGCGACGTGCTCAAGCGACTCTCCCAGCGAAGCGACACGTGGTTCCACCTGATCGATGTGGGAACGGCGGACGCTCCCAACCACGCCATCGTCGGGGTCCGCGTCAGCAACAAGATTTTGACGGTGAAGCGCCCTGCGGAGGTGCTGGTGGAGGTGTACAACTTCTCGACGCGCGCCGCCGAAGGGAAGCGGGTCCAGCTTCTCGTCGACGGCCAAGTGTTCGAAACCCGCCCCATCCTGCTCCTTCCGGGAATCGTGACGACGATTCCCTTCCTCTATCCTTTCGGGTCGCGGGATGCGGGGCCCCACGTGTTCGAGGCGCGCTTCGATCCGCAGGACGAAAAGTACGACTATCCGGCGATCGACAACCATCGAACCCTCGCGGTGGAAGTGAAGGAGGCGGTACGGGTGCTCCTCATCGACGGGGAGCCCAAGGACGGCCATTTCGTCAACCGTGAGACCGGAACGATGGAGAGGGTGTTGCGGACAAGCGGGATCTTCCAAACCATTTGGGTCCCGAGCCACAGCATCGACGAGCAGCGGCTGGAGGAATTCGATTTCGTCGCGCTGTGCAACGTTCGGAGTCTCCGCCCGGATATCGTCACGAAGCTCGAGGAGTTCGTCGCCCGCGGCGGAGGGCTTTTCGTGTCGCTCGGGGAGCAGGTCGATACCGGCTGGTACAACGAGAACCTGGCTCGGTGCAACGGAGAGTTGAACGAGGAAACCGGCGGCGGATGGCGCTGCCGCAAGTGCGGCCTGCTCGCCGCGGAGGAAGAGATGGTGACCCTCCGCAAGACCGACTCTTCGACGAACCCAGAAGTCGCGGTTCGCCTCCACGGCAAAGGGAGGGGCCTGCTGCCGATTCGACTGGGGAAGAAGGTCGGCACTCCTCCCGATGCGCATCAGATCGGAGTGGATCGCCGGCCGAGCAAGGTGGATCTGGATCACGAGATCTTCTCCCTCTACAAGTACTCGGCCCAAGCGCAGCCGTACAAGGTCGTGTTCTGGAAGTACTTCGAGCTGGAATACCAGATCGCGCGTCACCGGGCGGACGGGGGGACTCGAGTTCTGATGGAACTGGACGACAGTGCCCGCTCCCAGCTCATGGTCGAAGGACGGTGGAGGGAGGGGAGAGTGGTCCTCCTCGCGACGGCCATCGACGGGGATCCGGACTGGAATCAGGGATTCCCCGGGCTCGCTCCCTACTTCATCATGGTCAAGAACCTTGGAGAGTACTTGTCCGCCCGATCCTCGACCGCGCTGAACTTCCACATCGGGGAGCCTCTCCGGTACTTCGTGCCGTACGACCTGAGGAACAAGTTCCACCTGTACACTCCCGCGCAACCCTCCGTGCAGAAACCGGACGCGATCACCGCCGAGCGCCGCTCCGAACAGGATCGGTTCATGGAAATCCTCTATGCCCCTGATCTTTCTCTCCACGCCACAGCGGGGCGAAGTCCCAAACGGGGATTGAAGACCCCGGGCGGCTACATCCTACGCCGCGTGCCGAGCGAGGGAGGGGATCCCCTACCCCGTTGCGGATCGTGCGGAACCCGGGCGGGGGAGTTCGCGCGCCTCTGCTCCCAATGCGGAAAGGGCGTCGTGCCGGAGATCGTGGCCGCGTTCGGAGTCAACGTGGGACCCAGGGATACCCGCGCCGACAGCCTCCGGTTCTGCGAGGGAAACCTCGAAACCCTGACTCCCGCGCGATTGAGGGAGCGCTATCCCGAGTTCGCCGTCGAATTCCTCGGCGAGAAGAACGAGAAGGGGGAAGGGGTCCGCATCGATCCCCCGAAGTCCGAGCTGTGGAGGCAACTCCTCTTCGCGCTCTTGGGCTTCCTCTTGATCGAGTCCCTCCTGGCTGCGCTCTTCGGAAGGTCGAAACAATGAGCGGAGTGGCCGCGCTTACGTGGCGCGAAATCGGCAATTGGCTCCTCGGGACCGAGGGGATCGCCAAGGACGGCGACGTCCGACTGGAGTGGGACTTTCTCCCGGCGGCCTGGGTTCTCGTGCTGGTTCTCCTCCCCGCCGCGTGCGGCCTGGCGTTCCTCTTCTATCGGACGGAGCGGAAGGACGTCGGCGTCGGAGCCAAGATTTTCCTGGCGGGATTTCGGGCGGTCCTCTTGCTCCTCGTCCTCTTCATGGTCTTCGGTCCCAAGCTGGCGGTGTATACGATCGTCCGCGAATGGTCCTACGTCATCATTCTCGTCGACGACTCCTCCTCCATGGGCAAAGCGGACGCCTACGTCTCGCCCGGGGACCGTCATCGGATCGCGAAGGTGATGGGGGTCGGCGACGACGAGCCGCTGACTCCCGAGCAGGAAAGGCAGCTCCAGGGCGTCACCCGCGCTCAAATCGTCCGGCGGGCGCTCGAGAACGGGAAGATCCATCTTCTCGAGGACCTCGAAGCGAAACTCAACGTGCGGTACTACACCTTTTCGAGCCGGCCCGTCTCCTTCGAGGAGCGACGGGGGGAATTCCTGAAGGCGTACGAGAATCCGACGGGGACCGAGACGGCGATCGGGGAGGCCATCCGCCAAGCGGTTCAGAAGGAGCACTCCGTCGTCGGCGTCGTCGTGGTTTCCGACTTCAAGAACAACGCCGGCGTGGATCCGGAGGAAGTCGCGCGACAATGCCGGCAGCAGTACATCCCCGTCTACACCGTGTTGGCGGGGATTCCGCAGACCCCGCGCAATCTCGCGCTTCTGGAGCCGGAAGGAACCGCCGCGGTACTCGCCGGAGGCGACTACAAGTTGGACTTCAAGGTCCGGGCGACCGGCTACGAGAAGGAGGATCTTCAGGTCGAGGTCTGGCTCTACCCTCGCGACAAGGAGAATCGGGAAATCCCCGGGGATCCGGAGGCGATCGAGAAACTCCTGCCGGGCGCGATAAAGCTCCTCGACCATCCCGTCAAGCTCTTGGGCACGGAGGAGAAGCAGGGCGAGACGGTCGTCTTCAAGCACCAGACTCCCGGGGAATACTTCGTCATCCTCAAGATCGAGCCCCGCCCGGAAGAGAGCACGAGGAACGACAACTACCTCGTCCATCCGCTCCGAATCGCGGACGACCACATCAAGGTGCTGTACGTCGAGCATCCTCCCCGGTACGAGTATCGGTTTCTCAAGAACGCGCTCATCCGGGACGACAAGATTCTCTGCCACGTCTTCCTGACGAGCGCCGATACCGACTTTCCCCAGGAGCATACGCGCAACGCGAAGGACCCCTGGTTCAAGGAGCCGCTCAAGGAATTCCCCAAGACGCGCGAGCTGCTGTTTCAGTACGACGTTCTCATCTTGGGGGACGTCGATCCCGCGAGGCTCGGCGGAGAAGAAGTCTGGGAGAACATCGAGGCGTTCGTGACGGAATTCGGCGGAGGGCTGATCCTCATCTCGGGACAGAACAATCCGCGCCTGTTCCTCGACAAGCCCGCCCTACGCGGGTTGGTCCCGGTGGAACTCGAGCCGCCGAAGTCGGAGAGCGAGCCCGTCTACGACAAGAGCTACGGATACGTTCTGACCGCCCAAGCCCGGGGGAAGGACGATCGCAGTCCCCACCCCATCATCTACTACCGGCAATTCGCCCAAGCCGGGGCTCCGGAAAAAAACGTGGAACACTGGGAAGATCGCGACGGTCGCGGGGACGGACAGATGGGAGTCTACTGGTTCGTCCGGACCAAGCGGCTCGAGCTCAACGCCTCGGCCCTGATCGAGGTGGCGGGCGCGCAGACGGGAGAAGGAAAGAGGTATCCGCTGTTCGTGACCCAATATAACGGCCGGGGGCGGGTCTTCTGGGCCGGCACGGACGAGACGTGGCGCTGGAGATACTGCACTGGCGATTATCCGTGGTTCTATCCGTTCTGGCAGCAGGCGATGTACTGGGTCCGGGAGGGGAAGCTCCTGGGAGCGAAGCGATATCGGATCTCGGTCGACAAGGAACGCTACAATCTGGGCGAAAAGATCAAGATCTCGGCCAACGCCTACGACGAAAAGTTTCAGAAACGGACGGACAAGATCCTCAAGATCCAGATCGTTCCCCCGTCCGGACCGGCGGAGTCCGTCGAACTTCGGAAGGATCCCGCCCGGGACGGGTACTACGAAGGCGAGTATCTCCCCCGCGATCCCGGGGCGTACAAGGCCTGGGCGGGGGACGAGGGAGACAAGTCCGACCGCGCGGAGGCGCGCTTCCTCGTTCATCTCCCCACGAGGGAGGAGGAGGAGCCCTTCCTCCAGCCCGGGGCGGCGAAGCGGATCGCGGATGCCAGCTACGAAGCCCAAAAAGGCCGGTCGCAGTACTTCACCATCGACCGGATCGCGGAGCTCACGGGCGACGTGAAGTCGAGCCCGCGGAACATGCGCACGCCGCAACGACCGCGGTACCTCTGGTCATCTCCGGCCGTGTGGATCCTCTTTACGGTGCTGATCACCCTGGAGTGGGTGCTGAGGAAGATCTGGCGGATGTTGTAGTCATGCAGGTTCGAATCGCGCTTCTCGGCGTCCTCCTCTTCCCCTCGGCTCAGGAGGACGACGGTCAAAAGAACACGGCACTCCTCAAACTCTATCCCAAGCTCGAAGATCTCGTCGAACGGGCGGACGCACTGGCGAAACAGCGGCGGTTTTCCGAAGCGCTGGAGATCTACGCCGAAGCCGAGCGAAACCACGCGAACTTTCTTGTCTCGGTCGATCGGCACCGGCTCATCGGCATCGGCTCGTTCATTCTCGACCGGATCGCGTCGTGGCCCAAAGAGGGCAGGGAGGCCTACCGTCAGCGATACGACCCGATCGCGCTCGAAGATCTGGATCGCGCGAAGAGGAACGGGGACGGAGCGATCTTGGACGAAATCGTCGAGAAGTATCCTTTGAGCTCGGTCGTGGACGACGCCTTGGCGCTCCGGGCCAATCTCGCCTTCGATTCCGGAGACTTCGACGGGGCGGCCCGGGCGCTGGAGCGGATCTTGGGCGGGGAGTCCGACCTGCCCGTCGGTGTTCTGGCGGCGCGGTTGGGACTCGCCTACTCGCGGGCAGGCCGGCGCGCGGAGCTGGAGGCTCTCCTCCGTCGGGCGGAAAGGGAATGGCCTCGGGCTACGATTCGGGTGGACCAGGCGGAGTGTTTCCTGGTCGTGTGGCTGACCGGCGTGCTCGAACGGACGCGACCGGTCGAGGGGGGGGGGAGCCGCGCTCTCGAGATCCCGGGATGGGAGATGATCGGCGGCAGCCCCTCCGGAACTCGCCTGGTCGAAAGCGGGACGTCGTTGGGTTCGACCGCCTGGCGCTTTTCGGTTCCCGTGCCCTCCTTCGAGTCGGACGAGGACGAGCGATGGAGGCGCCATCCGGCCGCCACTCCGAGCGACCAGTATCGCCCCCTGTTCCCCGCGGTCAGCGAAGGGATCGTCTACGTCCATGGCGAGTACTTCGCGACCGCCCTCAACCTCTTCGGCTCGTCCCCCGCGCCGCTCTGGACCTACCGCCTCCCCCAGCCGAACGGCGTCCTGATGTTCGACGATCGAGTTCTCCACGCCACGACGGTCCACGAGGGACGGGTGTTCGTCAACCTCGTTACGGCGCTGGGGGACAGCGAAGATCAGCTCGGCTACGTTCGAGTCAAGTATCCCTTCCCCAAGCGGGCGCTCTTCGCGCTGGACGCCTACACGGGCCGCCTTCTCTGGCAAATCGGCGGGAAGCATCGGACGGACACCCTGGAAGAAAACGCGACGTTCGCCACGCCTCCCACGCCGGAGGGGAATCGCCTCTATGTCGGAGCGGTGAAGCAACGTCTCTCCACCGATCCCTTCGAGCACTACGTCCTCTGTCTGGACGCCGCGACGGGCCGGATTCTGTGGTCGACTTTCGTCGCCTCAGGATTTACGGAGATCAATCTCTTCGGGAACAGCACGCGCGAGTCGTTCGGAACTCCGGTGGTCGTTGCGGGCGATCGACTCTACTACGGCACGAATCACGGCGCGTTCGCGGCGCTGGACAAGCGAACGGGTCGGCTGCAGTGGGTGGCCCGCTACGCGCAATTGCCCATCCTTCCCACTCGGAGCATCCATGTCCAGAAGAACGCCCTCCAGTGGGTCAACTCTCCCCCGGTGGTGTCCGGAAATGTCGCGGTCTACACCCCGACCGACTCCCGCTATCTCTACGGCTTCGAGGCCTCCACCGGACGACGATTGTGGCGGGTGGAGAGGGAACCGGAGATGCGCCTTCTCTACGGCGCGAGGGAGGATCTCCTCGTGGTCGGGGGGGAGGAGCTGTTCTTCTTCGATCTCGGAACCGGCCGATGCCTGGGCACGTTTCGTCCGAGAAGCCCCGGGGCCGGCCGAGGCGTGCTGACCCCCGACAGCGTTTTCATGCCGACGCGGGACGGCGTGGCGACGGTGCGGATAGACACGCGGGCGGAGGTCGATTTTCGAAGGTGGTCCACGGGTCGGGTGGGCGGGAACATCCTGGTCGTCGACGGGGCGTTCGTTCGGTCGGCGGCCGACGTCGTGGAAACGTACATCGATCGCCGTGGGGCCGACAAGAGCCTCGAAGAGCTTCTCCAGCGGGCACCCG
>Ga0114945_10001839_pt1 | contig 12871 bp, 9 predicted proteins | sample OV2TP3_FD_87194 | JGI IMG/M metagenome (GOLD analysis project Ga0114945, IMG submission 87194) | Hot spring microbial communities from Beatty, Nevada to study Microbial Dark Matter (Phase II) - OV2 TP3 | ecosystem: Environmental > Aquatic > Thermal springs > Hot (42-90C) | place: USA: Beatty... | reverse complement strand
GTAATTCCGTCGACAGAGTAGAAACATTCCGTCTCCCATGCGATGCCGGAGAGATCTGCGAGGATCCACCAGGAGATGAGCCTGGTCAGGAGGCGCGGTGTCAATCAACCTGCCCCGGCACCTGCAACCGCACCGACCCGATCCCTGCGACCGGGTCCTCACGCGGTATCCCCGGCTCGGTGCAAGGCTCCAACTGCGTAATCCAGCCCGATATCTGCCGCGGCGGAACGGTCATCCGATATCGCTGTCCGAATGCAAGCGACCCTGAACCGGTCCGGGCCGCCGGACTCCCGGTGCAGGACGGAGATCCGGCCTTCTGCCCGAACGGCTGCCAGGGAACCCCCTCGGAAACCGACTTCGAGGGGATCTGCGCGCCCTAATGACCAACCAGAATCGATCAACAGTTTCTACCGAAACGACACCACCCTCTCGATCAGATCCCCCATCACCTGATTCGGTTAACCTTTCAGAAACTCTTCCGCATTATCGCGCGTGACAAAACGGACCGGATTGGCTTGGGGAAACTCGGCATAGAACTCTTTCAAGGCCTCTTCATGTCGCCGTTTGGGCCCATCCCAGCTGACCTGGTAAGGGGTGATCCCCGACCGGTCGGCCGTGATGAAATCGACTTCCCCATTTTTTCTCCAGTAGCAAACTTGCCGATGTTTAGTTCGAAGGTGAAGAAAGACAGCTGCTTCTAATCTCTTTCCCTTGTCCAGCCCCGTTCTGGTCACGACCGCATTACGAAGACCCAAATCAATCGGATAATATTTTCGGTTTCGAGCGGTCCTTTGTCGTTCCGAAAATGTAAAAAACGGGCATCGCAGCAGAATATAGGCGGCCTCACAGGCATCCAGGTAAGCTCCTATCGTATCCGCCGTCACGCCAAGCATCCCGGCAAGACTCCTCTGGCTTACTTCAGAACCTGTCGATTCAAAAACCGCCTTGACCAATTGCACCAACGCGAGACTGGATCTCACCGTCACATGACGACGCACATCCCTTTCTATAATATCCGTAAAATATTCTCTCAAAAGATTTTCCGGATTTTCATAAGTCAAGACCCGTGGGAATCCTCCCTCGTTCAGATGATCCTCCAGGGAACCCCCGGGCCGCGCTTGCTGAAATTCCTCAAAGTCGAACGGGAAAAGCTCCAGGGTCGTGTGCCTTCCCGTCAGGGCGGTGGAGAGCCTTCCCGACAAGAGCGCGGCATTGGATCCTGTAATAATGAAGCGATTCTTCGTCGGACGTTCCGTTCTGGAATGAAGCCACTTCTCCCACCCCTGGACATTTTGGATCTCATCAAGGAAAAAAAATCGTTGCCGGGTCTCCTGTCTCCTCTCTTCAAAAAGAACGACGATCTGATCGAGCAGGCGGTAATCAAGGTCTTCGCTGAAGCGAGGGTCCTCAAGATTTACGAAGAGACAATCAGCTGGATCTAGCCTTAAGGATCCCATGATTTGGGCCAGCAAGGTTGATTTACCTGAGCGTCGCACCCCCTGCACCACAAAAACAAGGTCCGGTTGAATAGTTATGGTTTCCTTCAGGACCTTTCGTAAAATTGTCTTCGGTGGTGGACTGGCCCAATAATTCCAGTCCTCAAGGATCATCCCAAATGACGATTTATCAAGCATAATTAGTAGGTTACCAGATCATTAAAAAAGTGTCGAGCAGAATCGACACTTTTTTGCTTATGATGGAACTTGCCGAAAAGAGAGCACCCTCTCGATCACATCCCCCATCACCTGATTCGGGGTCGAGGCGCCGGAGGAGATCCCGATCTGGATCGGACCGGCAGGCAGCCAGTTTTCCGTCACAACCGCCTCAAACCGGCCGACCGGCTTGTGCCGGATCTCACGGGCCGAGAGGAGGCAATCGGCATCCTCAATATGGAAGCTCTTCCGGTAGGCAGCTGCCATCTTCGCCAGGTGGTTCGTATTGCTTGAATTGAATCCGCCGATCACGAGGATCAGATCGAGATCATTCTTGACCAACTCCTTCATCGCGTTCTGCCGATCCTCAGTGGCACTGCAGATCGTATCAAAATTCCTGAAATGTCGGCCGACCTCCGACTCTCCATATTTCTTCACAAGCTCTTTTTTAAGCCTCTCGGCAATCGCCAGCGATTCGCTCATCAGCATCGTCGTCTGGTTGGCGACCCCGATCTTCTCAAGATCACGATCCGGGTCAAAGCCGGGTGAGGCCTGTTTCTCAAACTGTCTCAGGAATTTTTCCCGATCCCCGCCCCGCACGATATAGTCGCAGACCGTCTCCGTTTCCTCCATGTTCAAGACGACGAGATACCGCCCCTGAGGATAACCGAGGACCCGGGAGCTCGTCGCCTGCGTCTCCTCATGGTAGTACTTGCCATGGATCACCGCCGTAAAACCTTCCTGGGCATACCCCTCAACCCTCTTCCAGACATTCAGGACTGAACCGCAGGTGGTATCAACCAGGACACACCCCTTGCCGGTCAGCGTCTCAATCTGCTGGGCGGTCGCCCCAAAGGCAGGGAGGATCACAACATCTTCCCTGTACACCTCATTATAATCCTCCAGAAAAAGGATCCCCATCTCCCGGAGGTTCCGGTTGACTCGAGGATTGTGGATGATCTGGGCGGTCAGGAAGATTCTTCGGTCCGGGAAACGCTCTCGGGTCTCATAGGCAAGGTCAACTGCCCGGTCGACCCCGTAACAAAACCCGAAGGAGCTCGCGACATGAAACGTGATTCCTTTATCCTTATAGGTATGATCCCCCTCCACGATCTTCCGGACGATCGGGCTGTCATAATCGCGAATCAGATCAGCCTGGATCTGATCCTTTAAACCAAAGCTCTTTCGGATAAGCCCTGCTTTCAGGAGAGGGCTTGTTGGGGTCTGGTTATCCATAGAATGGCCCTAGATAAGGCGAATCCCGGACCTAATTCAACAGGAAATATGTCAGGGTTCCAACAAAAAAAGGGTTCCGGTACACCCAGGTCCAATACTGTCGGTTCGTTTTTGACTGGATTATCAAGCCCTTGCAAAACAGAAATTTGGCACGCCCCTTGCTGATTCACAGCCCGATACTTTAAAAAAGGGGGGTCTATGAACTTCATCAGAACAATCTTTTCGGGGCTCTTGATAGGGTCCTTCATCACGGTCTCCCTCTATATGGGGGGGATCGGTGGGTGCGGCAGTACAGCGGCAAGCGGAACCGGGGGCGGAGGGGGTGGATCGTCCGGCGGGGAGGAGACGGCAACCAACCCGGGCGAGGCCTCTGTCGCGACCCTCGCAACAGTTCCCAGTGTGGATATCTCCAATCTCGATTTCAGCGCCGCAACCACCGCTTCGGCCAGTGTCTCAAAACTTCCCAGGATGAAGACGAAGAACGCCTCATCCGAAAAGAAGGGGCTCGGCAAGAACTATAATCAGGTGGGAAACCCCTCTCGAGCCGGGTGTGAGGCCAATATGCACAAGCAGGAGATTATCCGTCATAGCCAGCAGGCGCAACTCGACCGTTGCTATGCGGAGGCGATGGAAACGGCCGGCCTGATCACGATCCCGGCCGACACCTACGCCCGATACGACATCCACCCGCCGGAAGACGATGAGGCCCAGCGGGGGAGGATGTGCGACGGGATCCCGGAGGAGCGGACCGAGGAGAGGGAGAGGTGTGAATCGGGAGACGAGGGACCGGGTGCGGAAGGGATCAAGGTCCGGGTTGGGCGTTTCGGAAACGAGCTCCGGATCGACCTCTGCGAGGGAGATGGGGGTCTTGTCAACGAGGCAACCTTCACCGCTGATGGTTCTGTCTATACCATTGATGTGACACGGATCGGCGATTTCAATGGTCATGAGGAAAGTGCTAACTTTAATGCGATCGTGGACCTTGGATCGACCGGTCGGGTGGTCGATGGGATTGTGGACTTGGGAGACGGGAACGTCACGGCGAACTCCTGCATGGACGGCGGGTTCGGCAACGGTTGTATCACCTTTCAGGCGATCGGTGACGACCCGACCCTCGGCAACTACAACGTCGTAAGCGGCATCTTCAAAGGGGCCTTCCGGGAACCGAGGAGCGGTGTGAAAACGACATTCACCGGAAAGGCGTATTCGCAATTTGGCGGCAGTTCGAATACCGGCTGCGCCAAATTCAGTTTCACGGGTGCGCCCCCTCCTATGAGGGTCGCCGACATGGTCCCGTTTGATATTGCGGAGGCCCAGCTGGATAACTTCCTCCGAACCTTCGGGGTGCAGCTCGGGATCGATCTGAACAGAAACAACTACCGGAACATCATGCTCTGCAACAATCCGGACTTCGATCCTAGCAACCCCCAGCAGGGAGGGATCCCGATGGTGGTCGCCGCGGCGGCCGGTTGTGCGACGATCACGCATACCGGGGTTGAGTGCTTCTCGATCGAGAATGGCACGGAAACCGGGGATTTCGGAAACAAGGTGGTACAGGTGTTCACGATCATCGAGAACACTGGATCCACTTTCTACACGGCCGTGAACAATTTCGACCTCGGCACGATCATCGACCAGTCCCCGGCGATCGCGTTCGGCCGGAAGTGGGACTGTGCGGGACCGTTTGATGAGATCAACTTCGAGTCTCTGGACCCGGAGAAGATCGAGTCGGAACTCCAGGAGTGTCTTGCCCTGGAAGAGAAGGCACGCGGCAATCAGGGGGCGGGTGACTACAACTGTCACCAGCAACAGCAGCAAGGTGATATCGATAACTTCGCCCAGGAAGGACCTCCGGATCAGGGGAAACAGGGGGGCGCCTGCAAGGTGAACGGAGGGACCTGCCCGGCGGAGCGGGATTTCTTCTTCATCAATCCGGTCGACCCGGACAAGGGGAAGTTCTGCGTCGTCACGATGTCCGGCTGCCAGGAGTTCACACTGACCGGGACTTCGGTAACGGGATTGAACATCAAGGAGCCGGACGGGAACACGATTACCGCGATCACCTTTGCCCAGCCGGACTCAACCAAGCCGGCAACGGGTGCGACGGTCGACATGGTGATCCGCGGTGCAAGCTGTCAGAAGACCTGTGCGCTCGAGCAACATACGTTCGAGAAGCCACCTGCGTTTGACGAGCAGGGGGCCAAAAGGGCGGCACAGGAACAAGGGACCGGTGGACCTCAAGGCCCGGGTGGTCAGCCGGGTCCAGGCGGTCCCAGAGGTGGACCGGGGGGTCCTATGCCAAACCAGCCTCCCCCGCCTGACAGCGCAGGCGCCAAGAATCCTGGCCAACAGGGGTTCGTCCCGCAGTCCTGCATCAACGCGGGGTTGACAAGCGAGTCAGCCTGCCGCGCGCACTGCGAACGGACTCACGACTGTCGGCAATAGGAGAAGACAAAGCGGTTCAAAGGGCGCCCCCCGCATGAGGCGGGGGGCGCCCTTTTTATTTCAGTTGAGCCGCCAGTTCCTTGGCCCGCTCATGCTGGGGATCGAGGGCAAGCGATCGGTCCAGGTTCTCTCGTGCAATCTCTTTCTCGCCCTTCCTGTCCGCAATCACGGCGAGCTCATAAAAGACCTCCGCATCGGCCGCCTTTGTCTTTAAATCCTCGAGGAGCGGCGAGGCCTTTTCGTAGTTCCCGGAACTAAAATAGGCGGTGGCCAGTTTTTTCCGGAGATCGAGACTCTCCGGATACTGATGGACCAACCTCTCATAAACCGCAACCTGTGGCGTGAAGTATTTTTTCTCGAGACCGGCCCTCCCTTTTTTAAGCCAGAACTCCGAGGCCTGTTTGTAACGGGTCAGGGCATCCTCCGGCCCCAGAGGGACTGGTCTTGTTCGAAAATGGAAATAGCCCAACAAACCGCCTGCCATCAAAACAGCAACGGCCCATAGTGCCAGTGTCTTTTTCACAGCACACTCCGAATGATCTCTCGTGACAACCCCTTCTTCCCCCTGACCTTCAATATCAGCCTCCCCTGATGATCGAGGAGATACCCCAGATGCCGCTCATCATCCCCTGAACCGAGCTGATTGGCAACGACAAGATCGGCACCTGACTCCCGGAGAAGCCTCCTCGCCCGTTGCAAAAGGGAGGTCCGGGTCAGGCCGACCTCCAGCTTGAACCCGACCAGGAACGCCTCGGGGGCCCATTGTCTGATCTTCGGGATAATCTTGGACGTCGGTACCAACCTCACCCTCCATTCCCCAACCTGCGATCCAACCTTTCCCTTTCGGATAGAGGCAGGCTCGAAGTCAAGCACCGCCATCGCATGGATGATCGCATCGTAGTGAACCTGTCCCAGTGTGCTACGAAGTCTTCTCACGAGATCACGATGGGTCTCAATCGGCACCAGTTTCAGACGGGGATGACTCCGGGGGAACTCGCTCCCCCTCCCATAAACAAACGTCACCTCGGCACCGCGAAGCAATGCCTCACGCGCCAAGAGGGTCCCGAACCGCCCGGAGGAACTGTTAGAGAGGAACCGGATCGCATCGAGAGGCGCGCGCGTCGGACCCGAGGTGATGAGGATTTTCTTTCTTGCCTTCAAGAGGCCAACAAACTTAAAAAAATGATTTACCGCAAGTCAAATTTGTGACATAGAAGGGGTCATCCGTTACCCGCAGGGTAACGACGTGGTCTTTTTTTTCTTTGTTTCACAGTGACTTATCAACCGGTCCTTTTGGCATGCCCCTTGCGAGGATCAAAAGGCCTTATGAGGAGGGAATAAACTATGAAATCAAGAATCATCGTTGGTCTCGGCATTTTCACCTTGTTCGCCTTGGGGGCCTCCAGCGGTATTTGGGGGTGTGGGAGTTCCACAAGGGCAGATACCGGTGGGACCACCTCAGGGGGGAGAACCGACCCGGGGGTCGCCAGTGTCTCTACACTCCAGACGGTCCCCTCGGCGGATGTCAGCACGCTCGATCCGAGTCTGAAATCGGCCTCCTCCAGTTCCTCGCTCAAAATGAAATCCACACTTATTGCAGAGTCGGAGGGCTTTTCACGCCACGGCTGCGAGGCGAATGTGCACAAGCAGGAGGCGATGCGTATTACGGGGGAGGCGGAGATCTCCAAGTGCTATATCAAGGCGATGGAGAAACTCGGTCTGATCGAGATCGGGAACGAGGCGTTCAACTACTACCTGGTCAAGCCGGGTGAAGAGTTTGAAGAGGCGGCGGCCCTGAAGACCCAGAAGCAAGGGGGTCAACCAGGAAGCCAGGAGGGCCAGGATCCTTGCGCCTCAATCCGTGAGGACGACACAGAGAGAAAAGAGGCCTGCGAATCCGGCGAGACTGACACCGGGGCCCCTGAGGAGATCAAGGGGCGTTGCGGGACCTTCTCCGGCGAGCTCCAATGCGATCTTTGCTTCAACGGGACGCTCGAGGAGGAGATGCATTACAGTGCGAGTGGGGCTATCTACACCGGTGGCGTCAGGCATCAATTCACCGACTTCGGTGACGAGGCGGAGAAGGGAAAGATCGACCTGACAATCAACCTCGGCACGGATGGAAAGATTGTGAATGGCACCTTTGATCCCGGAACGGATGGAGAGGCGGTGGTTGAGGCCTGCATGGATGGGCGATGGGGAACCGGCTGTATGAGTATTGAGGCGAATTCATCCGAATTTGTCCTCGGCGGTTTCTTCTCCGGAAGCTTCGAGGATTTTGACGGGATTGCCACGAGTTTTACAGGAAAGGCGAAGGCGATCCTGACGGAGACGGACGGATGCGCGAAGTTCCAGTTCAAAGGGGCACCCCCCTCCTGGTCGGTTGCCCAGATGATCCCGCCGGGGATGTCGCAGAAGGATATCGAGAACTTCCTGAAGAACTTCAATCTGCAGTGCGGCAGCTGCAACCTGACCGCCTCAAACTATGCGATGGCACGACTTTGCCCGAATGAGAATTTTGACCCGGCCGACTCGACCGATCGCGATCCACCGATGATATTGGCCAATGCCGACGGGACCTGCCCCTCGGTGACCCATACCGACAGCGGCTGCTTTGTCATCTCAAACGCCCTGGAGACAGGCCAGTTCACCAACAAGGTGAATCAGACATTTCTTCAGATCGACTGTTCCAAGACATCTGTGAAGAACCGGTGCACCAATTTTGACATCGACACGTTGACGGCAGATCTCTCCGACCTCGGCTTCCAGAGGAAATGGGACTGCACCGGGGACTTCAAGACGATCGATTTCTCCGGACTCACCCTTGACCAGTTGGAAGAGGCGTTCGAGGAGTGTTTCGCGATTGAAGAGAAGCTCTTTGACAATGAGGGGATGGGCGGCGGAAACTGCATGGAGGCGGAGCAATTTGAGGAGGTGGAGGAGTTTGCCGATGACGGGGGGATGAATTTTGGAAACGCCGGGGGCGAATACAATAAATCTTCCGGCAGTTGTCCCGCGGCGATCCCGGACAAGCTCTGGGTCGATCCGATCGATCCAAATAACGGCAAATACTGCCTGATGACCCAGGATAATTCCTGCAAGGAATTCACGGTTACGGGCACCGCAACAGGGACGCTCTCCATCAGTCTGGGATCCGGTGCGACGGTCACCTCGATCACCTACGACAGCGGCTTCACGACGGGGACCGTGAATATGACCATCACCTCCGGAAGCGGGTCGACAACCTGTTCGAACGTCTATTCTATCAGCAAGCCGACCTTTGAGAAGCAGGACACCTTCGATCCGGAGAGTCAGGATGGGCCGCCGGATGTCTGCGTGACCCAGTTCGGAAAGGACGTGACGGAACAGGAGTGTCGGGCGCTCTGCACTCAATCGGACGACCCCTGCAATGTAAGATAAGGAGAGCACTTTACCGTAAAAAGGCCCCCCGCCACTGGCGGGGGGCCTTTTGCCTTTCTTGACTTCACTCCATCAGTTGCTAAACGGGACGGGTGTCTCATGCGCGCACCACAACCATCAACACCCCGCATGGTCCGATCGCGACGCCGGTCTTCATGCCGGTGGGAACAGTCGGTTCGGTCAAGGCGGTCTCGTCCGATGAGCTTGAGTTGATCGGGGCTTCCATCATCTTGGGCAACACCTACCATCTGATGCTCCGTCCCGGGCAGGATACGATCCAGAAACTGGGGGGGCTTCACCGGTTTATGGCATGGGATCGACCGATCCTGACCGATTCCGGGGGGTACCAGGTCTTCAGCCTCTCGCGGATACGGAAGGTCAAGGAAGAAGGGGTTGAATTTCAATCCCACATCGACGGCGAGAGGCACTTCCTGACCCCCGAACGGGCGATAGAGATCCAGCGAGCCCTCGGTTCCGATATCATGATGGTGCTGGATGAATGCCCGCCGTATCCCGTCACGGAGTCCGAGGCGAGGAGGTCGATGGAGTTGACACTCGGGTGGGCAAAGCGTTCACTTCAAATTCCAAATAACAAATCCCAAATAACAAACGGAAGATCCCTGCTCTTTGGAATCATCCAGGGGAGCACTTATAAACACCTGAGGAAAGAGTGTCTGGAACGTCTTTTGGAATTTGGTGCTTGTGATTTGGGCGGCTTTGCCATTGGTGGTCTCTCGGTCGGCGAGCCGAAGGAGCTTCTCTATGAGACCGCGGCCGAGACCGCCTCCCTGATCCCGGGCGAGTATCCCCGCTACGCGATGGGGCTTGGGCTTCCTGAGGATATCGTGGAAATGGCCGGGTTCGGGATCGACATGTTCGATTGTGTCATCCCCACCCGTAACGGCCGCAACGGCCAGATTTTCACGACACGGGGAGAGACACAGATCCGTCAGGCGCGCTACAAGGAGGATTCGCTTCCGATTGACGAAGATTGTGCTTGCCCGGTTTGCAAAAAGTATAGTAGGGCCTACCTCCGTCATTTGAGTCTCGCGAAGGAGATCCTTTCGGCGAGGCTCAACACGATCCATAACCTCTTCTATTATCTCACACTGATGTCTGAGATTCGGGAGGCGGTCCGAAAGGGGGATTACGATGAGTTTCGAAGGGATTTTTATCGGAAGCGCGAAGGCGGAGGAGGGCAGTCCCTCGCCCGCTAATGCGGCGCAGCCCAACACCTTCGGGATGTTTCTGCCGCTGATCCTTGTCTTCGGGATCTTCTACCTCCTGATCCTCCGACCCCAGGCGAAGCAACGGAAGAAACATCAGGAGATGGTCCAGAAACTGAAGAGGGGGGATGAGGTCGTCACGACCTCCGGGATCCACGGAAAGGTCTTCGGCATTGCGGACAACGTGGCGACCCTTGAACTGGCCGAGAATGTGAGAATCAAACTGGACAAGAGTCACGTAGCGGTCGTGAAATCAGTCAGCGCCCCGTAAAGCCCTATGCCGGAGAACTGGCGTCTCAAGTTCCTTCTATCCCTCTCCCTGTTGCTGATCGCCCTCTACTTCCTTTTCCCGACACTCGCCCATTTCGAACAAATCCGGGAAAAGGCTGATCAATCAGGGGAAGAACCGCCGTTCTATGTGAATCTCTTCCCCCGGGAAGAGATCAAGCTCGGTCTTGACCTCCGCGGAGGAATTTATGTCGAGCTTGAGGTCGAGGTCGAGGATGCGGTCAGAAACCGGGCCGATCTGATCACGACGGAGATCGAGCGTCTGACCGCCTCGGAACCGTTTCAACCGGAGAAGCTCCTCCGGGATCCGGAGGGATCCGGGATCGTCGTCACCCTTCAAAAAGAGGAGGACCGCTCCCCCTTCCGGAACTGGATCAACCGAAACTACAGGGATATCCTGCTTGAGAAGGAAGGTAAAAATGGTGAGAAGACGGTCCCCCTGGATCTGACCCCCTCCTTCCGGAAACAGACGGAGGATTCGGCAACACGGCAGTCACTGGAGACGATCCGGAACCGTATCGATCGCTACGGCGTCGCGGAGCCCTCGATCGTCCGTCTGGGTCAAAACCGGATCTCCGTCGAACTCCCCGGCATGAGTGACCCGGACCGGGCGCTCGCTCTGATTAAAAAGGCGGGGCGGCTCGAATTCAAGATGGTCGACGAATCGGTTCCGGATGACGAGGTGAGACGGATTGTCTCCGAGGCGAAGGGGACTGATGACGAAACGTTCACGGAAGAGGCGGTAAAAAAGCTCAATGACTTACTCAAGGGGAAGATCCCGGAGGAGAGCGAGGTCCTGTTCGAGATCCAGCGGGATCCGGTGACGAAAAAGATCGTCGGCGGGCTCCCGTACCTCCTGAAGAAAAAAACGGAGGTGACCGGCGAGATGCTCCGAAATGCCCAGGTGAACGTCCAGGACAACGAACCGTATGTGAGCCTCTCGTTGAATCCCCTGGGGACCCGGCTCTTTGCCGATCTGACCAAGGCAAACGTTGGGAAACGGCTCGCGATCGTCCTTGACGGGAGTGTCTCCAAGGCCCCGGTGATCAAGAGCGAGATCCCGTCGGGCGAGGCCCAGATAACCCTCGGGTTCGGTGATTACAGCGCCCTCCTCCGGGAGGCGGAAGACCTGACGCTCGTCCTCCGCGAGGGGGCCCTTCCGGCACGCCTGAAGGAGTTGACCAAGACGGTGGTCGGTCCCTCTCTGGGCCGGGACTCGATCGACAGGGGGGTTCGCGTCTCCTGGGTTGCCGGGTTGCTCGTGATGCTCTTCATGATCGTCTACTACCGGCTCTCCGGGCTTTTGGCCGATCTCGCCCTGACCTTTAACATCCTGATGACCCTCGGGGCCCTCGCGATCTTTCAGGCGACACTGACCCTCCCCGGCATTGCCGGGATTGTGCTGACGATCGGGATGGCGGTCGATGCGAACGTGCTGATATTCGAGAGGATGCGGGAGGAGCTCCGTGCCGGCAGGACGGCGCGATCCGCCCTGCAGGCCGGATATCAGAACGCGATGAGGGCGATACTCGACTCGAACATCACCACCTTCCTCGCAGCGGTTGTCCTTTACCAGTTTGGCACCGGCCCGATTCGCGGATTTGCCGTCACCCTGATGATCGGGATTACAACGACCCTTTTCACGGCGATCGTTTTGACACGGGTCCTGCAGGAAGGGATTCTCTTCGGGCTGAAGAGGGAAAGGCTGAGCGTCTGATATGATCCAGTTCAAGACCTTCCGGTTCAAATTCATCGAAAAGATGGTCCCGTTTATTCTGATCTCTTTGCTTGCGATCGGAGGGACGGTTTACCTGATGATGAGCCGGGGTTTGAACCTCGGAACCGACTTCAAGGGGGGGATTAAGCTCCAGTACCGTCTCTCCTCTCCGGTTGAGGAGGGGGTCATCCGCAAGCTGATCGAGCCGCTCGACCTCGGGGACTTCTCCGTCCAGAAGGTGGGCGACCCGGCGGAAAACCGGCTCGTCGTGAAGGCGGAACTCCGGGAGGATCTGCAGACGGTCTCGGAAAAGGTCACAACCGCCTTTCGAGAGAAACTTGCCGGTCAGGAGGTGACGCTGGAGTCCGAGGAATCGGTCGGACCGAAGGCGGGCGCCGATCTCCGCAAAAAGGCCCAGCTCGCGATCATCGTTTCATGGCTCCTGATGCTGATCTACGTCGGCTTCCGGTTCCGCTTCGTCCCGGCGGCGGCCTCCATCGTCGCCCTGGTCCACGACGTCATCGTCACGCTTGGGGTGTTCGCCCTGACCGGGAAGGAGTTCAACCTCCCGATCGTGGCCGCGGTGCTCACCATCATCGGCTACTCCATCAACGACACCATCGTGGTCTTCGACCGCATCCGGGAGAACACCCGCCTCTCCCGGCGCTCGGAGCTGGGCGAGGTGATCAACGCCTCCATCAACCAGACCCTCTCCCGGACCATCCTCACCGGCGGGACGACGCTGATCACCGTCCTCGCATTCCTCTTCCTGGGCGGGGAGGTGATCTCGGACTTCGCCTTCGCGCTGCTCGTGGGCATCTTGGTGGGGACCTACTCCTCCATCTATGTCGCCAGCCCCATCCTCCTGGCGTTCCCCGGCTACTCGG
>Ga0114945_10001836_pt1 | contig 12876 bp, 11 predicted proteins | sample OV2TP3_FD_87194 | JGI IMG/M metagenome (GOLD analysis project Ga0114945, IMG submission 87194) | Hot spring microbial communities from Beatty, Nevada to study Microbial Dark Matter (Phase II) - OV2 TP3 | ecosystem: Environmental > Aquatic > Thermal springs > Hot (42-90C) | place: USA: Beatty... | reverse complement strand
ATCATCACCCGCTGCTGCTGGCCGCCGGAGAACTCGTGCGGCAGCGCCGCGAGGCGCTCCTCGGCCTCGGCGAAGCCGACCAGGCGCAAGAGCTCGACCACCCGGGTGCGGGTTTCTTTCGGCGTCATCGCCCGGTGCAGCAGCAGCACCTCGGAGATCTGCTTCTCGATCGAGTGCAGCGGGTTGAGCGAGGTCAGCGGCTCTTGGAATATCATCGCGATTTTGTTGCCGCGGATGTCGCGCATGCGCGGCTCGGGGGCGCCCATCAGCTCGTCGCCCCGGAAGCGGATGCTGCCCTGCGGGTGCCAGGCCAGCGGGTAGGGCAGGAGCTGCATGATCGAGAGCGCGGTCACCGACTTGCCAGAACCGGATTCGCCGACCAGCGCATGGATCTCGCCCTTGTCGATCGAGAGGCTGGCGCCGCGCACCGCCTTGACCTCGCCGGGCCCGCTGCCGAACGAGGTGGAAAGATCGGCGATTTCCAGGAGCTTGCTCATCGGAAGGTCTTTCTGGGATCGAACGCGTCGCGCACCGCCTCGCCGATGAAGATAAGCAGCGACAGCATCAGGGCGAGCACGCCGAAGGCGGTGAAGCCGAGCCACGGCGCCTGCAGGTTGGCCTTGCCCTGGCTCAACAGCTCGCCCAGGCTGGGCGAGCCCACCGGCAGGCCGAAGCCGAGGAAGTCCAGCGCCGTCAACGTGGTGATCGAGCCGTTGAGGATGAACGGCAGGAAGGTCAGCGTCGCCACCATGGCGTTCGGCAGCACGTGTTTCACCATGATCACCAGGTCGGTGGCGCCCAGCGCCCGGGCGGCGCGCACGTAGTCGAAGTTGCGGGCGCGCAGGAACTCGGCCCGCACCACGCCGACCAGCGCCATCCACGAGAACAACAGCATCAGGCCGAGCAGCCACCAGAAGCTCGGCTCGACGACGCTGGCCAGGATGATCAGCAGATACAGCACCGGCAGCCCGCCCCAGATCTCCATGAAGCGCTGGAAAAACAAGTCCGTGAGGCCGCCGAAATAGCCCTGCACGGCGCCGGCCGAGACGCCGACCAGCGAGCTGATCAGGGTCAGCGTCAGGCCGAACAGCACCGAGATGCGGAAGCCGTAGATCATGCGCGCCACCACGTCGCGGCCCTGGTCGTCGGTGCCGAGCCAGTTGGCGGCGCTGGGCGGCGCCGGCGCCGGCACCTTCAGGTCGTAGTTGATGGTGTCGTAGGAATACCGGACCGGCGGCCACAGGATCCAGCCCTTGGCCTCGATCAGTTTCTTCACCTCCGGGTCGCGATAGTCGGCCTCGGTGAGGAAGTCGCCGCCGAACGCGGTCTCCGGGTAGGCGACGAACACCGGCGCATAGAATTGCCCGTCGTAGCGGACGAGCAGCGGCCGGTCGTTTGCGATCAGCTCGGCGAACAGGCTCAACACGAACAGGGCGAGGAAGATCCACAGCGACCAGAAACCGCGCTGGTTGCGGCGGAAGTTGATCAGCCGGCGGCGGGTGATCGGGGTGATCTTGATGCCGAGGATGCGGTCCTGGCGCGTGGCGGCGGGGGCGGCGTCGCGGTCGTTGCGGGGCGTCACCTAGACCTCCCGCTTCTCGAAGTCGATGCGCGGGTCGATCACGTGGTACATCAGGTCGCTGATGATCTGCATGACCAGGCCCAACAGGGTGAAGAAATAGAGGGTGGCGAACATCACCGGATAGTCGCGGTTGATCGCCGCCTCGAAGCCGAGCAGCCCGAGACCGTCGAGGGAGAAGATGATCTCGGTCAAGAGCGCGCCGGTGAACAGTATCCCTATGAAGGCGCCGGGGAAGCCGGCAATCACGATCAGCATGGCGTTGCGGAACACGTGGCCGTAGAGCACCCGGCGCTCCTCCAGCCCCTTGGCGCGCGCCGTGATCACGTACTGCTTGTTGATCTCCTCCAAAAACGAGTTCTTGGTCAGCATGGTCAGCCCGGCGAAGCCGCCGATGACCAGCGACAGGATCGGCAGCGTGATGTGCCAGAAGTAGTCCCCGATCCGCCCCCACAGGCTGAGATCGGCGAAATTGTCCGAGGTCAGGCCGCGCAGCGGGAACCAGTCGAGATAACGCCCGCCGGCGAACACCACGATCAGCAGGATGGCGAACAGGAACCCCGGGATGGCGTTGCCGAACACGATGACGCCCGACGTCCACACGTCGAAGCGCGAGCCGTCGCGCACCGCCTTGGCGATGCCGAGCGGAATCGAAATCAGATAGACGATCAACGTCGTCCACAGGCCGATGGAGATGGAGACCGGCATCTTCTCGATCACCAGGTCGACCACGTCGCGGTCGCGGAAGAAGCTGGTGCCGAAATCGAACATCACGTAGTTCTTCATCATGTGGACGAAGCGCTCGTGGGCCGGCTTGTCGAAGCCGAACTGGCGCTCGATGTCCTTGATCAACTCCGGCGGCAACCCCTGGGCGCCGCGGTACTTGCTGGCGGTGCCCTGGTCGGTGCCGGGGCGGCGCTGGCCGCCGCCGGCCTCCTGGCCGCCGGCGCCGGTGACGCGCGCCGTCGCCTCGACCGCGGTGCCGGTGATCTGGGCGATCATCTGCTCGACCGGGCCGCCCGGCGCCGCCTGGATGACGACGAAGTTGACGACCATGATCCCGAACAAAGTCGGGATCACCAGGGCGAGGCGGCGGAGGATATAGCCGAACATGGAGGGGGGGATTATAGGGGCCGGGCGCGGCCGCGGGAACCGCGACCTCCCCACCTCACCCAGCTACGGGTAGGGCGCGGCTCGCGCCGCGCCAACCCGGAGCCTGTTCTCGGGCCGGCCTTCGGCCGGACCCGTGGGCAACCCGCTCCGCCCCCAAATGTCCAATGGGGACGGAGAGGGCAGGGTGAGGTGGGGGAACGCGCGGGCGTGCTGCGCAGGATTAGGGTCCGGACTCAATTGATCACAGCCAGTAGGCGAACGTAGCGACGAAACAGAGGGCGGAGAAGAAGTTACTGGCAAGCTTGTCGTAGCGCGTGGCAATGCGCCGGAAGTCCTTGAGGCGACCGAAGCAGCGCTCGACGACATTGCGGCCTTTGTAAGCTTTCTTAACCACACCCTTGAATCAGAAGAAGTTTTATTAAGTCCTAACCCTAGACCTCCGGCAGCTCGAGGGCCGAGACCACCCGGCGGACGTTGATGATACCCGCCCGCCCGCGCACGCTCACCGCTTGCAAGGCAAATCCCGAGAGGTCGACGCCGGCGCGCATCGCCACGTCGTCGCTCACGACCAGTTGCGCGCCCGCCTCTTTGGTCATGGCCTCGAGCCGGCTCGCCGTGTTCACCGTGTCGCCGATGGCGGTAACGCCGGACGCTTCGCCGTAGCCCATGTGACCGACGATGGCGGGTCCAACGTGGATGCCGATCCCGATCCGGAGCGGCTCCGCGAGGTCGTGGCCGAGCAGGCGGTTCAGCGTGTCGAGCTCTTCGGCCATCCGGCGCGCGGCGCGGATCGCGCTGCGGCAGCCGGCCTCGGCGCCGCCGTCGATGCCGAACAGTGCCATCACGCCGTCGCCGATGAACTTGTCGACGCGCCCGCCCGCGCCCGTGATCGCCGTTCCCATGGAGGCGAAGTAGCGGTTGAGGAGGAAGACCACGTCGTAGGGAAGCCGGTTTTCCGAAAGCTTCGTGAAGCCGCGGAGGTCCGCGAAGAGCACGGCGATGTCCGCCTCCTCGCCGTGGGCGAAGCGCGGGACCTCGAGGGCGTCTTTGGCTTTCACGTCCGGCGGCAGCAAGAGCTCGATTTCGATCTCGGCGTTGGCGGTGGGGCGCGCCTGGCAGGCGAGCCGCACGTCGGGAGCGAGCATGAGGCGGTGCAGCACTTTGGTCTCCGGCGGAAGGGCAGGCGCCAGGCTCTCGGCCCCGCGCAGGACCCGCACCCGACAGGTGGAGCAACGGCCGCGGCCACCGCACACGGACGCGTGGGGGATGTGGGCGGCGCGGCTTGTCTCCAGGATTGTTCCGCCGGGCGGCACGATCACCGAATGGCCGGTCGGGTAGAGCACGCGGGCGCCGGGGCGGCGCTTTTGCACCCATAGCCGGACGGCGCGCCCGCCAAAGGCTGCCGCGATGAGGAGCGCAAACGACACCTGCCACAGCCGCGCCCAGCCGCCGACGAACGCATCCAACGTGCTGCCCGGATAACGGATCGCGGCCAGCATGTCGGCGACCCACGCCGGGTCGGCCGCGCGCTCGCGGACGGCGAACCCGCCGGCGACGAAGCCGAGCAGCGCGGCGACCGGAAGCGCGACGGCAAGGCCGAAGAGGTATGGCAGCGCACGGTCGTACCACGATTTGAACTTGAGCCAGTGATGCAGGCCGACGCAGGCGTGGGTCCAGGCGATGATGAGGAGCGCAGCCTGCAGCCAGCCCTTCTCCGGGGCGAACTTCCAAAAGACGGCGAGCACGTAGGCGTAGGACGGCTTGAGGTCGAACCGGAGGCCGCCGCCAGCGGTCGCGAGCGAATGCTGGACCAGGAGAAACGGGATGGAGAGGCCGAGAACCAGCTGGGTCCACTGCCATGCCGGCATGGCGAGGCTGCGGCGCACATAGGTGGTCCAGAGGGCGAGCCCGATATGGGTGAGCGCCGCCGACAGCAAAACGAGAATGCCGGCCGGCGTGGTCCACGGCCCCACAAGCCACGGCCGCGCCGCTTCCACTGCGCCGAGGGAGATGACGCCGAAGGCATGGTTGAGAAGGTGGCTCGTGACATAGGTCAGCATCACGAGGCCGCAGCTCAGGTGGACGATTCGGCGCATGGGACGAGGGTTTCCGAGGGCGTTTGCTCGCCCCCCGATCTTACTCGCCCGCCGCGACCGCCGCCAGGGGCGCCGGCTGGCTCGGGAGCGTGCGCTCGGTATGCTCCTCTCGAACACGCGGACCATGTTCGACGCGTAGCGTTCGGCATCGTCGAACGCCCGGCGGCGCTCGCTTATGCGTTTGTAAGCGACGCCGATCCAGACGGCGAGAACGGTCAAGAACCCGAGGACGCAGGGACCGAAGATGAGCGGGCGCCGGCGGAGGGCTTCATTACTCGTCGACAACCGCGTGATTCTTGCTGTTACGGCCGTCCTTGGTGACCTCCTATCGCCTGGGTCAGCGGCCCCCTTTTCCGCCGCTGGCGCAGCGGTGGATTTTCACATGGCTGCTGTCCAGCGCCACGCGGCCCGGCGCGTCAGACGCGGCGGCGACGGCGGCAAATATATTTTGCCAAATTCCCCTTTCGCTCCAGCGTGCGAAGCGATTGTAGATGGTCTTGTGGGGTCCATGCTCGCTCGGGCAGTCCTTCCGGCGACAGCCGACTTTCTGCACATGCATGATGCCGCTCAAAATCCGCCGGTCGTCCTGACGCTCAGGTCCCGGCTGATTGGTCGGCAAATGCGGCTCGATCTTCGACCACTGCCCGTCGCTAAACCAAAACAATTCCGCGTTAATGGGTCAGGCCCCCTATTCGGTTGACCACACCGTTGAATCAGAAGAAGTTTAGTTAAGTCCTAACCCTAGACCAAACCGAGACGGCGTCGGATACCGTCTGCTGTCTTGCCCCAGGGATCAGTCAGGAGTCACTTGGCGTCGGCCCTGCGGGTGCGCCCCAGGGCCTTCTGCTTGTCGGCGTCGATCCACCAGGCGTCGAACTGGTTGCCGCGGATCGGCGTCACCTTTGGACGCCCGAACATGTCCCAATAGGCGATGCGGTCGTAGGGGGCGTGGAAATGCGGGATCAGGTAGAAGCCCCATTGCAGCACGCGATCGAGGGCCCGGGTGGCGGCGACCAGGCTCTTGCGGTCGGGGGCGGCGATCAGCTTCTCGATCAGGGCGTCGACGGCCGGCTCCTTGATGCCCATCAGGTTGCGGCCGCCCTCGAGCTCCGCCGCCGAGCTCGACCAGAACGAGCGCTGCTCGTTGCCGGGCGACAGCGACTGGCCGAACGAGGCGACGACCATGTCGAAGTCGAAGGTGTCGAGGCGGCGCCGGTACTGGGCCGAATCGACGGTGCGGACGCGGATCTTTACGCCGAGCTTCTCCAGGTTCCTGGCGAACGGCAGCACGATGCGCTCGAACAGCGGCGTCACCAGCAGCACCTCGAAGGTAAGCGGCTTGCCGGTCCTGGAATTGACGCGCTCCTGGCCCTTGACCGTCCAGCCGGCGTCGGTGAGGAGCCGGCTCGCGGTGCGCAGGCTGCCGCGAATGTTGCCGGAGCCGTCGGTCTTCGGCGGGCTGTATTCCTTGCTGAACACCTCGTCCGGGATCTTGCCGCGGAACGGCTCGAGCAGTTTCAATTCTTCGGGCCCCGGCAGCCCCTTGGCGGCGAGCTCGGAATTGTCGAAGTAGCTGCGGGTGCGCACGTACTGACCGTAGAACAGGTTCTTGTTCGACCATTCGAAGTCGAAGGCGTAGGCCAGCGCCTCACGCACGCGGCGGTCCTTGAACAGGTCGCGGCGCATGTTGTAGGCGAACCCCTGCATGCCGGCCGAGCGGTCGTGGTGGACCTCCTCCTTCTTCAAGGTGCCGTTCTTGACCGCCGGGATATCGTAGGCGGTGGCCCAGTTCTTGGACGAGTTCTCGGCCCGGAAGTCGAAGGCGCCGGCCTTGAACGCCTCCAGCGCGATGGTCTCGTCGCGGTAGTAGTCGAACTGCATGACGCCGAAGTTCTCGGAGCCCTTCTTCGCCGGCAAATCCTTGGCCCAATAGTCGGGCACGCGCACGTAGCTGATCGAGCGGCCGGGATCGACCTTGTCGACCTTGTAGGGGCCGCTGCCGAGCGGCGGCTCCAGCGTCGTCTTGTCGAACTCGCGCTTCTCCCAATAGTGCTTCGGCAACACGGTGAGCTGGCCGACGATCAGCGGCAGCTCGCGGTTCTCGCCGGGCTTGAAGTTGAAGCGCACGGTGCGCGGCCCGGTCTGCACCACTTCCTTGACGCTGCCGTAGTAGAAGCGGAAAAACGGCGTGCCCTTCTTGACCAGCAGATCGAAGGTGTAGATCACGTCGGCGACGGTCACCGGCATGCCGTCGTGCCAGCGCGCCTCGGGGCGGAGCGTGAACGCCACCCACGAGCGGTCGTCCGGCACCTCGATGGTCTCGGCGAGCAGCCCGTACTGGCTGAACGCCTCGTCGGCCGAATCGATCGTCAGCGAGTCGTAGACGCCGCCCAGGCCGGCGGCGGCGTTGCCCTTGACGATGTACGGATTGAGGCTGTCGAAGCTGCCGGTGGCGCCGAGCTTGACGGTGCCGCCCTTCGGCGCGTTCGGATCGTAGTAGTCGAAGTGCTTGAAGTCCGGCGGGTACTTGAGATCGCCGTGCATGGCGATGCCGTGGCCGCGGACGACCTTGGCATCGGCCGCCGCCGGTGGCGCGACGAGCAAGCTCACAACGAGTCCGGCGATGACGGCGAAGACGCGCATGATCCCTGCTTTCGTCGGTGCCCGCTCCAGCCCCTTCGCAGGGGCGAGGCCGATATTGCGGGCCGCGCGTCGGCAGATCAAGACAACACAGAAGGATAGCGAAAATGTGATGGCGGCGGCGCTATGTCCCGGCCAGCACCTGAAGCGCCGCGGCGTGCAGCCGGGCATCGCCGGCCGCCAGCACGGTGCCGTCGCCTTTCGGCCCGAGCGGCCGGCCGCGCCAGTCGGTGATGACGCCGCCGGCGCCCTCGACGATCGGCACCATCGGCGCGTAGTCGTAGAGCTTCATGGTGCCCTCGCACACCAGATCGACGGTGCCGTTGGCGAGCAGCCCGTAGGCCATGCACTCGGCGCCGTAGACGGCGCGGCGGGTCCGCTTGCGCAGCCGCTCGAAGGCGGGGACGTCGCGCTCCTCGAACATCTGCGGCGAGGTGGCGTACAGCCACGCGTCGGCGAGCGACCCGCAACCGCGCACCCGCACCGGCTTGCCGTTGAAGGCGGTGGGCCGGCCGGCGACGCCGAGCCAGCGTTCCTTGATCGCCGGCATGTCCATGACGCCGAGCACCGGACGGCCGCGCTCCATCAGCGCGATCAGGGCGCCGAACAGCGGCTTGCCGGTGACGAACGACTGGGTGCCGTCGATGGGGTCGAGCACCCACACCCGGTCGGCGCCGAGGTTTCGCGGCTCCATTTCCTCGCCCACGATGCCGTCGGCCGGGAACGCCTGCTCGATCAGCGCCCGCATCGCCGCCTCGGCCTCGCGGTCGGCGGCGGTCAGCGGGCTGGCGTCGGGCTTGGCGGTCACGGCGATGGGTTTCCGGAAATGCCGCATCGCCACCCGGCCGGCGGCGTCGGCGAGCCGGCCGGCCAGCGTCACGCACGCGTCGTCGGGGGAGGCGCCCGGACCGGCGGGACCGGAGCCGGCCCCGGACCCGTACCCGGATGCGCCGAGGGTCATGGCAGCGGCTTCGGCGAGTCGCTCAGCGAGTGCAGGTATTTGATGACGGCGGCCCGCTCGTCGGGCTTCTTGACGCCGGCGAAGCTCATCTTGGTGCCCTTCACGAAGCCCTTGGGGTCGTCGATGAGCTTGTCGAGGTCCTTGTAGGACCACTCGCCGCCCAGGCCCTTGAGCCCGCTCGAGTAGGCGAAGCCCGCGCTGGCGCCCTTGGCGCGGCCGACGATGTCCCACAGGTTCGGCCCGACCAGGTTCTTGCCGCCCTTGTCCGCCGTGTGGCAGGCCTTGCATTTCCCGAACGCCTTCTCGCCGGCCTTGACGTCGGCCGCGGCGAGCAGGGTCAGCGCGTCGACCTGGGGGCCGCCGGCGGCCGGCTTCGCCTTGCCGGCGGACTCCTCGACGCCGGCGATCTTCACCGCCGGGGCTTTGAGCGGCTTCGGCTGGACCAGAAGTTCGCCGGCCCAATAGGCGCCGAAAACGAGCCATGCCGTCACCAGGACGGCGAGGCCGAGCTTTTCATAGAACGGGAAGTGCATGGCGCGTGGTCCCCCTCGGTTCCCCGAAGCCGGCATGGTGCCCCAACAGGGGCACCGGTTCAACCGTCGCGTCGCGGTCGCGCCACCAGCCCCGGGCGGCCCCGTCAAAGCGGTTTTCCGGGGCCCGCCGGGCGGCTAAGGTGCGGTCCATGCCGGCGCCCAAAAACCCCATCGTCATCATCCCGTCCCGGCTGGCGGCGACGCGGCTCCCCGACAAGCCGCTGGCCGACATCGGCGGCGTGCCGATGATCGTCCACGTGTGGCGGCGCGCCGTCGCGGCCGCCATCGGCCCGGTGGTCGTCGCCTGCGCCGACATCGAGATCATCGACGCTGTCAAGGAAGCCGGCGGCGACGCGATGTACACCAATCCGGACCACCGATCGGGCTCGGACCGGGTGTTCGAGGCGGCTCAGACGGTCGACCCGCGGCGGCGCCACGACTGCGTCGTCAACGTGCAGGGCGACCTGCCGACCATCGAGCCCGACACGATCCGGGCGGCGCTCAGGCCGCTCGACGACGACGCGGTCGACATCGCCACCATCGCCGCCGCGATCGCCGACGATGCCGAGCGCCGCGACCCCAACGTGGTCAAGGTGGCGCTGTCGCTGGCGGACGGCGCGCGCCGCGGGCGGGCGCTCTATTTCAGCCGCGCCGCGGTGCCGTCCGGCGCCGGCCCGCATTACCATCACATCGGCGTCTACGCGTTCCGCCGCTCGGCGCTCGAGCGGTTCGTTCGAATGCCGCCGTCGCCGCTCGAGCGGCGCGAGAAGCTCGAGCAGTTGCGGGCGATGGAAAACGGCATGCGCATCGACGTGGCGCTCGTTGACACGGTTCCGCTGGGTGTCGATACTCCCGCCGACCTCGAGCGCGCCCGCCGGATGCTGGCCGCCCAGGGCCGTTGAGCGCCGCTGAGCGCCGCTGATCCGGAACGCCGACGCCATGGCCGACCCCAAGACCACCATCGCCTTCCAGGGCCTCCCCGGCGCGTACTCGGACCTCGCCTGCCGAACCGTCTATCCGACGATGACGACGCTGCCGTGCCGCGCCTTCGAGGACGCGTTCGACGCGGTGCGCGACGGCCGGGCGGCGCTGGCGATGATCCCGATCGAGAACACGGTGGCCGGCCGGGTCGCCGACATCCATCACCTGCTCCCCGATTCGGGGCTGCACATCGTCGGCGAGCACTTCCAGCGGGTCAACCACCACCTGCTCGCCGTCAAGGGCGCCAAGATCGCCGACCTGACCCACGTGCACAGCCACATCCACGCCCTCAATCAGTGCCGGAAGCTGATCCGCAAGTTGAAATTGACCCCGGTCGAGCACGTCGATACCGCCGGCGCCGCCGCCGACATCGCCAGGGGCAAGGACAAGACGCAGGCCGCCATCGCCTCGGAGCTCGCGGCCAAGATCACCGGGCTGGTATCGCTGAAGGCCAACATCGAGGACGCCGGCCACAACACCACGCGCTTCATCGTCATGGCGCGCCAGCCGGTCGACCCCGGGCCCGGGGCCGAGGGCACCATGACCAGCCTGCTGTTCCGGGTGCGCAACGTGCCGGCGGCGTTGTACAAGGCGCTCGGCGGCTTCGCCACCAACGGCGTCAATCTCACCAAGCTCGAGAGCTACGTCGGCGAAGGCTTCGTGGCGGCGCAATTCTACGCCGACGCCGAGGGCCACCCGAAGCAGCGGCCGCTGGCGCTCGCCCTCGAGGAGCTCGCCTTCCACACTCACGAGATCAAGATCCTCGGCGTCTATCCGGCGCACCCCTTCCGCCTCAAGCAGAACGCCGCCGGCTGAGCCGCCGCCACTCTTAGATCGTCTTACGTCCGGAACCGGTCAGGCGCCGCGCTCGGCCAGCCAGGTCTCGATCAGCCAGCGGGCGATCGAATCCTTGCGCGGCAGGCGGTTGGCGCCGGGCGGCGCCGTGCCCCATTCGCCGAAGCGGCGGATGTCCTCGGGGCGAAACCATTTGGCGTCCTGCAGCTCGCGCTTGTCGACCTCGATGCCGGTGGTGACGGCGCGGGCGCGGAATCCGAGCATCAGCGACGACGGGAACGGCCACGGCTGCGACGCCTGGTAGCGCACGTCGGCGACGGTGACGCTGGTCTCCTCGCGCACCTCGCGGGCCACCGCCTCCTCCAGGGTCTCGCCCGGCTCGACAAAGCCGGCCAGGGTCGAGTACATGCCGTCGGGCCAGCGGCTCTGGCGGCCGAGCAGCGCCGCCGGGCCGCGCCCGTCGAGGTCGTCGGCGGTGACCAGCATGATCACCGCCGGATCGGTGCGCGGGAAGTGCTCGTGCGGCTCCTGGGCGTTGCCGCACCGGCGCACGTGGCCGCCGCACTGGCTCGCGGTCGGCTCGCCGCAGACGCCGCAGAAGCGGTGCCGGCGGTGCCAGTACATCAGGCCGCGGGCGTAGGCGAGCAGCGCCGCCTCCGGCCCGCGCATCAGGGCGCCGACCTGGCGCAAGTCGCGGAACTCGCCGCCGTCGGCGAGCCGGCCGGCGGCCGCCTCGTCGAGGCCGGACAGGTCGGCGGCGAAGTAGGCGGTGGAATTCTCCAGCCCGAGAATCGCCAGCTCGGCGGCCGCCGCCAGCACTGGGCCGGCCTCGGCGGCGGCCAGCAGCACCGCGCCCGGCACGCCATCGGCGCCGTCGCCGGCTGCGAACAAGTTTAAATCGCGCCACACCGGCACGATCCGCGCCTTGGGGTCGACCAGCCGCTCGGCGATCCAGGCGTCGTCGCGGCGCGCCACGGCGACGCGGTCGAGGGCGACGCCAGCGTAGATCAATTTGCGGGTCATCGCCGCAACCTGACACGGCCACCACGGCCAGACAACGGCCAGACAACGGGCCAGGCAACTGCGCCGGGCCCGGCGCGGGGCGACCCCGCCGCTCCGGCATCTCTTCCGCTGTTGAAGTTTTGTTAAGAATTCGTCCCTAGCATGGCCTCACTTCTTGCGGTTCTCGACCCTCTGGGTGCCCCGGCCGGCCGGCCGCGGGTAGGGGGGAACGAAGGAGGTTCCGATGACGGGATGGGGTCGCCGTCTGACCCGATCGGCGCTATGGCCGGCGGCATTGTTGTTGCTCGCCGGCTGCACGGCGCCCATCGGCGTGTCGGGCTACATCAGCCAGTGCGCGGAGGTCGACGACAAGGCGGTCAAGTACATCAACTGGGCCCGCGTGCCCGAGGTCGACATCCGCATCCGCAACGCCGAGTTCGAGCCGATGGTCGTGCGCATGCGCCAGGGCTGGCCGTATGTTCTGAGGATCCGCAACCGCGACCACGAGACGCGGGTGTTCAAGGCGCACGAGTTCTTCCGCCGGGTGGCGGTGATCAAGGCCACCGTCGCCGGCGAGGAGCAGGACTTCACCTGCTTCGGCGCCGTTTTGCTGCCGCCCCGCCAGAGCGCCGAGATCAGGCTGGTAGCGCTGACCGACGGCTATTACGAGTTCGAGGACAGCCTGATCCCGATCCCGGCGATGTTCTCGTCCGGCCCCAACGGGGTCATCATCATCGAGGAGCGCCGGTCGCGCATCTGACGGCCGGCGTTGTCCACAGGCGGGCGCCGATCGGCGCCGCTCCGGCCGGGGGCGACGGTTGGAGGGGGCCGACGCACCTGTTATAGTGCGCGCGGGAGACCGCCGTCGGACAGGCCCCTCGCCAACCCGGTCAGGTCCGGAAGGAAGCAGCCGTAACGAGATTCGGCCTGGGTCGGCGTCCGGTCTCCCACCTCAACCAACGCCTCGGGCGCAACCGGGGCGGCCGCAACACCGTCCCAGGCACCCCGCGATGGCCGACACCGCGCTTTCCAACACCACCGCCGCCGAAGCGGGCGCGCCCTATCAGGTCCTCGCCCGCAAGTACCGCCCGGCGACCTTCGCCCAGCTGATCGGCCAGCAGGCGATGGTGCGCACGCTGACCAACGCCATCCGCTCGGACCGGCTGGCGCACGCCT
>Ga0114945_10001835_pt1 | contig 12881 bp, 10 predicted proteins | sample OV2TP3_FD_87194 | JGI IMG/M metagenome (GOLD analysis project Ga0114945, IMG submission 87194) | Hot spring microbial communities from Beatty, Nevada to study Microbial Dark Matter (Phase II) - OV2 TP3 | ecosystem: Environmental > Aquatic > Thermal springs > Hot (42-90C) | place: USA: Beatty... | reverse complement strand
GAACCATTGGCGACCCTCTTCCGCACGAATTGCGGCGGTGATCTCGGGGTCGGTGGCCTGCAATGCGGACATCCGCGCCCTCCTGTAAGGACTTCCGACCTTCTCGCAGGTTTGGCTATGACGTGCCAGCCAGTACCACGAGGAGGACTACATATGGGGGAGATCTGACGCCAAGGTACCCGATTTTGAGGCAGCAGGCAATGTTAAAATGGTCCAGCGATGATGACTCGAGGCGCACGGAGACGGCGGCGAGGAACGGCTTCCCTTCCTCCTCTCGACCGTGTTAGGCGGTTTTTTCGCAGTTGGGAAGCGCTCATCTCTCTCAGTGTGGTTATTGTAGCCGTGGTCCTCGCGGCCGGGATATTTCGGTGGTCTATTTCACTTCCCTTCGGCCTGGGTACTCTCGGAAAGACACCCAAGCCAGAGCCGCCCGATGTCTGGGGGAATATCACTATCCCTATAGGCGAGAGCGCCAAACTCCTCTATATCGGCGACGCCTCGCCGGAACAGCAAGTGGGGGTGTCAGAAACCCGGCGTGCGGTGGAGCAGGCCCTGCGCGAGCGCGGAGAGATCCAGGGGATGCAAGTTGAGCTAACGGTGTTAGAGGACGGCTGCGATGCGGCAGACGCCACGGCGAAGGCGGCTGAGCGCAAGGAAAACCCGCACCTCATTGGCGTCATCTCCCAAGCGTGCCCCACAAGCGCGGTCGCCGCAAAGCCAATCTTCGAGGAGGCGAAGCTCCCGTATATGGTGCTCACCGTGACCGCACCCAGCTTCACGGGCCCAGGCACGCTCGCGTCATTCCGTATGCGCTGGAATGAAAAAGCCCAGGGTCGGGAGGCGGCTCGCTATGCGCGCCAGGAGTTGAAGGCCGGCCGCGCGCTGGTCCTGTACGAAACCGGCGCCGAGCACGAGTCAATCGCGAGCGAGTTCCGCAGCGGGTTCCGATCAGGTGGAGGAAACGTACTGGATTCCCGGGGGATCGCACCCGGCGTTGCGGAGGCTTCGAGTGCAGCGGCCCAGGCGAAGGACATGAACGGCGATTTCGTTTATTTTACGGGCAGCGGTCAGACGGCTCTGGACTTATTGCGCGCCCTCCGCGAGACAGGCTTCAGCGGTGGCTTCATGGTGAGCGAGGCGGTGCAACGGGACCCTGGATACGCCGCCGGAGGAGCCGCCCTGGAAGGGACGTACGCGTCCGTCCTCCAGACGGAGCGTGGTGAGCGGTACGCGTCCTGGAAGGAGGAACACGAGCGTGAGTACGGGCCCGTTGGGGAGTTCTCTGCGGAGGCCTACGACGCCACAACACTGCTGTTGCGGGGGCTGGAGTTGGCAGCCAAGAAGACAGAGAACGAGGTGGAGTTCGGCCGGCAGCGAACGATTTCCCTCATGCGAGGCATAGCCCCAGAAGGCGTCTCCGGGCGGTTAGGGTTCGACGCGAACGGGGACCGCGTGTCAATCGGCAAGCCCATCCTAAGATATGAGAACGGCGCGTGGGAGGAGGTCAAGATCGCCCCGCCACCGGCGCCGGCACCGAGTGCACCAGCCGAGCCGCCCGCAGAGGAGGGGGAAGGGCGCACGGAGGGGGAGGTCCTGCCCGGCGCCGTAGCACCTTAGACCAGGAGTGCAGCCGAAAAGGGGAGTGAGCCTTCAGGTGGGGCAGGTTTCCAAACCTGCCCGTGCAGGCTGGAAAGCCTGCACCACCGGTTGTCGGCCGGACTTCTAGGGCAGGCTCCTCCGGGAACACGGGCAGTACCAGGTTCCCAGTACGGCTGGCGGGCGCCAGGACGATAGGTGCCGAAGCTCCAGTAGCGGCCTTCGGGGTCCATCACGACCCAGTCCCGGCCGCCGTTCCCGCCGCGTCTAGCGCTATTCCAGGCCTCCGAGACCCGCGACGAAGCGAGCAGCCAGCATCACCGATACGCCCACGAAGACGAAGAGGATGCTGGAATGTCGTCGGGCCTCGTTGACCGCCGGAACAAGGTCGGTAGCCGCCACATACAGCAGAGTACCCGTGGCAAAGCCGAGGAGCGGTCCAAGAGCGTCAACCCCTTCATTGCCCACGGCCAGCGCCAGGAGGGAGCCAGCGATGGTCAGTAAACCGAGCAAGACCCCTGCCCCCACGGCCACGGCCCTTCCCCATCCTGCGGCGAGGAGGATGGAGGCGACTCCGAAGCCTTCTGGCAATTTGTGGACGAACACGGCGAGAGACACGACTCCGCCCACGGCTGCGCTGAGGGTCAAGGCGGCCCCAATCGCGACACCATCAAAGAGGGCGTGGATGGAGAGGCCAAGGGCAGCGGCCCAACTGGCCACTGGGGAGATGAGCGGCTCGTCCTCTGCGAGGCCGCCGAAGAGTGGGTGGGAGGGATGGCTCTCGCCCGGAAGCAGATGGGGCTCGTGGACGTGGATGGAGAAGAGGTTCTCCGCCAGGAGCATCGCCAGGTAACCCACCAGGACAAAGGTGACCCCGACAGCGCCGGTCTCCACTACTTCGGGCACCAGAGACAACACGGTCGTAGCGAGGATCAACCCGGCAGCCACGGCAGTGAGGTGACGGAGCCAGGTGCGGGAGCCCCACCCGAGCCAGGTGGCAAGCCCGGCGCCCGCGACGTCGCCGGCCCCGTTCACCGTGGCGAGCAGTAAGACGGTTACATGGGACATAGTCTCAGTTACTCCTAAAAAATTAGATGCGTTTAGCCGTCGAGCACCTCTGGCAACCGCGCGGCATGGCCTTGGAGGGCTTCAGGCGACGATTCTTTGCAGGTCCGACAGCGGCCATACACTTCCAACTGGTGTCCTGCGATCTCAAAGCCCTCTCGGGCGGCCAGGGCGTTGACGGCGGGAGGCAGTTCACAGCCGTAAACCTCCATGACCTTGCCGCACCGGGAGCAAATCAGGTGGTGATGGTGCCCGTTGTCACCGATGACGAAGCTGTGGGAGCCCTCTCCCAGGTGCAACTGCTCCACCAACCCTAGCTCCGCGAGGAGCAGCAGGGTTCGGTACACAGTGGCACGTCCGGTACGCGGGGCGAGGCGGCGGGCTTCTTCCAGGATCTCCTCCGCCCGGAAGTGCCCCTCGCGGCTGGCGACGGCATGGAGAATCGCCCGGCGGGGGCCGGTGAGACGGCAGCCGGCGCCGGAGACCCTTTGGATGATTGCGGGGTCAGCCCCAAGGTCCGTCATGGGGCTAATGATACCACGTATCAGGTTCATTGTTCTGAGTTCACGGTTCTGGAATTCGTGGACATAGCCGCCCGTATCCACCGGATCTCGGCGTAGCTGAAATCCTCGCCCAGGTGCTCTTTCAGGGGCCCCAGAGGCTCAGGGCCGAGATCCTGGATAGCCGCCTCGATGAGCTCGCGTTTGTCTGGATTCACGAGCCGCGCCAGGTCCAAGTTTTCGCCGGCTTCCAGGCATTGAGCCAGATGGCCTTCGACAGTGGTGAGGGCCAGGCCTCGTTGATGGGCGATGTCGGCCGGACTCGCCCCGGCCCGGAACAGGTCCAGTGTGTGGAGCATGCTGGGTCCCGGGCGGTTAGGAGCTTGGCCGGCAGGTGAGGGCGCCTGCCCTCCATCGCGCTGTCGGTGCGGCCGGGCGCCCCAGCGGCGGACGTGGGCCTGGATTGCCTCCAGGAACGTCTCGCCATATTCGGCCAGCTTGTACTCGCCGACCCCGGGAATGGTCCGCAACTGTCGTAAGTTGGCAGGCAGCCGCTGGGCAAGCTGGCGCAGGACGGTGTCGTGGAAGACCACGTAGGGCGGTACGCCCTGCTGGTCGGCGATACCCTTGCGCAACGTCCGCAGCTCTTCGAGGAGCGCGGGGTTGGCTATGCCTGGTTCCTGAGCGGTAAGTGGTCCGGCGGGAGGCGGTCCGAAGGCCGGAAGGGAGACCTTTTGGCCGCGGAACAGCACGTCTTCTCCCCGCTGGGTCACGCGCACTATCTTGAACTCGTCGTCCGTGGCCTGGGCGTACTCGCCGCGGACCAGTCCCTGGTACAGATGTCGCCATTCTCGGCGTGAAAGCTCCTTGCCCACGCCATAGGTGGGGAGCCTGTCGTGTCCCGCCGCGAGGACTCGCCTATCCGCGGAGCCGGTCAGCACCCTGATCAGATGAGTGAGGCCATAACGTTCCCCCGTCCGCTTTGCGCAGGACAGGAGCTTTTGGGCGGCGACGGTATAGTCCTGCTCCGGCACCGGCGTTTCGCAGTTGTCGCAGCAGGGGGCAGGCGAGGCGCCTGCGGCCCCAGGCGTGGCGCTCCCAGGGGCGGCGCTCGCAAGGAGCTCCAGCGTCTCATCAAAATAGGCCAGCAGCTCCCGCCTTCGGCACTCCGGGCTTTCCGCCCAGGCGATCATCCGGTCGAGCTGCTGCCCGGCCACCTGGCGCTCTGGCTGGCTGGACATCTGATCGATAAACCAGTGCTGCTTCGCGGCGTCCGCGTGGCTAAAGAAGAGAATGCAGTCGCTGGGTTCACCGTCGCGCCCCGCCCGCCCACTCTCCTGGTAGTACCCCTCCAGGGTGCGCGGGACATCGTAATGAACCACGAAGCGCACATCCGGCTTGTCGACGCCCATGCCGAACGCGATGGTCGCAACCACGATGCGAACGTCGTCCCTGGCGAAGGTCTCCTGGCGCTGGCGCCGTTCTTCTGGTTCCAATCCCGCATGGTACGCAGTCGCACTGAACCCCGCCTGGTGGAGCCTCGCGGCCAGCGACTCGGTGCCAGCTCGCGAGAGGCAATAGATGATCCCGGACTGGTCCTGCCGAGTCAGCAAGTAGCGGGTGAGCTGCTCGAAGGCGTGCTCTTTGGGGAGCACTCGGTAGAAGAGGTTTGGGCGGTTGAAACTGCCGCGGAACAGCTCCGGCTCCGAGAGCCTGAGCTGTCTCACGATGTCGGCCTGCACCCTGTTGGTAGCCGTTGCCGTAAAGGCCGCCATGGGGGTATTGGGGAAGAGTCGCCGCAACTGGCCCAACTGGCGGTAATCGGGCCGGAAGTCGTGGCCCCACTCAGAGATGCAGTGAGCCTCATCGATCGCGAACCTTGCGAGAGGGATGCGACCCAAGAGGTCGAGGAACCCGGGCAGCATAAGCCGCTCAGGTGCGACGTAGACCAGCTTCAGCTCACCCCGAAGGATGGCCGCCTGACGGCGGCCCGACTCCCCCGAGTCCAACGAGCTATTGATGAAGGTGGCCGCGACGCCCATGGCATGAAGCCGGTCGACCTGGTCCTTCATGAGCGCAATGAGGGGCGAGACCACGACGGTGAGGCCGGGGGACACAAGGGCGGGAAGTTGGTAACAGAGGGACTTGCCGCCCCCGGTCGGCATTAGGACGAACGCATCCTTGCCCGCGAGCATCGCCGTCACGATCTCGTCTTGGAATGGACGAAAGGAGTCGAAGCCGAAGGTGGCCTTCAGGGTTTGCAGAACGGCCTGGTTCACGGTCCCTGATAATAGTGGTTGACCGCGCGCCTTGGCTATGTTGTAATCCCCCCCGAACCCACTTGTGGAGAGACCTTCATGACCACCACGGCGACTGTGATTGGCGCCCCGATCCCCCGCCAGGAGGGCCCCGACAAGGTCAGCGGCCGGGCTACCTACGCAGCAGATGTGAACCTGCCGGGCATGCTGTATGGGAGCGTACTCCGATCACCCTACGCCCACGCCCGCATCAAGTCCTTGGACGCCTCAGGGGCGTGGCAGGTACCGGGCGTGAAAGCCGTCGTGACTGGCGCCGACGAGCCGGGGCACGTGATGGGGCGCCAGCTCCAGGACATGCCCGTGCTCTGCTGGGAGAAGGTGCGCTTCATTGGTGACCGGGTGGCCGCGGTCGCCGCCGAAACGAAGGAGGCGGCTGAGGAGGCAATTCAGCTAATCCGCGTCGAGTACGAGGAGCTACCGGCCGTCTTCGACGTACTCCAAGCGATGGACCCCGGTGCGCCCCGCCTGCATGACGACGTGGCATCCTACGAGGGCGCACCAGCTCAGAACCTGGCCACAGATCTACCCAACGGCCTGAGCCGCGTGGTCTACAAGAAGGGCGACGTGGAGCAGGGGTTCCGGGATGCGGACCGGATCATCGAGCACATGTTCACGGTGCCGAGCCGCCATGCCGGGTACATCGAGCCCCACGCCGGGGTGGTCTCGATCGACCCCGATGGCCGCGTCCAAGTTTGGCAATCAACGAAATCGCCCTTCCGGACGCGCAAGAATGTATCCCAGGGTACCGGAGTCCCGGAGCGCCAGATCAGGGTGAACCCAGTGTACGTAGGCGGGGACTTCGGGGGGAAGGGCGACGCCATGGACCTGCCCATCGCCTATTTCCTGGCGAAGCGGGCAGGGCGCCCGGTGAAGATGGTGATGAGCTACACAGAGGAGCTGATGGCGGCAGACCCCGACCATCCGGCCGTTATCACCATTCGCACAGGGGTAAAGAACGACGGGCGGATGACCGCCCGAACCATTCGGGCGATCCACTCGACGGGGGCGTATGGAGCCTTTAAGCCGACACCCCAGGTGGCCATCGGAGGCGTCTCCCACGGTGCCGGTCCCTACAAAATCGAACATACCCTCTTCGAAGCCCTCCAGGTGTACACCAACCAGGTGCCTTGCGGGTTCTATCGGGCGCCGGGAGCGCCTCAGGCGATGTTCGCTGAGGAGTGCCACACGGACCTCATCGCGAAAGAACTGGGAATGGACCCCGGCGTGTTCCGGCTCAAGAACGTCCTAGACGAGGGCGACGTTAACGGCATTGGCCATAAGCTCCACGACGTCAAGGCCAGGGAAGTACTGGAGGCGGCCCTAGAGGCCGCCGGGAGCAACCCCAAGCCGGGCCCGTACTGGGGACGCGGGATAGCGATGTACGAACGGAGCATCCCCGGCGGACCTTCTGGCTCCGTCATCACTGCAAGGGCCGATGGGAAGTTTGCCGTCATCACGCCGGTGTTCGACCAAGGAGTTGGGACGCATACGGTGCTGCGGCAGATCGTCGCCGCGCAGATGGGAGTGCCCATCGATCGCGTGAACGTGGTAGCTGGGGACACCGATACAGCGCCACCTGACCCGGGAGTGGGAGGCAGCCGGGTCACCCACACCGCAGGCCAGGCGACGGTCAAGGCGTGCGACCTCCTGAAAGAAGAGCTGTGCCATCAAGCTGCGTCGCTTCTGGAGTGCCCGGTGGAGGAGGTGGCCTATGGGGAGGGCGCCTTCTGGCCTCGGGAAGCGCCCAACCGACGAGTCTCCTCCGGAGACGTAGTTGCCCACGCGGGCGGCCCTGTGACTGTCACAGGCACTGTGGAACGGCCAGCCGCCAATGATATCAGTTGCTTTGTGGCTCAGGTAGCTGAGGTCGAGGTGGACCCTGATACGGGGCAGGTCAGGCTCCATCGCTTCATCACGGTCCACGACGTGGGCACGGTGATAAACCCCATCATGCACCAGGGTCAGATTGAAGGTGGGGTCGTGCAGGGCATAGGACAGGGGCTGATGGAAGATCTGGGGATCGAAGACGGCCGGGTCACCGCGGCACACCTGGGAGACTACAAACTTCCCAATATCAAGGACATCCCGACGTTGGAGACGGTGCTCATACAAGCCGGTGGCGGCCCGGCTCCCTACGACGGAAAGGCCATCGGGGAGATGGCTAACGTATCGCCGGCCGCTGCCATCGCCAACGCTGTGGATGACGCCGTTGGGGTACGCTTGTTCACTATCCCGGTCACATCGGAGCGGGTGTATGGAGGATTACGCGAAAAGCAGGGCTAAGGACGGGCGGTCAGAGCGTATGAGGAGGTGAGGCAGTAAGGGGTGCTTTGCCGCCTGCTTCGAGACTCTTCGCTCTCGCTCGGGAAGGACTAAGGAGGATAACGGTGGCGACGACTATCGATATGCTGTTGCACGGCTTTGGTCTGGCGACGAGCCAGGGAAGGGTGGGCTACTGCGGGGTGACGCTGCTGCGGGGAACCAAGAACATCTTGGTAGACGTGGCCCAGGTCGGCCGTCGGGCGATCCTGCTGGAGAAGCTGAAGGACCGGGGTCTCTCGCCCAACGATATCGACATGGTCTTCCTGACCCACGCGCACTGGGACCACTCTCTGAACGTAGACCTCTTTCCCAACGCCGAGATCCTGATCCACCCGGTGGAGCGGGACTACTGCAAGGCTCCAAAGGAGACCGACTGGGCGACGCCGAAGTGGACCACGCTGATGCTGGAGGCCCAGAACCTGCGGGAGGTGAAGGAGGGGGAGGAGATCGACGACGGGGTGACCGTCATCGAGACGCCGGGTCACAGCAAGGGGAGCATGGCGCTGCTAGTGCAGACCCCGGAAGGGACCGCCGCCATCTCCGGTGACGCGCTCCCGGACGGGTGGTCGGTGGGGGTGAAGATGCCGCGGCTGATCTTCGGTGACGTGGAACAGGCCAAGGCCAGCATTCGCAAGCTCCTGAACCGTGCCGGCATCTTCTACCCTGGACATGACAGGCCGTTCCGGGTCGAAGAGGGCGGCGGCATCCACTACCTGGAAAAGACCTCCATTGCCATCATGGGATGGCCCGATCCCGGAGTTGGGGAGTCTGTTGGTGGCGTGAACTACACGCTGGAGCCGGAGCGGCAGACCGGGATCATTACGTAGGCCAAGGTCCAAGGTCCAAAGTCGCCGCCGCCCCCAATTGCCGTTGGACCGTCTCTGGCTAACCCTGGGAGCCTTCTTCGCCCTCACCGGGGTGGCGGCAGGAGCGTTGGGAGCCCACGGGCTCAAGAGCGCTCTCGACGCCGAAGCGTTCCAGGTCTTTGAGACGGGCGTTCGCTACCAGATGTACCATGCCCTAGCGCTTGTCGCCCTGGCGGCGCTGGCGCCCCAGGTCCCAGGGGTGCACTGGACTGGCTGGTTGTTCATTGCCGGGATCATGCTCTTCTGCGGAAGCCTCTACCTGCTGGCCTTTACGGGAGTGCGGTTCCTGGGGGCCATCACCCCCTTGGGCGGGCTGTGCTTCATAGCAGGCTGGGGGCTGCTGTTGTACCAGGCGCTGGCCCGACCGCCCCAAGCGGGCTGAAGCCCCCGCTACGAACCTTGGGTCGGGGCCGCAGGGGGAGCTGACCGCGGGCGAGGGGCGCCTGCGCCACATTTCGCTAATCGAACTGAGCGCGGCGCTTCTCCGCAAAGGCAGTGAAGCCCTCGGCGGCCTCGCTGTTCTCGTTGAATGCCCGGGCATAGGGGCCCTCCGCCGCCATCGCCTGCTGCACGATCTCTGACACCTGCCGCAGCTTCTCCTTGCTCGCCAGGACGGAAACGTAGGAGGTGGACAAGATCCTTTCAGCCATCTCGTAGGCACGGTCCACGATGGCCTCTAAGGGATGCACCTCGTTCACGAGGCCGATGCGAAGGGCGGTTTGGGCGTCGACCCTGGCGGCGGAGAAGGCCATCCAAGATGCCCAGCCCATGGGCACCTTGGTGGCAAGGAGGCCGAGGATCGTCGGGTTAAAAGCGCCCCGGGCGGCGAGGGAGAGGATGAAGACGGCGCCCTCGGCCGCGATGGCGAAATCGCAGGCCAGGACGAGGCCGAGCCCGCCCCCCGCGGCGGCGCCGTTCACCGCAGCAATGAGGGGCTTGGAGCACTCCCGGGCGGAGTAGAAGACGCTGGTGGCTGTGTCCGGGGCAACGTCGCGGTCCCGTGGCAGACCTTCCTGGATCTGCTGGGCGCGCTCCTTGATATCCATCCCGGCGCAGAACGCCTTCCCTTCCCCGGTGACGATGCCGATGCGAATATCGTCGTTGTGCTCGACCTGGCGCCACAGCTCGGCCATCTCCCGGCGCATTTCGCTGTTGAAGGCGTTGAGGGCTTCCGGCCGGTTGAGGGTAATTAGGGCGATATGATCTTGAACGTCCAACTTAACGGTGTTCATTCCGTACTCCTTCGGACACGTCCCATCGCAGGGCGGATCCCGCCCACCCGTCCGCAGAGCTGCGCTCTCCCTCTCAGGCCTGACCCGGGTCTAGGCCTTGAGACTGAGCCGCCAGGAGTCCTTTGGCGACGGTGGGGTCGTGGAATTCCATCTGAGTCGAGCCTACCACGATCACGGTCTCGTGGCCGCGGCCGGCCAGCAGAACCGTGTCATCGGTGCGGGCCCATTCAAAGGCCCGTTTGAACGCCTCCCGGCGATCCAAAATCGGCTCGAAGGGTACGCCGAGGTCGCGGGCAGCCAGTCGCATCTGATCCAGGATCGCGGATGGGTCTTCCTGGTAGGGGTCGTCCATCGTGAGAATCGAGAGGTCGGCCCGGCCCTTCGTCGCTTCGACGAGGCCGCGGCGGTGGTTCGGGTCCCGCCCGCCCGCGTGGCCGTAGACCGCAGCTACGCGGCCCGCGGGGTGCAGCTCGCGAATCGTGTCTAACGCGGTGGCTAGAGCCTGGGGAGTGTGGGCGAAGTCGACGTAGACGCTGAAAGGCTGGCCGGCGTCGATGCGGTCCATGCGGCCGGGAACAGGTGGGGTCCTCGCCGCGGCCTGGGCGACAGCGCTGAGGGTTGCGCCACAGGCGAGGCCAGCCCCGGCGGCCGCGAGCCAATTCCGGACGTTGAAGCGGCCGAGGAGGCGAGTGTTTACGGGGATCTCCCCGATGGCCCCAGCAGGCAGGATGCCTGCACTCCCAGGGACGGTGGTCTCGCCGGCGAGGCGCCCGGGGGCGGTCTGCAACCTGAAGGCGCTGCCCTCTGAGGTACAAAGAATGTCGGTGGCCCTGATACCGCTGGTTTCCTGGAAGCCGTAGAAGAGGGTCTGCTTGCAGCGAGCGGCGAAGAAATCCGCCTGGGGGTCGTCGCCGTTTATCACGCCGGTCCGAACGCCCTCGAAGAGCCGTGCCTTCTGCTCCCGGTACTCCTCCATGGTCCGGTGGAAATCCAGGTGCTCTGGCGCCAGGTTTGTGAAGACTGCGATGTCGAACTCGCACCCCTCGACGCGGCCCATGGCCAGGGCATGGGAGCTGACCTCCGTCACCACTGCCTGGCAGCCGGCGTCAGCGCAGCGGGCAAGAAATGCCTGCAGCTCTGGGGGTTGTGGCGTAGTGAATCCGGCCCGGTTCGGTTCGGAAGCTCGGCCATCATACAGCTCTATCGTGGTGCAGTGGCCCGTCTTCACGCCGGCGGCGCGCAACACTGCCGCGGTGAGCATCGTGGTGCTTGTCTTGCCGTCCGTACCAGTGACGCCAATGAGTTGGAGCTTCTTCGAGGGGTGGTCGTAGAAGGCGCTGGACAGACGTCCTAGGGCGGCTTTGGTGTCGCCGGTGATGGCCACGGGAACCGGGACGGTGATGCGGTGTGGGGGCTCGCAGACGATGGCGGCAGCGCCGAGAGCAACGGCGCGGTCGACGAAGTCATGGCCGTCGAACTGCTTCCCACGGAGGGCGACGAAGAGGTCGCCGGGCCGTACCAGGCGACTGTCGGCGGTGATACCCGTGATCGCGGTGGTGAGGTCGCCGGTCGTCGCAACCAGGGGGATGCCTCGAAGTAAGTGACGGAGGGGCTTCACAGGTCACGGATCACAGAGCAAGCATCTGGGCAATCTTGTTGCGATGATAGGTGGGGTCCCCCAGGTAGTTGAAGAGGGTCCGAGCCTTCTTGGTGTAGAGGTGAAGCCCGTACTCTTTCGAAATCCCGATGCCAGCATGGACCTCGTGAGAGGAGAAGGTTCCCTCGTCGTAGGCCTCGCTGGTGACGGCTTTGGCGATGGAGACGGCTTCCGCGGCGTGTTCGGGATCCGTGTCCAGCTTCCAGAGCGCTTCGTAGGTGGTCCAGCGGGCGCTATCCAGGTAATTGACTACCTCCACCACTCGGTCCTGGACCCGCTGGAAGGTGCCGATCGCGACGCCGAACTGCTGGCGGGTCCTGCTGTAGCTCACGGTGCGCTCGTACACCTCTTGCAGCCCGCCCACCATGTAGGCGCACAATGCCGCGGTCGCGGGCAAATAGGCCTGGGCGAGTACCGGCCAGCCCTCATCGATCCCTCCGACCACGCGGTCGGCCGGAACAGTTACATCTTTGAAAATCACCTCGTTCTGGCGCTCGCCGGTCCATCCGTCGGCAACCCGTACCGTCACACCAGGAGTTGTACGGTCCACCAGGAAGAGGCTGATGCCCACGGCCGGATCGGGGGCCTCTCGTGTTCGAGCAGCGACGATGAGGGTATCGGCAATCTGGGCGTCGTGGACGAAGAGCTTGGTGCCGTCCAGAGCATAGCCGCTGCCGCGGGCCTCGGCCCGGAGCTGAATGTCGATGGGGTCCCATCCGTAGTCGGGTTCCGTTGCGGCAAGGGCCAGCACCAGCTCACCCCGGGCCACGGCGGGAAGCAGCTCCTTGCACTGCTGCTCCGAGCCGCCTTTGAGCAGGATGAGGGCGCAAAGAACCGCTGATGAGTGATGGGGGCTCCGTAGCGCCCCTTTGCCCATCTCCTCATACAACACCCCCAGATCGGTGTAGGTGTGGCCACCGCCTCCGTACTCCGGCGGGATAATGACCCCCATCCAGCCCAGACGGGCCATCTTTTGCCAGAGGTCCCGTGAGAAGCCGTCGCCCTTTTCATCGAGGTCTCGGACCAGGGCCTGGGGGCACTCGTTGGCGACAAACTCCCGCGCCGTCGTTTTCAGCATCTCTTGTTCGGGGGTCAGGGCGAGGTCCATGACTGGCTCCTGTGATAGTTCAAGCTAGCGCAGGTAATCGATTCTCCTTGGCCTGCTGGCGTCCTGTGTGCAGACACGTGCTTCGTAATGAGTGAACGGAGAGGCGGTCACGCATCACATTTCAGCCGTCACGTTCAGTCGTCTGTGCCACATTTGCGCCGCGGCATTATAACCTAGAGGCGATGGCGATCCGAGCGGTCTTCTTCGATGTGGTCGG